>Ga0066903_100002235_pt1 | contig 14949 bp, 11 predicted proteins | sample PanSoiMetaGPlot1_FD_67491 | JGI IMG/M metagenome (GOLD analysis project Ga0066903, IMG submission 67491) | Tropical forest soil microbial communities from Panama analyzed to predict greenhouse gas emissions - Panama Soil - Plot 1 (version 2) | ecosystem: Environmental > Terrestrial > Soil >...
GGGCAGGATGCCCGCTCCCGGCTGATCATGCGGCCGGCGGAGCAGGAACACGGGCTTGCGCGCGGACGTTCTCCGCCAAAGGAGACACGCCATGGCCAACAGGAAAGGGGAACCTCGCCCCACCGACAACACGCAGGATCACCTGCGCGATACGCGCCGCGGTGCCTACGATCCGGTCGGCAACGAGACGGTTCCCGACACGTCGCAACCCACGCCGCACGAGCGGGCGCAGCCCGGCGGCGCGATGCAGGGCGAGCCGGTTCCGGCCCGCACCAGGGAGCTTCCTGCAGGTCCCAAGCGCGCGCGCAAGGGCCCGTACGGCCGCAAGAGCGGACGCCGCGAGGAACGCTGCTCGCGCGCGGCCGACGACGTCCCCACCGACGGCAAGGAGGCGCTGCGACGCCGCGAGGAAACGGCGGAGAAGGAGAAGGCCAAAGGTGACCGGCGCGAGTGAGGCGGTCGACACCTCTCACCGTTCGTCCCCGCGCAAGCGGGGACCCAGGGGCCAAACGCGCTGGCGTAAAGACTGGGTCCCCACTTTCGTGGGGACGAACGGAGAGGAATCCTCCCCGCGCAACGGAGGCGCACCACGCGTTCGGCATCACCCTCCCCGCGCAGCGGGGAGGGTGATGCGCGTGAGCGCGCCGGGTGGGCGAATGCTGCCGCACGCGTGTATGCATTGAGCCCAGGCGCTCGACCACATGGCGTCATTCGCGCGGGCGCCGGTCGATCCTGTCCACCGGTCGGCTTTAGCTGAGCCCCATGCCCTTGTCGGTCAGTTCCTTCATCGCCTTCTCGTTCTTGGGAAGATGCGACAGCCCCATTCCGCGCAGGACGTTCGGCGCCTTGGTGAACTGGATGTTGTCGTAGCTGACGATCTCGATACGGTTGCCCCACGGGTCGAGGAAATCAAGAAACTGACCCGGCAATGGATCCACGCCCGCGTCCGCCAGGGCGCGGCGGACGGCATCCTTGTCATCGACCACGAGTCCAAAATGACGGCCGTCGTCGGCAGGCTGCTTGCGGCCCTTCTGGAAGGCGAGGAACTGATCACCTAGATCGATGAAGGCCGAGGTCTTGCTCTTGCCGCGCAGCTTGAATTCGAACAAACGCCCGTAAAATGTCAGCGCCTCATCGATATCACCGACTTCGAGTGCAACATGATTCAAACCGACCGCGCGCGCTTTCTTTGGATCAGCCATGGGTGTCTCCGATCACTTACCCCAGGCCTTCATATGGTGGGATGAACCGCACAGGCAAATATGGCCTGCAGGCGCACATTGCCGGCGCGAGGAACATACGCATACCCCGCCGAATTAGCAGAAGGAGACGCGTGTTGCAAAAAGCAGTGCGATCCTGGACGCGCGGCAGCTTGTGCGAGGTGACCCATGTCCATCATCCGCCTCATTCACATCAAGATCGATCCCGCCGAAACCGGCCAGGCGGTGCAGGTCTGGAAGAAGGAATGTGCGCCGCTGATGATCCAGCAGAAAGGCTGCATTTCGGAAAAGCTCCTGCATTGCCGGGAGGCGCACGAATTCATTTCCTATTCGGAATGGGAAACCGAAGCCGACATCGAGACCTACCGCGCCAGCGACGCCCACAAGGAAATCGTGCGTCATGCGCGTGCGCTCAAGGGCGCGAAGGCCGAGGTCAAGCTCTATGATCCGGTCACCTAGCGCCTCCAGGCGCTGCGCGATGTCGTACGCCCCGAGTAAGCGTCCGCACATCGGACGCAAAGCACAGGCCATCGCTTGAATTCAACCGGCGCGCGGCGCCCTGTTCAGCACCGCCGCCCCCGCGCCTTCGACGCCTTAGCCCTGCCGACAACTTTGCCAAAAATATCGCAATGTCGCATCTTAGCTTGCGGGAGCTGCCGAGGTGGCCTTTTAGTGGCAGGGCCATCACGGCACGCATTTCTCCCGTCCGCCTAGCGGTCACCCACAACTATTCGGAAGGGGACGTCGTGAAACTTACTCGCCGTGGATTTCTGCATCTAGCAGCTGGCGTTACTGCCCTACCAGCCTTATGGCGTGTCGCACAGGCGCAATCTTATCCGGCGCGGCCGGTACGCTTGATTGTGGGCTTTCCTGCAGGCGGCGCTTCCGACATCGTGGGACGCTTGATGGCGCAGCGTCTGTCGGAGCGACTCGGTCAACAATTCATTGTCGAGAATCGGCCGGGCGCTAACACCAATATTGGCACCGAGGCGGTTGTGCGCGCCGCGGCCGACGGCTACACGCTCCTGTATGCCACTACGTCGAATGCAATCAACGCCACGCTCTATGGGAACCTCGATTTCAATTTCATTCGCGATATTGCGCCGGTCGCAGGCATTATCCATGCGCCACTTGTCATGGTGGTTAATCCGTCCTTTCCCGCCAAGACCGTTTCCGATTTCATCGCATATGCCAAAGCCAGCCCGGGCCAGATCAATATGGCGTCCGCTGGCATCGGAACCGCAGGACATTTGGCCGGCGAACTATTCAAGATGATGGTCGGCATCAACATGGTTCACGTGCCTTATCGTGGCGGTGCGCCCGCACTGACTGATCTGCTCGGCGGACAGGTACAGCTCTATTTTTCTGTTCTGCCCGATTCGATGGAGTACATCAGAGCCGGCAAGCTGCGCGCGCTGGCGGTGACCGCTGCGACACGTTGGGAGGCGTTGCCAGATCTGCCGACCGTGGGCGATTTCGTGCCCGGCTATGAGGCGAGCGCATGGCAAGGCGTCGGCGCACCAAAGAAAACGCCTATCGAGATCATTGAGATGCTCAACAAGGAGATCAATGCGATCCTCGCCGATCACGAGATTAAGACACGGCTTGGCGATCTCGGTGGCGTGCCCATGCCCATGAACCCTGCCGAATTCGAAAGATTCATTGTCGCCGAAACTGAGAAATGGGGAAAGGTGGTCAAGTTCTCCGGGGCGGAGGCAAAATAAATCGGGTCATGAGAGCCCGCTGAGGCACCGCGGACACGAGACCCCATCGGGGTGCTGTTTACGTCGTGTCGTCGGCTCTGTTTCAATCGAGTGGAGCGGCCCGCACGAACTCGACGGGACAAGAACAGCGCCCAGCCTCAAATTTCGGTGCGACCGGCGGACTCGGCCAGGTTCACATCATCCTTTGCAAGGGCAGCGAGCGTTTTGTGCAGCCGCTCGGAGTCCACCGCGATCTCGACGCCGGCGCGTTCCTGCGCGAGCAGCATTACGATGCGCGAGTCGCTGCCGCCCCATCCGCGCGCGAGCGCTTGCGTCATCTCGGCGAGCGCGAGATCGCACATGGGCATTGGGACACCTACTTCGCGGCCGAGCGCCACGGCGAGCGTGACGTCCTTGTGCGCGAGCTTAAGCGAGAAGGCGGGCGGATCGTACTTGCCGGGCAAGAACTGGTTAACTAGGACATCAAACGTCAGCCGGCGACCGACGATGCCTTGCCGGACTGCCTGCCACAGCGCAAGGGGGTCGACCCCTGCCTTCACGCCCATGCTGAAGGTTTCAGCGAGCGCACAGGCAAGCGCGTAGCCCGACATGTTGTGGACCAGCTTGGCTATCGTCGCGCTCCCGATGGGCCCGATATAGGTGGCCTTGTCGCCCATCGCGTCGAGTACCGCCTTGTGCTCCTGAAAGGCGCTCTCGTCGCCGCCGACCCAGATCGCCAGCTTGCGCGATGCCGCGCCGGCCGGGCCGCCGCTCACGGGCGCGTCCAGCATGTGGGCACCCTTCTCGGCGAATGCAACATTGAGCTTCTTGATTAAAGCGGGTGAATTGGTCGATAGATCGAAATAGGCGCCGGCGCGCTTAATGCCGGCGATGAGGCCGTCCGGCCCGAGGGCAACCTTTTCCACGTCGGGAGGTTCCGGCAGCGAGGAGAAGATCACATCGGCTTGGCTCGCAAGCGCGCGTGGGCTTTCCGCCCAGATGGCCCCCGCTTTGAGATGATGGCTGGCTGCTTCTGGGTTGAGGTCGTGGACGATTAGCTGGTAGCCAGCCGTTTGCACGTTGGCGGCCATCGGACCGCCCATGGTACCCAGCCCTACGAATCCCACCACCTTGTTCCTGGACATTCCCTTACAGGACCCTCGATTTCTGATTGTCGACTAGCACCGTATAGGCTACTGCGGTTCCATCATGCCACCGAGAAATCGGTAGCGAAGCCACGGGCATCAAGCTCGCGCGCTACAACCTACCACGGAGAAATCGGTAGGGAAGCCACAGCGTCAAGCGCTTTGTCGTATTCTATTTTCAAAACTACCACGGGGAAATCGGTAAGTAAGGCACGGCACCGGGATGCAGAGGGACATCCAGGCTCGCAAGGACAAGCACCGCTACTGCGGCCAAGGCTGAACATTGGCAATATCCGTAGTCTGGCCTCGCGAGGTCCGGCGTAGGCCGACCTTCGGGCACCGAGTGCGGCACACCGAGCTGGCCCAGGTTTGCCCAGCACGCCACGCTCCGCGTCACAGCCAGGCTCCAACACGGCCTAACACACCTTGAGCACGATCAGTTGCGATGGTAGTCCAAGGACGCTACTTCCGCCGGTCGTGAGAGGCCTTCCTGTTCACATGAATTTGCGACGTCGCAAACCGTGGCGCGTTGCAGATCGCGCTTCCAGCGCAAATCGTCGAACTCGGTGCCGTGATGCATCGTGCAGCGCTCATCCCACATGACCACATCGTGCACACGCCAGCGATGGGTGTACACGAATTGCCGCTGGGTGGCATGAGCGATCAGCTCATCGATGAGCGCACGCCCTTCCTCTTCGGGCATGCCGAAAACGCGTCCCGCGTGGGAAGCGAGGTAGAGTGACTTTCGGCCGGATTCGGGAATTGTGCGCACCAGCGCCTGTGGCGCAGGCGGCATTTTCTGACGTTCTTCGTCGTTGAAGTCACTGAAGCCAATCCGTGCCCGCGAGTTGAAAATCGAATGCTCGACGATGAGCGATTCAAGCCGGCGCTTCGTCTGTTCGGGCAACGCATCGTATGCAGCGCGCTCGTCGGCGAATTCGGTATGGCCGCCGACTGGCGGGATCGAGCGTGCATAGAGCAATGACGCGCGCGCCGGCACACGCTTGAAGGAATTGTCGGTATGCCACAAGCGAGCGCCCAACTGAAAAAAACGTCGCCTACTTTCCTTGCCCCAAATTTCGTTGGCGGAATCGAGATTTGAAACATCGGTCAATTCCTGACGCACACGCAGTGGTGTGTCCTTGCGATAGGTTCCGATTGAGATGTCGAGCGGACCGAAATGGCGCGCGAAATCGAGATGCTGATCCGATGAGAGATGCTGATCGGGGAAGATCAAAACCGCATATTTTGCGAAAGCCTCCTTGATTGCCAGGACGTCAACCGGGTCAATCTCTTCCGACAGGTTGATATCGCCGATTTCGGCTGCGAAGCTCGGCGTGAACGGAAAAACGGTGATGGTCATGCTTTGCCCCACGCGTAGCGTGCTATCCTGAACACTGATGATTGGATCATTTCCGATCGATCGATTCAACCGGCAGCCTTGCTCGTCATTCGCCGTCCAAATTTGGAAGCTGATTAGAGCTCAAGGTCCGCCGGGTGCTCGGCGCCCACGGCGCCAAGGCGCCGAGCAAGTCGGCACATCTGTTAGTAGACCTTCGTTGACACCTAGACCAGGGCGGCATTGGCAGAGCTGGACGACCGCAAGACGCCGAGCCAACTCGCTCCGGGAGCCATCGGCTGATAAGGCGCGACGATGTCAGTCGTGCCGCAGGCCTCGCTCCAGCGGGGTCCCTTTTGGCGATGGGGGACGGGGGCACGCTACGGCTGGATCTTGTAGTGGACACAGCCTCGGACCCGCAAGAAAGTGACTGCATTCGTCCTGATTGATACGCCAATTAAGGGTCTTGATCGGGCATGGCGTCATGAGTGTCAGTCCCTCGTTCTCAATCCGGTGCGGCAAACACGTCGTGTGTCCGAACTCATGGACCCATAAGTTGTGGTGCGCCGCTGTGAAAGTAGTAACAATGACTGTTTTTTGACGGCCCTCGGCGCGCCAGGCGCATCCGATGTACCCTTCTTTGTCGTATTGCCCTAGACAGTAGTTGATCTTCCGGACAACCTTCACGTCGGCAGGCACTCTATGCACCGCTTCGAGATCGGATGCTTTGTTTATTCGGGCCGGCGCAGATGTGAAGGTTTGGACTCGACCTTCGAGTTCGAATTTTACATCGCAATCATTGGTCCAGAACTCGTCTTTGTGTTTCATAAGGTTCGACGCATTCTTCAATATTTCTTTGATGCCTTCTTGAGTCAATGAACCCCGCAGCTCCTTGTGAATACTGACTGTCAATGAGTATACTTTCTGTGCTCTGGCTGGCTCGACCCACGGCAGCAGCCCAACTAATAAAATCGCCGCACTGACACTGCATCTCCGCCGGACGCAGTGCCAGAAACTCGCGCGTGACGCCCGGTCTCGCGAGATGCGGCAAGAGTGCATTTTAGTATTCGTCCAATTTTCTTAGCTCCTCTTGTAACTTAGCTTTCGACGCCTTCACCATGACCGCTATCGTGATATCCGTAGTAGCTTGGTCAATAATGGCAATAATCTTGGCTTTGAGCTCCCGCCTGTCGTCGTCGCTAAGCGGTGCCTTCCTGAATTCCCTTGTGTATTCAACCAATTCGCCTTTACCGCTCATTGTTGCACCTCGTTTGGTAGAGTGAGGACCAACAGCTCGATCAGAATGGAGGACACGGACTCAACTTCCCTCATTCGGAGACAGGGCGATCACCGAAATTGGACGCTCCGGCTGCAAGACCATATGCTCGACCACCTGCTGGAAATCTCGCAGCAGGCGATCGATGGCCTCGACGCCGAAGAGATGCGGCTTGTACACACACGTGCCCACCAAGCCCTTGGTACTGTCCCGCAGCATCAAAATAGCATCAAATGTTGTTACTGTCACCAAGGGTAGCAGCATGCCCGGATCGACCTCCTCGAAAGCCAGCGCGTGGTCCGAACTGACCACAGGTCGTAATGAGTCGCTCTGCAACGCCATCTTAACTTGGGCTAGGGCAGCAGGCGTGACAGCCCGATCGCGCTCGAGAGCCTCCACGACCGCTTCAAAGGGAATGTCTTGATTGGCCAAGGCTCCGCGCGTGGTCGCACGAACCCGGCGTATCACCTCCCGAGCACTGGGATCGCCGCGGAGGCTGGTGCGGAGGATCACCGTGTTGGCGATGGGGCCAAAAAGCCCTTTGGTCAGCGGACGATTGCGGTTGGCGACGTCCGTGGCCACTCGCAAGTCGTCCTCGCCGGTGTAGAGATGCAGCAGCGTCTTCAAGGCAGCGAGGAGCGTCACGAACAATGTGACGCCCTCTCGCTGGCTAAAGTCTTTGGCAGCCTCCGAAAGCTTGGCCGGCACCGCCACACGCCGCCGCGCCGTGCACAAATCGTCGATTTTCCGTCTCCGACGGCCCGTGGCAAGCTTCATGACCGGTAACGGATCGCGTAGCTGCTCTTCCCAATAGGTGAGCTGTGCAACGATGTCCGGATATGATCGCCAGCGCCGCTGCCAGTCTGCGAAGTCTGCGTATTGAATCGGGAGCGGGGGCAGCGGCGATGCCCTTCCGGCAGCGAACGCGTCGTAGAGAGCGGCGAGTTCGTTGACGAGAACGCCGAGCGACCAGCCGTCCTCGATGATCCCGGGCGCGGCAATTAACAGGAGGTGCGTGCGCTCGGCCAGGCGCACCAAGCGTGTCCGAATGAGGGGGCCACGCTCGAGGACGAACGAATGACGCAGCTCTTCTTGAATGAGTCCCCGTACTGCAGTCTCCATCTGCGAGGGTGGCAGCGCCCGAAGGTCATCGAATGCCAGGGGAATGGTCAAATGCGGCGCAATGACCTGCACGCATCGGCCATCGACGGCGGCGAACGTCGTGCGCAGAATTTCGTGGCGGCGCACGATCTCGGTGATGGTCCGCTCCAGGACTGCCACGTCGCACGGCGACGTCACTCGGAGCGTATAAAGGACGTTGAAAAAGGGCAGATCGGGCAGCGCGTGCTGCAGGTTCCACAGCCTTTCCTGTGCGAAGGATGCCGGTGCTACTCCGTTTTGACGGGGCACGCAGGCAATTGCTGAAGGATCTTGGGACGCCCTGGCGGCCTGGATCAATGTCTCGATATGCTCAGCCATGTCGGCGACGGTGGAGGCTTCGAAAATTAGGGAAACCTCGACCTCGACATGCGTGATTTCATACAGGCGGATGAGAACGCGCGTGGCGAGAAGAGAGTCTCCGCCCAACGCGAAGAAATCATCGTGAAGGCCGACCTGTTCGACTTGCAGCAGCTCAGCCCAGATTTCGGCGAGTGTCTTCTCGAGCGGCGTGCGTGGGGAAATGGACGGCTGCGGGGAGGCCGTGTTGGTGAGGAGACCCAGTTTAGCCGCCAAGCCGACACGCTGCACTTTCCCGGTGAGGCCTTTTGGGATTTCCGCGACAATAACTACTCGGTGTGGGACCTTAAAGGCGGCGATGCGGCCCGTGGCGAACTGACGAATCTCCTTCGGCGTCGCTGCAGCGTGGGGCCGCAACACGATGGCCGATCCGACGTCCTCGCCTAGCGTAGGGTGCGGGACGGCAAAGGTTACGGCTTCTGCGACCGCCGGATGTTCTCGGAGTACTTCGTCGACTTCCTGGGGGGCGATTTTCTCTCCCCCGCGATTGATGATTTCGCGCAGGCGGCCGGTGAGAAACAGGTACCCGTCATCATCGAAGAAACCAAGATCCCCAGTCTTGAACCAGCCGTCTGTAAATGCGAGCTGGGTAGCGGTGGGGTCGCCATCATAGCCCGGCATGACGCCGGCTCCGCGAACAACGACCTCTCCAGTTTGTCCGCCGGAGAGGATAGTTCCTCCTTCATCCATAATCGCCACGTCCAAACTCACCGGCACACCAGCCGATCCGGCCTTGCGCCGGGCCGGCGGGAGGGGATTGCACGCGAGCGGTGTGGATGTTGTTTCGGTCATAGCATAGTACTCGATCACGGGCGCTTCGAAAGTCGACTCCAGTTCCGTTAAGATGTGGGTTGGCAGAGGAGCAGATCCCGAGCGGACAAAACGTAGCCGACAGTTTGCCACTCGTTCGCGACTGTGCCGAGCCTGGGCGAGAATTGCTTGATGGATGGTAGGCACCGCCGAGTACCACGTTGGTTGAAAGGCGGCCAGCCATGCAAAGAAACTGTTTGCGTCATAGCCAGGTGTGCACACAACGCTGGCGCCCGCCGCTAGCGAGGCCGTGACCGTGTTATGTAGACCATGACCATGAAACAGTGGCAGCATATTTATGCAGCGATCGTTTTCACTTAGCGCCCACGCCGCGATCGAGCTATAAGCCGACGCACAAATGTTGGCGTGCGTCTGCGGGACAATCTTTGCGCGCGCCGTTGTGCCTGACGTGAGCAGCAGCACCGCCACGTCGCCGGGGCTGACCAATTCGTGGGATGGCGCGCCAATTTGTTCTCCCGTGAGCGTGAAAAGACCGGCCGGTGCATCCAATTCGGTCACCAGCTCGATGACATGGACGCCGTGTGTGAGCGCAGCACGACGCGCCGGCGACTCGATGCCAGCCTGTGTGATCAACGCACGAGGTCGCAGATCAGCGAGATATCTGTCCAGTTCTTCGGCCTGATAGGCGGGATTGATTGGGACACAGGACGCGCTTGCCGCCACTGCCAGAATCGCCACCGCCATCTCCGGGCCATTTGGTAGCACTACGGCGATCCGGTCATGACGGCCTATCCCGATGGCCCGCAGCGTGCGTCCCATTTTATCGATGTGCTGATAGAGACGGCCGTACGTCAGTGGGATGCGCCCCGGAGCCAGAATCGCTGGCGCGTCAGGAATACGTTTCGCGTGATGTTCCAGGACATGAGGCAGGCACGTAAACGGAACGGAATGTCTCAGGACTGCGGAACGCTCGTCCAGCATGGTTGCCTCTCAACTCAGGTAGGGTCAGGCCCACGACCGCCTGAGACCGAGGGCTTTTGCAAGCGGGATACGAATTCTACATCGCCAAAGCTTACCATGTTGGCCTCTCCCTGCTTGAGCCAAAAGCCCATGTCCATTTCGCGATACATTGTGATCGCGGTCGTGAGATTCCCTCGGGCGTGCTCCGGCTGACCGCTGCGGTGATAGAGCCTGCCCAGGCCGAGGTGGCAATGGGCAACGAGTGGGCGCATCCCGCGGCGCTGGGCGACTACTAGCGCTGCTCGGTAATGGGCCGCGCCGGTTTCAGCATCGAACCGGTCCTGATGGGTCGCGATGTCGCCGAGCAGGTGCTGGGCATGGGCCGCAAAGCCGGGTTGGCGCCGAGCGGATTCAACTGAGCGAAAACCCAGGCGTTGCGCTTCGTCGAGCCGACCGAGCAGCAAACAGGCGCGGCTCACCGCGCCGTAAGCCCAGCTGTGATGCTGGCCGATTCCGCGCGCCGCCTGACGCTCAAGAAGCTCCTCGGCCTCTCGAACCCGGCTCAACGCCTCGCCGGCGTCGCCGCTTTGCGCCAGCGCCCAGCTAGACAAGGCAACCGCCCAAGGTGGAACCATGACGAGATGCGCAGTCCGAGGCGTATTTATCCAGGGTTCTACCAGTAAGTGCGCCTTCGCCCAATCACCCTTGAGAAGGTGAAGTATGCTCGCGGCGAAGTGGGCCCAACAGATGGTGTGCGTATGCTGCGTCGGCTCGGCGAGTTGAATCGCCTCAGCCTCGTATCTCTCCGCATCGGTGAATCTGCCAAGCTCGGCAAGACTCATGATTAGGTAAGCGCGACCGAAGACGGATGCCGGGACGGACATGCCAAAATACTTGTGGACCCAGTCGGAGGGAAGCTCCGCGAGGCTCTTCCCGGCGAGTTCGACCACGTGCTCGTACTCGCCCAGATAGTAGTGTGCCTGCTGGAGATGGCTCGTGGCGAGGAGGCGAAGTCTCAAGTCGCCGAGGTCGTGGGCGATCTCCAGGGCGCGATTGCCGGCCACGAGTGCCTCGTCCAGGTTGTCGAATGTTGACAGGACGGTCGCCATGAAAGCGCAGACCTCGCCGCGTCGACGATTGTCTTTCAACCGCTCGGAAATGGCTTCTGCCTCGCGGAGGTGCTCGAGCATTTTTCGGACCTCACCGAGTTGCCGCAGTACCGGCCTCAGCTCGAGGCGAATTTCGAACGCCCGCTCCAGCGCGGCCTGACTTTCCGGCAATGACTTGAGAACGTCGAGCGCCTGTTCGAACCAGGCCTGCGCGTCCGGGAGCGCCGATCGCGTTGCTGCCTTCGCTCCGGCCTGTCGGAGATAGTGCACTGCCTTCTCATTTAGAGTGCCCTGGACGGCGTGATATGCGAGCCGCTCGACCTGCTCGCCCAGCCGGTCGGCGTATAATGTTTCCATGACATCCACGACGCGCGCGTGGATCTCACGGCGACGTTCGTGGAGCACCCCGCTGTAGGTGACGTCGTGAGTGAAAGAGTGCTTGAACGTATATTGCAGATCGGGAAAGAGCTGTGTCGAATAGAGGAATTCAGCAGCCTGCAGATTGTCTAAGAGACCGCGAACCTGGTCCTCGGCGAGCCCGGAAATTGCATGCAGGAGCGCGAATGGAACGTGGTGTCCGATGACGGCCGCCTCCTGCAGCAGGTGCTTGCAGGCAGCGGGTAGCGCGTCGATTCGCGCTGCCAGAACAGCCTGCACCGTGGGCGGGACCTCTGTGCTGGAGAACGGCCTTGCAAGGTGGTAGCCGCCACGTGCACCCTCGAGGACGGCGGTATCAATCAGCCCTCGCACGATCTCTTCGACGAAGAATGGATTCCCGTTGGCGCGCTCCACCAGGAACGTTTTCAGGGAGAGCAGACTGTCGTCAGAGCCCAACAAGGCTTCAAGGAATTCCGCGAGGTTCTCGCTGACAAACGGATGTAGACGCAGCCGGCGATAATTTGGCCGGCTACTCCATTCGTCGTTGTACTCCGGACGGTAACTGACCACGAGGAGTATCGGAGCCTCCTGCGTGCTGACGGCCACCTCGTTCAGGAGACCCAGAGAGAGCGAGTCATGCCAGTGAAGGTCCTCGAAAACCGCGACGACCGGCTGCACACGGCTCTCGCTCAACAACAGGCGAACGACCGCCTGATAGGTGGACTGCCGGCGTTGGGCCAGATCGAGAGACCGGAACGGATGATTCGCATCGAGTGAATCGAGAAGATCCAGCACCGGCGGAATCGCGTCCTGCAATGAGGCATCGAGCGCCAAGATTCTGGCTGTCACTTTCTCACAAATAGACTGCGTCGTGTCGTGGACGTTGATTTTGAAATAGTCCCTGAGCAGTTCGATGACCGGCAGGTAGGGAGTTGCGTGACCATAAGAAACCGACCTGGACTCCAAAACGAGCCAGTTCTCGGTGTGCTGCGAATGAACGAACTCGCGCACCAGGCGCGATTTCCCCACCCCCGCTTCGCCCATGATCGCCACCACCTGGCCGCGACCGTCGCCGGCATGCTGCTGCACGCGGCGGAGTTGCTCCAACTCGACACCGCGGCCGACGAAGCGCGTCAAACCGCGCGCGGCGGCGACCTGAAGGCGCGTTCGTCCAGTGGCGGTACTCGTCAGTTCGTAGATGTGTACCGGCTTAGGAAGCCCCTTCACCTGCACCGGACCGAGGGGCTTCATGGCGATGTAACCTTCCGCTAATCGGAAGGTCGCGGCGGTTGTAATGGCGGAACCAGGCTCCGCCATCTGTTGCAGACGCGCCGCCAGATTGGCGGTCTGGCCCACAACGGTGTAGTCGATGTGCAGGTCGTTGCCGATGGCACAGACGACGATCTCCCCCGAGTTGAGTCCGACTCGGATCGTCACCGCCACCCCTTGAGACCGTTGAACCTCATCTGCATATCGCGCGACCGTTTCTTGCATCCTGAGCGCCGCATGACATGCGCGCACGGCGTGATCCTCGTGGGCTATCGGCGCGCCGAAGAGGGACATGATCCCATCGCCCATCACCCTGTTCACGGTGCCTTCGTAGCGGTGGACTGCCTCGATCATGCGTTCGAGCACGGGGTCGAAGAGCTTCTGCGCCGCCTCGGGGTCGCGCTCGGCAAACACTTCCATCGAACCCTTGATATCGGCGAACAACACCGTGACCTGCTTGCGCTCACCCTCGATGGCTGCGCGTGCGGTCAGGATCTTGTCCGCGAGGTGCTGTGGCGTGTAGCTCTTGGGCGAGGCAAAGCGAGAATCGTCAACAGGCGTCAGGGAGCGGCCACATTGGGAACAGAACTTGGCGGTGGATGATACCTGGCTCCCACAGTGCGCACAGACGCGCGTCTGCGGAGCACCACATTGCTCGCAGAACTTCGCCTCAACATTATTCTCGTGGCCGCAATTCGGGCATTTCATTGTAGGTCCTGCAGAAAAAATCTAACAGGATGCGCTGCCAGCGTAACGTCCGACATGATCGGCAGCAAGGCACACAAACGTGCCGGCGCGAAGGCGGGGTTCCCGCAACCGCCGAAATCGCCGCTAACGCCCGCCCTGATCTCAAGAATTCCGATTTCATGTTCACATCGTCATCTTTTCCTTGCTTTTGGGTGAATCTCACCCTAAGTTACACGCGTCCCGGTCCACCGAGGGGCGCTCTCATGAGGCGTCGTGAGTGTGGGATCGGGATGCGGCTCCCGCGGGTGTGGCTCGCAACTGCACCCCCGGGCGGACCCCGGAGCAACCCCGTCGGCTACTATCGGGCCGCCCGGGTCCGGGCACCGTGAAACGCGAAAGCGGAAAGAAGCTGCGTGGCGCGCCGACTGGCGCGGTTTCTTCTTCCTGCCGCGCCTGCTCGGCGCGCCGCACCCCCTCGCTTTGGGGGACGGAGAAAGAGACGGGCCGACCCCAAGCCCGACCAAAGCTGGGGCCGGCATAGCGTTGGCTATGCGTTTTGTTTTTCCGACAGCGAGGATTTTGGATGCGACCGCCAAACCATGACCGTCATCCTGAGGCGCGAGCGGCGCAGGCCCTTGCCTGCGCCCGAGCCTCGAAGGACGACGGCCCGCATCTCGACGCGACCGGGGCCGCATCCTTCGAGGCCCGCGCTGTTGCCGATCTCGGGCAAGCCCGAGATCGGCGCGCGGGCGCCTCAGGATGACGGGGTGAGACATCACTCGACGCACTGGGTCCCCGCCTGCGCGGGGACGAACGGAGGGAGATGCGCCTGCCGCTTCTTGGGTTCTTCGCCGCCGCTAAGCCCGCGCCCGCTAAGCCCGCGCCGGCTAAGACCGCAACCGCTACGCCCGCGCCCGTTCGCCGCGGCGGGCCTGCAGCTCGACCGCGCGGTCCGGGATGGTCACGCGGAAGGTTGCCCCGATCGTGCCCTCGACCAGCCTGATCTCGCCGCCATGGGCGCGCACGAGCTCGGCCGCGATCGCGAGGCCAAGCCCGGTGCCGCCGGTGCGGGTCGAGCCCTGGAACGCCTCGAACAGATGCGCGCGCGCCTGCTCGGAAATGCCGGGGCCGGTGTCCGCCACCTCGATCACCACCACGGCGCCCTCGCGCCGCCCGGTGATGCGGATCTGGTCGCGGCCGGGGTCGCGCGCGTCGCGGCTCTCGAGCGCCTGCAGCGCGTTGCGCGCGAGATTGAGCAGCACGCGGAACAGCTGGTCGGGATCGGCGTCGGCGAGGAGGCCGCGCTCGACCGCGCTGATCCAGCGCACCTTCCCGTCGGCCTCGAGCCCGAGCGTCTCGCGCACCTCCTCGATCAGAGGCTCGATCGGAGTCATGCGGCGGTCGGGCGGGGTCTCCTGCACACGCCCGTACGAGAGCGTCGATTCGCAGAACGCGACGGCGCGCTCGAGCGCGCGCATCAGCTTGGGCGCGAAGCGCTGCACGGTCGGGTCCTGCAGCCGCACCAGGCGGTCGGAGAAGAGCTGCGCGGTGGTGAGGAGGTTGCGCAGGTCATG
>Ga0066903_100002236_pt1 | contig 14948 bp, 15 predicted proteins | sample PanSoiMetaGPlot1_FD_67491 | JGI IMG/M metagenome (GOLD analysis project Ga0066903, IMG submission 67491) | Tropical forest soil microbial communities from Panama analyzed to predict greenhouse gas emissions - Panama Soil - Plot 1 (version 2) | ecosystem: Environmental > Terrestrial > Soil >...
TACGCTGTCGCAGATCGCCTACAACATCAATCAAGCCGAAGCAGCTGGCAACCCGGAGACACTTCGATACAAGATCCAATTGAATGGCGAAGGTGGCTGGGTGCTGCATACTCTCAACAACCCAGTGCATTAGATCCTCCACGAGTTTAATCAGCTCATGGCCGGGCCGCAATGTGGCGTCCATCCTCGATGGAATGAAAGCGGACGATCGGCCCCTCACGTCGTCGGATTCCACGGCATCGGGATCTCCCGATAGCCCGTCCCACTCTTCTCGATGTACGCGACGCCCGGGAATGGATAGTGGAAGCCTTGCAGGAGCATCTTCTCGGCCGCAAGCATGTCGTAGACCTTGCGTCGGGTCTGCACGGCCACCTCCGCGTCGTAGTCGAACATCGGGCGCCAATCCGGATTGCGCACGAAGAGTGCGGGCAACAGAGTCACGTCCGCCTGTACGAACACCTTGTCGGAGCCGGAGGCGATGACGTGCGAGGTGTGGCCCGGCGTATGCCCGGGAGTCGGGACCGAGCTGATGCCGGGCAGCAGTTCCTTCCCGGGCTCGTAGTGCGTCACCTTGTTGCCGAGCGCGCCGAAAACGCGTCGGTTGTTCTTGAAGTTGGTCTCCAGCAGGCTTCCGGCCGGCGCCCGGCTCATATTGGCGTCGTCAAACCAGAACGTCCAGTCGGTTGCAGGCACCAGGATTTCCGCGTTAGGGAAGGCGGGCTTGTTGTCGGCGGTGAGCAGGCCGTTCACGTGGTCGCCATGGAAATGGGAGATGATCACCGTGTCGACTGCGTTGCGGTCGATCCCGGCGGCGGCGAGATTGGTGTGGAACTGACCGACCGCGCCCTTGCTCTGCTCGTAGAGATGAGGCCCGAGCCCGGGATCGATGACGACAAGCTTGGCGCCCGTGTTGACCACGATCGGCACGTAAGGAAAGGTCATCTTGTCCTTGTCGAGGTAAGCAGCGGCAAGCGCCGCGCTGACATCCTCCTTCGTGACGTCGCGCACCATGTCGAGCGGCCAGCTCCGGGCACCATCCAACACGACAGTCACCTCGTAGCTGCCGATCTTGTACCGGTAGTACCCGGGCGCCTGTTTCCCGATCGGCGGCGCCGCACCGTGCGCCGGCACATGTCCGATCGCTGTCGCAGTTGCGGCGGCACCACTGAGCAATATTTCACGACGAGTGAACTCGGTCATGCGATCCTCCTCCCTACGGACAGGGTCATGGCAGCTGTCGAGAACGGTGGATGATTACGTCGGCAAAAAGCCCGGCCGAAAGAAGCTGATGCCCCCAGACTCGGTCCTTCGACGATCTCAGCCCGATGTCCGGTCTGGCGGAAAGCGGACATGGCCGGGTCACCTCGTGATGTCCGAGAAGTGCCAGGAGCTGACCTGATCGCGCCATCGACTCAGGGTGCTCTTGCCGCCAACGCCTGCGCACGCGTACCGAGAACCGGTAGAGGAAACAAGCGATAAACGAGCGATGAACATTTTACATGACCAATGCGACTAAGCTGGATCAGCACCTGAGCCCAGGGCTCTCATGGAGATTGGGAATCCGGCGATGAAACGTGGAACGCAAGGTGTTTTGCTTGTCGGCAGTTTGGCCGTCGCGACCGTCGTCGTGGCGTCGGTGGCGCTCTCACGGGGCTTGGATCCCCATCATCATTGTGAGACTGGTTTTTCACCGTTGATCAATTGCACCTACCATTGGTCATCGAGGACCATCACCCAGGGGAGGCCGATGTTCACCGCCCCATCGAGTGCGACAAGCCCCACTCCGTCGCGCCCGATAGGCACCATCCTGTCCGTCGACACAGCGTCGTGGGCCGTTGCCCAGTGTCCCGAAAACTTAATCGCCAGGCGCCTGCTCTGTGCCGCCGCCTCGGCCGGGGCGCCCGCACAGGCCGCGAGCGATGATCACGTTACCGCTCTGCCGCTGCCCAAGCCCTGGGTCGTGCGGACAGCGAAGGATTCAGCGTTCATCAAGTCGGTTCACGTCGAGACGCCGCTCGATCTTGCGGCTGTGCTCGGCTTCTATCGCGTCGAGCTGAGCAAGCGCGGCTGGACGGAGAATGACGGCGCGGTCGCCGAGCCGGACCGGGTCGTGATCGCGTTCACGACCACCGATGGACCGGCGCTGCTCCGGCTCATCCATCAGGACGACAGGACGATCGCCGACCTTTCGCTGCGTAAGCCCGCCGCCGCGAATGCGGGGATCCTGCCGCGGCCGGGGCAAGTGAGGCTGATGCTCAGCAATGACACGGATGAAGAGGCCGTCATCACCATCAACGAGCAGACCATCGAGTTGGCGGCCCACGCCGGACGCAATTTGACGGACGCCACCGACGCCGAACGCAAATCGCCGGACAGCCAGGAGATCGATCTGCCGCCGGGCAAGTACAAGGTCACCCTCAAGGTAGCGAGCAGCGCGGCGCAGAACCGGGAGTTCGAGGTCGCTGCCGACGAGACCTGGGCCCTGCTGGTCGGCCCGGCTGGCGTCCCGCTACCCGTGCACCTTTATTGACACGCGGAGGTCCGAGTTGCGCCAGAAGCTGGCCTGATCGCGCCATCGACTCAGGGTGCAAGCGCCACCCAGTCGATGCCATCGTTCGATGAGCAGCTCGTCCGCTTGGGGTCAAACTCGGACCTTCGACGATCTCAGCCCAATGTCCGGACTACCCTCCGTTAGCGGACTTCCGCTGAGCACCGCCTGAGGTCTCAGAAGTGCCAATTTCAGATCCCCCGAAATGTCAAACCGCCACTGCCACACCGGGCCGAGCCCCTGGGGGTCTCTCGCGGTGCCGCCCGGAAAGTGGTTGGAATTTTCTGCGTCTCTCGCTGACGCTAGTCGGTCATAACCGCCCATTCATCATTCTTCGGGAGAATGGTTTCAGGGGCTGCTACCTGTGTCTTGGTGCGTGTGGGGCTGACATGACCGACGAGTTTTGCGACGGCCGAGCTACGCTGTCAGATGGCGCTCGCACACTGGTTCGCTGCGGTCGACTGTCTTATTGGTGGGGAGTGGGGCTCGCCATCGGTTGTTTGGTGATGGCAGCGATCTTCACTGTCGTGGCTAAAGAGCCACTTTCCCATCGGCTTGTCTCTCTCTTTGTCTTGGGGATTGTTGCAGGTGGGCTGTATGGGGTCGGCCTCGTCGCGTTTCATGGGTTCAGGGCCGCGGCCTCGGTCTATGATCCAGTCGCTATAGCCCTTTCCCGAATTCTCGGATCGGTCGCTGGCGCAGGGGTCACAACCGGAAAACGTCTGATGTGGTTTGCCACTATTATCCTGCCGCGATTGATTGAGTCTGGCCGCCGCTGGGTTGACTGGGCAAGACGCTGGTCTACTCAAAGCATGAAGACCACTGGCACAGCCGTCGCGCGCCTGAGCCGAGACTTCGTCGCCGGGTTGACTTATCCCATCAGAGTTTCTGCGCGCGGTCTCATTAGGCTCCAAAATTGGCGCACGCCAGGCCCTGCGGTTCGCATTTGAACCAACCGCCGCGACCACCGCGCTGGCGGAGGCGTCGCTGGGTGAACAGCGTAGCAAGCGCCGCGGCGGTGGCGAGGGTGCCTGCATGAGACAAGGCAGGTACGCGATAAGTCTTTCTCATGTTCGTTCTCCTGAACTCGAGGTGAGATGATCTTGAGACAATCCGACAGGGCGAATAATTCCCTGAAATGCGACCATGCCATTCACTTGAAATTGATGCGCTGCTTAGTCCCACCGACAGTGCTCGCCTGCATGTCAATCAAGAGAACTCGTCGCTGGCGATCAATCCGGTCATGCGGACGACCTTCCGCAAACCATCATTCGAGCTGGCCGTGTGCGGCCATGCAGGCCCGGTAGTAGCTGTCGCGGTTGTGGTCGTTTTCAACGTCGGGATATGTGTTTCTGGCGATCCAGTTGCAGTATCGAAGCGCGGAAGCCCTTGCCCTGCTTATATGAACCACGCCATGTGCATCTACGAAGATATCCTGGGCGAAGCTCGGCGCCGGTGGAGCGACCATGTAAACCGCCACCGCAAGCGTGACTAACCATTTTATCGGGGCGGCCATTGGCTGACCTCCATTGCCGGTGCCGCCACCAGGAACGGCTGGCATGCGACAGGCTTTCTCATTCGAGACTATGCAAGAGGTCGAATAATTCCCGGTAATTCGAATATGCTATTCGCGTGGAATTGCGACGCCGTTTTATTCCCGCCAGCAATGTGCGCCTGAACTGGTGGTATTCATCTGCTTAAACCGATTAGCAACGTGGCTCGTGCGCCGCTGCTATTCACAAACGAGTTGACGAGCGCCGGCTCGTTTACTGCCGTGGGAATAAACCGCGGCACGGCTCCGTCTACTGCGCGGTGACCACGCGATCTCCCGTCGCGCTGGCGCCGAAAGCAACCCCGCTCTCTTTTGCGGAGCGGGAGCCGGACGGCTCTTGTGCCCCCCCGGGCCGTCCGGCGCTCCTCTTCACCAATGGCCGGAGGGCCGCGCCGATGACCACCGTGTCGAAAGAACAAAGTCGGCAATCGCCGTCCATCTCTCCGGCCGCTGGCCGCCAAAGATAGGAGAGCGAACATGCGCCTTTCACTGATCCCGGCAGTCCTTGCCCTCGTCGCCGTTGCGACGACCGGCCAACCAGCATCGACCCAACCGATCGTGGTCCACTATTGCGCCAACTACACCACCGGTGCGGTAAACTGCGGCTTCTTTTCGGCTGAGCAGTGCGCCGCCGCCGTCAGCGGCGTCGGTGGCTTCTGCCAAATGTCACCGTATGACGAGTACGAGCTCAATGTTCGGGACACGCAGCCTCGGGCGCGCGTACCGCCGCTGATCCTCTGGTGTCGTCGGCGCATCGACGTGGACGAAGCGAATTGTGTCTGACCATGATCATCTGTTCTTGCAATGTGATCACCGACCACGACGTGCGCAACGTAATCGACGTGCGATCGTCGCGACGCGCCGCTGAAGTCTATGTCTGCCTGGGATGCGGCGCTCAGTGCGGCCGCTGCGCCCGAGCCATAAAACGGATCATGGCGGACGCGACCAAGGGTTGCCCGGCGGCCTCCGGTTGCGATGGCTGCCGCTAAAGGCCTCCCGTTCGAATTAGCGCACGACTTGCCGAGCACACGGCCCCACCTCTCCCCGCAAGCGGGGAGAGGTGAACTTGCGGCACTGCTGTGCGTCGATTCCACCGGGAACCCCGCTATCGCTTTTCCGATCGCGAGTGGAACCGATTCTGAAAAGGCCCCGTCCATCCGTTGAAAAGCGACAAGACGCCCTTCGGTGTCGCAAACGCTCACCGCGATTTTCATGTTCTGTGCCCTGGCGAGCGGGGCGGCGATCGCTTGATTGGCTTCGGCCAGAGTAAGCATGGCACGCGGCTCCCATCGCTCGGCTCCGGTTTAGCAAGGTAGCTCGGATGAGCGAAGCGATATCCGGGAAGGATCTCACGGCCGTATCGACGTATCGACCCGCATGTCTCCGCGGATCAAGTCCGCGGGCTGCGGCGCGCTCATGCGGGGCGACGCGCTACGATGCGCTACCGATGCGCGGCCAGGAATTCCTGGATCGAGAACGGCTCCGGGCGCACCGGCCCGGGCGGCGGTGTGGCCCGGTCGGGCATTCGCGGGGCCGCGCTTGCCGACCTCTCGGCTCTCGCGCGGGCCACGGTCGGCCCGGGGCCTGGTGATTGTGCCACCGGGCCAGGAGGCAACCTGACGGAGGAGACGGCCGCCTCCCGCGACGGCTGGGCCGGCGACAATACCGGCGCTGGATCGGATCGCGCAGGGGCGGGCTCTGCGAGGGTCAGGCGCGAAACCGTGGCGCCCGGGGGCAGCGTCTTCTCCGATGAAGCCGGCGTTGGAGCCGAGACACTGGCCGTGGACTGATTTTCTCCATCGTTCCGCGCGCTTAGGCGGGCCAGAGCCGTTTTGACGCCGCCCGTTGTCTCCACCGCGGCGTCCGCCGCTTCCTTGAGGGGCTTTTGCGAGGGGTCGGCCGCAGGCGAGTTCGTGGCAGCGCTGACCGTGGTCTCGATGCTGCTGCGGAGCTGCAGCGGCACCCCGATCACCAGCGCGGTCGAAACCGCTCCGGCCAGCACGGCGCCGGCCACTGCCGAAATCTTCGCGGCTCGCCGCAGTCGTTGGGAAAAAGTGAGAAGGAAATCGTATTCGGAACGCATCACACGGGCCCTTGTTCTCGGCCGCCAGCGCCTGAAATTGCAGGCGCAGACGAGGCTCCAGAGGGCAGTGATTCGGGACGCGATCGTTCGGGACGCTTCCATCCGAAGTCCGCGGAGTCGACGCAACCAGCGCTCAGTGGAGCAATTAATTGCGACGAGAGTGTGCCGGCTCGCCCCGCGGTATCGGCGCCGTCGTGGACTCTGCGGCACTGCCAACTCGCGAACGACAGCCCAAGCCGGTCGCTTCCCTGGCGTTTGTGAGGCTATTGTATGGCGGTGGCCGGTGGGGGCTCACAAACGTCCCCGCCCCGATCGGAACTCGGGGGCAGGCTCCAGCGGGGACCCAGCAGGCGGAGCAAGCGGGAATGGGCGGATCATGTTCTGGCGGGCCGCTGCGATTGGCGGCCTCGATCATTGCGGGCAGATGTAGCCGGCTCCGCTGGGATTCTTGAAGCAGCCGACCGATTCGGGCAGCACTTGCTTCGGCAGCCAGAGCACGACCTTGGGAAAGAAGATCATGAACGCGATCGTGATCAGGAAAACGCAATAGATCGGCAGCGCCGCGCGCAGGGCCTGTGAAAACCTGACCCCCACGAACTTCGACGCCATCAGCAGGACCAGCCCGTATGGCGGGGTGATCAGCCCGAATGCGAGCGTGGCGATGAGCACCACGCCCATGTGCACCGGATTGATATCCGCGGCCTGCGTCAACGCGTTCACCAGCGGCATGAAGATGATGATGGTCGGCACCGGCTCGATGAAGTCGCCGATGATGGTGAACAGCAGAACCAGCAGGAACATGGTGAGCTGCGGATTGTCGCCCGCGAGCCCGGTGATCCACTCGGCGATCATGAGCGCGCCGCGCAGATACGCGAACAGCCAGCCGAACGCGTTGGCGGCGCCGATGGTGATCAAGGGCAACGAAAAAATGAGGCCGGCGAGGCAGAAGTCCCATGGCAGAAGCTTGATGTGCCCACGCTTGAGCGCCGGAATCACGACGACGATGATCCAGGCGACGGCGACGACTCCGGCTTCGGTGGGGGTGAAGAACCCGGTCACGATTCCGCCCAGCAGGATGACCGGGATCATCAGCGGCAGCGAGGCGTCCCTGAACGCAAGCGCCACGTCGCGGAAGGGCGCGCGCGGCCGCGTCATGCCGGCCGGGCCGAAGATGTAGCAATAGATCATCAGACCGATGCCGATCATCAGCCCGGGCACCACGCCGGCCATGAACAGGCCGGCGATCGAGACGTTGCCGATGGCGCCATACACCACCGCGGTGATGCTCGGCGGCACGAGCGCGGCGATGGTCGAGGCAGCGGCGATGATCGCGGCAATGAAGGGGGGGCTGTAGCCCTCCCGCTTCATCGGCCCTCCCAGGGCGCGGCTGATCACCGCGACGTCGGCCGTGGTCGAGCCCGACATCTCGGAGAAGAACATGCTGAAGACGGTGACGACCTGGGACAGGCCGCCGCGGATATGTCCCACCAGGCGCAGCGACAGGTTCGCCACCCGCAGCACGATGTTGGCCGAGCTCATCAGCTCGCCCACCAGCAGGAAGAACGGAATGGCGAGCAGCGCCTCGTTGTCCATGCCGTCGAACATCTTCTGAACGATCGCGGTCGCCGACACGTCGGTGAAGATCGCGCCGATCAGCGTGCCGGCGAGCAGCGAGAACGCCACCGGAACGCCGAGGTAGCCGAAGAACAGGAACAGGAACACCATGAGCAGGACGATCAGCGTGCTGCTCATGTCCGCTCTCCGCCCACCGGCGCGAGACCGTCGATCTCCGCCACATGCGGCGGCGGCTCGGGCGGCTCGTCGCGCGCGAAGCCGTTGCGCACGCCGTTGACCAGCTGCTCGATCGTGAACAGCGCAACCAGGACGCCGCAGATCGGGATCGCCGCATAGAGCGACGCGATCGGCGTCATCGAGGGCATGCGGAAGCTTGAAAAGCCGCGCAGGAAATTCAGGTAGCCGAACCAGATGAAGCAGAGCGCGACCCCGAGCACGACGGCGCGCGTGGCGACCTCCACGACGGTCCGTGCGGCCCCGGTGAGCGTATCGGCGATGGCGGTGAGGCAGAGGTGATCGTTGCGCCGCACCGCGACCGCGGTGCCGGTGAAGATCGCGTAGATGAAGAAGGTCGACGTCACCTCCTGCAGCCACAGCCAGGGCCGGCCGATCTCGCGCGTGATGATGTCGAAGATGACGGTGGTGCAGAACCCGAGCAGCAGCAGGCCGCACAGGATCATCAGCGCGGCCTCGAGTGGGTCGAGCGCACGCCACTTGAGGTGACGCCGTTGCTTGAGCACCAGCCGGTCGGCGAGGGTCATGGTCGATCCAACGCTAGCGCTACTGCGTCACTAAACGGCAATGATCACCCCACCCCGCTGCCTTCGGCGGCGACCCTCCCCGTCAAGGGGAGGGTTAAACCAGCGGCGAGTCCAGCGCGCAACCTTTACGCACCATTTGCTGCTCGGCACCATGCAGACTGGCGACAGACGCGCATGAGGTTCGTGGTCGAAGCGGTGCGGTTTTCCTTCACCCTCCCCTTGATGGACCCTTGATGGGAGGGTCGGCGCGCCAGCGAAGCTGGCGAGCCGGGATGGGGAGAAGGTTAGTGCGGTAGCGCTAGTATAAGCCGGGTCCTGCCGGCGTCTTGCGCGTCGACGCATTGCGGCAGTCGTCAGCCGATGCCGCGGATCAGATCCTTGATCCTGGTCGCGTGCGGGCCGAGCTCGGCCGACATCCTGTCGAGGTAGGGATCGGCGATCTTCTGGAAGCCGGACTTGTCGACATCGCCGACGATCTTCACCCCGATCGATTTGAGCTTGGCGGCGGACTCATGCTCGAGGGCGACCGCCTTGGCCGGCTGGTTCTGGTTCACCTCGTCGGCGGCCGCCTGCACCCAGTCTTTCTGTTCCGCCGAGAGGCTGTTCCACACCTTGTCGCTCACCCAGGTGAAGCTGTTGTTCGCCTCGTGCTCCGTCATCGAGAGCACCGGCGCAACCTCGTAGTGCTTGTTCGCGAGGTAGACGTTGACGCCGTTCTCCGCCACGTCGACGACGCCGGTCTGCAGCGACGTGTACACGCTGCCGAACGGCATGTGCACGGTCTGCGCCCCATAGGCCGGGAACATCGTGTCCTCGGTCGGCGTCGCCTGCACGCGGACCTTGAGCCCCTTGATGTCCTCGATCTTCCTGATCTCGCGTTTCGAATACATGTTGCGCAGGCCGAGCGTGGACAGCGCGATGATGCGCGCGCCCTGAACGCTGTCGGAGATCATCGCCTTGCAGGCGTCCGACAGCCGGCGATCGGCCATGGCCTTGACCAGATGATCCTCCGAACGGAACAGGTAGTGCAGCGACATCACCCCGGCCTGCGGCGACACGGTCGCAGCGTTGGCGGAAGACGAGATGCAGAACTCGATGTCGCCGGATTTCACCAGCTGAAGCACCTGCGGCTCCTGGCCGAGCTGGGCGCCCGGATACTGGTCGATCAGCATCGTGCCCTTGCTCAGCTCCTTGAGCCGGTTCGCGAAGATGTCGCCGAGGATGCCGTAGCCGGTGGGTTTCGGCTGGTCGTAGGCGAAGCGATAGTGCTTCGCCGTCTGGGCGCGGGCGACATGGGGAGCCGCGATCGCCGCCGCTCCGGCTGCAAGTCCGCCCAACACGGTCCGTCGGTCGATCATGGTGTCCTCCCCGCTACGTGGATCAGTTGTTGTTTCTTTGCCCGATGAAGGCGGAGCCTGATCGAGCTAGTGCCGCCGATTTGAAGTTCCTACACCACTTGCGGCAACCTCGTTTAGGAACTTCAAATCGAAAAGCGGCACTCGAATTACATGCTTTCTAGTGCCCCCTTTTTGCTTCCGAAGCTCGTGTCAAACGGTGCCGCAATGGATCACGAGCTTCGGAAGCGGGGGCACTAGATGTCGATACCCATGAACCCTACCACCTTTATGGGCCGCCGGGAGAGCCCGCCGGGCTCTGTGATTCGCGTCACGGCGGCCGATCGGCCGGAGCTGAGATCATCACGACGATGGCGCAATCGTTACCGCTCGCGAGAAGGGAATGCATCATGGCGACCGCTGACTGCACGAGGCAAGCGAAGGCCGACGCGTCCGTGCGCGCCACGCAGGAAACGGCACGCGCGCTGACGGCCGATGAACTCATGGCAACGGTCGGCGGCAGGGATGCGGCAACGGGCCTGCCGACGGGACAGCGACTGCACAAGCCCTTCGTCTTCGTCAGGTAGAGTGGCTCCCGCTCATATTGACCCTACAGTTCCTTTTGCGGCAGCGATCGGCGCCGTCGCTGTCGCTGTCCCGAATCGGCACAATCAATCAGTGCTTTCTGCGATTGCACCGGCGACGCCGATGGACGACAATCCATTTGGGCTGGCGAGGTTTGCGTAACAGGGACGTGTCACCATGATGTACCGATCGCTCACGCTGGTCGTCGCGGCTTTGTCGTCGGCGCAAGTCGCAGCGGCCGATCTGGACTCCGTCTATGTCGCTCCGGGAGGAATCTACGCGCCCTCGGCCTACATCCATGTGAGGCCGGGGCCCGAATACGGCCCGCCGGGCTATGGGCCGCCGCCGGCCGTCTATCCGGCACCACCACCCTATGTGGCACCGGGGGCCGCCTATGGGGTGCCGGCTCCGGTCTACGGAGCCCCGCCCGTGTACGGGCCGCCACCGGTCTACGCCGCGCCCGCGCCGGTTTATGCCGCCCCGCCCGTGTACGGGCCGCCACCGGTCTATGCCGCGCCCGCCTATGCGGCGCACGCGCCCGCCTATGTGGTGCGCGCGCGGCGCGTCGTGGTGCCGCCGCCGTACGCGGAAGCGTGGCCGCCGCGCCCGGTCGCGGACATTCCCCATGGGTATGGATACGGTCGTTGCGTGGGCGCGCCCGGCTACTACTGCGATTGACGAGCAGCGGCTCAGGAGCGGCCCAGCGATGAGCCGCTCGTGAACCAAGGTGTTGAGTCATGTGGTTTCTGGTGCGTGCTGCGTTCTGGCTCGGCATCGTTGCCCTGCTGATGCCGGATGCTCCGACCGAGAGGAGCACATCGGCGCCTCGCGTCGGCGCAACCCAATCCACCTCCGCCGCGAAGGACGGGCACAGGTTGGCGGCAAAGCCGTCGCAGCACACCCTCAAGCCCGCCGATCTCGCCGAACCATGGCGCGGACCGCGCAAGGACAAGGCAAGCCCGCCCGCGTGAATGAGCAGGGCTCGCCGGAAAAAGCCCTAACAATTCTGCGTCACAAACTTTCACCCCACCCCGGCTCGCCAGCTTCGCTGGCGTGCCGACCCTGCCCATCAAGGACCCATCAAGGGGAGGGTGAAGAAAAACCGCACCGCTGCGGCCACTAAACACACCCCGTGGCCAATCTGCGTGGCACCAAGCAGCAAATGGAATGCGTGAAGGTCGCGGCTGCCTAAACCCTCCCCTTGACGGGGAGGGTCGCCGCCGAAGGCGGCGGGGTGGGGTGACCATTGCCGTTCGACGACGCAGTAACGCCACCCGGCGAGATCATTCGCCGTCCGCGCGCGCGGCCTCCGGCAGGAGACGAGACGGCATCATCTCCGGCTCCTGTTCCGGCAGGACGACCTTGCGCAGCTCCACCAGGTCGGCGTGAAGGGCGCGCAGGTAGTCGCCGGACATCCGATGAAAGGCCGCCCGCCGCTGACAGCCGTTTCGCCACAGCGCCGTTTCGGCATTGCCGGCGGCGCGATCCAGGTCGCCCGCTCTGTGCTCATGCCATTCGGCGAGCACGAGCAGGGGCTCCGGCCGGACGCGCTGCGCGCAAGCCGTGATGTCGGCGACGGCAACAGCAGCGGGAGCAGCAACGGGCTGCAGGTTGTCGGGGCTCAATGAAGGCGAGGACGGGGAATGCGAAGACGGGCCAGGGCTGGAATGCCGGCGCTTTGCACTCCGACGCGAGGCCTTCCGGCGGGTCAATCGCGCGAACTCGACCATATCGGCGATCCGTACGCTCAACGCTTCACCCCGGCGGTCATGCCCCCGCCAGCGAACTCTGGGCTGCGGATGGTCAGGCCCATCCCCGAATCACGTGCCGAATGTCAAGCCTAATGACCGATTTCCCATCAAGTGGGGCTGTCGGATGACGGCCGGGGAGCAAAATTCGGGATTTATTATGGTCGGTGGCTTGAGGCGCAGGTCGTAGCCCGGATGAGCGAAGCGACACCCGGGAACGATCCTCTCGAGCGTATCAACCCCGCAGGTCCCCGCGGATCAAGTCCGCGGGCTCATGCGGGCTACATGCGTCCTGCCCGAGCGGCCGACTGATCCGCTCGGCAACCGCGCGCCCCAGCGCCTCCATTCCGGCCCGGTTGAAATGCTTGAAATCGTGCGGACCATGCAGCACCGCGCGCGTGCCGGCGGTGCGGACGGCGGGACGCAGGTCGACGAAGCCCGCGCCTTGACGCGCCGACGCCGCGCCGATCAGGCGGCAGATGGTGTCGCTGTTTCGCGCGACGCGCTCCTTCGGATAGCGGCTCCCACGCGCCATGTCGTAGCGCTGGATCGACACCTCCGGCGCGAGCAGGCGGTAGGAGGAGAGCGGCGAGGGAAGGTGCGCGACCAGAACCGGCGTGCCGGGAAGCAGCCGGCGCAGGTACGCGAGCGAGCGCTCGAACACCAGCACGGCACGCTCGAGCTCGGGCTCGGTGAGCTCCACGGCCGGGGACCGCAGGCCGGGCGGGAGCTCCACGGCGCGGCCGGCCACCTCGACGACGTTGGGCGGATCGGCGGTGTGGGCGGCGGCGGAGTCGCTCTGCGCTGGCTGCGGCGCCGAGCTCGCCGCAGCGAGCTCGCCAGTGAGGCGCCGCGCCAGACGTTGGGAGAAGCGCAGCAGCGGAAGATGCCGCTCCCAGCTCTTCTCGACGGAAGGCGCCACCACGTAAGCCGTGAGCGCGCGGTCGATGCGCTCGGCGAGGTCCGCCCCATCGGGGCGCCCGACGTGGCCGGACAGGAAGCGCAGATTGTCGTTGAGGTCGTTTCCTTCGTAGAAATAGACGACCCCGACCGAAGGCGGCGGCAGGCGCAGACGCCAGGCGGAGCGGGTGATGGCGTAGGCGGCGGCCGGCAGGCTCGCCATCGCCTCGGCGCTGCCGGCGCCCGCGAGCCCCACCGCCACCACGTCGCGGCCGCTCAGCCGGTTGATCACGTGGGCGGAATGAAACGGGCCATTGCGGTTGGGATTGGTTTCGAGCAGCCAATCGCCGAGGCCCTGGGCGTACGAATCGCCGAGCAGCAGCACCGGATCGCGCGGCACGACGCCGGACTTCGACGACTGGGCGAAGATGCGGACGTCGTCGGGCAGGTCGCCCTGGAGGCGAAGCGGCACATAGCGCAGGCCCACGAGCGAGAATGCCGCCTCGGCTCCGAGGCCCGCCACGACGACGGCGACGACGAGAAGGAGTTCGCCAAGCCGACGTTGCACCGAAGATGCCATGCGCTGCCCGCGGCAGGAAATCCAGGTCCCGCGCGGCGCCGGCCGCGTGGGACAAGGGGTCCATATTTACCTGTCAAACAGCGCGGCGTAGAGGCGTAGCCCGGATGAGGTCGGGCGCGCCGGAAGCGCGCCCGAACGACATCCGGGCTACGACGGCCACGAAGCCAACGCTCCGCCCGCCCGGTCGGCCGGTTTTCCGGCCTCGAAGCGCACCGGGTGGCGCTTCCTTTTCGTTCCCTCACGGACGAGGGGGGTGAAGCGCCGAGAGGCGCTGGTGCGGAACGCCGCACCGGAGCGTGCCGAACGCGGCACGCTTGAGACACCTTGCGAGGCGTCTCGCGCCCCATAACGCGGGGCGCTCGCCTCCCGGCGCTCCACCGCGGCATTATGCAGCCTCGGCCGCGTTTTCATTGGGTCGGTGGTGAACCGGCCCGCCGTCAGCGAGCTCCTCGCGCCCGGGTTGTATTGCCCGGAGAGCGGTGCCCGAGGCCGCCCGGGAGCGGGGTTATCAGCCCCGCGCGCAGGTCGCCGCTCCCGGCTCCGCTCCTGGGTGATCTCCGGAAGACGCCCTCGGTGAGCCGGGATGATTGTGAGTATCATGACAATTATATGGTTGACAAAGCACGTGTCGGAAGGTATTTGGGCACCGACAGGCCGGCGGTCCTGCTAGGGATTGACGCCCCGAAATTTTGTGACGATTCGCTCAACTTTCTTAGTGAGTCCCACCAAGGTTGGCAGGACCCGCTTACTGGCGAATGGCTGCTCTGGTTTGAACATTATTTCAAAGGCGCCATCGATCTTCTTGTTGTGCATCGCGATGAATGCTTCGCGGCTCTTGGTGATAACAGGCCAGTCCATCAGTTCCTCATTTTCCATGCCAACGAACCCGAGGCGGGCGTAACCGGGAGCGTATCTGGGCGCGCTGGGGTCAATCTTTTGCAGATTAAAATCCTTGAAGACCAAGACCGACCATGTCGGCGTAATCACCCTGTGTTTGTCGAGGATGTCGAGGTCGTGGAGGGAGGCCAAATCTTCATCCCCTCCATGGTAAGGCATTGCATCGGTGACTATTTTGACGATCTCTGGTCCGGCGACCTCTATTTGTCTGTCGCGGATGGATCGCTGAAAAGTCTTCGCATTCGGGGCGAACGGGAATTGGACTTGGGACTCCCTTCGCGGCTTCTTGGGGGCGACATGTGCCCAGACGCAATGGTCAAGGGCGCAATGCAGGCAATGGACCGCATCCCCAATCAACAGTCCGAACGCGTCCACTGGGACGGGT
>Ga0066903_100002237_pt1 | contig 14946 bp, 20 predicted proteins | sample PanSoiMetaGPlot1_FD_67491 | JGI IMG/M metagenome (GOLD analysis project Ga0066903, IMG submission 67491) | Tropical forest soil microbial communities from Panama analyzed to predict greenhouse gas emissions - Panama Soil - Plot 1 (version 2) | ecosystem: Environmental > Terrestrial > Soil >...
TACCAAGCCCCTCGGGGGGTGCCTAGTCCGTGTGGCACGGGGAATCTGCGCGGGATTGACGACCCGGGGGTCGGGATGGCACACGGCCCGTCCCGGTGGTGCCATGACGGAGCCCCCCGCTGGGCCGTTCGGCTGCGATGCGACCGCCCCCGGTCGTTCCCTCGAGGCCGGGCGGCCCACCCCCCGGGGGTTTTGGGGGCGATGAGCGGGCCGGGTGGGGGCCCCCAGGTGGTCGTGCCGGGGGCGGGGTGGGTGGACATTGCCTCGCGGGTGATCGTGCAGGTCGGGTTTCCGGTCGTGGTCGCCGGGGTGCTCTTGTGGTTCTTGTTGTTCCGGTTTCAGGGGAATGTGGAGCTGATGTCGGCGCGGATGAGCGCCAATACGGAGGCGGCGGCGCGGTTGGTGGAGGCGGAAACGGCCAGTGTGGCGGAATTACGGGCGCAAACGGCGGAATTGAAGGCGCAGACGGCCTTGATGCAGCGGTTTTTGGAGCTCCGACAGCGCGAAACCGGGCCAAATCGGTGAGTTGGCGGCTCGCCAGGGCTCTCGGAGGCCGTTTTGACGAGGGATTGCTCGGCGAGGTCAACAACAGCGCCCCCAAACGGTCGAAAGTGAGTGATGGAGGGGTCGGCGACACCCGCCACGCGGCTCGGAAGAGTGAACACAACCCGTGCAAGTGCTGTTCCGTCGTCTGCGCCCGCGATTTCACGCATGATCCGGTCGGGGGGTTCGATTCCTACCTGTTTGCCGAGTGGCTCCGGACCCGCGTGCTGTCTGGGGAGCCGCGGGTGCGCTATGTGATCTCCAATGGCCGCATCTTTTCTGGCTTGGGGCAGTCGCACCCGGCCGGCGTGTGGCGAGCCTACCAGGGACGCAACAAACACGCGCACCACGTGCATGTCTCGGTGCGTCATGGGCCCGAGTACTACGATGACGCGGCGCCGTGGGGCTGGCCACCGGCCCCGGGCCCGTCATGAGGAGGAGTGACATGACCGAGCGCCCTGAGGACGAGACGCCGCCGCCCGTGCCGCCGCCGGACGAGGATGCGGTCAAAGACTTGGAGGACCCGGAGCCCGTGGGGCCGCCGGACGATGCCGAGGACGAGCCCGAGGACGCTGGCGCGTAACGACCCGACACGGGAGCCGCGGCTGGCGGCGACGGTGCGACGCATCGTTGAGGAGTGGCTCGACCACGCGCCGTCGACCTTGGCCGATCCGGTCGGGGACCTGGCGCTTACCCTCGAGCGGTGGGTCGTGGCGGGCTGCCCGGTCGACGAGGATTCGTGCCTTTCCTAGGTGCCCGGGGTGCGGCGCCCGACCCGCGCGGCACGGCGGCGCAGCCGATACCGGGGGTGACGGAGTGGCGCTGCCCGCGCAACGGCGTCCACGTCGTCGAGGTGCACTATACCGCCGATCCGGCCAAGCGCGATCCGGCGTGGAAACGCGAGGCGATGCGCGGCATGCCGCCGCGCGGCTGGCAACGCGAATTTGAAATTGCCTTCGATCTCGCGGGCGGCGAGCCGGTGCTGCCCGAGTACGTGCCCGCGGAGATGCGCCGCGTCTTTCCGGTCAATGCGTCCGCACGTCTGTTGAGAGGGTGGGACTTCGGGCAGGTCTGCCCCGTCACCGTGTTTGCGCAGCTCGACGTGCACGGCCGCTTGGGTTTTGTCGGCGAGCTGGTGCTCGAGCATGCGAACCTGACGACGCAGATCGAGGCCACCAAGGCCATGACGATCGAGCTGGTCGGCCCGGGCGCGAATTGCTTTGACGCGGGCGACCCGGAAGCGCTGCACGAGATGGAGCTCGGGTCGATTCGCGCCGTGCTCTTGCACCATGGGATTATCCTGCAGACCTTCGCGCGCAGCAGCGACGCGTCGTACAACAATCTGCGCGACCGGCTCTTGCGCCGCGTCAAGGTGCCCGGCGAGGACGTGCCGTCGCCGACGTTGCTGGTCGATCCGCGGTGCCCGATTCTCCATAGCGCGCTCTCGGGTGGGTTTGCGCGGCATGCGAAAACGGGGAAACCGATGCCGACGCATCCATACAAGGACGTCGTCGACGCCGCCCGCTACCTGCACGACAACTTGCAGGGCTCGAGCTCGGAATGGATGCTGAAGCTCCAGGCCATCGCGCGCGCGGATTGGGCGTGGTAACGCGAGGCACCATGGGACTTCCCCTGACCCCCGAGCAGCTGGCCGAGTTGCGGCGGCTCGACGAACGCGCATACCTGACGGCTGACGATGACTTGCTGCTGCGTATCGCCCGCGACGCCCTGCCCCGCTTGCTGGATGAGGTGAAGCGATTATGGACGACGCGCGACCTCTACGCCGAGCAGATGAATTGCCAAGTCGACCGTATCGTGGCTCTTGAGCGCGAACGCGACGAGGCGCGGGTGGCATATCATACGCTGCAGAAGCGACTGGACGATCAGCAGGTGGAACTCGGGGCGGCTCTGATGGCCCGCGACGAGGCGCGGGCGCAGGCGCGGCAATCATTGATCGTACTGCGAGCGCTGTCTGGCTTGCTCGATGACGGCACGCTAGTCCGCGACATCTCACGCGACACGGAATCAGACTGGGCACTCAGACAGCTTCCCCTTCTCCAGATCCTCACCGATCTCAACGCCGTGCTCGCCGCCTTCGACGCCGCGCCGTGGAGCAAGGACTAACGAGCCCACGGGCCGTCACGCGGCTCCTCGAGGACTTGGTGCCGCAGTGCCGTCACGGGCACGGGCCGCTCGACGGCTGGCGGGCGCGCCCGTCCGGGCGCCGCGGGCGGTACTGCCGCCAGTGCAACGCGATGGGGTATCGCCGCTGGTACGACGTGCACAAGCGCCGCCCCCGTTGACGGCCTAGGGGGCGGGACGCTACACGGGCCCGCCCGAGGCTTATGGCACGACGCGCCGCGGGCGGGGCCGCCGCCGCGACCCTCTCGCCCGCCCGAGGCGAGGCGCCGAAGAATCTCGCGCTCGACCCGCAGATCGTCGAGCGCGTCAAAAACGAGCTCGTCCCGTTGGTGCGGCGCACGCGCTCGGAGCGCAACGGCGTGCTCCGCGAGCGCTGGCTCCGCTATTACCGCATCTGGAGCGTGCGGCACGACCAGCAGGGGTACAAGGGCCGGACCAATACGTACTTTCCGGTCGGTCGGCGCTGGATCGAGCAATGGGTCTCGCGCCTCAAACGCGACCTCTTCCCCGATCAGGACTGGTTTGCCTGCCGGGCGCTCAGGGAAGACTTCGAGGCGCGCGTGCCCGCCAAGGAGGCGCTGCAAAAATACTGGATGCGCCGCCACATGCGGCTCCGGAAACACGCGCTCCCCTGGCTCCGCCAGCTCGTCATGTATGGCACGTCGCCGGTGCGGAATGTCTGGCGGGCGGTCGAGCACGAGCAGACGGTGCTCCGCGATGTCCTCGATGATGACGGCGCGCCGTCGGGGAAGACCGTCGAGCAAGTCGAAAAAGTGGCGGCGTTTCTCGGCCCGACGTTCGAGCCCGTCGACCTCTTCGCGTTTTACGTCTGGCCGACGACCGCCGCCGGGCTCGAGGACACCACGCTCTCCTTTGAAGACCGCTGCGTGCCGCGGAGCCGCGTGTACGCCCTCGCCAACAAGCCGCTGGATCCGTCCAATCCGAAAGCCGGGAACGTCTACGAGGGCGTTGATGAGCTCGTCGACCTCTATGACCGGGCGCTGGCGGGCCGCACGGGCGGGCAGGCGGGGCGCAATCCCGAGAAGTACGACGCGCTCGCCATTCGGCTCGCCGACAAGGGCTTTACCGCCCCGCTCGACTACAACGTGCCGGCGGCGCTGCGCCCGCTCGATTTGACCGAATGCATGTGGACGGTCGACCTCGAGGACGACGACGTGGCGCCGTATCTCGTGACCCTCGGCGCCGACGAGATCCCGCTGCGCGTGCAGCGCCGGCCCTTTTGGCACGGCGGCTCGCAGTGGCTCGTCGGCCGCTTCGTGCAGCTCGAGGAAGAGTTTTATGGCCGCGGGTTGCCCGAGATTTTCGACTACATGCAGTATTTCGTCAACGATCTCGGGAACCAGTCCGGGGATGCGTTCATCTGGTCGACGAACCCGATTGCCGTCGTCGACATCGGCGCGGTGCAGGATCCGACCTCGCTCCGCATGGCGCCGGGTGCCAAGTGGCTTGCGAATCCCCAGGGCGTGCAATTCACCACGCCGCCGCAGGGGGCCGCGCAGGCCGGGTTTGGCGCCGTCCAGGGCTACGTCGGGCTCGCCGATACGCTGGTGGCGCCGACGCCGGCGCGGCCGATGGCGCCGGCGCAGCAAGCGGGCCCCCAGGATTCCGCCGGCTTGGCGGCGCAGCTTGCCGACTCCGCCGTCGACCTCCGCGCGCTCGTCGAGAATCTCGAGGACGAGGTGCTGGTGCCGCTCCTTGAGCGGTCCGACATTTTGACGCAGCAGTGCCTTGACCGGGACATCATCTTAAAGGTCGCGGGCAAGGACGGCCTCGAGCTCGTCGAGCACCCGATCACGGTCGCCGATCTCGTCGGCGAATACGAGTGGGAATGGCTCGGCACGACCACGGCGCAAAACCAACAGGTGCGGGCGCAGCAGATGGTGCAAGGGATCGCGCTCATGAGCCAGATCCCGCCCGACCAGTTGGCGGCGCAGAACGTCACGATCGACTGGCCGTACATTCTCCGGACGTTCTGGTCAGTCGGCCTCGGGCTCCCCGACGCCGACCGGGTCGTCAAAACTGGAAAAGACGTGGCGCCGAATGACTGGCGCTGGGAGAACGCGCTCGCCCGGGTCAACCGCGCCGACGAGCTCCGCGTGTCGCCCCAGGACGACCACACGGCGCACGTCCAAGGGCACCAGCACCTCCTCGACAGCGACTCCTTAACAGAGGATGCCCGGCTCGGGCTGCAGACCCATATCCACCAGCATATCGGCCTCCAGATTGCCGCCGAGGCGCAGGCGTTGGCGCAGTCCATGGCGACGCTTGCAGGGCCCGGCGGTCTGCCCGGCGCTCCGCCGCCGGGAGCACCTCCGCCCGGTATCGGGCCTCCCCCCGTCCCCGGCGGGCCCCCGATGCCGCCTCCCCCGGGGATGCTCCCGCCGGCGGGGCCCCCGCCCATGGGGCCGCCCCCCATCCCGCCGCCGCTGCCGGCCCCGCCCGGCGGGCCGCCGCCCCCTCCTTATATAGCGGGTGTGCCGGGGGCCGGGGTCAACGCGCTCGCCCGCGAGGTCGGCCCCAACTATTCCGGGCCGCGACCCGAGCGGCCACATAGCGACGCCCGGGGCCGCGCCAAGGCGCTGATGGGCATCCGGCCCCCGGCCCCGCTGGGGCAAGGGCGGGTCGGTAAGACCCGGACCCTGTCGGACCTATTCCGCGGCCTCCCGCGGCTCCCGAGGTGACCCATGGCAGAGAAGTGGATCCAAGGCGCGATCAAGAGGCCCGGGGCGTTCAAAGCCAAGGCGAAAGCTGCCGGCAAGGGCACGCAAGCCTTTGCGCGGTCCGTGCTGAAAGAGGGGTCGCAGGCGTCGACGCGCACCAAGCGCCAGGCGGCGCTCGCGCAGACCCTCTCCAAGCTGCGGTCGGGTAAGGCCAAGTTTCTCGTGCCGCTCATGCTGGCGTGTCTGCTCGGCACCGCGGGCGCTGCCAACAAGACGTGCGACGGCACGACGTTGACGCCGTCGCCGTTGACGGGTGTCGGGCCGACGCCGGATACCTTCGGCGGCCGGGCGGCCCCGGCGCTCCTCGTGCAGGCGGTGCGCACGGCGGGCACGGCGACGGTCGCGCTCCAGGTGTCGTGCGATGACGTGGCGTGGGCGACGGTCGGCAACGGGGTCGTCACGATCGACGCCACGACGCCGAGTGCCGTCATGTCGGTGCTGGCGCCGACGTGCAGCTACCGGGCGAATGTCACGCAGTGCACGGGGTGCTCGGTCAAGGTCCTCTATTCCTGCGCGGGAGCGCACTAGATGCGCGCGGCGGCGCTCCTCCTCCTCGCCGCGGTCGCCGGCGCTCAGCCGTGCGGGCCGGCGTGGAATGCCTGCGGGCCGGGCGGCGACCCGCCCGCAAGCACGACGACCTCGAGCACGACCTCAAGCAGCACCTCCAGCACCGCCGTCCCGACGACGACCACGCCGCCGAGCTCAACCACCACGACGACCTAACGGAGGTGCACCGTGGAATTGATCCAGCTCGTCGTGATTCTGATCGTGATTGGCGTCCTCCTCTGGCTCGTCAATACCTACATCCCGATGGACGCGCGCATTAAGCAGATCATCAATGCCGTGGTCATCATCGCCGTGATTCTCTGGCTTTTGGCCTGGCTCCTCGCCGTCGTCGGGGTATCGCCGCACATGCGGATCGGCCCCGGGTCTTGACAGCCCCGGGGGGGTGAGCGCTACACGGGCCCGCCCACGATGGCACGCAAACGCGGCGCCGTGGGGAATGGCAAGGGAAAAGCGCTGGTGCCGCCCATGAAGGGCGCCACGACGCCGCCGCCCGCGCCCCCGCCCCGGGCCATGCGTGGCCGCGTCGCGCTCGCCATCCCCGTGCTCCGCGCGACCCCGACGCGCGGCCGCCCCGGGCTACCCCCGCCACCGCCACCCGCAGGTCGTCTGCCGCCCCCGCGGCCGACGCCGCCCGGCGCGGCGATGGCCCCCGCGACGCCACGGGCCGAGCGTCTCGTGCCGCCCCCGCCGCCGCCCTCGGCACGGTCGCCCGTCATGCGGCAACGCGGCGCCCGCCAAACCATGGCCGCCATGCGCCGCGGCGCGGTGCCCTTCTAATGATCGCCGCTGGCAATTTGGGGCGCCTCGACCTCGGGAGCGGCGTCGATCCGCAGGAGCTCGCGCAACTCACCCGCGACCTCGAGGCGAGCGGGTATCACACGGCGCTCCGCGCGTACGTCGACGGCCGGATTGCGCAGCTCCTCGTCGACGACGTGACGACGGCGGATGTCGCCATGAAACGCCGCGGGCAGGTCGAGGAGCTCCAGCGGCTCATCATGCCGCTGTTCGTCAAGTCGCTGGCGCTCGCCGCCCTCGCCCGCCGCGCGGCGCAGCGTGCCGAAATCGAGGAAACCGCCCGGCCGTTGGCGCCCCGGCGTGAGTGGTGGGCGGATCCGCTCGGCGAGGAGCCCGTGCCCTGATGGCTGACGACTACCCGACTGCCCCCGCACCCGCCCCCGAGCCCTCCCCCACCGACGCGCCGGCCCCCGAGGCCGGCGCCCCGCCGGCGGAGGATTGGGGTGTGCGGGTCGCGAAATTGGAGGGCGACCTCGCCCTCGAGCGCGCCAAGCGCGAGCACGTCGAGGCGACATATCGGCTCCTCCAGCCGCAGCCGATGGCGCAGCAGCAAGGGCCGATGCCGCTGGTGCGCCTCCCGCGCGAGCAGGCGCAACGGATTTCCGCGAGCCTCGGCGGCCAGTGGACGGAGGAGGTCGTGCAGTCGCATGTGCCGATCTTCGCTGCCTTCATGGAGACGCTCGCGAGCCCGCTCCTGCAGGGCCTCGAGGGCATGGCCGACGCCGTCGATCTCCTCCAGGTCCGCCAGGAGATTCCGACATACGAAACCCAGGCCGAGGAGGCCGACCGCGTGCGCATGGAGTACCGCCAGCGCGGTCAGGTCATCACCCGCAAGCAGGCCGTGGCGCTCGTGAGGTCCCGACGTATGGACGACCCGAAATATGTCGACACGCTGGTGGAGGAGCGCGCCCGGCAGCGCAGCGTCGAGCAGGCGCAACGCGCCAGCGCCGCCGCCGGTGCCGTCACCGAGGGCGGGGCGAGCGCGCAGAAAGCGGGCCCCGAGCCGACCAAGCAACCCCGCACGCCGCCGACGCCCGAGCAGTTCCGGACGATGTCGCTCGAGGAGAAACGCAAGGCGCTCGAGGGCGCCACGATCTAAGAGGAGGCCGCCGCCATGCCCGGCAGTACCTATAACTACAACGATCCGGGGCTCAGTACCTCAACCACCCTCGTCAACGATCTCGCGCCGCTCTGGTTACAGGATGAGCTCCTGGCCATCGCGCAGAAGTTGACGGTGTTTCAGGACATTGGCGACACGCCGAATCTGCCTGATGGCGAAGGCAAGACATATTCGGCGCAGCGCTACGAGCGCTTGCCACTGCCGGGCGCGCCACTCTCCGAGGGCATCACGCCGGATTCCACGGCACTCGTCGTCAACAAGGTGACGGCGATTCTCGAGCAGTGGGGCATGGTCGTTGCGCTGACCGATGTCGCGCTGATGACGACCAAGCACCCGGCGCTCACTGCAGCCACCGACCGGCTCGGCAATGCGTCGGCAGAGCTCCAAGATCGGGAAATTCAAAAGGTGCTGATGGGCTCGGGTGTCGTCATCTTTCCGGGCGGCAAGACCTCGCGCTCAACGCTTGCGACGACCGACTACCCGACCACCGATTTCGTCTCAGGCATCGTGGCGACGCTCCGCCAGCTCGGGGCGCCGGTCTTTCCGGGCAGCATGTATGCCGGCGTCGTCGATCCGTACCACGAGCAGGACCTCGCCAAAGACCAGACCTTCGTGCTGTCGCATCAGTACGCCGAAACCACGGCGCTGATGAACGCCGAGATCGGGCGGTGGCGCGGCGTACGCTGGAAGCGGTCGAATCTCCTCCCCATCATTTCGCTGCTCCCGACCGGCGCCGGCGGCGTGTCGGCCGCGGCGCTGACCGCGCTGCCGACCGGCGACACGGGCTTTACTGCCGGCGCGAGCGTCAAGGTGACGGCGGCCCTCGCCGATCCGATTACCGGGCTCGATACGCGGCCGATTGCCACGGCCACCGTGACCAATGCCGCGGCGTTCGACGTGCAATTCACGATCAGCGCGACGGCGCCGACGGGCCGTTACAATTTCTACGTGTCGGCTGAGGGCGGAAACGTGCCGTTCTATGCCGGCCAGGTGAATTTCCCGGGCCCCGCAGCGGCGACCGTCAATGTGGCGAAGGTGAGCGGCGGGGTCTCGCTGCAGTACAACGCGAGCGGCGCACCCGCCGGCGCTGACCCGCCGGCGACTGGGACCGTGCACATCGGCTACATTTTCGGCAAGAGCGCCTTTGCGGTGCCTGCACTCGGCGCCCGGGTCACAACGACGCTCACGCCCGCCACCGCAACCGATTCGGATCCGTTGAAGCAGCGCCGGAAAGCGGGCTTCAAGTTCATGACCAAGACCTGCATCCTGAACACCGATTTCTTCCGGCGCTTCGAGGCCGTGAGCCAGTTCGGGTAATCTCCATGGCACGCCCGCCGCTGCATCCCCCACCGCCGCCAGAGTCCGCGGCGGTGGAGGAGGAGATTCCCGACGAGGCCCTCGACGCGGAGGACCTCGCCGCGGTGGCGCTCGAGGACCGCGCCCCGCTGACATCCGCCCGCCTCAAGGCCCTGAACGAGACGTACCGAGCCGTCTGTCACGCCGACGACGATGGCAGCCGGACGCTCAAGCGCCGGATTGAGGGTCGGCTCCGCCGCGCGTCGCATTTGGAGTTGCATCCCGGGTGCGAGCGCGTGACGACCACTATTCCGGCGCTCCCGAATAAGCAGTTTATCCGCATTAACGAGCGCGTGTACTTCGGGCCGATGGAGCTCTGGGACTGCGAGTCGCGTACCATCTGGAGCATGGTGCACATCGCGCGGCTCGTCGAGGCGCAGCGCATGGATGACCGCCAATCCGAGCACCCGACCATGGACCTGGATTCCCCGCTCGCCGAGCGGGCCCGGATCATTCAGCGGGCATGATGGCGAAGGGCCCCAAGGCGCGACACGGCACGACGCCGCCCTTTTCCGGGCAGCTCGTCAAGGTGACGGGCGAGGGCGAGCACGTGACGATTGCCTTTGTGGCGCACGACCCCGCCGAGCTCGAGGCGGCGCTCGCCGCCGCCGGGGCCGCCGCGGTGAGTCGCGTGCGGGTCAACAACGCCGTCCTGCTCCAGGCCGGCGAGCAGTTCGAGCAGCGGCAGCGCCAGGTGTACCAGAACGCGGTCGGGCAGCTCCGCCGAGAGCTCGGGCTCCCCGACCCGCCCGCGGTAGAGGAGGACGTCGACCGTGCCGACCATCCCGCCGGGGCGGTACACGCGGCAGAAAATCCGTGACCTCGCGCTGAATCGCGCGGGCAACCGCGCGCTCGACGCCGACGCCGCCGACTTTCTCGCGCAGCACCTCTTTGAGCTCTACACCCTGGCCGACTGGCCGTTTCTCTATGTGTCGGCGCCCCTGACACTCGCCGGCCCGACGATCGACCTCCCCGACGATTTCGTCACCGCGGCCGACGACCACGCCTTTCAGATCGTGGCGATTGATGGGAGCCCGCAAGCGAACGTGTTTGCGCTCGAGCTGTCGCCCGAGGAGCTCGCGAGCATCCAGGCGCCTCCGGGCTCGACCTCGGGCGGCGTGCCGCTCTACTGGGCCGTGTCGCGGAGCGACACGACCGCCACCGTGGCCCCCGACCCGACGGGCCGGCGGATTGATGTCGTGCTCCGCTACAAGCGCCTGCCGCCCGAGCCGCTGCCAGCGAACGAGCCGACCGACATCCCGGTCTTTCCGTACCACAATTACTTGGTGCAGGCCGTCTACGTCTTCGCGCTCGAGCACGAGCGCGACGCCCGCGCGCAGAACGAGGCTGCGAACCGCGACAATCTGCTCTCCCTCATCCGCCGCGGGGCCGCGCCACTGCGCTCGCAGCGGGCCGATATCCCGCTTGACCCGGCGGTGTTCCGGATGCCGTACCGGGGCGACTAAATGCCGGGCGCCCCCGACCGCGAGACGCCGATCCCCGTTCGGCGCTTCCAGGGCACCATGCTCGCCATGGACCCCGCGTTTGTGCCGCTCGGCTTTCTCGCGCGGTGCGATAACTGGGTGCCCGACCCGACGTATGTCCTGACGAAGCGCCTCGGGTCGACCGTGTGGCAGACCCTCCCCGGCGGGCTCCGCGTCGACCCGCTCGTCTACACGACCGGATCCGACGGCCACCGCTACCTCTATGCCGTCGCCGCGCCGGCGAGTGGCGACACGGGCGGCTCGACCATCTATGTCTCGAAAGACGACGGCACGTTTGCGGCCGTCTCGAATGGGAAGTTTGCGACCGCCAATCCACGCCACGGCGCCGCCGTCCTCGGCGACACGGTGTTTTTCGGGAACGATACCGACCCGATCAAGCAAGTGCCGCTCGGCGGGACGGCGATTGACTTGGTACAGCTCGGGGTGGCGGACGATACCGGTGCCACCGCGACGTTTGTCGACGACCCCAATAGTAACCTGATTGCCGGGACGTACTCCTACCGCTGGGGCACCTACAATTCGACCACGCAGCGGTGGACGAATCTGGCGACGACCAAGACCGCGACGACGCCGGCGACGAGCCGCGCGCGCCTCGTCTTTCGCGCCCCGACCGGCGGGCTCGCGGCGAACGAGCTCTGGCACCTCTTCGTGGCCGGCGCCGACCAGATGATCGAGGGCGCGCACGACCAGACGCCGAATGGGTTGCCCGTCTCGACCGGCGCCGATCAGTTTTCGCTCTACGACGACCCGTCGGTGGACGGCGACCCGGTACCGATTCCCAGCACCGTCACGCGCCGCGGCTCGCATCTGGTCGCGCACCGCGGGGCCTTGTGGGGGGCCGGCGGCGTCGGCTCGGCGTGTCAGCGAGCGTGGAGCTCGAGCGTCATTGTGCCCGGGCTCGAGCAAAGCATCTTCAACCAGGGCGTCTTTTTCCCCGCCACGGCCTTGACCCGTGACGTGGGCGACCCGGTGACGGCGCTGGCTGTCATCCCGCAATCGTCGGGCAGCATGCAGCCGACCGCGCCGCTCGCGATCTTCACGGCGACGCAGTGCTGGCTCTTTCAGGGCGACATGGTCGGCGATCCATCGGCGTCCTTGACGCAGATGTCGGCGGAGGTGGGGTGCCCGAGCGACCGGACGATCGTGGCCACCCCCGTGGGCGTCGTCTTCTGCGGCAAGCGGAGCGTCTATCTCTTATCGCCTGCGGCCGCCGAGCCGCGCGACATCGGCTGGCCGATCGAGAATGCGATCCGCCAGATTCCCGCCGTCGGCCGGGTGCGGTGCTGGGCCGTCTACCACCGCGGCTTTTACAAGCTGGCCATCGTGGCGCCCGGGGCGACGGAGCCGAGCGTGCAATGGTGGCTGGATCTTCGCCGCGGCCTCGGCGATCCGCCGTCGTGGTGGGGGCCGCATACGACCCCGGCGTACACGGCGAGCACGCGCGCGCCGAATCATCCGCAAGAGGATGACCGGCAATGGGCCACCCTCGGCTCGACCGTCACGGCGCAGATCCTGCTGCTCGACCAGGCCGCGAAGTATATCGAGGACGGGTCACCGCCCGTGCCGATTCAATCGCGTTGGACCTCGGCCTACTTGGACGCGCAGGCACCACTCACGCCGAAACTCGCCAAGCGGGCGCGGGCGATTGCGCGGGTCAGTGCGCCGACGTCCCTCGCCGTCACCGTCACGGGGGACGAGGCAATCTCCGCGAGTGGCATTCTCCCGCTCAGTGCGTCCGTCGGCGGCATCTGGAATCAAAGCAACTGGAATACCGCGCGCTGGGTCGTGACGCAGCTTGACCTCGCGGAATGGGAGGTGCCGGTGCCCGAGATTCGCGCGCGGGCCTTCCAGGTCACCGTGGCGCATACCGACGCCGTGCGGGTCGACCTCCGCGACTTCGAGCTCCGCGTGCAACCGTCGGCACGGGAGACCCGCTAATGGCGGTCGTGCAACGTCCCGCCAAGGAAGGCAACGCGACCACGTATCAAGGCAAGGTCGCGCAAGGGTACACGCTCATCTTGGCGAGCGAGGTGGATGCCGACCTCGATACGATCTACGCCGCATGGAACGGCGGGGCCGATAGCGTCAATATTGCTGACGGGTCGATCACGAGCGCGAAACTCGCGGCCGGGTCGGTCGGCACGCGCGAGCTCGCCGACGGGGGCGTGGCGACGATCGATATTGCCAATCTCGCGGTGACGACGCCGAAACTCGCTGACGCGGCCGTGACGGCGGCGAAGTTGGGCCCGGGGGCCGCCGCCGCCAACCTGAATCCGGCGGGCGGCGATTTATCGGGGAGCTATCCCAGCCCGGCGGTGGCGCAAATCGCAAGCGGCACCCTCCAAGTGCCACCCGGCGGCATTCTCCAATCCGCCACGCCAAACGTGAGCCTGTATGCGAATTACCTAGGTGCGACCGGATACGACGCGAGCAAACCGGGCTGGCTCGTGCGCATGGATTATGCCAACGACGAGTTTGTCATCTGGCGCGCGCCCGCCGGCTCGGGCACGTTCAGTCGGATGTTTGCCGTCAACAACGTCGGCAAGATTCCCGGCGGGCGGGCCGTCGGCGCCCGACAGACGAAATTTCCGGTGGCGTTCTCGACGAGCACGTACAACACGCCCGTGCTCGTCTACACGTTGCCGACGATCACCACATACGGCGGCGCCGTGCTGCTCAGCATGATGCATTCGCTGTACTATTCGAGCTCCGCCACGAGCGGCAACGTATCGGTCTACATCCTGATTTTTCGTAATGGCACGCAGATCTTGAGCCACGGGCAGAATATTGGCTCTGGGGGCGCGCAGGTCGTCGTGCCCGTCTCGCCCGTGGTCTATGTCGATCCGGTCGGGCCGGGGGCGTACACGTACGATCTCCGCGTCCAGGTGAATAGCGGCACGAGCGCGACCATCGTGGCGCAAACCTTTGGCGACTGTACCGCGCAGGAGCTCGGCTGATGGCGACGACGTACACATGCGCCATGTGTGGCGCGACGAGTAGCGACCCCGCAGGGTGGGCGCGCGCACAGATCGTGCACACGCATTATGTCTCGGGCGACCCGCCCACCGTGACCGGGGACGATGCCCTCGTGGTCGTCGAGTTCGACACCGACGCGTGTCGCGATGCGTGGTCGGCGCGCAGTCAAGGCGGCGCATGACGGCGGAGGACGAGCGTAACGGGCGGCCCGAGGTCCTCGACCGCGCCACTATTCGCGCGCGCCGGGACGTCCTGCACACGGAACTGCTCGCGCACATGCAGGCCGTCGAGCGTTTCCGCGGTGCGCTCGGCATCCTCGACGAGCTCCTGCTGCTCGCCGACCCGGGCGAGAGTGGCCCATGATTCGCCCCGCCGTGTTTGCCGACGTGCCCGGGCTCCGCCGCCTCTTTGCGGCGCTCTTGGTCGAGCTCGAGCCGACGCGGCCGCTGCCCTATCCGGCCTACGGGCCCGAGGACCTCGACAGCTTCACACTCTGGCTCGCACGCCGCCTCGAGCAGGATCCCGCCGTCCTCGTCTACGTGGCGACCGACGAGCCGACGGGCGAGCTGGTCGGCTACTTGGGCGGCGAGATCTCGGAGCGGGCCTTGGGCGACCCGCGGGTCTACGGTGCCGCGCACTGGCTCTACATCGCCCCCACGCACCGCGGCCGCGGATTGGCGCGCGCCCTCGTCACGCGCGCCGTGGCCGATCTCGAGGCGCTCGGCGTGACGCACGTCGAGCTCGCCGCCGCCGCCGGCGACGCGCAATGGATGGCCCGCGGCTGGGTCCCCTATCTCATGCACCACGTCTTGCCGCTGGCTGCCGTCCGGGCCGGTGCCGCCGAGCGTCCTGCCGTCGAGCCCCACACCCCGACGGCCCCGACGGCGCCGGCCCCCGTGGCGCCTGCGACACCGCCGCGCAAACGCCGCCGGCGGCGCCGGGCAGCGGCGCGGCCGAAACTCATTGCCGGGGGCCGCGCGTGAGTCTCGTCATTCGCACCGCCGAGCCGAGCGACCGCCACACGCTCGAGCTCTTGCTCGCCCGGCTCATCCGCGAGCATCAACAGCGCTATCCCGCGGCCTATCCCGCGCTGCATCCCGACGAGGCCGCGACGGTCTTTGCCGCGACGTATGCCGCGCGGCTGGCCGAGGATCCCCGGCTCGTCGCCGTGCTGGCCGTCGACCGTGCGCCCGTGGGGTGT
>Ga0066903_100002238_pt1 | contig 14944 bp, 15 predicted proteins | sample PanSoiMetaGPlot1_FD_67491 | JGI IMG/M metagenome (GOLD analysis project Ga0066903, IMG submission 67491) | Tropical forest soil microbial communities from Panama analyzed to predict greenhouse gas emissions - Panama Soil - Plot 1 (version 2) | ecosystem: Environmental > Terrestrial > Soil >...
GGCCAGGACGCGAAGATCGGCAAGTACACGATCCGCAACACCGGCGTGAAGGTCAGCGACGACGGCCAGAAACAGATGACGACGGCATACCTGGAAGTGTTCGTCGACGGCAAGCAGATCGACGGCCTCTATCCGGCGCGCTGGGCGTATCGGCGGCACGAGCAGGAGCCGACGACTGAGGTCGCGATTCGCCGGACGCCGGCGGAAGATCTCTACGCCGTGCTCGGAGGATTCGATCTCGCCGATCAATCGGCGACGCTGCAACTCGTTGTGAATCCGCTGGTGAACTGGATCTGGGTCGGCTTCGGCGTCATGGCGCTCGGCACTGGCATCGCGCTGCTGCCGGAACGGGCGCTGGGCTTCGCTGTGGCGAAGATGCCGGCGGCCGAGGCGGCAACCACGACGATCGCACTCTTGTTCCTGCTCGTGCTGGGGGGCGCGCGCCCCGCGTCGGCGCAGGCGGGAATGGGCGGAACCAACGACACGCGATCGTCCTACTACGCGCGCACCCCCTTCGAGAAGCAGATGCAGCACGAGATCGTCTGCACCTGCGGCTCGTGCGGGCACCAGACCATTGCTGAGTGCCGGAAGGATCCGTGCGGTACGTCGCATCAGATGCGCACCGAATTGGCCGCGATGGTCGACCAAGGCAAGAGCCGCGACGAGATCATCCAGGCGTTCATGGCCAAGTGGGGCGGGGAAGAGATGCTGGGCGCGCCGGTCGACAAGGGGTTCAACCGCATGGCGTGGCTGTTCCCGTATCTGGTCGGCCTCGCCAGCGCGATCGTCGTCGGGTTCGCCGCCGTGAAGTGGACCCGCAGGCCGGACGGCTCGCAGGAGACGGCCGCAATCGACCCGGCGCTGAACGAGCGCATCGACGATGAGCTCCGCGACCTCGACTGAACCCCGCCGCCCCGGTGCCGGCGGGCAGGCCGACGCTGCCGCTCCCGCGGCGAGCGGCCTCGAACCCTGGCAGTTCTTCCTGCTCGCCGCGCTCGGCTGCGCCACCGCCGTTACCTTCATCGCGCGTGGGCAGGGACCCACGGCGGTCGTCCTGCTTGGCATCCTGATGATGACCGCGGCGTTCGTCGGCTACGCGACGCTGCGGGCCGTGCGTCCGCTGGTGTCGCGCGACGAGGAGCGCACCGCGATGGTCGGGCAGCGCACCCGCGCCGCGCTCGAACGCGAGAAACTGCTGACGCTGCGCTCGATCAAGGAGCTCGAATTCGACCGCGCGATGGGGCGCCTCTCCGACGAGGACTTCAGAGAGATGGCGGGCCGCCTCCGAACGCGCGCCGCCGGGCTCATCAGACAGCTCGATGCCGGCGCGACCTACCGCGATCAGATCGAGAAAGATCTCGCGAAGCGAATGGCCGGCGCTGCCACCGCCCCCGTCAGCGCGGCGGCCGATCGGGTATGCGGGAACTGCCAGACGCGCAACGATCAGGATGCGCGTTTCTGTAAATCGTGCGGGCAAGCTATCTCGAGGCTTTAAATCTCCACAATGGACACAAAGGACACTGCGAGATTCTTCTCGGCTCTTCGAAGAGGTGTGATCCTTTGTGTCCTGTGTGTCCTTTGTGGTGATGTGAAGGCCGGATTGGCTCAGGGTGGCTTCGCGATGCCCGACCCGAAACAGATGTCGGGTATTCCGCGCCCGGTCGACGATTTGCCGAACGGCGCCGTTTCGGTCCGCCTGATTCGCGGCTCCCTGTCGAACAACATCACGGGCCACGACGTAAAGCTCGTGGCTGGCGACAAGGTGCTCACGGTCAAAACCGACGACGCGGGCCGCGCGGAGTTCAAGGACGTGCCGCCGGGATCGACCGTCCGCGCCGTGGCAGACGTCGACGGCGAGCATCTCGAGTCGCGCGAATTCCCGGCGCCGACGCGCGGCGGCATTCGTCTGATGCTCGTCGCCACAGACAAGAGCAATCCCGCGGGGTCGAGACCGGCGTCGAATCCGCCGGTGAGCGGTACGGTGACGATTGGCGCTCAGTCTCGGATCGTGTTCCAGCCGAACGACGAAGTCGTCGAGCTCTTCTACCTGCTCGACATCTCGAACACGAACACCAACCCGGTGAATCCGCCGTTGCCGTTCACCTTCGATTTGCCCGGCGGAGCACAGGGCGCAACGATCATGGAGGGCTCGTCGCCACAGGCGAAGGTGTCGGGCACGCGCGTGACCGTCGACAGGCCCTTCGCGCCGGGGCACACTTATGTTCAGGTAGCGAGCGTGCTGCCAGGAGGCGGCGGGTCGATCGAGCTGGCGCAGCGCTTCCCGGCCGCGATTGAAGGCCTCACCGTCATCGCCAGGAAAGTCGGCGACACCGTGCTCCAGGGCTCGCAGCTCCGGAACGTGCGCGAAGTGCCGGCCGAGAACGAAGTGTTCATCGCCGCCGAGCGCGGCGGGGCCGCGGCCGGCGAACCCATCCAGCTGACGCTCTCGGGCTACCCCCACCAGAGCACCGCGCCGCGCCGCTTCGCGCTGCTGCTCGCGGCCGTCATCGCCGGGGTTGGCGTCTGGGCCGCGGCGCGGCCCGGATCCGATAGCGGCTCGCGCGCCGAAGAGCGGAAGCAGCTCCTCGTACGGCGCGACCGGCTGTTCAACGAGCTGGTCCGGCTGGAAAGCGATCGCCGCCGCGGCAAGATCGACGATCGCCGCTACGCGGGACGGCGCGAGGAGCTGGTCGTCGCGCTCGAGCAGATCTACGGCGCGCTCGACAGCCACGACGCCGGACCGGAGCCTGCGGACCGCGCAGCCGCGGCGGCGCCCGTCGGCGAGCTCAGGGCGTCCTGAGCCTTGTCGTCCTTCGACGAGACTCCGGACGACCGTGAGCCTGTCGAACGGTCGAAGGACGTGACCGCGGTGGCGCCGGATTTCGACGCGGTGCACGTCGTCGACGTCTCGAGGCATTTCGGCCGCCGCCGAGCCCTCTCACGGATCAACCTGATGTTCCGCTCCGGCGACATCGTCGGCCTGCTGGGGCCGAATGGCGCCGGCAAGTCGACGTTGATATCGGTGCTGGCGACGCTGGGGCGGCCGTCGAGCGGCGACGTGCGCTACGGCGATCGCACGGCGACTCAACTCGGGCCGGCGCTTCGCCGGCGGCTCGGGCTGCTCGCGCACGAGCTGTTTCTCTACCCGGAGCTGTCGGCGCGGCAGAACCTGACCTTCTTCGCGGAGCTCTACGGACTCAACGCGCGGACGGTGGTCGAACCGGCGCTCGAGCGCGCCGGCCTCTGCGATCGCGCCGACGATGAAGTGAGCGGCTTTTCGCGAGGGATGCGGCAGCGGCTCGCGCTGGAACGCGCGCTGCTGCATGGCCCCCGGCTGGTGCTGTTCGACGAGCCGTTCACTGGACTCGACGATCGGGCGGTCGGCATCGTGTCGAATCGCCTGCGGGCGCTCGCCGCCGCCGGCGCCATCGTCGTGGTCGCCACCCACGACCTCGACATGGCTGACGGCCTCGTCAGCCGCATCGCGTTGATCCGCGAGGGCAGGCTCCTCGCGGACGAGCCTGCCGCGAGCGGCCTGCGGGCCCGTTATCGCGGCGTGGTGGGAGGCGCCTGATGTTCGCGCGCACGGCGCTGCTGGTGCTGCGCAAGGATTTCGCGATTGAAGTGAAGAGCCGCGAGATCCTCTATACGACGCTGCTGTTCGCCGTGTCGTGTGTGCTGGTGTTCTCGATCGCGTTCGTGAAGGAAGGCGAGCCGCTCGAGGACGCGGCTGCCGGCATTCTGTGGATTGCGATCGAGTTTGCCGGCACGCTGGCGCTCGGACGGACGTTCGAGCGGGAGCGCTACGCCGAAACGTTGCGCGCGCTGCTGCTCGCACCGGCGCCGCGCGCCGCAGTCTACGTGGGCAAAATGCTCGGCATCCTCGTGCTGCTCGCGGTCGTCGAGCTGCTGCTGGTACCGATCGTCGCGCTGCTGTTTCATGCGCCGCTCTTCGCTCAGCCCTTTCTCCTCGTCGTGCTGCTCGCAGTGGGCACGATCGGCTTCTCCGCGGTCGGGGCGCTGTTCGCAGCGATGCTCGTCCGCGCGCGATCACGCGACGTGATGCTGCCGATCCTCTTGTATCCGATGACGGTTCCGGTCATGATCGCCGGCGTGCGCGGCACATCGGCCCTGCTGCAGTCGCCGGCAGACACGCCGATGGCCGTGATGTGGATCGGGATGCTCGCGGCGCTCGACGTCGTGTTCATCACGCTCGCGTTGTGGGCGTTCGAGCCGGTGATGACCGAGTAGGACGAAGGCAGAGGGCACACTGAGGCAACAAACGATGAGAAAAGCATTCGTGCCGCTGCTCGTGATTGCCGGTGCGATGTTCGCGTATGCGCCGGTGATGATCGCGCAGGCGCCCTTCGAGTCGACGATGGGGCTCGTGCAGAAGATTTTTTATTACCACGCGCCGTCTGGAATGATCATGCTGCTCGCGGCGCTGGTGTGCGGCGTCTCCAGCGCCGTCTACCTCTGGGGACGGAAACCTGGCGCCGATCATGTCGCGATTGCATCGGCCGAGCTCACCGCGCTCTTCGGCGCCATCGTGATGGCGACCGGCCCGTTGTGGGCGAAGAAGGCGTGGGGCATCTGGTGGGACTGGGATCCGCGGCTGACGATGTCGTTCGTCGGCTGGATGATTTCGCTCGCCTACCTCTTCGTGCGGAAGTACGCGGGGCCGGGATCCGACAAGCTCGCGGCGGCGCTGGCGGTGTTCGGCAGCGCGAACGTGCCGTTCATCTACATCTCGGTCAACGTCTGGCGCACGATGCACCCGAAGACGTCGGTCGTGCCGAAGCTGCCGCCGCTGATGGCGGGGCCGTTCTGGTTCAGCTTCACGGCGCTGTTCCTGTTGTTTCTGCTGCTGATGACCGCGCGGATCCACCTCGAACAGCAACGCGCGGCGCTCGATCAGATGTATCTCGCTGAAGAGGATTGATCATGATGCGACGCGCGGTTGTCGCCCTGTCCACGGTGATACTGACGCTGATGCTGTCGGCTCCGATGGTGTTCGCGCTCCAGCAGCCGCCGGGCGGGCAGACCGAGTTCCTGCCGATGAAAGAGGTGCCGCCGACCGAGACCATCCCGGCGGCGCCGCTGCTCATCGCCGGGTACTCGATCATCTGGCTCGCAGCGATCTTCTACTTGTGGACCATCTGGCGGCGGCTGAACAAGGTCGAGACCGAAATGCACGCGCTTGCGCGCAAGACGCCGCGATGACCGCGGGACATTTCATCTTCATCCCTGCAGTGCTGCTGGTGGGCGTCGTCATCGGCTGGATACTCGGCAGCCGAGCGGCGAGGGACGCCTATGCTGCGGAGCTGCGGCGACGGGAGGAGAGGGCTTCCCGGGCCGGAAAGGCAGGAGGGGCAGGATGAGCAGGACGGCCGCAGCAACCCTCCCCGCCCTTCCTGCCAATCCTGCCCATCCTGCCGTTATCGCCCCACGGCGAGACGCTGCGCGAGCACCTCAGGCAGTCCGGCGTCGATAATCTTCCCCTGCGCCTCTTCGACGGGATAAGCCACGCGGAACAGCTCGACTCGGCGCGCATTCGTGTCGACGATCGCGTACGCCGCGCGCGGATCGCCGTCCCGCGGCTGGCCCACCGATCCGGGATTCACCAGATAACGGCAGCCGTCGCGAATCTGCAGCGTGACGTCGCTGGCCGCTGACCCGCCGACGCTGTCCATCGTTTCGCCGTTCAGCTCGAACGTGACAGGGTAATGGGTGTGCCCGAACAGGCACAACGGCCGCGACGACGCCTTGAGGGCGCGAACAGCGTCGAGCTCGTCGAAGATGTACGCGTCCTCGTCGAACGGCGATCCGTGGCAGATCTCCACCAGGCCGTCGACCTGTGTCGGCCCCTGCGGCAACGCGGCGAGCCATTCGCGATACTCGGGTGTCAGGACGTCCAGCGTCCACCGCGCGGCGCTTCTCGCCACCGCATTGAACCCCTCGGCCTGTTCGAGCCCGCACGCCACCTTGTCGTGGTTGCCGCGCACGACGGCGGCCGGCTTCAGCGCCCGGACACGGGTGATCACCGCGTTCGGATCGGCACCGTAGCCGACGAGATCGCCCAGCACCAGCGTCTGTTCACAGCGCCTGTCGCGTGCGTCGGCGAGGCAAGTCTCGAGCGCCTCGAGGTTCGCGTGGATGTCGGTGAGTACGAGATAGCGCATCAGTGCTCCAGCCAGTCGACGAGCTGCTCGACCAGCGCGTCGACGCTGGCGCGCCCGGCGTCGAGCCGGACATGCGCCTGTTCGTATGCCGCGCGCCGTTGATAATACAGGCGTTCGAACCCGGGACGATCAGCCGCCAGCGGGCGCCGGCCGTCGGCGGGGACGCGGCCGATCAGCCGGTCGATCGGTACGTCCAGCCAGACCGAGGCGCCGTCACCGTTGATCGCTGCACGATTCTGCACGTCGACGAAGGTTCCGCCTCCGGTTGCCACGACGAGGTGGCGCGGCGGTCGCTGCTCGAACAGCACCTCCCGCTCGACCGCGCGGAAGTACGACTCACCGTGCCTGGCGAAAATTTCGGCAACCGTCTGGTGTTCGCGCTGCTCGATCAGCTCGTCGATGTCCACCGATCGCCAGTCGAGCCGCTTCGCCAGCGCGCGCGCCAGCGTCGTCTTGCCTGCCGCCATGAAGCCGACCAGATAGATCTTGTCGGCCCTCACGCCGTTCGACTTTCGCTCACGGTGCCTGCTCGACTTTCGCTCACGGCGCCCCGAGGCCGTCGGCGGCGAACACCAGCCGTGCCAGGGTGTCGAAGAAGCCTGGGTACGAGATGTCGACCGCGTCGGCTCCTTCGATGACGGACGGCCGTTGCGCCGCGAGGGCGGCGATCGCGAACGCCATGGCCATGCGGTGATCGCCGCGCGCATTCGCGACGCCTCCCGCCGGCGCCGCGTCGCCGCGCCGGCGCCCGACGATGAAGCCGTCGGGCCGCTCGTCGGCGTCGAGGCCGAGCGCGCGAAAGCCGGCGACGAGCGCTCCGATGCGGTCGCTCTCCTTGACGCGAAGCTCGCCGGCCCCGCGAACGTCAACCGACCCGCCATGCGCAGCCAGCGCGGCGATCGCCGGCAGCTCGTCGATGAGCGCGGGAACGTCCATCGCGTCGATCACAACGGCGCCGGCGCGGTCGTGCTCGACAACGACGCGGCCGCGCGGCTCGCCGGCCTCGGTGGCCGCGACGTCCACGGTGACGCGTGCCCCGTAGCGGCGGAGCACGTCCACCATCGCCGTTCGGGTCGGGTTGAGCCCGACATCCTCGATTTCCACGCGCGAGCCGGGCAACGCGGCGGCGGCCGCCATCCAGAACGCCGCGGAGGAGAAGTCGCCCGGCACGGTGAGCCGCCGTCCGTGCAGGCGCTGGCCGCCAGACACGGACACCGTGGTGCCAACGACCGACACACGGCCTCCAAAGGCTGTAATAGCCCGCTCGGTGTGGTCGCGCGTGGCCGCTGGCTCGCGGACCGTGGTCATGCCGTCGGCATGCAGTCCTGCCAGGAGCACGGCGCTCTTCACCTGTGCGCTCGGCGTCTCGGGCTCGTGGGCAATCGCGTGCAGGCGCGTGCCGTGAATCGTCAGCGGCGGATGTCCGTCGACGGCTTCCAGACGAGCGCCCATGCGCTCGAGCGGCGCCATCACGCGGCGCATGGGACGCCGTGAGAGCGATGCGTCGCCGACGAGGGTGGCCGGAAACGGATGGCCGGCGAGAATGCCCGCCAAAAGGCGCATGGTCGTGCCGGAATTCCCTGCGTCCAGCGGGCCGCGGGGCGAACGGAGTTGCCCGAAACCTCGTCCCAATACATGAATGGTGCCGTCCGGTCCGTCCTCGATCTCGACGCCCAGCTCGCGCAGGCACATCAGCGTCGACCGGCAGTCGGCACCTGGGGCAAAATGGGCGAGCTCGGAGCGTCCCTCGGCCAAAGCCGCGAACAGCGCGTAACGGTGCGCGATAGACTTGTCCCCGGGCACGCGGAGCCGGCCGCGCAACGACCGGGCGGGCGTGACACTTGCGGACAACGACATGGGTCGATGCGATTTTAATCGACCCGCGTCTCTTGACAGGAACCGATCAGATGGCGTTAATTGCGGCATGACGACGCGATGACGGCGAACGGCCACCATATCATCCGACTCGAGTTTTCCAGCGCGTTCGAGATGCTGGACTTCGTGCAGGTTGTCAGCGATCATCTCGCGCGCAGCGTCGGCCTGGACGAGGACTCGCTGCACTGGGTCAGCGTCGCAATCCGCGAATCGGTGATCAACGCGATCAAGCACGGCAACAAGAGCGACGCCGCCAAACACGTGTTCGTCGAGTTCGAGACCGTGACCGACAACGTCCCGGAGCTCGCCATCCGTGTACGCGACGAGGGCGAGGGCTTCGATCCCGAGACGGTGGCGAATCCGCTCGATCCCGAAAACCTCCTCAAGTCGAGCGGCCGCGGCATCTTTCTCATCCGCAACTTCATGGACGACGTGCGGCTGCAGCGGGCGCCGGAAGGCGGGATGGAAATCCGGATGGTGAAGCGCGTCCAGCCGGCGGCCGACGGCTCCGTCCAGGCTTGAGTGCCGTCCAACCCGCTCTTTCTCACGACAGCCATCGAGGCGGTCGTTCTCGCCGGCGACCAGCAGATGGCGCGTTTCGGCCAGCCGTTCGCCGTCAACAAGAAGGGCACGATCGACCTCGTCACCGAAGTGGATGTGGAGGTCGAGCGGCGCTTCCGCGCGCTCATCGAGCAACGTTTTCCGGCCCACCAGATTCTCGCCGAGGAAATGGGCGGCGCCCGCGCGGTGCCGGCCGGCCCGTGCTGGATCTTCGATCCGATCGACGGCACGACGAACTTCGCGCATGGTCTGCCCATCTTCTGCGCCTCGCTCGCGCTCGAAATCGACGGCGTGGCCGAGGTGGCTGCCGTCTACGATCCAAACCGTAAGGAATTGTTCACGGCCGAGCGCGGCGGCGGCGCGTTCCTGAACGGCCGGCCGCTGCACGTATCGTCGGCCGGGCGGCTCGTCGACGCGATGCTGGTGACCGGCTTTCCGTACGACGTCCACGCGCGGGTCGAGGAGATCGTCGGCCTGTTCGGCGCATTCGTGGGCCGCGCGCGGGCGGTGCGGCGCCTCGGATCGGCGGCGATTGATCTCTGCTACGTCGCGGCCGGCCGGCTCGACGGCTTCTGGGAGACCGACCTCAAGCCGTGGGACATCGCCGGCGGCGCGCTGATCGCCGCCGAGGCCGGCGGCCGGGTGACCGACACCGATGGCGCGCCATTCCGGTCGCGGAGCGGTCACGTCCTCGCCACCAACGGACACCTCCACGAGGCGATGCTGGATGTCATCCGCGAGCACCGCGCGGGCCGTGCTCGAAATGTGACGCATTGATATCAGCGAGAGACAGTGGGCACAAGTCGGCCGAAATCCACGAGCGTTCGGCGAGTGTCGCCTGGCATTGCTCCTGCTTCATCCCACGCAAAGGAGCGTCCTCATGCGTCGAATCCTGATGTTGTCGTTGACGGTCCTGCTCGCGCTGCCGGTTACCGCGGCAGCCCAGCAGTCATTCAATATCTCGATCGGCGGTTTCTCGCCTCGAGCCGCGGATTCGCGCGATCCGAACGACGTGCTGGTGAACAACCAGGACTTCCTCGCGTTCAACATCAGCGATCTCACGGGCTTCACATTCAGCGGCGAGTACCTGATTCAGCTGCACGACAAGTTCGACGCCGGCGCGGGCATCGGCTTCTATCAACACTCCACTCCCGCTGCCGATCGTTTCTCGGAGTTCGAAGGAACAGGGGGGCCGATCGTCGCCGACCTGAAGCTTCGCGTGATCCCGATTTCGGCCACGTTCCGCTTCCTGCCGCTCGGCCACCACGGCGTGGCGCCGTACATCGGCGCCGGCGTCGGCATCTTTCCATACCGTTACAGCGAGACAGGCGATTTCGTCGCCAGCGACAACGTGACGATCATCAGCGGCAACTTCGTCGGCAGCGGCACGGCGGTCGGCCCTGTCATCCTCGGCGGCGTGACCGTGCCTGTCGGTTCGATCGGCATCGGCGGCGAGCTGCGCTGGCAGGCGGCGGAAGGCGACCTGCCGCCAGATCAGCAGTTCGCCGGGTCGAAGATCGATCTCGGCGGCTGGACCTACTCGTTCACGTTGAATTTCAAATTCTAACCACCGTGGTCGCCGCGAAAACTGGGGACACTGAAAAGCGACGCCGTTCAGTGTTCCCGGTGGGCGTTCTGCGCTTCAGTGTCCACGGTGGTGAGGTGCGCGGTGCGTTTATAGAGAACCATCCCCGCACCCTCGCACACACGCTCGTAGCCCTCGAGAAATGACGGCCGCTCGCGGGCGATGTGCGCCAGCATGTCGCCGCCTTCGGCTTTCTCCTCGATCAGCATCCAGTCGGCGAACGGCTGTGGCCGCTCGAGCGCAGCGAGCCAGATGTCGCCGTTCCCTTCGTGCAGGAAATCGCGAATGGCCAACCCCGATCGCGACGCCTCCTGCATGTAGTGGCCGAGCGATCCCATGCTCGCCATGATCTTGGCGCCCGGCTCGAGGCGGCCGATGCACGCGGTGACGCGCGCTCGCTCAGGCAGGTTCGGCCGATCCCATTGCGCCTCGACGACCATCGGCGCGGTCGCGTCGAGCGGCCTCAACTCGTAGGCCGCGATAACAACGACCACAGCGGCCGCAATCGCCCTGGCGCGCCGACCGGGCATGATGCCCGCCGCGATCCCGGCGCCGACGGCCTCCGCCGCGAGCAGCGGCACCATGTAGCGGATGCGGAAAGGGTGGCCGCGATGGAACGCCGCCCACGGAATGGCGGCCATTGCCACCAGCGACAGCGGGAGCGCATATGCGCTGGCGACACGGTCGCGTCGTGCGCTTGCAGCGAACTCGAGCGCGGCAGCGAGTGCGGCCCCGGCGCCGCCAATCCAGACGAGCGCATCGCCGCTCAGCATCCGGGTACCCCAGCCGATCTCTTTCGCAGCAAGCCACCAGTCGCCGAGCGCCTTGTTCTCTGGCACGAAGAAGTCGCTCGACACGAACCACTGGCCGATCACGACCCGGCTGAAGACCCCGAACCCGATGATCGCCAGCGCAGGGGAGAGCGCGATAACACCGACATCGCCGGCAACGACCGGGAGGATCGCACCGCGCCGCCACCGGGTCCAGGCCGCCGCCGCGAGCGCGCTGACGGTCACTGGCCAGGCTTCGTAGCGAGTGAGGCACGCGAGCGCGAACGCGACGCCGACCAGCCGGTGATTGACGCGCTCCCCATCCTGACACCAGGCGATCAGCGCCGCCACAGCGGTGGTGGTCGTCGCCAGCAGCAGCGGTTCGGTCATCGGCGTCGATTGCAGGTAGACGACGTTGGGGTTGAGCACGAACACCGCGGCGGCACAGAGCGCGGCGAGGGACGATCCGGTCAGCGCGGAGACGATCGACGCGATCGCGCCGGTAGCGATCGCGAACGATACGACCGAGAGCGCGACGGCTGATGCGCCGGTGCGATAGAAGAGATCGATTTGCACCGGCAGCGCGTTGAGCAGGTGGGGCAGCGGCAGCCAGACCGCGCCGATCTGCTGCCACCCCGGCGTGATGCTGTCGATGATCCGCCGCGCGACGACCAGATGTCCACGCGCGTCGTAGTGGGTGAGCGTGAGGCCGAGCGCGTGGTAATGCCACGCGGCGGCGGCGCCCATGGCCGCGGCGGCGAGCGCGACCCACACGGGCAGCGCGCCACGCACCATCGTGATGCCGCCGCGATCTAGAATCACGCGTCTATTCTATGGGCGAACTCGTCGGCCGAATCCGATCGCTCGCGCTGGCGCTCGGCGGTCCGGGACTCTTCCTCGTCGCGTTTCTCGATTCCACGTTCCTCCCGTTGCCCGGCATCACCGACATCCTTGTGGTGGTGATGGTCACGCGCCGGCCGGCGCTGATGCTTGGTTATGTCGCACTGACGGTCGTCGGTTCGGTCGCCGGGTGCCTCGTGATGCACGCGATCGGCAGGAAAGGCGGCGACGCGCTGGTGCGGCGCCGATTCACGGGCGACAAGATCGAGCGCGCGATGGCGTCGCTGCAGCGTCATGGTGTGATGGCGGTGCTGATCCCATCGCTGCTGCCGCCGCCGGCGCCGTTCAAGATCTTCGTGTTGCTCGCCGGGGTCATCGGCATCAACGCCGTGCGGTTCGCTCTGGCGATCGCGATCGGCCGCACCGCCCGCTACATGGTCCTGGGCATTCTCGCTGTCGAGTACGGCGAGGCCGCGCTGACATACGCGCGCGAGCACGGCGCCACCGTCTCGCTTGTCGCAGTCGCTGCACTCGCGGCGGGCTTCGGGCTGTCGTTGTTCTGGAGGAAACGGAGAGGACGGAGGGAACGGGCATAAACGGAGGAACGAAGGAACGGAGACAACTCCATCCCGGTCTGTTCGCGTATCATGAACCCCGTGGAGCTGAGCGTCGTCGTCCCCATTCGCAACGAAGCGCCGTCGGTCGCCGAGCTGCATCGCGAGCTCACCGATACGCTGACGAGGTGGGGGCGCGCGTACGAAATCATCGTCGTCGACGACGGCAGCACGGATGAAAGCTTCGAGACGCTCGCGCGGCTGCAGGCCACCGATGCGCGGCTGCGCGTGATTCGACTGCGCCGCAACTTCGGCCAGACTGCCGCGTTCGCCGCCGGCTTCGACCACGCGCGCGGGCGCTGCATCGTCACCATGGACGGCGATCTGCAGAACGATCCCGCCGATATCCCGGCGATGGTGGCGGAGCTCGAGCAGGGCGCCGACATCGTCTGCGGCTGGCGCAAGGACCGCAAGGATCCGTTTCTGTCGCGGCGGCTGCCGTCGATGATCGCCAATGCGATCATCTCGGCCGTGACCGGGGTTCACCTGCACGACTACGGTTGTTCGCTGAAAGTCTTTCGCGCCGAGATCGTGAAGCCGATGAAGCTGTACGGCGAGATGCACCGGTTCCTGCCGGCGATCGCGAGCGAGCAGACGGCGAGCATCACCGAGATGCCGGTGAATCACCGTGCGAGACGCCACGGCCGTTCGAAGTACGGTATTGGCCGCACCGTGCGCGTCATCCTCGACCTGCTGACGGTGAAGTTCCTGCTCAGCTACTCGACGCGGCCGCTGCAGATATTCGGTCTGATCGGCGGCGCGATGGGCCTGGTCGGCGTCGCCATCATGGGATGGCTCGCCGGCGTGCGCCTGATGGGCGTGCTCGGCGTCATGCCCGATCAGTCGATCGGCAATCGGCCCCTCCTGCTGTTCGGGATCCTGCTGGTGTTCACCGGCGTTCAGCTCGTCACGCTCGGCCTGCTCGCCGAGTTGCAAGCACGCACGTACCACGAGTCGCAGAGCAAGCCGATCTACGTCATTCGCGAGATCCGGCAGACCGCACCGTCGCCCGGGCGCGCCCTGCAGAACACATAGCGTTCATCGCGTCTCGAGCCAGCACCCGAGCAGGCGGCTGTCCTCGTTCCCCGGTTCGACATCCGACGGCCTGGCGCCCGACGCGCTGCTCACCCTGAGCACGAATCCCTGCCGGCCGGCGTCGAGTGGAACAGTCAGCAGCTTTTCTTCACGCGGCGCCATCGTCAGCGTCTCGCGCCAGTGAGACGCCTCCACCACGACGGTGTTCTGAACCGGCGAATTGCGGACGAACAGCTGCGGCGGCGCGCCCCGATCGGGGACGATGGCAAAGGCCGCGGTGGTCGCACCGCCGACCCAGGCGCCGCCGGGTTCGACGTAGGCGCGCCCGTCGAGAAGGAAGACGGTGGCGTTGGCGTAGCGGGCGGCGCGCAACGCCCGCTGTTCCGACACGCGCTCGTGCGCCGGCAACCGTCGCTCCGCCCGGATGCTCACATCGCTGACCGCGGCGCGCGTGGCGGCGTCGGCATCGACGCGCAGCGTCTGCGCGTCGTTCGCCAGGGTCAGGGTCTCCTTCCATCGGCCGCGGACGCCCGACAGATTCCAGGTCCACAGCGGCCCGGGTTGCAGATCGATGCCGGCTGTGAGTTGGCGTGCGTCCCCGTTGATCGTCGCCTCGATCGTGTAGGTGCCGGCCGGCGGATCGGGAACCGCGGTGAGCGGATCGTCGGGACGCCGCGATGTCCGCGAGGGCAGGACCAGCGGCAGCATCGGCGGCACGTCGGCGACGCGGACGCGGCGGATGGGCTCATACAGAAACGCGACCTGGCGCGCGTCGGTGTCGATCGCGCGGAGCAGGCGTGGCCCGGCGACAGCCGGTGTCATCGGCCGTGCGGCGTTCAGCATCCAGACGGCCGTCAGCGCGGCCATCCCACCCGCCGCCGCGGTCAGGCCGATAGAGACGGTGGCAGCTTCGACGGATGATCGCCGCCGGCCGAGCCAGAACGCGACCGCCGTCGTCAGGAGCGCGGCAAGCAGCCAGGGCGACATACGGCCGAGCGCAGCAAGCGGCGTCGTTTGAAAGAGGCTCGGCAGGCCAGTTGTCAGATCGACGAGCGGCGAAATCCACCGGAGAACCTTGGCGGATCCATCGCGCACGTTGTAGAGGAGCGCGCCGCGGTCCACGGCGGCGATCGCCGCGGCGATCATCAGGCTGAGGAGCAGACTGCCGAGACCTGCGATTCTCGCAGTCTTCGGGCTCGCGGCAAACCATGCACCGGCGGGCATCGCCAGCGGCAGCAGCACCGACGCGAGGAACCGCGCTGGCGACACATAGCCGCCCCACCACATGTAGTAGAACGCCGCCGCGATTGCATAGGGTACGACGCCTACCGTGAGCGTTACCGCGGCGGAAGGTTTCCGCCGCACCAGAACGACGAACCCGGCGAGGACGCAGAGATACACCGGGGCGTTCACGAGAATGCCGAACTGCTGATCGATCAGGAGCCCGGTCAGGCCGCGCGGCACGTTGGCGATCGCGCTCTG
>Ga0066903_100002240_pt1 | contig 14942 bp, 12 predicted proteins | sample PanSoiMetaGPlot1_FD_67491 | JGI IMG/M metagenome (GOLD analysis project Ga0066903, IMG submission 67491) | Tropical forest soil microbial communities from Panama analyzed to predict greenhouse gas emissions - Panama Soil - Plot 1 (version 2) | ecosystem: Environmental > Terrestrial > Soil >...
TGGCTCGGCTTCGATCTCTTCTGCGCCTGGCACGACGTCTACCTGATGTCGCTGATGTATTTCCTCTCGGGTTTGTTCGTGTGGGGGAGTTTAACGCGCAAAGGCGCCCGTCTGTTCCTGTCGGACCGATTGCTGCGGCTCGGCTTGCCGATCATCCCGGCGGTTTTTGTCTTGATGCCGATCGCCCTCTATCCGGCTTATCTCGCGACCGCGACCGAGCCGAGCGTCTCCGCGTATTGGCAGCAATTCATGGCGTTGCCATTCTGGCCCTGTGGACCGCAATGGTTCCTGTGGGAGCTCCTGGGCTTGAGCATCCTGGCTGCGGCGATTTATCGCCTCGCGCCGCAAGCCGGAGACCAGCTCGCACGCTGGGCGGGCCGCATGAGCGCGCAGCCGGGGCGGTTCTACGTCGCATTGGCGCTTGCTTCAGCGGCAGCCTACATCCCGCTCGCACTCATCTATTCACCGTGGTCATGGTTCCAGCTCGGTCCCGTCGCATTCCAGTGGAGCCGCCCGCTCCACTATCTGGTCTATTTCTTTGCCGGCATTGCGGTCGGGACCTATGGGCTCGATCGCGGCCTGCTTGCAACCGATGGCGCGCTGGCGCGACGCTGGCCGGTTTGGATCGCAGTCGCGACCGCGACGTTCCTGGCCTGGATCGCGCCCACCGCCATCGTAATGGGAACGGATCAGCCGCATTTCGCTCTGCTGTTCGGCTCTGCGGTCGGCTTCGTGCTGGCCTGCGCGGGCGGCGGCATGGGCGTGCTGGCATTGGCGCTGCGCTTCTCGACCAGGCGCCGACGCATTCTCGACAGCCTGTCGGAGAACGCCTACGGCATGTATCTCGTGCATTACCTATTCGTCGTCTGGCTGCAATACGCGATGCTCGGCGTGGCGGTGCCCGCCTTCATCAAGGCCGCCATCGTATTTGCCGGCACGCTGCTCATGAGCTGGGGAACAAGCGCGGCGCTGCGCAGTATTCCGCTCGGCTCGCGCCTCATCGGCAACGATGGGCGCGCACTCGCAAAAGCGTCGTAACCGTATGACTCTCATGGTCCAGCCATTCGCACGGTCGCTCGCATTCAAGCTGGCACGGCGAAATCTGTTTCACGACCGGCTACGGCTTGTCGCCACCGTGATCGGCATTGTGTTCTCGATTGTGCTGGTGACCGTGCAGCTCGGTCTCTATCTCGGATTCGGGCGCATGGTGACGACCATGATCGACCACGCCTCCGGCGAGCTCTGGATCATGCCAGCCGGCACCAAGAGCTTCGAAGACCCCTCGCCGCTGGATGAGCGCAAGCGCTTTACGGCGCTCTCGGTCACCGGTGTGACCGATGTGACCTCGGTGGTGATCGGCTTTGCGGAGTGGCGACTCCCGGGCGGCGGCACCACGCCGGTGTTCGTCATCGGCTCGGATGTACGTGGGCCCGGCCTGCATCCGTGGAACGTCGTCGCCGGTAACACCGACGCCCTGTCGGTCCCCAACACGGTTGCGGCCGACCAGACCTATTTCGATCGCCTCGGCATCAAGGGACTCGGCGCGACCGCCGAGATTCGCGGTCAGAAGGTCGAGGTGGTGGCGGTGACCAAGGGCATTCGCTCGTTCACCACCACCCCGTATGTCTTCACATCGCTTGATCGCGCCCGGTCCTACACCGGCACATCGGCAGCCAAGGCCAACTTCCTCCTGGTCCAGCTCGCTCCCAAGGCCGACGTGGAAGGCGTTCGCACGAAGCTGCGCGCATCTTTGACAGACGTCGAGGTGCTGACCCAGGCTGAGTTTCACGATCGCAGCCGCGAGTTCTGGCTGTTCGACACCGGCGCCGGCGCCGCTCTGTTTGCGGGCGCGCTCCTGGGCATGATCGTCGGCACCGTCATCGTGGCGCAAACGCTTTATTCGAGCACCAAGGACCACATCAACGAGTTCGCGACGCTACGCGCGATCGGCTCGTCTGGAGGCTACATCCACACCGTGATCATCTGGCAGGCACTGATCAACGCGGTCATCGGCTTCAGCATCGCGGCCGGGATTGGGGTCGTCATCGTGCGCATGACCGCCGAGTCGGCACTGCCGATCCTGATGACGCCGGGCCTCACCATCGGCCTGTTCGCACTCACCGTTTTCATGTGCGTCATCTCCGCCATTTCTGCCATCATCAAGGTGATGCGCATCGATCCCGCCATGGTGTTCACAAGATGACCGCAGACGTGATCCCCGTACATCAAGGTCTGGGCGAACCAGCCGCAGCCGTGCTCGAGGCCACTGACGTGGTGAAGGTGCTGGGCACCGGCGCTGGGCAGGTGCGGGCGCTCAAGGGCGTGAGCCTGTCGCTCGCTCCCGGCGAGCTGACCCTGCTGATGGGCCCGTCGGGCAGCGGCAAGACCACGCTGCTCTCCGTGCTCGGGTGCATGATGACTCCAAGCGACGGCACGGTCCGGGTCTGCGGCCAATCCACCAAGGATGCCGGGCCCGAGCAACTCGCCAAGCTCAGGCGCGACCACATCGGGTTCATCTTCCAAAGCTATCACCTGTTTCCAACGTTGACCGCGCTCGACAATGTGCGGCTGGCGCTCGATGTGCGCGGCCAGCACGGCTGGGCAGTGAAGGCGCGCGCGAAAAAAGCACTGATCACCGTGGGACTTGGGCACAAGACCAAGTCATTTCCGAGCGAGCTCTCGGGCGGCGAGCAGCAGCGCGTCGCCATCGCGCGCGCGATCGTCGGCAATGCGCCGATCATCCTGGCCGACGAGCCGACCGCCGCGCTCGACAGCAAGAATGGACACGCCATCATGGAGGTTTTGGCCAAGATCGCCGCGGATCCGACCCGCGCGGTATTGGTCGTAACACATGACCCCCGTATCGTGCCATTCGCCAAGCGCATCGTCCGCATCGAGGACGGGTCGATCGTGGGTGAAGAACATCGCAGCGAGGGGCGTGGCATCAGCGACGACCGCGGCACTGGCGAAGAACACGACATGAAGAAAAGAGAACAAGATTTCGAAGACGAAGACAGTATCAAGACCAAGCGCGTTAGGATGCAACGCTGAAGGTGGCGGCCAAGATCACGATGCAGACCAAGACTTTGATTCACACGGCCATTGGCCTGATCCTGCTCGGCGCTCCATCGCTGTTCGCACAAGAGCGTGGCGGCACCGACGATCCCAAGAAATGGCAGGCGGTCGCGCCCGGCCGGGTCGAGCCCCGGTCAGGCGAGATCAAGATCACGGCTGCGGCCATGGGCACCGTCGGCGAGCTGCTGGTCAAACCGAACGACAAGGTGTTTGCGGGCGAGCTGTTGATCCGGCTGCACGACGAGGAAGTCGTGACGCGCCTGGCGACCGCGGAGGCCCAGGTCGCGATGCGCAAACGGGCGCGCAACGACCAGACCGCCTCGAACCGTGTCGCCGACCGTCGGCGAGGAGAGGATCTGGTCGCGGACGCGGAGCGCGCCGTGTGGGACACGCGCGCCGCAATCGACACGGCGTCGATCGCAAAGCGCTCCGGGAAGGGTTCGGAGAAAGACATCCAGACGGCCCGCACGGCACACACGCGCGCGCAGGAGCGGCTCAAACAGGAACGCGCCGACCTCAAGCGACTGCTCAACGACAGCGGCGTGCCGCTGCCGGTGTTGGTCGACGGGCAGCTCAACATCGCACGCGCCGAGCTTGCGACGGCCGAGGCGGCGCTCGAGAAGCTGATGATCCGCGCCCCGATCGACGGCAGCGTGCTGCAGATCAATGGCAGGATTGGCGAGCTCGCCAGCCCGTCGGCGGCGCAGCCGCTGGTCGTGCTGGGCGACGTCTCGGGCCTGCGCGTACGCGCCGAGGTCGACGAGCGCGATTTCGGCGACATCAAGATCGGCCAGCCCGCGCTCGTGCGCACCAGCGCCTTCCGGGACCGGGAGATCGCCGGCAAGGTGTCGTCGATCGCGCCGATCGTCGATGCCGGCCGCATCAACCTGCGCGGCCAGCGCAACATGACCGACGTCAATGTCGTCGAGGTCGTAATCGACCTCACCGAGCCGGGTCCGCTGGCCGTCGGCATGAAGGTCGACGTCTATTTCCGTCTGGAAGGGCCTTAGAAAGTGAGTAGTGAATAGGATGCCAATTGGCCTAGGCTGTTCTACTCACTACTCACTACTCACTACTCAGTTCCCGCCAATCCCCATCGCCTGCTCGAATGCGCGGCGCACCTCGGCCGGCTGGCCAGCGCAGTGGCGAAAGCCTTTGAGGCGGACTTTCAGGAGCGGATAGTTCTCGTGCTCTTCCAGCGTAATGCCTTCGACGCTGGTCTTCTTGGTGATGTTAGGCAGCTCGATGCTGCTGGCCACGTTCGCATTGCGCAGCGTTGCTTTCGGGTCCGCGCCTTTCGCTACCGCATCGAGCTCATCGAAGAAGCGCTTGCGCATCATCGCAATGCCTAAGTCGCTCGCACCGAGAGTCTCCTTGGTGCGGTCCGCGATGGTGCCCTGCCCGACCCAGGCAATGATGTCCTGGTTGATGACGTGGCTCGAGATCCAGCGCCCGTTCGCATCCTTGATCGGGCTGACCCAAGTGGGGACCTTGTCCTGCACATAGGGCTCGCGCCCCTTCGGCACCCGCATGAAGAACCAGCAGACGCTAAGCGTGTTCTCGTCGTCGATCGGCACGCGCCATTCGAAGTGATTGCCGAGATAGAAGCCGTTCGGCCAGAGCGCCACGCGGCCGATGGTCCAGACCGGATCGCCTTCGCGCTGGCCTTCGCGCACGCGCTTGTAGACAAATCCGTAGTCGAACTCCTCGAACACGAGCTTGAGATGTTTCGCCGCATAGGGGGCGCTCTGGCCGTTGAGCCGCACGTTCCAGTTCTCATGCATCCATTCGAAATGCACCGGATCGCATGAGTTCTCCTGGCACTGGAACCAGTTGCAGGGAATCTCGGAGAGCACCACCTCGCGAAAGCCGTTCTCCCAGGTGAACGGCTCCCAGATCGGCAGCTCGGGCGCCGGCTGCGGCCCCATATAGGCGAACAGGAGCCCGGCACATTCCTTCACCGGATAGGCCTTGGTGGTGCAGCGCTTGCCGCGGCCGGGATTGACGACATCGTCATAGGGTTGCTCGATGACACGGCCGGCCTCGTCCATCAGCCAGCCGTGATAATTGCAGCGGATGCCGGTCTCTTCGACAAAGCCGTAGGAGAGATCGGCACGACGGTGCGGACAATTGCGGTCGACGAGGCCGTAGCGCCCGCCGAGGTCCTTGTAGAGGACGAGATCCTCGCCCATCAGGCGAATGGCCTTGATCGGACTGGCGTCGAGCTCGCTCGCACCGCCGATCGGCATCCAGTAGCGCCGCAGATAGTCGCCCATCGGCGTGCCGGGGCCGACCTGGGTGAGCATCTTGTTCTTTTCAGCGCTAAGCATCGCGGCGCGTCCTCTTAGCTGTACTGCGGTCACAAACCTTGCGTGTCCCGGCCGAAGCCATAAGCGCGTTTACGCGCGTCTCCGACGCGCCATGGGCGTAGCTGGAGCGAGAGCCGGGACCCACGGGCGATGGACCATTGAGTTTGAGAGTTTGTCTCTGGGTCCCGGGTCTCGCTGCGCTCGCCCGGGACACGCGAGACTTCTGACGCAGTAGGATTAGCTCTCCAGTCCCGTCGGCACGTTCTTGTTCTCGCTCTCGAGCTTCATGCCTGAAGCAAGCGCCATCGTCTCCATCAGCGCCGCAAAGTCCTTCTGCAGATATTCATCAGCGTTCTTCTGCAGCGTCGCGGCACCGAAGTGATTCTGCAGCACCTCGCGCGCGGCGGCCGTCACCGGCATCGGCACATCCCATTCGCGGCCAAGCCCAAGGCCTAGGTCCATGTCCTTGCGCAGAAGCTCGGGCGTGAAGGTCGTGGTCCAGTCGAGATTGACCAGCGCGGGGGACTTGTAGCGCGTGAACATCGAGCCCATGACGCTGTTGTTCATGAACGCCAGGAAGGCGTGGCGTGGCACGCCCATCTTGTTGGCGAGCAGCGTGATCTCGATCAGGTTCTCGATCACAACGCCGAGCATCACGTTGTGGGCGATCTTGCAGATGCGGGCGAGCTCGCCCTCGCCCACATACGACACGCCTTGTGGCGCGATCGCCTCCATCATCGGCATCGCGGTCTTGCAGGCGGCTTCCGCGCCGGAGATCACCGCGGAGAGCCGCCCGGCCTTGATGACCTTGGCATTGCCCGAGACTGGCGCCGCCACGAAATCGGCGCCCAGTTCCTTGAGGCGGTTGCGGATCTCCTCGGAATCCTCGACCGCAATGGTCGAGCAGTCGACGAAGATCTTGGGCAGCTTGCCGTTGCGGCCGGTGACAACGCCGTCCTTGCCGAAATAGACCTCCTTGAGGTCCTTGCCGGTCGACACGATCGAGAACAGCACATCGACGCCGGCGAGATCGGCAAGCTTGTCGACCACCTTGCCGCCCTTGGCGGCCAAAGGCTCGGCCTTCGCACGGGTCCGGTTCCAGATCGAGACATCGTAGCCGGCCTTCAGCAGGCGCTCCGCCATGGGGGAGCCCATGCGGCCCATGCCAATCCAGCCGATCTTCTGCTCGTTCTTCGCCATACCGGTCTCCTCGCTGTCACTAACTCGCGACCTGTCATTATGACACCCGGCCGCCCGCATCAACAGCGCTAAGCGTGTTGGCGTGGAGGGGCGCACCAACGGATGGATGGCCGTCGGTCAGAACCGCACCGAAACCAGACGGAGAGCTTGGGCGACAACGGGCCATGAAAAGACGTGGTCGCTGGATAGCATGGTCCGCGCGCTCGCCTCTCGCGAGCTGACTTAGCAGCTCTCATTCAAGGCTGATACCCAGGGGTGACGGCGCTCGTTGTAGACGGATTGCGAGGGCGCAGGAAATTTGGGGTCGGCAAACGAACCCACTGCAACGGCAATCGCTTCGGGACTCCGCTCGGGCTCCCAAAACACTGTAGAGCCGCAACTGGGGCAAAAGTGAAAGTTCACTGCAAACCCGCTATCGGAATCCCGTCTATAAGTTCGAAAGAGCCCATCTGCTTCAATATCTTTGCGAGCAAAAAATGCGGCTATGCCGTACGTGCTGCCTGTTCGCTTTTGGCAGTCCAAGCAATGACACAATGAAACCTTGACAGGATCAGCTACACACTTGACGCGGAGTTGCCCGCAAACGCAGGTCCCGGTTCTCGTGACCATGACCAATCACCTCACTGGTTTAGGGCCATAGGATACAGCGCTCCGATTGTCAGCAAAGGATCATTCGCGTCGCCGCCGCCGTGCGATACGGCAGTCATCGTCCCGAAGCGGACTATGCCGGCCTCGATCCGTTGGTCGGTTCGGGGAATCTGTCTAGCGGCCCACCAGCCGCTCGAACAGCCGGCAGGCCCACCCCGCCCCGAGCGTGACCATCAGGATGCGAACGACCTGGAAGCCGGTGATCAGCGCTGCATCAAGGCCGAGCACCTTGCCGGTCAGCGCCATCTCGGCAATGCCGCCGGGCGCCAGCGCCAGAAACATGGTCGGGACCGGCAAGGTCAGCAGCAGCGCAAAGACGACGGAGACGAGCCCCGTCGCCAGCAGCGCGAACGGCACGGTCACCAGCGAGGAGACGAGCAGCCGCAGCAGACGCGTCAGAAACTCGTGCCTGTATTGCGTGCCGATCGAGACCCCAATGATGACCTGCGCGACCACCAGGATCACATCCGGCACCCGCCCCTGGATCAGCCCCAAAGCACCGATAACGGCAACGGCGGCGATCGAGCCAAGGAACCAGCAGTTGGGCAGCCGGATCAGCCAGAGCGCGAACCCGCCCAGCAGCGACGCCACCATCAGCATCGCGATGGTCAACCAGGACATGACTTCAGCACGCACGACCTCCTGCGCGGTGCCGTGCTCGGACAGGATGGTCGCCAGGAACGGCGCGACAGTGACGGTGAGCCCGACCCGCATGGTCTGCAGCACCATGATGGGCAGCGGATCAGCGCCCACGCGGGCCGCCACATTCGCCATCTCGATCACGCCACCGGGCATGGCGGCGAGGAACGCGGTACGGCTGTCCACTTTGACGAGCCGCATCAGAATCAGCGCGCCCGCAGTCCCGATCGCGAGCGAGACCGCGGCTCCGACGACCAGCATGGGCAGCAGGGTCAGAATCGTGAGTAGCAACGCCGGCGTGAACCCGGTGCCGATGGCGGTGCCGGTCACGAACTGCCCGGCCGCCCGCGCCTGCCAGACCGAGCGTACCGGCGCGCCCGCAAGCCCGAGCGCGGCGGTCGTGAGCAGTGCGCCGGTCATAAAGGGCAACGGAAAGTGCAGGAGCTTCGCGACGTAGCCCCCGACGAGCCCGATCGCAAAGGTCGCCAGCAGCGCCAGGCCGGTACGCGCCAAGGGCATGGCCTGGCTCGGCGCCTGCGCGGCAACGGCGGTTTCGGTGGCGGAATCGTCGGGCGGGGGCATTCGCTTGTCGGATTGCGGTTGGCGGCTTTATCCTCGACTTTGCCTGATAAGACCAGTGGAGCCGCTCAATGGCAGCCCTTCCGGAAACGCTCACGGCTGGCCGCCTCGCCACCTCCGGCGACAGCTATCTGCGCGCCTTTGCCCGCAACGCCTTTCCGTTCCTGGTGCTCGGCGGCGTATGGGAGATTGTTGCCCATCTTGATGTCTTTCCGACCAAGCTGTTTCCGCCGATCGAGACGATCGCGGTCGCGTTCTATCGCCTCACCATCTCCGGCATCCTGCCGCTGCAGGTCGCCGAAACGCTGCTGCGCTTAGCGGCCGGCTTTGCGCTCGCTGCCATGTTCGGCGTCACGCTTGGAATTCTGATGGGGCGCTCGCGCCGCATCGAGGACATCGCGCTGCCGCTGGTGAGCATCGGGGCGCCGATCCCCGGCATCGCCTATGCGCCGCTGTTCATGCTGTGGTTCGACCTCGGCAACAAGTCGGCAATCTTGCTGGTCGCATTCGTCTCGACCTTTCCAATCATCTTCAACACCTGGACCGGCGTGAAAGCCGTGAAGGAGATCTGGGTGCGCTCGGCGCAGGTCATGGGCGCGGATGATCGCCGCCTGTTCCGGCATGTGATCCTGCCCGGCGCGCTGCCCTATGTGCTCACGGGTTTGCGGCTCGGCCTCGCACAGGCGTGGCGCATCCTGGTGGTGGTCGAGCTTCTGGCCGCCGTGCCGAACGGGCTTGGGCTCCTGATCTTCGGCGCCCGTCAGTTCCTCGCCACCGACGTGATGCTCGCCGGCATCGCGGTGATCGGCATCATCGGATTGGCATTGGAGAAGCTGGTGTTCCAGCGGCTCGAGCAGGCCACAGTCATTCGCTGGGGCATGATGACGTCATGAACGCCGAGCGCATGCGTTCAATTCTGCGCGGCACCATCACGATCCTGGTGGTGGCGGCGCTCTACGAAGCCACTGCCCGCAGCGGCGTGTTTCCGCGTGCTCTGATGCCGACGCTCGCCAAGGTCGCGAGCACATTTGCCGACATGGTGGCCGACGGTAGCATGCAGCACCACACCGCCGCGACGCTCGCCCGCATGCTCGCCGGCTTCGCGCTTGCCGTCGTTGTCGGACTGCCACTCGGCATCCTGATGGGCCGCTCCCGCGCGGTGGAGGGCTTCTTTCTGCCGCTCACCAGCGCCCTGATGCCGATCCCGTCGCTCGCCTGGGTGCCGGTGTTCATCCTGTGGTTCGGGCTCGGCGACACCACGACGGTGCTGATCGTGCTCTATGCCGCGCTGTTTCCCATGATGTTAAGTGCCTGGTCAGGCATGCGCGCGGTCAACCGGTTGTGGCTGCGGGCGGCCGGCGCCATGGGCGCCAACGAGCAGGCCATGTTCTGGAAAGTGATCCTGCCCGGCGCCTCGCCCTTCATCATCACCGGACTGCGGCAGGCATTCCTGCGCGCCTGGATCGCGGTGGTCGGCGCCGAGATGCTCGCGGCGTCCGACTGGGGGCTCGGCTGGGTGATCTATGACTCGCGCGAATACCTCAAGGTTGACGTGATGCTCGCCTCCGTGGCCGTGATCGGGATCATCGGCTTTGCGTTCGAACGCCTGGTGTTCGGCTCACTCGAGCGGTTCACGGTGCAGCGATGGGGTATGGTGCGGGTCGCAAAGTGATAGCGACGCGCTGTCGCACATCGGCGGCGAATTTCAAACCGGAACGCTTACCTCCGACACCGTTCGTCCGCAGTTTTGCCTCCTCTCGCCGGAACAATACAGCAGGGCGACTTTATTGCTGCTATGGGAGGCGGACCATGCCACATCGCAGGGTCGCTGCTTTGTCTATGTTTGCTATTTTGCTTCCGTTTGCTGCGGCCGCTGCCGACAAGCCGGTCACGCTTGAAGCACGGCTTGCGCAGCCGGTGATGAAAACCGGCGAGACGCAGAAAAACTACTTGCGCGTCGCGCTCAATGGCTGCGAGCCCAAGCGCAGCAACGACCGCACGCCCGTCAACGTGGCGTTCGTCATCGATCGATCCGGCTCGATGGGAGGCGCCCGTATCGCACAGGCGCGCGAGGCCGCCATCATGGCGGTCAACCGGCTCGATCAGAACGACATCGCCTCGGTCGTCATCTTCGACGACAAGGTCGACGTCCTCATCCCATCACAGCCGGTCAACGACCGCGCCATGTTCGCCGATCGCATCCGCCAGGTTGGTGTGCGTGGCAACACCGCCATCCACGACGGAGTGATGGAAGGCGCACGCGAGGTCCGCAAGTCCAAGGATGCCCGGCGGCTCAATCGCGTCGTGCTGCTCTCGGACGGCCAGGCCAATGTCGGGCCGCGACTTCCAGCCGACTTTGCACGATTGGGGCGCGAGCTCCTGGGCGAGGGGATCTCGGTCAGCACCATCGGCCTCGGGCTTGGCTACAACGAGGACCTGATGCTGCAGCTTGCGCGCGCGAGCGACGGCAATCATGCGTTTGCGAACGCGCCTAACGACCTGATCCAGATCTTCAACCGCGAGTTTGACGACGTGCTCGCCGCCTGCGCTCAGACGGTGTCGATCGACGTCGAGGTGGGCTCGGGCGTCAAGCTGACACGTGCGCTGAGCCGGGAGGGCGAGGTGCAGGGCGATCGCGCCGCCTTCAAGATGAACCAAGTCTACGCGGCAACCGAACACTATGTGCTGCTGGAGCTCGAGGTCGACGGCACGACGCCCGCCGACGAGCGCGACCTCGGCCGCGTCCACGTCTCCTATACTGTGCCGGAGACCGGCGCGCGCGAAGTCATCGAGGCGCCGATCCGCGGACGCTTCAGCACGTCCGCCGACGAAGTGAAGAACACGCGCGATCAGACCGTGATGGTGGCGGTGGTCGAGCAGACCGCCCGTGCGCGCGCTCAGGAGGCGGTGAAGTTGCGCGACGAAGGCAAGCACACCGAGGCTGCCAAGCTGTTCCAGCAGAACGTCGACGAGATCCAAACCGTCCAGGGAACGCTGGCGCAGCCGTCGAAGGTTCTGGATAACCTGCAGCACCAATACAACGCGTTCTCTAAGACCGCGCCGGCGGCTCCGGCAAGCCAGTTGATGATGGAGCGCAAGGTCCTGCGTCAGATGGATTCGGGCAACGCCACCGGTGGCGCACGGTACTGACCTGCTTCAGAACGCGCGTTACTGGCGCGCTTGTAGCGCTGGATTCCATCGCCAGCGTAAGTTGCAAAGGACAGCAGAGCGCCCGGCTCGTGTGCTCTGCTGGTAATCTGCGCTTCGGCTCACGAACTTGTGCTGACAGCACGGCTAAGAAAGACTGAAGAGCAAACGCAGCGCGAGCGCGTGAGCAGCGTCGCGGCAGCTACACGAACGAGACGGCGCGACAATCAAAGCCGCGCAGGCATCCTGGAGATACAAAAGAGAAAGAACTACTGGAATTCATGGGCTGGATTGGCGGCGATCTTTCATTATTAGTTGGCCGCATCAGACGTGCGGAAAGCCTTTGCATTCTCTGCGCTGGTATCTGATTGCGCGCGCACTGTTTTTGTTAAGACTTATGGCATGCGTTAACCATAAGTCATCATGCATCGTACGGTATCACTTTCTCCTCGGTTTCCTTTATATTGAGGGCGACCGGGGTTTATGTTTGAAACGCGAAACCGGCGGGGCCGGGTAACGTTAAATATCGACGTTAAAAAACAGTTCGTCGTGCAGCGGACTTCGACATTGTGCACTAGTCGGGCGGAACAGTATCCATAACGTAGGACGCACTCATGCTTGCCTCACCATCCGGGCCTCATGTGATTCTGCTCGGCAACCACAAGGGTGGCAGTGGCAAGTCGACCCTTGCGATGCATGTTGCAATTGCTTTGCTCAAGAGCGGACACCAGGTCACCTCCATCGATTTGGACTATGAGCAGCGCACGCTCACTCGCTATTTCGAGAACCGGCGCATCTCGGCGATGACCGAGCGCCACCCGCTCGATCTGCCTGACCATCATTGCGTCGATGACATGCGCGAGCGCGGGGAGAGATGGAACGACTCCGATCGCATCGATGCACTCTCGGAGGTGCTGCGCAACGTCCACCAGTCGTGCGACTTCATTCTCATTGACACACCGGGCGGCGGCAGCGCCTTGAACCTGTTCGCGCACGGGCTCGCCGATACCCTCATCACCCCTGTCAACGACAGCTTCCTCGATCTCGACGTCATCTTCAGCATGGGGCCGACGCCGGAGACCATGCTGAAGCCATCGCGTTACGCGGAAACCGTGACCCGCGCGTTCGAGGCGCGGCGCGCGATCAACCAGCAGGAGCCTGACTGGATCGTCGTGCGCAACCGCATCTCACCGCTCGCATCGCGCAACGAGCGCAGCGTGGTCGAGGCGCTCGACAAGCTCGCGCGCGGCGGCATGTTCCGGACGACGAGCGGCCTGGTGGAGCGGGTGGTCTATCGCGAGTTCTTCCCGCTCGGGCTGACGACGTTCGATTCATTCGAAACCTCACTGCTCGGCGTCAAGCCGAGCATGTCGCACGTGCTTGCCCGCCTGGAAGTGCGCCAGCTGATCACGGCGCTCGGCCTGCCGATCAAAGCCGAAGAGATTCCGGCGGCGGCAGCGGGCCCTGAGACGGAGGAACCGCAGGATGTCACCGCGATGGATGGTGATCTGCGACAGCTCGTTCAACCTGAGCAGTAAACGAAAGGCGTAGAAGGCCCATGAACATGGAACGGCAACGAGACTTCAGCGATCTACGCCAGGCAGCCGAAGAGGATCCGGCCGCAACCGGGCTCGACCTGGTCGAGCGGACGGCGGAGCTGATCCGGGCAACCGAAGAGCACGCTGCCGAGATGGTGGCGCGCGCGGAAGCAGCCGCGGCCCACCTGCAGGAGGAGATGCGGCTGGCGGAACGCGTTCTCGAGGCAGCTGAGACCCGACGGCGCATCGCCGAAGGCGAGGTAAAGGAGCTCAAGACCCGGCTGGATGAGGTCGACAAGGACTACCAGGAGCGCATCGACACGCTGACCTCCGACCTCGAGGCCACGCAGGAGCGTGCCAAGAAGGCCGAGGCGCGCGCCGACGAAGCCGAAAGCGCACTCGATCGTATCCAGAACGCGATGCAGGGCATCCTGAAGGTGCGTCCGCCGGGCAGCGAGGCTGCCGGCTCATAACAGCGGTTGCTCATGCACCTTCTCCCCTTGCGGGTGCGGGCGAGAATCAGAAACTTCGTGCTTCGTCGCTTCCAGGAGGCCGTGAGCTACCGAGGATTGGCGGATCGTGCCCGCCGCCACCGCGCCACGACCTGATCGACGTCCAGCGTGCCGATGCGCGTCGGCGGCCCCTCGATCACGGTCGCGTTGACTTTGGCGATCTCGATGTTAAGCGCGGCAACCCGACGACGGACGCTCGCTTCGTCGTGGACCTTTTCGATCGCGGTCAGCTCCGTCTCCACCTTACGGAGCAGCTCGAGCGACGGCGGCAGTATGGAGACCTGCTCGCGCTTGACGAGCTGTTTCACCCACCACCACGGGTCGTATTCCTGACCGAGATTTGGGATGGGCTTGCCGGCGCCCGGCAGGTTGTCGAAAGCCCCGTTTTCCGTGGCGACACGGATCTGCGCGTCGATCCACGTCTCCCAGCTCGTCCCCGGAGGCTTGCGTTCCGTCATGGACCCTCCAGTCTCCTTGCCGAAGACTATCAGGCTGCATGGGCCAACACCAGGACGAGCAGCACCGATCCGCCGCTGGGCGGCTTACTCCGGCTTGAGGTTGGCATCTTTGATAATGCCCAGGAACTTCTCGCTTTCCGATTTAACGAACGTCGCGAACTGATCCACCGTGGTCGGCATCACGTCGGCGCCGGCCTCGAGCAGTCGCGCCTTGACCTCCGGCTCCGCCAGGATGCGATTGATCTCGGTGTTGAGCCGCGTGACGGTTTCAGGCGGCGTCCCGCGCGGTGCGAAGAAGCCTTGCCAGAGCGCAATATCGAAGCCTGCAATCCCGCTCGCCTCAGCGACGGTGGGCACGTCGGGCGCAGATGCCGAGCGGCGGCCGGTCGAGACCGCCAGCAGCTTGAGGTTGCCAGCCTTCACCTGCGCGATCGCAGCCGGGAAGCCCGGAAAGAACAGGTCGACATGCCCGCCGAGGAGATCGTTCAGGGCTGGACCCGCACCGTTGTAAGGCACGTGGGTCATGTTGCTCCCGGTCTTGAGCTTGAGCACCTCGCCGGCGAAATGTCCGGGCGTGGCGGTGCCGGCCGAGGCGAAGGAGAGCCCGCGCGTCTTCGACGTCTGCAGCATCTCGGCGACCGTCGAATAGGACGCCTTGCCGGGTACGACCAGCGCCAGCGGCACCACGGTCGCGAGGCCAACCGGCACGAGGTCCTTCTCCGGATCGAAGCCGAGGTTCTTGGCCCAGTGCTGGTTGATCGCCATTTCGCCGGTCTGACCCACCAGCAGCGTGTGGCCGTCGGGCGCTGCGGCGGCAACCGCCTTGGAGCCGACCGC
>Ga0066903_100002242_pt1 | contig 14937 bp, 10 predicted proteins | sample PanSoiMetaGPlot1_FD_67491 | JGI IMG/M metagenome (GOLD analysis project Ga0066903, IMG submission 67491) | Tropical forest soil microbial communities from Panama analyzed to predict greenhouse gas emissions - Panama Soil - Plot 1 (version 2) | ecosystem: Environmental > Terrestrial > Soil >...
GGGACGGGCGGTGGCGGAACAGGGCGAAGAGAAGCGCCACCGCCGTCATGGCCTTCTCCCCGCCCGACAGCAGGCTGATGTTCTGCAGGCGCTTGCCGGGCGGCGAGGCGATGATCTCGATGCCGCACTCCAGCACGTCCTCGTCCTCCATGAGGCGCAGCTCCGCCTTGCCGCCGCCGAACAGGGTCACGAAGCTCCGGTTGAATCCCTCCTGAATCTTCTCGAAAGCCTCCAGGAACTTCTCCCTCGAGCTGCGGTTGATCTTGCGGATCGTGTCGTTCAGCGACGCGATCGAGTCCTCCAGATCCTTCTTCTGCCCGGCGAGGAAGGTCTGGCGCTTTTCCATCTCCTCGTATTGCTCCAGGGCGGCCATGTTCACGGCCCCCAGGCGCTCGATGCGCTCCTTCATGCCGGCGATCTCGGCCTCGATCAGGGACGCGGTGAAATCGCCCTCGGGCAGTGGCAGGGCGCGCAGGCCTTCCAGCGCCAGGCCCATCTCCTCCTGCGCGGCCGCTTCCAGGTGCTTGAGCTCCACCTCGAGGCGGGCCGCCTCGACCTCCGCCTGGGACGAGCGGACGCGCAGCGCATCGAGGTCGGCGCGCTGGGATTTCTCGCGCTGTTCGCAGATCAGGAGGCTGCTCTTCTCCCCCGCGGCGTCCTGCTCCTGCGTCTCGAGCGCGACCGACAGCCTCCCCTGCTCCTCCTCCGCCTGGGCGAGCGATTCCTTCAGGGCGACGAGCGACGCCTCCAGGCTCTGCACGCGGGCGCCCGCCCCGGCCGCCTCGGCCCGGGCGCGCTCCCACCGGTCGCGCTCCTCCGCGGCCGCCTGCCGCCAGGAGACGAGCGCCTGGTCCTCCCGCGCGATCGCCTCCCGGCGCGCGCCGACCTCCGTGCGGAACGAGCCCAGCGATTCGGCCTCGGAGCGCATCTGTTCCCGGCGCGCGGCGAGCTTCTCCGCGCCCGCGGCAATCGCTTCCTCCAGCGTCTGCCGGCGCTCGGCGGTGAGTCGCTGCGCCTCGACCAGCGCGTCGCGCTGCGCCGTGTGGCTTTCCATCTGCACGGCGCAGGCGTCCAGCTCCTCCTGCGCAGCGCGCAGCGCGCTTGAAGCCCGCTCGCGCTCCGATTCCAGCTGGGCCAGGCGCAGCCGCGCCTCCACCGCCGCGCGATCCTTGTCCATGACCTGCGCTTCCAGCCGTGCGGCGCGCTCCACCAGCGAGGCGCGGCTCGATTCAATCCGCTCGCGCGAGGCCTCCAGCCGGTCGCGCTCGCCGCGCGCCACCCCCAGGCGCGACGTGAGGCTCTCGCGCAGGTGGCGCAGCGTGAGAATCCCCTGCTCCCCGCCGGGGGAAGCCCCGCCCCGCACCACGCCTCCCGCGTCGACCCAATCCCCTTCCGGTGTCACGAAGCTCCAGCCCGGATGGGCGCGATGCAGCGCCAGCGCCGCTTCCAGATCGCTCGCCAGCAGGACGCCGCGCAGCAGCCGTCCCAGCGCCGCACCCGCCTCGCCGCGCAGCCTCACCTTGTCCCCCAGCCGTCCGCCACAGCGCGCATCGCGGCCGAGATCGTCCGGCGGCGCCGGCGCCTCGCCGGCTTCCTCGTCCGCCGGGATCAGGGTGCAGCGCCCGCGCGTTTCCTCCCGCAGATGACGCACCGACGCAAGAATGTCGGCCGCGCCTCCGACCACGACGCCGCCGAGGAGATCGCCCAGGACGGTCTCGACCGCGCTCACCCAGCGCGGCTCCACTTCCAGCGCGTCGGCCGGCAGCCCCCGGATCTGCACGCGCCCCTCGCGGCCCAGCGCCAGCAGGCTGGCCCTGGCTTTTCCCCCTCCCGCGTCGCGTTCCTCCGCCGCCGAGAGCGCCCGCAGCCGCTCGTCCAGCTGCGCGATCGTCCCGGCCAGCGCCTCGCGATCGAGGCCGAGATTCTGCAGCGCCGATTCCTCGTCGAGGAGCGCGCGCTGCGAATCCTCGCGCGCGCGCCGCGCCGCGTCGAGCCCCGACGCGCACGAGGCGACGCGCACCGACATCTCCTCCCCCTCGACCCCGAGGCGCTCGACAGCCTCCCGCGCCTCGCCTCGCTCCCGCTCGAGCTCGGCGCGGCGCAGGGCCAGGCGCTCGAGGCTCTGCTCCAGGCCTTCGCGCCGGCTGCGCTCCTCGGACAGCTGGTCCAGCACGGCGAGCAGCTCGGCGCGGCCGGCTTCCCAGCTCCTCTCCTCGCCATCCATGGTCTCCTTCTGGCGGCGCTGCGAATCCTCGCGCGCGCCGAGCGCCGCCTCCAGCTCGCGCATCTGCAGGCGCAGCGCCTCCGAGCCGGCACTGCGACGGGCGAGATCCGCTTCGCGCTCCTCGACCTTCGCGTGCAGCTGCGTCGCCTCCCCGCTCCAGCGCAGGATCGCCTTCAACGACTCCTCGCGCTCCTCCGTCCAGCGCTGCCGCTGCATGCGATCGCGATCGATGGCGCGCAGAAGCTCGTGCGCGCGCTCGCGGATGCCGCGCATGCGCTCGTCCGCCTCATCGACGCGGCGTCGAAGGCGCTCGGATTCGGCCTGGCTTCCCGACAGCAAAGCCGCCTGGGCCGCCTCCTCGTCCCCCAGGGACTGCCGGCTGGAGCGCGACGCCTGCGCCTCGACCTCGAGCTCGGCGAGGCGCGAGCGCAGCAGCGCGCCGCGCCGCGCGCGGATCGCCTCGGTCAGCCGCTGGTAGCGTCGCGCGCGCGCCACCTGGCGCCGGAGCGAGCCGGTCTGCTTGGTCACCTCCGAGAGGATGTCGTGGATGCGCAGCAGATTCTCCTGCGTGGCATCGAGCTTGCCTTCGGCCAGCCGACGCTTCGCCTTGTAGCCCAGCACGCCGGCCGCCTCCTCGAAGAGCGCCCGCCGGTCCTTGGGCTTCGACGTGAGGATGAGATCCACTTTTCCCTGCTCCATCACCGAATAGAGGCGCGAGCCGACCTGCGATCGGATCAGCATCTCCTGGATGTCCTTGAGCCGGCAGCGCACGCCGTTCAGGCAGTACTCGCTGTTCCCGTCGCGGAAGAGCCGCCGCGTCACGACGAACTCCTCGCTCGGAAGCGGCCCGCCGTTGGTCTTCATGAACTTCAAGGTGACCTCGGCCATCCCCAGCGGCTTGCGGTTCTGGCTGCCGTTGAAGATGACGTCGGCCATCCGATCGGCCCGCAGCGAGCGGGGGCTCTGGTCCCCCAGCACCCAGGAGATGGCGTCTCCGATGTTGCTCTTGCCGCAGCCGTTGGGTCCCACGACCGCGATGATGCCGGGCTTGAACTCGAAGGCGGTGCGCGCGAAGAACGACTTGAAGCCGTGAATCTCCATGCGATCCAGGGTGAACATGCAGCCTCTCCGGGAGCTCGGGCCGGGCGGCTTTCCGGGTCCTTGCCGCCTCGGTTACCGGCGCCGGATTCTAGCGAAAATGAGCGGGGGTGTAAAGGATAGAACGCAGGATCTGGTGGGGATTTAGGGGAGATCTCACAAGGAATTGTGGGGTCCGCCGACCCCCGGAAAGCTCAAGTAAAACCTTAGCGATCCCGGGCCAGGATCAGATCGGGAAGCGTCTCGAGCGCCCGGCGCGCCACATTGTCGGGGAAGTGCTTCAGATCCCTGCGCGCCCGCTCGCCGAAGCTCCTGGCCAGATCCCTGGTCCTTTCGAGCGTGCCGTGCTCGCGCACCATCGTCAGGATCTCCTCGCGGCGGACGCGGGTGAAATCGCGGTCCTCGAGAACCTGCATGATCTTGCCGCGCTGCTCCACTCCCCCCGCCTCGAGCAGGTATATCAACGGCAGCGTGAGCTTCCCTTCGCGCAGATCGGAGACAACCGGCTTGCCCAGCGTCTTCTCGTCGGAGGTGAAATCCAGCAGATCGTCGACCAGCTGGAAGGCCATTCCCAGATTCAGCCCGAAGCTCTCCAGGGCCGCCTCCTGATCGGCCTCGGCGCGCGCCAGCAGAGCGCCCACCCGGCTGCAGCCCGAGAACAGGAAGGCGGTCTTGCGGCGCACGATCTCCAGGTGCTCGTCGGCGCTGACCGAGATGTCCCCCTGCCGCCGCTTCTGGATCAACTCCCCTTCGATCATTTTCAGGGTGATGTCGGCCAGAATCTTGATGATTCTCAGGTCGTCGGCGGTGAGGGCCATCGACATCGACTTGATGTACAGGTAATCGCCCAGCAGGACGGTGAGGCTGTTCCCCCACTCGGCGTTCACCGACGAGCGGCCGCGGCGGATGGTCGCGCCGTCGATCACGTCGTCGTGCACGAGCGTGGCGGTGTGGATGAACTCGAAGACCGACGCGAAGAGGACGTCCCGCTCGCCGCGGTAGCCCGCCATCTGGGCGGAGAGGAGCAGCAGCAGCGGCCGCACCCGCTTGCCGCCGCCCTTGAACAGATAGGTTCCCAGCTCGTCGATGACGCCGATCTCCGAGCGCAGATTGCGCGCCACCTCCGCCTCGACGGCGGAGAGCTTGGGGCCCACGAGCCCCAGGATGTCGGAGAAGATCAGGCTCGAGGGGAGGGCGCTGGTCATTTCCTTCAAGCGGCCCCCTTCGGGAATCGCGCTCATGCGGACGGCCTCGGCGGGAGGACGGGATCGAACCGGCTGGTCTTCACGATCTGATCGCCCTGCAGCTGGTAGCAGAGCCCCTTGGCGTAATACCACCACAGCTCCCGGCCCGGCGCGTCGGCGAACGTCTGGCGCCGCTCCGGCAGGCCCAGGCTGCGGAGAATGCGCCCGCGGTTGGACTCGGGGCCGAACTCGGTCAGCATCGCCTCGACCTTCTTCCAGTCGGGGTGATCCTGGATGATCGAGTCGACGACCACTTCGGGCTTGGACTTGAAGGTCTTGGTGATGTCGAGGTCGGCCGGCACGGCGTAGCGCACCGGATCGAAGGTCTTCGGATCGTAGAAACGAAGATAGAAATAATCGAAGCGCGGATCGCGCGGAATCTGCAGCTCGAAGCGCCCCTGCGCGTCGGTCTGGGCGCGGCCCACCTCTTCCTGGCGGCTGCCGGTGCTGAAGTGGAGGAGCTTCAGGGTCGTCTTGGTCTTGATCAGGCGCACCGGATAGTCGGCCATCGGCGCGCCCGTCTGGCTCCGGATCGTGCCGTGGATCGTCACCACTCCGGCGCTCGCGTCCTGCGCCGCCGCCGCGCCCCAGGCCAGGGTTGCGGCCAGCGCTCCGGAAGCCAGCAGCGTTCGGGTTGGGCGCATGGTGCCTCCTAGCGGTAGTTCTCGAACTGCATCTCGATGGGAAGGGAGCTGGCCCGCAGGACCTGCATGATCGTCTGGAGCTCGTCCTTGCTCTTGCCCCGCACGCGGACGAGATCGCCCTGGATGGCGGCCTGCACCTTCCTGCCGGTTCCTTTGATGATCTTCACGATCTCCTTGGCCTGCTCGGAGGGAATCCCCTGCTGCAAGGTGATGCTCTGCCGCAGGGCTCCGCCCGCCGCTTCCTCCGGCTTGCCGAAGGTGAGGCTCTTCAGCGAGACCTTGCGCGCCGCCAGCCGCTGGCTGAGCATCTCCACGACGCTGCGCCGCTTGTAGTCGTCGTCGGCCAGCAGATGGATCTCCTGGTTCTCGCGCCGCACCTCGCTCTTGCTTCCCTTGAAATCGTAGCGGGTCCGGATCTCTTTCATGACCTGCTGGATGGCGTTGTCCACTTCCTGCAGATCGACCTTGCAAACGATGTCGAATGAATTGTCCTGCGCCATGCGCCCTCGCGGGATGGAAAGAGGGCGGATTGTAGCATCGGCCTTTCGGACAGATCAAGGCGACGGAGCCGAGGTGGAGCGCTGCGGCGTGAGCATCTGGATCTCCACGCCCCGCGGAATCTGATACGTGAACAGCTTGTCGGGCAGGCTTCGTCCCGTGCGGATCTCGGCGAAGCGATACTCCATCCGGTTGCCCAGGGGATCCACCATCTCGATGCGCGGGACCGACCCGTCCGTCGCGATGTGCACGACGAGCGACTCGTACGGGAAGTCGGGCTGCTTCGGCTTGAGGTGCAGGGCGAACGATCCGTCGGCCTCGGCGGACGGCGGTCCGTCCACGCGGAAGTCCTCGCCGATCACCGATTCGCCCCACAGCAGGCGGGTCACCATCGCCCCCGTATCGAGATCCTTGATCGTGCCGACCATCACCTGGCGATCCTCGGGCAGATAGAGGTAGAGCCGCGTGCCGTCGGCGACCGCCAGCTTCCCCTTCGGCCGCGTGTATTCCCAGCGCATCTTCCCGGGCGGCTTCAGGTACAGGAGGCCGCTTTCCTCCTGCGGCGCGCCCAGCGTGCGGGAGCTCATGATCTGGCTGAAGCGCGCCTCGATGCCGCGGGTTCCTCGATAGAACGACTGCACGCTGCGCAGCAGCGCGTCGACATCGGGGGGAGAGGCGGGAAGAGCGGCCGGCGCCGCGAGGAGAAAGGCGGCGAGCGCCAGCGCGGCGCACGGTGGACGCGGAAGATTCACGCGGGCATTCTAGCATCGGCACGGCAGGCGACCAACGCGCTATAATTTCGCTCATGCCCCATGCCTACCGCGTCGCGCGCGCCCTGCCGATGTGCGTGCTGGTGCTGCTCGCCGGCGCCGCCTGCGGCGGCCGGCCGGAGGACGCTGGACCGCCCGCCGTCCAGGCTTCCCCGCGCGCCGAGGCGCTCAGGCTCCTGCGGCAAGGCGAGCCGCGCAAGGCCCTCGATCTGCTGGCCAGGACTCCTCCCACCGGCAATCCCGACGACGCCATGCTGTTCGGCGAGGCGGCGCTGCGCTGCGGCCAGTACGGGCGCGCGGCCAAAGCCTATCGGCAGGTGCTGCAGGCCAGGCCGGACGATCTGCTGGCCAGCACGCGCCTGGCGCGCATCGCGTTTCTGGAGGCCAAGTACGAGGACGCGCGCAAGCAGCTCGACTGGATCCTGGCGCGCTCGCCCGATTCGATCGAGGCGCGCGCGCTGCGCGCCCGCATTCGCCTGCGCCTGGGCGATCTCAACGGCGCCGCGGTCGACGCGCGGCGCTGGGGCGAGCTGGCCCCGCGCGACGCCGAGCCTCTGCAGATCCTCGGCGCGGTGCAGCTGGCGCGCGGCGACGCGGAAGGATCGATCCTGGTGCTGAAGCGCGCCGTCGAGGTGGATCCTTCCCATCTCCCCTCCCGGCTGGAGCTGGCCAAGGCCTATCGCGCCCACGGCGATGCGCGGCTCGCCGACGAGACGCTGCGGGAGGCGGGCCGGCTGGAGCGCGCCCAGCGCCGCGAGGCGGAGCAGCGCGGCGAGGCGAGCTATCACCGGCTGCGCGCGCTGCAGCTCTTGGAGCAAGGCAAGCCGAATGAGGCTCTCGACAGCTTCACAGACGCCCTGGAGCACGATCCGAAGAACTCGGACCTGCTGGTCGAGGCGGCCCAGGCCGCGCTGAAGGCCGGCAATCCCTCCATGGCCAAGGATTATCTCAACCGCGCCGTGGCCATCGCTCCGGCCAGCGCCCTCGTGCGGCGCGCGCGCGGCGAGGCCATCCTGGCCCTGGGCGACGCCGAAGGCTCGCTGTCCGATCTGCAGGAGGCGGCGCGGCTCGATCCCTACGATCCGTCGCCGCACCACGCGCTGGCGCGCGCCTACGACGCGCTGCACCGCCCGGAAGCGGAGAAGGAGCGCGCCCTGGCCGACCGGCTCGAGAAGGACGCCGTCCTGCCGACGCTGGCGGGCACGCCGTGAAGAGCCCTCTCTGGGCTCCGGCGATCCTGCTGCCGCTGCTGCTCGGAGGCTGCGGCGAGGCCTCCAGTCCTTCCGTTCCATCCACCGCGCACCGAGCCGCATCCGACGGGTCGCTCCAGTTCACCGACGTGACCCGCTCGTCGGGGGTCTCCTTCGAGCATGTCACCGGCGCGAGGGGCGAGAAGTACATGCCGGAGACGCTCGCCTCGGGCGTCTGCGCGTTCGATTACGACGGCGACCATCTGCCGGATCTCTATTTCGTCAACGGATCGCCTCTCGGCCAGCCGGCCGGCGGCCGGCCACCGGTCGACCGGCTCTATCGCAACCGGGGGGACGGAACGTTCGAAGACGTCACCGCCACGGCCCTTCCGGGCGATTCAGGCTACGGGATCGCCTGCGCCGTGGGCGACGTCGACGGCGACGGATGGGACGATCTCTTCGTCGCCAACTTCGGCGCCGACGCCCTCTATCGCAACCGCGGCAACGGCACCTTCGAGGACATCACCGCGGCCTCCGGGGCGGGCGATCCGCTCTTCTCCACCGGCGCCACCTTCTTCGACGCCGACGGCGACGGCGATCTGGATCTGTACGTGGTCAACTACATGACCTACACGCTGAAGGACAACAAGTACTGCGGCGAGACCAAGCCGGGCTACCGCGCCTACTGCGGCCCCGAGATATATCCCGGCGCCCCCGACAGCCTCTTCCTGAACGACGGAAAGGGAAGGTTCACCGACGTGTCGAAGGCGGCGGGCATCGCCAATCCCGACGGCCACGGCCTGGGCGTCGTGGCGCTGGACTACGACGCCGACGGCGACGTCGATCTATATGTTGCCAACGACGGGATGGCCAATTTCCTCTACCGGAACGACGGCAAGGGACACTTCACCGACGTCGGATTGTCGGCGGGAGCGGCCCTGGGCGACGAGGGATCCGCCCGCTCCGGGATGGGCGTCGACGCGGGCGATTTCGACGCGGATGGGCGCGAGGATCTGTTCGTCGCCAACCTTTCCTTCCAGCCCTCCTCGCTGTATCGCAACAACGGCGACGGCACCTTCTCCGAGCGCAGCTTCCCGTCCGGCATCGCCGCCGCCACGCAGCTCCTGACAGGCTACGGCGCCGGCTTCTTCGACTTCGACAACGACGGCTGGCTCGATCTCTTCCAGGCCAACGGCCACATGATGGACAACGTCGCGCTCTACTTCGACAACGTCACCTTCGCCCAGCCCGGGCAGCTGCTGCGCAACCGCGGCGACGGCACCTTCGAGGACGTCACCGCGCGCGCCGGCCCGGACCTCGCGGTCCCGATGGTCGCCCGGGGCTCGGCGTTCCTGGACCTAAACGGCGACGGCTGGGTCGATCTGGCGGTGCTGGTGGCGGGTGGCAAGGCAAAGCTCTTCCAGAACCGCCGGATCGAAGGCAGGCATTGGCTGGACGTGCTGCTGGAGGGCGTGCGCTCCAACCGGGACGGATTCGGCGCCAAGCTGATCCTGCGCGCCGGATCGGTCAGCCGCTTTCGTGAGGCGCGCGGCGCCTCCGGCTACGCCTCCCAGTCGGAGCGCGTCATCCACTTCGGTCTGGGAGCCGCCGCGCGCGTCGATCAGCTCGAGGTACGCTGGCCTTCCGGCCAGGTGGATCGGCTGGCCAATCTGGAGCCCGATCGCCTGGTGCAGGTGAAGGAAGGAAGCGGGCAGGCCGTGACGGTCAAGCGGGGACGGTAAACGATTTCCGATCGCACCAGTTGTTGACGTAGCCGGTCAGGATCGACGGGTTCCTCTCGAGCGGCTGCGCCTGCCCGCCGACGTCGGTGGCGCGCGCGATCACCTCCTGCGGGCCGGGGGCGGCGGTGAAATCGTGCGACCAGAGGACCCACGAGTACTCGTTGGGGGCCGCCGACAGGGTCGCCTTCTGCCAGCTCTTCCCGCCGTCGAGGCTCACCTCCACCTGCGCGATCGGCTTGCCGCCGGACCAGGCCGCGCCCGCGACCCGGTAGGCCCCCCGCCCCGCCTCCGGGCGCGAGGCCACGCGCGCGATCTGCGATTTCACCCGCTGGCGCAGGATCTCCTCCATCCGCACGCCCTGCTCGGTCTGCCGTAATCCGACGTAGCGCTGCGTCTGATAGAAGCCCTGGAAGGGGCGCTCCACCAGCGTCAGGCGCGCGATCCATTTCACGTTCTCCACGCCGTACAGCCCCGGCAGCACGATGCGGGCGGGATAGCCGTGCTCGGGACGCAGATCCTTGCCGTTCATGGCGAGGACGACGAGACCCGGAAGCGAGCGCAAGGTGGCGAGCGGCACGCTGCGCGCATATTGCACCGGCACCGGGACCAGCTCGTCCAGTCCCGCATCGGATCCCTCCATGACCACCTCGACCGCCGACGCCTTCGGCTTCGCCCGCTCCACGATGTCGGTGAGCGAGGCCCCGGCCCACTGCGCGGTAGAGACCATCCCGCCGCCCACCGCGCTGCCGGAGCACTCGAAGGTGGCCGGCAGCGACCGGGGGGCCAGGCGCTGCAGCTCGCGCAGGGTGAGCGCGTAGGGGCGCTCCACCGCGCCGCCGATCTGGAGCCGGTAGGTGGACGGATCGATCGTCGGGATCTCGAGATGGCTGCGCAGGAAGAATTTCTCGGTGGGCGTCAGGAAGGTGTCGAGCTCTTCGAAGGGAAAGCCGCGGATCTTCTCGGCCGAGCGTCCCGGCGGAACGGCCAGCTTCTCGGGAAAGGCCCACCCGGCGCGCCGCGTGAGGTCCCACAGCGCCGCCACGCCCGCCGCCCGGGCGGCATGCGTCAGGAACGACCGGCGGGAAGAGTTCGTCATGGCCGCAGCATTCTAGCACCGGCGCGCGCGGCAGCGCCCTCCCCCGCCAGGCGTCCCGAGGCCCAGGCCCAGGCGAAATTGTGGCCGCCGATCGGACCGAAGGCGTCCAGCATCTCGCCGCACAGGTGAAGGCCCGGGCGCAGGCGGCTCTCCAGGGTCTCCGGATGGACCTCTTCCAGCGCGATCCCTCCGCCGGTGACCTCCGCCTTCCGGTATCCCTCGTGACCCGTCCACGGCAAGGGATAGCGCACCAGCCGCTCGATCAGATCCCGCCGCCGGGCGCGAGGGAGATGGGACAGCGACGCCGCCGGCTCGACCGAGGCTTCCGCCATCAGCACCGCGGCCAGCCGCTCGGGGAGCGCCTCCCGCAGAAGCGACAGAATCCTTCCTTGCCCTTCCCTCAGCCGCCGCTCCCAGTCCTCCTCCGTGCTCGGCCCCCAGCTCACCGCCAGCGCCTCCCGCTCGCCACGCATCAGGGAGAGGACGGCCCGATGGGAGAGATCGAGCACGGCAGGACCGCTGTAGCCGGTATGCGTGAAGAGGAAGCCGCCGGTCGCGGTGCGCGGGCCCGCGCCGCGCGGGGCGCTCACCTGCACGCGCAGCGCGACACCCGCCAGCCCCGCATGCACGGCGGGAGCGCAGATCAGCGGCGTGAGGGCCGGATAGGTCGGTCGAATCGTGTGCCCGAGGCCGGCGGCCATGCGCAGCCCCGCGCCGTCGCTGCCCGAAGCCGGCACGGAGCAGCCGCCGGTGGCCAGGACGACCGCCGCCGCCCGCAATACCTCGCCGCCCTCGAGGCCGATCGTCCAGCCGCCCGCCTCCCCATCCGGACGCACGGACGAGACGCGCGCGCCGAAGCGACAGCGTACCGGCAGGCTGCGGCAGCGCGCGAGGAGCGCGTCGCGCACCTGGCGCGCCCGGTTGGAAGCGGGGAAGAACTTGCCGGTCTCCTCCTCGAAGGCGAGCGGCACGCCGAGATCGCGCTCGAAGAAATCGCGCTGGGCGGCGAGCGGCCAGGAGAGCAGGATCTTCCTCAGGCTGTGGCGCGAGGAGGCGGTGACGAAGCGGGAGGGATCGAGCGAGGCGGGGAGCACGTTGCAGCGTCCCCCGCCGCTGATCAGGATCTTCTTCCCTCCCTCCCGGGTGCTCTCGAGCAGCAGCACCGCGGCGCCCGCGCGCGCCGCGAAGATGGCGGCCGCCAGCCCGGCGGCGCCGGCTCCGATCACCGCGATCGGAGCGCTGGCATCGTGCATGACCTCCTCGTGCATGCCGCAGAGCATAACCGAGCGTGGCTTGACACACATGGATGAATCTCGAAGAATGGCCGCGCCTCACGGGAGAGCCTTCCTTGCGCCCTCTGCGCGTCGCCATCCCAGCGCTCGTGCTCGCCTGCCTTGCGCCGATGATTCATTTCTCCTGCCGCGGGACGGGAAGCGATCCGCGCCTGGCGCCGGCCCGCGCGGCGCTCGCGAAGGGCGACGCGCAGCACGCGCTCGAGATGGTGACGGTCTACCTGCGCGAGAATCCGAGCTCGGCCGAGGGGATGGATCTGAAAGGCCTCGCGCTGCAGGCCTCGGGCAGCGCCCTGGCGCCGGAAGCGTTCCAGGACGCCATTCGCCTGCGACCCAGGAATGCCGAGTCCAGGGATCATCTGGCGGCCTGGTACTACCAGGCGGGCGATGCGCCCCGGGCGGCGAAGGAATGGCAGGAGGCGATCCGCGCCGATCCCTCCTACGCGCCCGCCCATTACAACCTCGGCAGCCTCTACCAGGCCGCCGGAAAGCTCGACGAGGCGGCGGCGCAGTTCAGGGAGGCGCTGCGCTACCAGCCCGATCTGACGCAGGCGCGGATGAATCTGGGCATCGCTCTGGTCTCGCTGGGAAAGTTCCCGGAGGCCGAGAAGGAGCTGCGCGAGGCGGCGAAGCTGAATCCGCGCGACGCGGAGGCGGCCTTCAACCTGGGCGCCGCGCTGGTGTCCGCCCGCCAGGGCGAGGAAGGGATGCGCGAGCTGCGCAGAGCCCTCGCGCTGCGGCCCGATTTCGCCGAGGCGCACGAGCAGATCGCCACCGCCTACTTCTATGACGGCAAGCTCGACGAGGCCGAGAAGGAATTCCGCCAGGCGATCCGCCTGAAGGATTCTCCGGCCGCGCACGTGGGACTGGGCGTGCTGCTGACGGAGCAGGGCAAGGAGGACGCGGCGCGGCGCGAGTACGAGGAGGCGCTGGCCATCCAGCCGCTGGATCGCACCGCCTCGATCAATCTGGCCCTGCTCTACGGCAAGGCCGCCGGCCCCCCGGCGCGCGGCGCGAACCGCATCGCGGCCTTCGAGATCTACCGGCGCGCGCTGCTCGCAAGCAATTGGACGGCCGCCTGGAACATCCTGTCGGCGCGCTCGAAGACCATGTACCTGGACGACGCCCAGCGCTTCCGCTACGCGGCGGAGAAGTCCTTCTCCGATCCGAAGACGCGCGAGCGCCTCTCTTCCGCCTCGTTCTTCCTTCCCTACCTCGAGCCGCCGCAGCCCGATCCCTCCTCCGGTCTTCCCTACGATCCGGGCCGCATGGGGGCCGTGCGCGAAGGGCCCGGGGAGGAGTGGAGGGTGGACCTGCTGGTTCTCTCCGGGCTTCCCAGCCCCGATCCGCAGCGCTGAACCCCGCGTCCGCGCGGCGCTTCGCGCTCCCGGCCAGGTTTGACACCCCCGACGGCCGGGCGCTAAGATGCTGTGCTTTTCCAAACCCGGAGACCCAGCCTCGGTGAAGCGTCTCGTCCTGATCGCGGCCATCCTGTTCGTCCTGGCGGCGCTGTTCTCGAGCGTGAGCTTCGTGGGAGGGAACGAGGCGGCGGTCCTGGATCCGAGATTCGGGCAGCCGCGCGTGCTCTCGCGCGGCATCCATTTCCACGCGCCGTTCCTCAGCCGCATCACCCACTACCCTCTCGCTCCCGAGAAGATCGCCGCCGAGTCGAAGCTGGAAACGCGCGACAACCTCAACTTCAAGGCCCGCTTCAAGCTCGAGCAGTCGTTCGATCCGGAAACGCTGCTGACCTTCCACGCGCGCCGGGGCGGCCGTCCTCTGGAGGAGGTGCGCAAGCAGGTCACCGAGGAGGTGGTGCGCAAGGCGGCCACGCAGCTGCGCGCCGACGAGATCCTGGGAGCCGCGACGCCCGAGCGCTGGATGGCGGTGCTCGGCCCGCCGGCGCGCGAGGCGGGCATCAAGCCGATCGCCATCGGCATCGATCCGGTGGAGTCGCGGGCCATGGTGAACGCGGCGCTCATCTATCTGCAGCGCAATCTGCCGGCGGCCGCGCTCAACCTCGTGCAGATGGCGATCCAGCAGTACCCGCAGGATCCCACCGCGCACTACGGCCTCGGCCGCGTCCTCGAGGCGCAGGGCAAGCAGGCGGAAGCGGAAGGAGAGTACGTGCAGGCGCTCTTCCTCGATCCGGCGGCCAAGGAGCCGATGTCACGGCTGGTGGGGAATCTACTCAAGAGGAAGGAATTCGCGCGGGCCCAGCGCCTGCTGAGCGCGGCGCTGGACAAGGATCGCTCCTCCGCGCCGCACTACAACTGGATGGGCATCACCATGCATCTGCAGGCGCGCTACGAGGATTCGCAGCGCGCCTTTCAGAAGGCCGTGGAGCTGGATCCCAACAACGCGGAATACCGCGCCAACCAGGGCGCGCTCTATCTCACGCAGGGCAACTACCAGGGCGCGGAGGAGAGCCTGAAGGAGGCGATCCGGCTGAATCCGAACTACACGCTCGCCTTGTACAACCTGGGCGTTTCCATCGCCGAGCAGGGACGCAACAAGGAAGCGATTCCTTTCTTCGAGCAGGCGGAGAAGACGGGCCCCGTCACCGTCGGGCTCCTCAACGCCCTCTCGAAGGCTTACAAGGAGGTGGGAGACACGCCGCGCGCCGTCGCCACCATCCAGCGCTCCCTCGCACTCAATCCCAACCAGCCCCAGCTGCGGGCCCTTCTCAAGCAGCTCGGCGGAAGCTCACCCCACTCGGCCAACACCGCGGCCCGCTGAATCCCATCCCGCACCATTGCGCCGCTTCGCGTCAGCCACGAGGCATCGAGCCACCCGCTTGCACGGCGGTTCCATGCCGCGCTCTTTCGACGCACGCGAGCCCGCGCGCGACCCACCGCGCCCGCCTCTCTCGACAGCCGGAATGGAATAACCGGCCGAATGTCGGGTGAGCTGAAGGACACGAGCGCGCGGGCAAGGCGGAACGGATCGCCGCTGTCACTTGAGCTGGAGGCGACGAGCGAGAGGGCGCTAGAGTTGCGTTTCCGAAGTCGTGTTAACACGCCCGGATTGCAAGGCGCGCCGAAGTGCCGCGTACCCTTGAGGTACGCAAGCGAAGCGCAACGCAGCAAGCCGGAATGGATCGGCGGCCGAATGTAACATGACTTCGGGGACGCGACAC
>Ga0066903_100002243_pt1 | contig 14935 bp, 17 predicted proteins | sample PanSoiMetaGPlot1_FD_67491 | JGI IMG/M metagenome (GOLD analysis project Ga0066903, IMG submission 67491) | Tropical forest soil microbial communities from Panama analyzed to predict greenhouse gas emissions - Panama Soil - Plot 1 (version 2) | ecosystem: Environmental > Terrestrial > Soil >...
ATGGCCCGCGGCTCCAGGCCGTCGTTGGCCTCGATCGCAGGGTTGCCGACGAAGGCCAGCACCGGCGTCACCGGAAGGAGGCCGCGTCGGGCATAGAGGCCGGTCGACACCGGCTGAATCGCCTCTGTAATCGTCGCGCGGCGCAGCTGTCCGCCGGCCCACGCCAGTTCGAACAGGCGGCGGCCGATTCCTTGGCCCTGACAACTCGGATCGATGAAGAGGGCCGAGAAGAACCAGAAGTCGTCGCGCACGAAGGCCGAGGTAAACCCGACGATGCGGCCGCCGGCTTCAGCGACGAACGAACGGTCGCCGTCGTGCGCAAGCAGATGTCGCTGGACCTGTGACCACATGCTGGATGGGTCAAAGGGTTCCGACGACCAACTGCCGCCGCGGCGCGCGCGCAGTTCCGCTTCCGCAGCGTTGAACACGGCGAACGCATCTCCCAAGTCGGACTCGACTGTTTGCCGGAACGAGATCGAGCTGCTCACCTCACCACATGATCCCAGCGCGCAGACGCTGCGCCGGCAACAAGGAAGCTGTCACTCGCCGCTTTCGAAGGTCTCCTTCAGATCGTCGAGCGTGTACGTCCAGAACTCGTCCCAGTCGGCCTCAGACTGCGGGCGAAGCTCGGACATGCGGCCCCCCAGGAAGCTGCGCTCGGGGTCGCTGGCGGTTAACTGAAGCGCGCGCCCGAAGGCGACTCTCGCTTCTGCGTTACGGCCAAGCCGACGCAAGAACTCGGCGCGCGTCGAATGGAAGTAGCGGTAATCGCTGAGAGGAAGTTGGTCGACGAGCTCGAGCGCTTGCTGCGGCCCGTCGATCTCGGCGATCGCAATGGCGCGGTTCATCTCGACGATCGGCGAGTGGGTCAGCTCGGCGAGAGCTCCGTACAGGGCAGCGATCTCGCTCCAGTCCCGGCTCTCCTCGAGGTGAAGATCGGCTATCGCGGCCTGAACGAGATAAGGCCCTGTGTCGTGACGCGCGATCGCTTGCTGGAGCAGTTCTCGTCCCTCGTCAATCTCCGCAAGATCCCACAGACTCCTGTCCTGATCGTCGAGCAGGACGAGCTCGCCGTCGCGGAAGCGCGCGGCTCGCCGCGAGTCGTTGAGAAGCATGAGCGCAAGCAGGGCGAGCGCCTCCGACTCGTCCGGCATCAATTGGGCAAGCGCTCTGCCGAGGCGGATCGCTTCCGCCGCCAGTTCCGAACGCCCGTCGCCCCAGCCCTGGTTGAAGATCAAGTAGACGACTGTCAACACGGCGGCCAGTCGATCGGGAAGCAACTCGTCGGACGGAACGGCGAAAGGGATAACCGCGTCACGGATCTTGTGCTTCGCGCGGGTGAGACGCTTGCTCATCGTCTCGAAGGGGACGACGAAGGCACGGGCGATCTCCTCGGTCGACAACCCACCGAGCGCTCGCAGTGTTAGTGCGACCTGAGCATCGAGAGCGAGCGCGGGATGGCAGCAGGTGAAGATCAGCTCGAGGCGTTCGTCAGGAAACGTCGTGGTTTCGTCCATGCTCTCCTCCGGCTGGTCGGCAAGTTCGCGGGCCAACTGCTCGGCTCTTGTTTCAAACGCCCGGTTGCGACGAATGCGGTCGATGGCTCGGTTTCGTGCGGTCGTAATCAGCCAGGCGACCGGGTTCTCAGGTTGGCCTTCGCGCGGCCAGCGCTCGGCCGCGATGGCGAACGCGTCCTGGGCGGCTTCTTCGGCGAGCTCGAAATCGCCGAGCGATCCGACGAGCGCTGCCAGCACTCGTCCCCATTCGTCGCGAAAGACTTCCTCGAGCAACGGCGCCTCAACCTTCCTCAAGAATCGGTCGCACCTCGATCGCCCCAACGCTTGACGCTCGCGCTTCCTGCAGTTCCTTCGCGATGGCTAGGGCGCCGTCGAGATTGTCGGCTTCGACGACGATGATCCCGCCGAGGTATTCCTTGCTGTCTATGAACGGTCCGTCGACGAACAGCGTCGAGTCATCCACCGTCTTGACCGTGGTCGCGGAATCGGTGTCCGTCAGCCGCTGCCAGGCGGTGACTTCTGGACGGGCGAGCAAGGCGTTGATCGGTGCCAGGACCTCGGGCCTCCGCGGCGGCGGCGTGCCGTCGTCGGCGAGGCAGTTGTAGATCACCAGTGCGTACTTCATCGGCATCCCCTTCAAGTGGCTGACGCGCAGGTTCTCCTCGAGTACTAGACGAATCGCGGGTTCCGAGACGGACACCGGCATTCGATCGCGGTATGAACCGACGTCGATCAACCGTCCCCTACACCGGTAGAGCGCCTACTTGCCGCATCAAGGCCAGGCCGTCGAACTGGGCCCAGACTTCGGCCACCCGGCCGTCGCTGAGGCGATAGAAGTTCATTCCCTCGACTCTGATCGCCTGGCCGGCAGCGGGGATCCCCATGAAATCCTGCTGCTGGGACCCGGTCACGACCCACCGTGTGGCGACGATGTCACCGCTGGCGATTACTTCCTGCAGATCCTCCTCGAGGTCGGGGAAGATCGCTGCGAAGCCGGCGACCTTCTGCTTGAAGCCAGTCAGCGTCGGCTCGTGGTCGGGCGTTGGGTTGTGGTCGACCAGGCCCGGATCAGAGAGCTCGTCGATGGTCGTCATGTCGCCCGCGCGAAATGCGTGCTCGAAGCGCCGGATGATCTCGATGTTGTCGGGCAAAGCCAGTCCTCGCTTTCGTTCCCTAGGTGACGCGCCCCAACGTGGCCGGGCCTGAATAGACGAACCGCGCCGCGGGAGACGGACACCTGTGCCCGTCTTTCCTGTGCCTGTCCGTCCAACGCCATCTCGTTCGTCAATAGCCGAGACCGAACGAGAGGAGCGAGAAGTGGCTGACATCAAGACAGTCCCGACCCCCAATGAGCCGGCCAGGCGGACGCACCTTGGATGGGTGCTCGGCCTGACCTCGCTCGGCTATTTCATCGTGGTTCTCGACGCAGTCGTCGTGATCACCGCACTGCCGCGCATGCAGAGCGACCTGCACGCGAGCCTCTCCTCCCTGCAGTGGACGTTGAACGCGTACGGCATCGCTTTCGCCGCGGGGATCATCACCGCGGCCGCGCTCGGCGACCGGTTCGGTCGGCGGAAGCTCTTCACGATCGGGCTCGTGCTGTTCACCGTTGCCTCGGCCGCGTGCGCTGTGGCGCCGAACGCCTCCGACTTGATCGCGGCTCGTACAGTGCAGGGGCTCGGTGGCGCGGTCGTCTTGCCGCTGACCCTGACCATACTGACCACGGCTTTCCCGCCCGAACGTCGCGGAATGGTCGTCGGGATCTACGGCGGTCTGGCCGGCCTCGCTGTCGCCATGGGACCGATCATCGGCGGTGCCGTCACGCAAGGCATCAACTGGCACTGGATCTTCTGGATCAACGTCCCGATTGGCGTTGTCACCGTGCTTCTCGGCCTCCGGTTTCTTCCGGAGAGCTACGGCGCACCGGAGCGGCTCGACCTCGTCGGCGGCGGGCTACTCACCACCGGTGTTGTCGCCCTTGTCTGGGCGCTCAGCCGCGCTGCCATCGTCGGCTGGTCGAGCGCCGAGGTCGTTGGAACGCTGCTCGCCGGGACAGCTCTGATCGTCGGCTTCCTCAGGTGGGAGGGCTCCGTGGCCGAGCCGATGGTCCCGCTGCGAATGTTCGCCAGCCGTGACTTTGGGTTCGGCAACCTGACGACGTTCCTCATGACCGGCGCGATCTTCGCCGGAGCCTTCTTCATCACCGAGGAGTTCCAGCTCGGACGCCATTACTCGCCCATCGGCGCCGGGGTGCGCCTGCTCCCGTTCTTCGGGACGCCGATGATCGTCTCCCCGATCGCAGGCGCTCTCTCCGATCGCCTCGGCCGTCGGCCGATCATGGTCGCCGGGCTGAGCATGCTGACCGGTGGCTTCATCTGGGTGGCGCTGCGCGGCTCCTTGGGCACGAGCTGGATCGAGCTCGTGATTGCGCTGCTCGTCGCAGGGGTCGGGATCTCGATGGCACTGCCGACCGTGCCGGTCGCGGTCTTGGGCGCCGTCCAACCCGAGCAGATCGGAAAGGCCTCCGGCGTCAACTACATGGCGCAACGCTTCGGCGCGGTGTTCGCGATCGCCATCGGCAGCACCGTCTTCGGAACCTACGGCGGCTTCACCAGCCCAGACAGCGTCACCTCCGGGTTCAAGCCCGCTCTCTGGGCCTCATGTGCCTTCGCCGTCCTGGCGACGCTCACCGCTGCAGCAATGTCGGGAGGTCCGAACACGGCGGCTGCGCCCGGCGAAGTTGAGGCTGACTTTGAGCTCGGGCCGGCGGAATTCCCCGTTGTCAGCTGATGCTTGCCGACGGACTGGCAAGGGCGCAACCCACGGGGCGGAGCGCCCCACTCGTGACGGCCGCATTGACTGTCGGTGCTGCCGCTGCTGCGTGGGCGATTGCACTTCGGCGAATGGCGGGGATGGACATGGGGGCCGAAACCGAGCTCGGCTCGCTGGCCCTCTTCATGGCCGTCTGGGTTCCGATGATGGCGGCGATGATGCTGCCGGGCGCGGTCGCCGCGTTCGTCCGCTTCGCCCGAGCAACTGGCCGGACTGCGGGCACGTACAGGTTCGCCGCTTCGTACCTCCTCGTTTGGTCGGCAACCGGCCTCCTCGTCTATGCCCTCTATCGGCCGCACGGCACCACGGCTGCTGGGGTCTTGACGCTTGCCGCCGGTCTCTACGAGTTGACTCCGTTCAAGCGCAACTGCCGACAGAGCTGTCGGACCGAAGTGCGTTCCGGGACCCGTCTTGGTCTGGCCTGCGTCGGATCGAGCGGCGGTCTGATGCTCATCCTCGTCGCGCTCGGGACGATGAGCGTGACCTGGATGTGCATCGTCGGCGCTGTCGTCCTCGTCCAGAAGCTGCTGCCGCCCATTTCGCTGATCGACATGCCGCTGGCGCTGGCGATCGTCGTCCTCGGCGCCGTCGTCATAGTCGCGCCGTCGGTGATTCCTGGCCTCACACCAACGATGTAGCGAACCAAAGGAGACGCAAGAGATGAGACGCAGAACAGGTACGCACGAAGAATGGCTTGCAGCGCGGCTCGAGTTGCTGGAGGCAGAGAAGGCACTGACGCGGCGCGGCGACGAGGTTGCCCGGCAGCGCCAAGAGCTGCCGTGGGTGCCGATCGACAAGGACTACCGGTTCGCTACTGGCGAAGGCGAGGCCTCACTGGCCGATCTCTTCCGCGGGCGTTCCCAGCTTCTCGTCTATCACTTCATGTTCGGGCCGGAGTACACCGCCGGCTGCCTTTCCTGCACGACGATCGCCGATGGGTTCAACGGGTTCGCGGTTCACCTGGCCCACCACGACGTCATGCTCTGGGCCGTTTCGCGCGCGCCGCTGGAAAGCCTGGAGGCGTATAAGCAGAGGATGAACTGGAGCTTCCCGTGGGCATCGTCTCTTGGCGGCGACTTCAACTACGACTTCAACGTCTCCCTCACCGAGGACCAGCAGGCGGGACCGACTAACTCCAGCTACCGCGAGGTTCCGGCCTGGACGCCTCCGCAAGACGCGCGCGCCATGTTTGACGACTGGGCGGCGACGACCGGCACGGACTGGGCCAGCTACTCGCGCGAGCTGCCGGGGATGAGTGCCTTCGCTCTCGAGGATGGCGTCGTCCACCACACCTACTCGACCTACGCCCGCGGCCTCGACGGCCTCTGGGGCATGTACCAGTGGCTCGACCGCGCACCGCTGGGCCGTAACGAAGAGCGGGGTCCCGATGGGCCCCTCAACTGGTACGTCCGCAGCGACGAGTACGAGCTCCCTGCCGCCGTTGAGGGCTCCTGAATGGTCGCTCGGAAAGAAACTCCGACGGACCTGGCAAGCCGGCGTCGCTGGTCGTCTCACCACCTCGGAGCCGTCGAAGGCCTCGGTCTCTCCGCCTACGGCCACCTACGCTCGGCGACTGCGATCACCGCCGGCGTCAAGCTCGCCGTCGCCATCAGCGTCCTGTTCTCACTGCTCGGCGCCCTCAGCTCCGGCTTGCTCAAGGGTCGAGCCAAGGCGCGCTCGATGGAGCCGGCGACAGCAAACTTCACCGCCTGGAACACAACTGGGGAGGAAGCACCATGCCCACGACGCTGACGACCGACGAGATGAAGGCAAAGGTGCGTGCTCACTTCGAGGACTTCGTGAACAACCGCAAGGCTGAGGTCATCCGCACCAACATGACCGCAGATTTCTACGACCACGACGGGCCTGGAGGTCAGCCCACCGATGCCTCAGGGGACGAGAGAATGATGCGGCAGATGTACTCGCGGATGCCCGACCTCCACTTGACGATCGAAGAGCTGATCGCGGAAGGCGACAAGGTCGTGTGCAGGAACCAGTGGCGCTGGACCGACCCGGAGTCTGGCAAACAGATGGGGTTCCACGGCTTCGTGCTCTGGCGATTCGAGGGGGACAGGATCGCGGAGCGCTGGGCGACGGTCACCGCGCCGGCACAGCACTCCTCGTGGGATTGAAGGATCAGCGTTGGATGAAGAGCGTCGCCGACGGCAGGTAGAAGGCTGCCAGCAGGAGCGTGTAGAGGTGCTTTCCTGGAGTCGTTGGGGCGGAATGTCCATCTCGGCCTCACTCCTTTCGTCCGGGAAGTAGTGCAGTTCAAACGACGAAAGGAGTCGAGATGTCCCTCCAGCGGAAGTCAACCGCAGTCGCAACGGCTCGGGCGCACGTCGAAGCCTGGGCCAAACGGGACTACGAGGCGGCTCGGGCAGCGCTCGCGGACGATGTGTGGGTGACCGCGATCGCCGCGGATCCGAACCTCCCCAAGACGGATCTGAACGGGGTCGACGCGTACATGCAGGGCCTGATCCAGTTCGCCGACGGAGTCGTACCGGGCAGCACGGAAGTGATCGACGCCGTCGGCGACGACACCCAGGCATTGCTCCAGGTCAACGCCAAGGTCAAGTTCGGCCCGGACGCCCCGGCGATGGATGCCCCTGGAGCACGCATGTACCTGTTCGACGAGGACGGCAAGATCAAGATCGAGCACGTCGTCTTCTTCCTCAGCTAGGGACGGGTCAAAGGAGCGGCGAGGTCGTCAGCGTGCGACCCCGCCGCTCTTGCGATTGGTCAAACGAAGCGTGAGACGATCGACGCAACAGAGGAGGTCGGGAATGCAATACGCGCTGTTTGTCTGTTCGGACGAGAGCCAAGAGATCAGCGAAGAAGAGGTTCAAGCGCGCTGGAGAGCGTTCATGAGTTTCCAAGAGGACATGGAGGCTCGCGACGCGCTGGTCTTCCTGCAACGCTTGCAGCCGACGTCGACGGCGACGAAGGTGAGCAAGCGGAGCGGCGACCTGGTGATTTCGGATGGGCCGTTCGCCGAGACGCGCGAGCAGATCGCCGGCTTCTACGTGCTCGAGTGCAGAAACCTGGACGAGGCACTGGAGATCGCGGCTCGGAACCCGGTGGCCGAGTTCGGCACGGTCGAGGTGAGGCCCGTTTGGGCGGACTGAGCGCTGAGCAAGCGGTCAGCGACGCGTTCCGCACCGAATGGGGGCGCGTCGTCGCGCACCTGATCCGTGTCACGGGCAACTGGGATCTCGCTGAGGAGTGCGCCCAAGACGCATTCACAAAGGCGCTGGAGCGGTGGCCGCGTGACGGTGTCCCCGACAACCCCGGCGGCTGGCTGAAGGTGACCGCACGAAACCGAGCCTTCGATCGCCTCCGCCGCACACAGGTGGGCGAGAACAAGCTGCAAGAGGTCGGCAAGAGCATGAGCGAATACCAGGAACCCCAGGACAACGAGGACGGGATCGAGGATGACCGGCTCCGCCTGATCTTCACCTGCTGCCACCCCGCACTGCCAATCGAGGGACAAGTCGCGCTGACCCTGCGCACGCTCTGCGGCCTGACCACCGTCGAGATAGCCCGTGCCTTCATGGTTCCGACCGAGACGATGGCCAAGCGGCTCGTACGGACGAGGCACAAGATTCAGGACGCAGGCATTCCTTACCGGGTTCCGCCGGACCACCAGCTGCCCGAGCGGCTCCGCGCCGTTCTCGCGGTCCTATACGGGTTGTTCAACGAGGGCTACAGCGCGAGCTCCGGCGCCGACCTGATCCGGCGCAACCTCTGCGCCGAAGCGATCCGCCTCGCCAGCCTGCTGGCCGAATTGATGCCCGACGAACCGGAGACGCTTGGCCTCCTTAGCCTGCTGCTGCTCCACGACGCACGCAGGCCAGCCCGGCTCGACTCAGAGGGCGAGTTGGTCACCCTTGAAGATCAGGACCGCAGCCTGTGGGACCGCGCGGCCATCGACGGGGCCTGCGCCCTGCTCGAGCGTGCGATGCGCTTGCACCGAGCGGGCGCCTACCAGCTTCAGGCCGCCATCGCCGCGTGCCACGCCACGGCCGAAACCGCGGACGCGACTGACTGGGCGGAGATCGTCATCCTGTACGACCGGCTCGCTCAGCTCGTGGGAACGCCAGTCGTCCGCCTCAATCGGGCCGTCGCGGTGGCGATGGCCCTTGGCCCCCAAGCTGGGCTCGACCTAGTCGATGAAATCGAGGTCGACGGCGAACTCGCCGGCTACTACCTGCTCCCGGCGACCCGTGCCGATCTCCTCCGCCGGCTCGGACGCACAGCTGAAGCCCGGAGCGCCTATGCCCAGGCGCTCGAACTCGCGCCGACCGACGCCGAGCGCCGCTACCTGGATAGACGGCTCGCCGAAGCCTCGAGCTAGCTGACTTCCAGCCATCGAGAGAAGCGCAGGGCGAAATGTCCATCTCGGCGTGTGGCCGTTCGTCCTCTCCACGAACAGCCACAACCCGAACCGAAGGAGTCCCTCGATGGATTCGACCGCCACAGACAACTCGTTCCTCTCGACCCGCCGCGGCAAGCTGATCCTGGCGCTGGTCTGCCTCGCGGCGTTCCTCGACGTGATCGACACCACGATCGTCAACGTCGCGCTTCCCTCGATCCGCGAGCACATCGACTTCAGCGTGCAGAGCGTGCAGTGGATCGCCAGCGGCTACCTGCTCACCTACGGCGGTTTCCTGCTTCTGGGAGGGCGGGCCGCCGACCTCCTCGGCCGGCGCCGCCTTTTCGTGACCGGCACCATCGTCTTCGCCGGCTCCTCGCTCGCCTGTGGGCTCGCCGGCAGCGAAGGCATGTTGATCAGCGCTCGTCTCGCTCAGGGTCTCGGCGCGGCCATGATGACCCCGGCCGCGCTCTCGATCCTGACGACCACCTTCAGCGAGGGGAAAGACCGGACCAAGGCCATCGGCCTCTGGAGCGCGACGATCCCGCTCGGCGCTGTGATCGGCGTGCTCGCCGGCGGCGTCCTGACGCAGAGCATCGGCTGGCGTTGGGTGTTCTTCGTCAACCTGCCTGTCTGCGCAATCGTCCTGACAGGTGCCTTCCGTCTTCTCGCCGACGACGGCAAGCACGCTTCGCTCAAGGAGTTCGACGCCCTGGGTGCCGTCCTCTCCACCGCAGGCATGCTCGGGCTCGTCTACGTGCTCGTGAACGCTCCGATAGCCGGGTGGGGCAGCGTGCGCACAATCGGCGGCCTCGCTGGCGCGATCGCCATTCTCGGTCTGTTCGTCGTCACCGAGCTGCGGCACCGCAACCCGCTCTTCCCGCTCTCCATTTTCCGGATCAAGGGCATAGCAGCGGCCAACGCCACGCAAGTGATCGCGCAGGCCGGCTTCTACTCGATGTTCTTCTTCGTCACGCTCTACATGCAGAACGTGCTCGGCCTGTCACCGATCGAAGCCGGCGCCGCGTACATCCCCGTCACGATCGGTGTCGGCATGTCCACCGGTGTGGCGACAAAGCTGCTGCCACGCATCGGCTCGCGCCCGATCATCATGACAGGCGCGTTGACCGGGGCCGCGGGCGTGTTCTGGCTTGCACAGATCCCTGTGAGCGGCAGCTACCTGGCGGACGTGCTGCCGGGATTGGTCGTGATGGCGTTAGGGCTCGGCGCGATCTTCGTCGGAGTCCAAACCGCAGCGAACGCCGGCGTGCCCGCCGACAAAGCCGGACTCGCCGCCGCTCTCGGTACAGCGTCCGCGCAGCTCGGGAGCGCGCTCGGTCTCGCAGTCTTCACTGCGATTGCCACCAGCCACACTCAGCACCTGCTCAGCGCGCACGTCGACCCGAACGCCGCCCTCACCTCGGGCTTTCACTACGCCCTCATCGCATGCGGCATCTTCCTCGTTGCTGCCAGTGTGATCGCCTTACGCACCAGCAACAGCCGGTCGTCGACATCGACCGCCGAAGCATCGGTCGCGCCCGAGTTGCTGGCCGACGCCGCGTGAGACCACTGAGCACCGACGACAACTTCGAGTCGAGCCCGGCAACCGACACCGCCTGCCGGGCTCGACTCGTCGCTCGAAACCCCCAATTTGGCAGTAGTGGTGCGTGCAAGGACCGGGATCAGAGTGACCCGCTGACGCTGCAGCTAATCGTTGAGCACGGTGAGATCTAGCTGGGCAATCCGTTCGGGATCGGCGAGGAAGTCCAGCTCGGCGAGTTTTCCGTTCTTGACAGTGACCGCGCAGATCGAGAACGGTTGCCCGTCCAGGAAGGTGACCATGCCTGCCGCGCCGTTGATGAGTGCGCGCCGCATGGTGAGGTCAACCCGCGACCAGAGCAACGCTTGACCTGCGACAGCCTCCGCGCCGCGAACGTGCTGCGACAGGCCGGCTAGCGCGCCGCCGTCGGACCTGAGCACGACATCTGGGTCGAGCACGGCGACGAGCGTGTCGAAATCACCTTCGCGGGCGGCCGCGATGAACGCCTCGACGACGTCCCACTGGGCGGCCAGGTCGGCGTCCGGACTTGGATCGGCGCCTCGAACGCGGCGGCGGGCGCGGCTTGCGAGCTGCCGTGTCGCCTCGGGTGAGCGGTCGACGATCGGGGCGATTTCGTCGAACGAGACGGCGAACATATCGTGGAGGACGAAGGCGAGTCGTTCGGCCGGGGTGAGCGTTTCGAGGACGATGAGGAGGGCCAGGCCGACGGAGTCGGCGAGCAGTGCCTCGTGCTCGGGGTCGGCGCCGTCGGCCGGGTCGATGATCGGGTCGGGGACATGCACGTCGAGGGGTTGTTCGCGTCGGGTGTTGCGTGAGCGGAGCATGTTCAGCGCGACGCGGGCCACGACCGTGGTCAGCCAGGCGCGAAGGTTCTCGACTTCGCTCCTGTCGGCGCGGCTGAGCCGGAGCCAGGCGTCCTGAACGGCGTCCTCCGCCTCGCTCAGAGAGCCGAGCATCCGGTAGGCGACGGCGCGGAGGTGCGGTCGTTGCTCCTCGAACTCAAGCGCAAGCCACTCCTGCTGATCCACGTCCGTTCCTTCCCCTCTAGATGGGCCTCAGGCAGCCTGGCTGGTCGGGGGGGTTGGCGTGATCCACTGGCTGACCCACTCGCCGCTGATCTGCCTCGTAGTGACGTTGAGGCGGTTCCAGGCGTTGATCGCGGTGATCGCGAGCACGAGTGCTGCCAGTTGCGCCTCGTCGTAGTGGCGGGCGGCCTCGTCCCACACTTCGTCCGGGACTGGGTCGGCGCGGTCGGCGAGACGGGTGGCGGACTCGGTCAGTGCGAGCGCGGCTCGCTCAGCGTCGGTGAAGTACGAGACATCCCGCCACGCGGCGACCGTGTTGATGCGGGTGTCGGGCTCGCCTGAGTTCTCGAGCTCGCGGGAGTGCATGTCGACACAGACGCCGCACCCGTTGATCTGGCTTGCGCGCAACTGGATGAGGAGCAGCGTCGTCTCGGGGATGTCGCCGTGTCTCGCTGCCTTGGCAAAGCCCTGCAATGCCTGCAAGGTGCCGGGAACAGTGAGTACGGGGCTGTCTATGCGGTTGGTCATGGGTGTTGATCCTCCGAGTCCTTTGAGCATGAATGAGGTCGTGTCATGAAGGAGACCCGCGAGAAGCATGTGATGTGACGGAGAGGAGGAGTGGGAGGGCCCCTGTGACCCTCCCACTCTCTCCTTACAGCTACGCCGCGAGGTCGAGCGCGGGCTCTTCCTCGACGGCGCCGGCCGTCGGCCGGGTGTTCGGCGCCAGCATGGCGACACCGCTGCCGGCGAGTACGATCAGGGCACCAGCGAGCAGCGCCCGCCCGTATCCCTGGGCTGCCGCTTCGGCGACCGTATCGTTGCCGGCTTGCAGGAGCGCGGTCGTATGAGCAGTCGCGAGCGCCGACAGCACCGCGAGACCGAGCGCCGTTCCGACCTGCTGCCCCGTGTTCAGTAGCCCGGCGGCGAGGCCGGCCTTCTCCTCCCCGACACCCGCATTGGCGGCGGTCGTAACTCCGACGAAGAGGCCGCCGCCGCCCAGGGAGACCACCAGGAGGCCTGGCAGGATGTCCGCCAGGTAGGAGCCGTCGACCGGGATGCGGGAGAGCCAGTACAGGCCGACCGCGACGATCACTGCCCCGGCGACGATGACAGGCTTGGTGCCGATCCTTGCGAACAGCTGCGAAGCGATGCCGGAGGAGACGATGAAGCCGCCCGTCAACGGCAGGTAGGCGAGGCCGGTCTGGATCGGCGAGTAGTGCAGCACGGTCTGCATGTAGAGGGTGAGGAAGAAGAACATGGGGATGAAGCCCCCGACGGCCACTAGCTGGGTGGCATCGGCGACGGCGACACCTCTCACGCGGAGAATCGAGAGCGGTATGAGCGGATTCGTGACCCCCAGTTCGTTGACGACGAACGCGGTGAGAAGGACCGCTGCCCCGCTGAGTGCGGCGATCGTGCGCGCCGTGCTCCAGCCCACATCCGGGGCCTTCACCAGGCCGTAGACGAGGAGCAGCATGCCGCCGGTCACAAGAATCGCACCGAGTGCGTCGAAGTTCGCAAGCCGCGCGCGGATCCGGTCGCGCCTGAGGAGCGTGAAGGCGCCGATGAAAGCGACGGCGCTGAGCGGGACGTTGACGAACAGGACCCAGCGCCAGCCGGGCCCCTCGGTGAGCAGGCCTCCGAAGAGCACGCCGGCGGCACCGCCGAGGCCCGAAACCGCTCCCCAGACGCCGAGCGCCGTGTGTCGCTCGCGCCCCGCTCGGAACGTCGTCGTAAGTGTCGACAACGCCGCGGGCGAGAGCAACGCCGCGCCGAGTCCCTGCGCAAAGCGCGCGCCGACCAGAAGTGAGCTCGAGTGGGCGAGGCCACCCAGCAGTGACGAGCCGGCGAAGATAGACAGGCCGGTGACGAGCACCAGCCGGCGACCGAGAAGGTCGGCCATTCGCGCGCCGAGCAGGAGGAAGCCGCCGTAGGTCAGGATGTAGCCGTCGACTATCCACTGCAGGCTCTGCTGGCTGAAGCCGAGGTCGTGCTTGATCGAGGGTAGGGCGATGTTGAGGATCGACGCGTCGAGGATGTCCATGAACTGGACAAGGCTGAGCAGCAGCAGAATTGCGACGCCGCGGCGCGAGCCGAGCGACGTCGTCTCCCGCCGCCCGGCGAACCGGTCCTCCGGATGGGGTGTTGCGATCACGAGTGCCTCGCTTTCTGAACGCTTGGTCTTTCTCTCTCCGTCTAAGACCCGAGCGCGTAGGCTCATGTGACCGCCCGCCGAAGTTCGGCCGCCACCCTCGCAATTGCTGGCGACTTGGGGCGTTCTAGCCCTGGTTTCCCGGCTTCATCGCGTAGTCGCCGAAACCGTGTTCCAATTGCGCGAGCGCCCGCTCGCCCTGCCTGCGGACGGCGCGGGCGAGCCCTGGGTTCGTCCGGCCTACGAGGGCCTGGCTGCGCACATAGTCGAGCAGGGTGCGGTGGAGCCCGACGAACGCGTGCGCCGCGACCCACGGTGTGAGATCGGCCGGACGGGCTCCGGTTTCCTCGGCGAGGAGCTTGGCGAGCGCTGCGGTGAAGCGGGCGATGATGTCGTGTTCGCGGCTGACGAGTGCAGGGCTGTCGAGGACGAGACGCGCCCAGCCGGCAATCTGCTCTGGGCCCTGCTGCTCGACCATCAGCCCTCGGACTGAGAAGAGGAAGCGCGCGTATGCAGCGAGTGCCGACTGTCCTGTCGGGCGGTTGCGGACGGCGTCGAGGAGCTCCTGCTCGAAGGTTTCCATCTGCCCGTAGACGAGGTCTTCCTTGGTCGGGAAGTGATTGAAGACCGTTGCTTCCGAGACGTCGGCCTCGCGCGCGATCTCGCCCACGGTGACCTGTTCGAACCCGCGTTCCATGAACAGGCGCACGGCCGTGTCGCGGATCAACTGGCGCGTGCGCCGCTTCTTTCGCTCACGAAGACCGGCCTCAGCGTTCACGACGGCGACTCTAGCAGGGTGGTTATGGTCACAGGAATATTAGAGTTACTCTAACGTTAGATCTACTGTGTCCACAACTCCAAGGGAGCATTCCGATGGAATCAGAGACGATCCGGAAGCTGCAGGACCAGTTCGACCAAGCAGAGCTCGCCGGCGACCGAGACAAGCTGCGTCAGCTGATCGACGCCGACTTCGTCTCGATCGGCCCGCGGGGATTCCTGCTCGACCGAGAGCAGTGGATCGACCGCCACGACGAGTTCGTCTACCAGACGCTGGAGACCAGCGACGTGGACGTCCGCGTCCACGAGCGGACGGCGATCGTCCGCGACGTGCAGCGCACCCGGTCCCGCTACCAGGACCAGCAGCTCCTGTTCGCATTCCGGGTCGGCCAGGTCTGGGTCCGGCGGAACGGCGACTGGAAGCTCGCAGCCATCCAATTCAGCCCGCTTGCGGATGAAGCAGCGGCCGAGCCAGCGAAAGGAACCTGACCATGGCCGTTACCGAGCCAACAATCGATCGCAGTCCACGGACTGCTCGCACGCTCGAAGGAAAGGTCGCTGTCGTCACGGGGGCAAGTCGCGGCATAGGTGCTGCCACTGCCCGCGCCTTCGCAAGAGCCGGAGCTGCCGTCGTCCTTGCCGCCCGTGACGAGCAGGCGCTGACCGCGGTCGCCGGGGAGATCATCTCCGCCGGCG
>Ga0066903_100002245_pt1 | contig 14932 bp, 13 predicted proteins | sample PanSoiMetaGPlot1_FD_67491 | JGI IMG/M metagenome (GOLD analysis project Ga0066903, IMG submission 67491) | Tropical forest soil microbial communities from Panama analyzed to predict greenhouse gas emissions - Panama Soil - Plot 1 (version 2) | ecosystem: Environmental > Terrestrial > Soil >...
ATCATCAAAGCAATGAAAGAGCAGAACGTCCGCGTCGGCCGCTTATTCCCCGCGCTACCGAATCATATGCGGCTCACGATCGGCAAAAAATCCGAGATGGAAACGTTTCTGGCTGCGTTTCGCCAGGTAATGGCCTAACCAAAGGCAGCTGAAGATCGCTGAGCCTCCGTGCTGAGAACGTAATCGCGAAGACGCGAACCAGCGGCTGCTCATCGAAGTTGAACGGGGCCGTATCCTTAGGATTCGCGGAGATACCGCCACGCGTGAAGACGATCGCTATCCTCTTCCGACCAGCGGTCGCCGATATCCTCACGGTAATACATATTTGGGATCATTACATTGCGCACGCGGTTATAGGCCTGGCGTTGCGCCTGGCGCATGGTCGGACCGACGCCGCAAACGATAAGCGCCACACCCGATGTGCCAGTGACAAGCCATTCGCCATTTACCTGCTTGACGTCCTCGATGTGAATCCCCTCGCGTGACGGGGTCTTGAAAAGGATAACGGAATCTTTCGAGATCGACTCGAAGCGTTCAGGATCCGAGAATGGAAAAGGCGGGACCACGATGCGCAGGCCCACCTGAAAGCCGCCTCGCGCTCGTACCTTCGAGAGCTCGCCGCTGGCAATCCCATACAGCAGTTCGTTCATCGGCGTGAGCAAGCCCTCCTGCTGAATGCTAATCGTTGGATAGCCGAAACGCGCGGTGAACTCCAGTGGGTAGATACCGTTGGCGTTGACGATGCAGTTGACGTCGATGTAGCCGACGTAGGCTTCGTCCCGAAGACGCGATTCCATTTTTTTGAGCGTCGCGTTGAAAATCCTGTTCGGCTCGCTCCAGAACATGGCGGTCCCCATCTCGCCGGTCGACGGCCCAATGTCGCCGGGAAACAACTTCTTATGTTCGAAATTGACGCAGATCGGCGTAACGAACTCACGGCCGTTGAAAAACGCGCCGGTCGCCACCTCGACACCTTGGATTCGCCGCTGAAGTTGAAAATGGTGGATCCTATCTGACCATGCTTTCTTGTAGTCGCCCAGCACTTGCAGGACGTCCTGGCCATCCTCCTCCTCGCCGACAAAAAGCAGGCCCTTCATGTTCTGGGCTTCACCGCTCGGCTTGACTACATAGCGGTTCGGATTGGTACGCACGAACTCGATCGCTTCGTCAAAGGAAGTGAAGTCCTTTTGTGGGACGATCCCGACGCCTGCCGATCGGAGTTCCTGCTGGCCAAACGCGCGATCATCTTCGAGCCGATCGGTGTATGGTGTACCGCCGACAACGAGCTTGCCGCCTCGCCGCAACCGCTGCGCCTCCGTGCCCTGTCCGAGGACGTCGTCGAAGACGATCACGTCTGCCCAGTCGACGTCGCGGCGCCAATCGTCTGATTTCTGGACGAAGCCGTCTGCAATCTCGCGCTCATCCTTGTTGGCGATGAAGTACCTGACGTCGTGGCCCTCCTTCGTCACAGTCCACGCGGTGTCGCCAATCAGGCCCTCGAGTGAAACGAAAAGGAAGTTGTGCGGCATATGAGGATGCGTTCGGAGTAGATTATCTCAAAAGCGAAAGCCGTCTCAAATGAGCATTGCCAGATCGGGCGACGCCGCTCGGAGAGCATCAGCCCGTACGTGATCGTCTGCGAGCAAACGAAAGTCTGCGAAGTCGAACCCTGGGCCAACTGTGCAGCCGACGAACGCGTACTCGCCGAGCGGCCTCGCTGCTTGCCAAATCCCGGCGCCGATCGTGCAAACCGGTACGTCTGTGCCGCTGCCAACTGGCCCCAACCTGTGACGCAGGACGGACTGACCCGACGCGCTGAGCTCCAGCAATTCCAGCGGGCCACCCTCGTAGAGATGCCAGACCTCGTCGGATGCGACCTGGTGCCAGCGGCTGAAACTGCCCTCAGGGAGGAGAAAGTAGATCGTCGTCAGTGCAGCACGCGGACCGCGCTCATCCATCGGAGTGACCTGAACTGCGGACCGGGATATCTCCCGATAAAAACCGCCCTCCGGATGAGGTCGCAAATCCAGCGCTGAGATCAACTCAGCGGCTCGTGGATGCATCGCAGTTGCGGCTGTTGGCTTCACCGATTGGTTAGACGCCTCGCGCTGCCCATTCACTGAGGCAGGGGAATCATATACCGGAAGTTTAATACACGTCGAGGTCGTGCCCGATGACGAACTGTCCTGAATATCGGGAGCCAATCTCGTCCTCGAGTATTTCTTCCGTCGAGCAGGACGCAGGGGTAGCCGTTATCGTTGACACGAATTTTGGTGGAGCAAGACCCGGACGGAACGCTATGGTGTGGTACGTAACTAGGAGTTTGGGGTTGGCTTCGGTTGCAAGTGCTGCAAGCTGCGCGGTGGTTGTGTGGTATTTCGTCACAAACGAATGAAGGCGTTCTGGCATCTTCGCACACAAATCAAGTGTTTGCGCATCGTGAATCAGAATGTCAACCGCTGCACGCGTTGGCAGTTTCTTCAGTCGGACTGGTATCGCCTGAAATAACAATTCTACGGTCGGAGGTGTCGAAACGATACCCATAACTCTCCATCGCATGCTTCGTGGGGAACGCGGTGACGGTCACATTGGCGTCTTTGTAAACTATTCCGGGCATAATCTCGTGACCGTTTACTTTCCACCCGTTTGAAATGGCGCGCTGGTTTCCCTCCGAGTTGGTGCGCGTTTAGATGTCAACGCGATAGGCCTCCAGAATATACTCGGTCATCTTTTTCAGTCCGATCGGACCATACACTTCTAGTGGCGCGCTCCGACCCGAAGTCCACCCAGTAAAGATCAGATCGGAATAGCCAGCGGTGTGGTCTGAATGCAGATGCGTCACAAAAGCCACCTTGAGGTTTCCGGGTTCGAGCGCGGTGATGCCACGTTGGAGAAGTGCTGCCTCGGCACGCCGCACAACGCCCGGTCCGAAATCCACCAAATATGCACTATCGCCAACGACGATAGCGGTAGCGGGACCCGAACGATCCGGGTCCGGGACAGGGTACCAGTGCCAAGAAGTACCACTCTCGTTCGTGTGAATCGGTCTTTCGCGATTTGGCTTCCCGATTGTTGGGCTTCAGCAGCCATTGCTAAGAACGCCAAACCACAAATGAAGCTTGGGCACGTAAAACGCATGAGGTCTAACAAGAATTAGATCGAATTTTCCAGCTAATCCAAGTGTCTGTGCAAATCACTTCTCGCGAAACACGAGGGCGCCGTTTTTGGCATCGACGTGGACGGTCTGGCCTTCGCGGACTTTGCCTTCAAGGATGTCGATCGAGAGCGGGTCGAGAATTTCTTTTTGAATGGTGCGGCGCAGCGGACGCGCTCCGTAAACGGGATCGTAACCTTCGCGTGCGAGAAGTTCCTTCGCGGAGTCAGAGAGCTTGAGAGTGATTTTTTGTTGGTCGAGGCGTTTGGACAACCGACCGAGCTGGATTTCAACGATCTTTTTCAAATCGTCTTCACTGAGCCGATCAAAAATGATGATCTCGTCCACGCGATTCAGAAACTCCGGACGAAAATGCGCGCGCAACGCGTCCGTGACAAGTCGCCGGCGCGCCTCTTTTGATTCTTCTTCCATGATGTATTGAGAACCGATGTTCGAGGTCATGATGATGACCGTGTTCTTGAAATCGACTGTTCTCCCCTGCCCGTCTGTGATCCGGCCGTCATCGAGCACTTGGAGGAGTACGTTGAAAACGTCTGCATGCGCTTTTTCGATCTCGTCGAAGAGCACCACGGAGTACGGCCTGCGGCGGACTGCTTCGGAAAGTTGCCCGCCCTCTTCGTAACCGACATATCCAGGAGGCGCGCCAATCAATCGAGCGACCGTGTGTTTTTCCATGTATTCGCTCATGTCGATCCGGATCATGGCGTTTTCGTCGTCGAACAAAAATTCCGCGAGCGCGCGGGACAATTCCGTTTTGCCGACGCCGGTTGGTCCGAGAAAGATGAATGAGCCAAGCGGGCGATTTGGGTCCTGCAAGCCTGCGCGCGCACGACGCACCGCGTTGGCCACTGCTTTGATCGCTTCGTCCTGTCCGACAACGCGCAAGTGCAGGTGCTGCTCCAGTTTTACTAGTTTCTCGCGCTCACCTTCCTGCAATCGCGACACCGGAATATGCGTCCAGCTCGAGACAACCTCGGCAATGTCTTCCTCCGTTACTTCTTCGCGAAGCAAAGTCGGCTTTTTACTCTTCGCAGCTTTTTCTGTTGCAGCGGCCAGTTTCTTCTCAAGCTCCGGGATGCGGCCATATTGAATTTCGCTCGCCTTCGCCAGCTCGCCGCGACGAGTCGCACGCTCCAGCTCGGTGCGAAGGCGATCAAGTTCTTCCTTCCATTTTCTCTGCTCTTCAAGAACCGCCTTTTCCTTTTGCCACTCCGCCTTGAGCGCATTTGATTTTTCTTTTAGCTCGGCCAATTCCCTTTCGAGCTTCTTCAAACGCTCCTTGCTAGCCGAGTCTTTCTCCTTCTTGAGCGCCTGGCGCTCCATTTCATGCTGCATGACCTGGCGCTCGATCACGTCGATCTCCGTCGGCATTGAATCGAGCTCGATCTTCAAACGCGAAGCAGCTTCATCGACGAGGTCGATCGCTTTATCCGGCAAAAACCGGTCAGTGATGTAACGCTGCGACAGCACGGCTGCTGCGACGAGAGCGCTGTCAGTGATACGCACGCCGTGATGCACTTCATAACGTTCCTTTAACCCGCGGAGAATTGCGATCGTATCTTCCACCGTTGGCTCATTTACCAATACGGGTTGGAAGCGCCGTTCCAGCGCCGCGTCTTTCTCGATGTATTTGCGATACTCATCGATGGTGGTTGCCCCAATTGTGCGCAGTTCCCCTCGCGCCAGCATCGGTTTGAGCATGTTTGAAGCATCGACGGAACCTTCCGCCGCGCCTGCGCCGACGATGGTGTGAAGTTCGTCGATGAATAAGATGATCTGGCCCTGCGAGTCGGTCACTTCCTTCAAGAACGCTTTCAGTCGATCTTCGAACTCGCCCCGAAACTTTGCGCCTGCAACCATCGCGCCGATATCCATCGCGATGACGCGTTTTTGCTTGAGTGAATCAGGGACGTCGCCGCTGATGATCCGCCGCGCCAAGCCTTCCACGATCGCCGTCTTCCCCACGCCAGGATCGCCGATGAGCACCGGATTATTTTTGGTGCGACGCGACAACACCTGCATGATCCGACGAATTTCGTTGTCGCGCCCGATTACAGGATCAATCTTCCCGCGTCGAGCGAGTTCGGTCAGGTCGCGTCCGTATTTTTCCAGGGTCTGATATTTGCCCTCGGGATTTTGATCGGTCACTCGCTGGGAGCCGCGCACCTGCTGAAGGCCCTGCATGAGTTTGTCGCGCGTGACGCCGGCCTCCTTAAGTAATTTTGACGTCGGAACATTTGCACCGGCCAACGCCAGCAGGTAATGCTCGGCGCTGGTAAACTCATCCTTCAGTTTCGACATCTCTTTTTCCGCTGAATCGAGAACGTTGCGGAGGTCGTTCGAGATGCGCACATCCGCAGCGGCGCCATGGATTTTTGGGCGACTATCTAGTTCCGAACGCAGCCGGTCGCGCAATTGATCTACGTTGGCTCCAAGCTTCTCAAGAAGTGGGCGGGTGATCCCCTCGCCCTGGTCGAGAAGAGCGGAAAGAAAATGTTCGTTCGTAATTTCCGGATGATTACTTTGCGAGGCCAGGTCCTGCGCGGCTTGCAGCGCCTCTTGCATCTTCTGCGTGTATTTATCGATGCGCATCCCTCAACATATTAATGCGAGCCACAGTGGCAATTGGCCGTTCATCGGGAACCTTCTCAACCGGTCATTCAAAGGACACGCGTTTGACACAAACGCCGCTCCAACGATGAGTGTTTCCGATGGATGAAGAAGTAAGAGTATCGACGCGCCACGCATTGCGTGTTTTACGTCCGGGGCCGTTTCGGCGTTACATCATCGGCAGCTCGATCTCCGATACTGGAACGTGGATGCAGGTGATGGCTCAAGGTTACGTCATGAGCACGCTTACGAACAAGGCGCTCCTGCTCGGAATGGCCAATCTCGCTGCCGGCTTGCCGATGCTTCTTTTGACCATGGCAGGCGGTTCAGCAGCCGATCGTTTCGACAAACGAAAAATTCTTCTCGTGACCCAATATGTCCAGATCGCCCTAGCAATTTGCATGGGTTTCTTGATCATGGGCGGCAAAATCCAGATCTGGCATATCCTAGCGTTTGCCGCTGTGCTAGGAATTTCCAACTCATTTGAAATGCCAACGCTCAACGCGTTGGTGCCAGAGCTGGTGACGCGCGACGAAATTCAGAGCGCGATCGCTGTCGACCGGGCTGTGTTTCACGGTTCTCGCGTCGTTGGTCCGTCGCTTGCCGGGATTTTTATCAGCGTGTGGGGAGCCGCCTCGGCGTTTTTTTCCAACGCGGTTTCGTTCGTGGCGTTGATCATCGCCCTATTGATGATTCCGCCGCGACCGCGCGGCACAGCCGAGGAAGAACACAAACGCGCCAGTGGAATAAAGGATGGTTTTCGCTACGTCGCGAAGGATAGGCCAAGTCTTGCCATGATCGGGCTCATTGCGGCGACCACGGTTTTCATCTTTCCAATCATCACGGTAATGATGCCGTTGTACGTGCGCCTGGTGCTCCACCTTGGCGCGGATCGACTAGGCTTTTTAATGGGCGCGTCGGCAGTCGGGTCAGTGATCGGCGCAATTTTCCTGATTAGCATCCCACATCGAAAACGTGTGCCCATTATGATGGTGAATGTCGGGATCGTTGCGTGCGCTATTTTCAGTTTGTCGCGCGCGCCAAGTTTCTATGTCGCAACGGGCATGCTGATTCTGAATTCACTTGGGTTGGCCATGAACTTCGGCCTGGCGAACACGATTGTGCAAGAACGCGCGCCCGATTATCTGCGCGGTCGCGTCTCTGCTGTGTTCATGCTGAGTTTTGTTGGTCTGATGCCGGTCGCCGGATTGGGAATTACCGGACTATCTGATCTAATCGGCATGCGCACGGCGTTGGCGATTGCGGCAGTGTGCTACGCCTTGATTGCGCTGACCGTGCTTTCTCGCGTGCGGCGAGAATGCTCGCGGCCTGCGACCCCGGAAAAGGCCGCCGCTGAAACGCCGGCGCCACCGATGGCTGCTGCTGTTTAGCGTGATCGCGTTTTCAACGTGTTGGAACTCCCGGCGCCACACGACTGGGGATGCGATGTTGGGTGAAATCAAGACGACACTTAGCTTTGACTTGATTGAACTGGACCAGATTGCCGGCATTTCGCTGATTGCAGGTGTGCAAAAAATGTGGGATGCCGGCGAAATCCGGGTTAGCAGTGTGCATAATCTTTGCGCCGACGGTCCGCCTGCTTCGTCCGATAGCAGCAATTTTGCAGCCGCATCAGCCGAGGAGCGCGAGCGGGCCGTCACGCACGCGTTTCAAACGATTGATTTGGCCGCGCAACTAAAGGCTCCGTTTGTCGTGTTGCATTTGGGAAAAGTGAAAATGTCGCCAATCACCGATCGTCTGATTGCGATGGCGAAAGCCGGCAGATACCTGTCACGCGATTACGTGAGAATGAAAATCAATGCAGTCCGGGAGCGCGAAAAGACTGCGCCCCAATGCCTAGAGCGCGTGAAAAACTGCCTTGGCCGAATTATTGAGTATGCCGCCGCGGAAAACATAAGGATTGGTTTGGAAGCCCGGCGGGGTTATGAACAGATTCCAACCGAGCGCGAAGTGGCAGAGCTAGTTGAGGAAATGAACTCGGCATACCTAGGGTGTTGGCATCATTTCGGCCATTCGCAGGTCAAAGAGAACCTGGGGTTTATCGATCACGCTGAGTGGCTGCGTACGATCGGCCCACGCGCGTTTGGCTGCCATGTGCAAGACTGCATCTGGCCTGCGCGCGAGGGTCAACTACCGTTTAGCGGAGGCGTCGATTTTGAGAAACTTGTTCCGCTACTTCCCACAAACTGCTTATTTGTTTGGAAGATGAACCCGAACATGACCGCCGACGCCATTCGCGAGTCAGTCCAGTTGTGGAAGGAACGCTTCGGCGAATGAAAAAAATTTTGGTCACGGTCTTCCAACTGAGCGTCACCATCGCGGTGCTCTACTGGGTTTATCACGATCCCAACAGGCGCGCGCAAATGGTTGAAGCGATCCGAAATGCTCAATATCGCTGGGTCGCGCTCGGCATCCTGGCATATTTGTTCGTTGAAGTTGCCGCCGCTTTTCGCTGGAACGTTTTGCTGAGGGTCCAAAAGATCCATCTGAGTCTCCCGCGCCTGGCGGGGTTGTTCTACATCGGCATGTTTTACAATCAATTCCTCCCGGGCGGAACGGGCGGCGATATCATAAAAAGTTATTACCTACTCAAGGAAACTCCGGATAAAAAAGCGGGCGCATTGCTTGCAGTCGTGTTTGATCGTTTCATTGGGCTTGTGGCGTTGGTCGTCATTACCGTCGCTCTAATCGCAATGCGATATGATTTTCTTGCGCAAACTACTGAGACGCGAAACTTGCTTTGGCTTCTGCTTTTTCTTCTCGGCACATCGGTCTTGACGTTGATAGCCACTTTTGTAATCAGCGGATTTAACCTGTTCCATTCATTGCCGGAAAAATTTCCTGGCCGGGACAAGCTGATCGAAATTTCGGCAGCCTACCATCTTTACGCGCATCACTGGCGCGCGACGCTCGTCGCTTTCGGAGCGTCGCTTTTAGCCCACCTGGCGACGTTCACCACTTTTCTCTGTGCGGCCCTTGCGTTGGGCGCGCGGGTACCAGTGTTGGACTTCTTTGCCGTGCTGCCGGTGGAACGCACCATCTCGGCACTTCCAATCAGTTTCGCAGGAATTGGTATCCGGGAAAAAGTTTTGCAGATCATGCTCAGCAGTCTTTGTGGAGTTTCGGAAGCGAAGGCCATTCTCATCGGCTCTCTTAGCTTCCTCATTATTTTAGTCTGCTGCCTGCCAGGCGCAGTCGTTTATCTGCTTTACAAACCGAGTGGTGCAGTGGCGCGCGTAAAAATGCGCGAGATGGAACACGAAGTCATCGCGCTGGAACATGAAATGGGCGAAGCGGAACGATGAAATTCTTCAACGCTCAACCTCCAACGCTCAACGCTCAACGCTCGATTCAGGCAGTTGGACATGGGATGTTGGACGTTGAGCGCCTGCTCGCGATTTATCGGAGTTGGGCCTTTCTCCTCTCATGAAGGGCAGGCAATCGCGCCCACTCGTCACCGCCACCTTCGCCATGACTGTCGATGGCAAGGTCACTACAAAAAACCTGTCGCCAATCGATTTCACTTCGCGTGAAGACAAGCTGCATTTGTTTCAGCAGCGCGCTTCGGCCGACGCTGTATTACTCGGGCACACCAGTTTGAGACGTGACAATGTCAGGCTCGGGCTTCCGGCAGACTTGCAGGAAACCAGGATAAAGCGCGGTCAAACTCGCGGCCTATTACGGGTAATTGTTTCCAACGAAGGCAGAATCGACCACCGTTTGAAGATTTTTCAGTCGAACGTCTCGCCGATCGTCATCTTCTCTACGAAACGGATGCCGAAAAAATATCAGCGGGCCTTGGAGAAGAAGGCGACTCTCCACCTTAGCAAATCAACCCGTGTCGACCTTGCCGAAATGCTGCGAACATTGCGCAAGAAATATAAGGTTCGCGTCGTTGAATGCGAAGGCGGGCCGACGCTTTTTCGCGCCTTATTGGAACACGGCCTCGTCGATCAGCTCAGCTTAACTATTTCACCTTACATGTTCGGCGGAGCAAAGGCTCCGACGCTGACGGGCATGAGCACGAAATTCCTTCCGGCCAGTGTGCATTGTTCGTTGAGCGACATGCACACAATTGGTGACGAATGCTTTCTCACCTATCGAATCAGGCACCAGCGGAGGCGCCGTAACTAGACGTCGCTTTGCGACGGGGTCGCCGAACAAGTTCACCTTCACAGTTTGGGCAAACGAAACTCATTTGCCCGGCGCAACCCGCGCAGAAAGTGCACTCGTAACTGCAAATGTATGCGGCTCCGCTCGGGGCAAGTGTAGATCCGCATCTTTCGCATTGGCTTTTGAGCTCCAGTGCCATCTTCTATTTCTACGGAGCGCGCCATCTCGTTCAACGACGAAATCGTAGTCTCGATTCCATAGTTTTGGCGTGTGACGATTAGCGGCTTTGTGTACGCTCGCGAGTTTCTCGGAGAATCAGTATGCTCAAGTCAATAACCCGCTTCATTGCAATCGCACTTGTAGTTACGTTACAAATAACTGGATTGATTGCTGGTGACGCGGAATGGGATCGAACCGTCTTGCCGCGTCCACCTCAGCCGTTCCAAGGCGTGACCAAGCGTACACTTGAAGGCTCGGTGGCAGACTTTACCCCGCCAGTGAAGGCTCCGCCGAATGCGCCGAACATCCTGCTCGTGTTGATTGATGATGCGGGGTTCGGTAATCCATCAACCTTCGGTGGACCGGTCGCAACGAGCACATTCGACAAACTTGCCGCCGAGGGACTTCGTTACAATCGATTTCACGTTACCGCTCTTTGTTCGCCCACGCGCGCAACATTGTTATCCGGCCGAAACCATCACGCCGTCGGATTCGGTTCAATCTCCGAGGTGATCGGCGGCTGGCCCGGTTACAACACGATGTGGCCCACGAGCGCAGCGTCTATCGCCAAGATTCTTCAGGGGAACGGCTATAACACAGCTGCTTTTGGCAAATGGCATCTTACGCCCGACGCGCATCAAGGCCCCGCTGGGCCGTTTGACCGCTGGCCGAACGCACTTGGTTTCGATTATTTCTGGGGATTTCTCGGAGGGGAAAGCGGTCAATTCGATCCGGTCCTCGCAGAGAACAACAGCATCATCGGGGTGCCAAGGGAGAAGGACTTCTATCTAAACGACGCGATGGTAGAACACGCAGTTACCTGGATTCGCGGTCAGAAAGCGCAGTCACCGGACAAACCTTTCTTTCTCTACTTCGCAACCGGTGCGACTCACGCGCCGCACCAGGTACCCCAAGAATGGAGCGACAAATACAAGGGCAAGTTCGACCAGGGCTGGGACAAGTTGCGTGAGGAGACGTTTGCGCGGCAAAAGCAGCTTGGCGTGATTCCGGCTAACGCCAAGCTCACGCGTCGTGATCCCGCGTTCCCGGCCTGGGAAAACGTGTCACCGGAAGTTAAGAAATTGTATTCGCATCAGATGGAGGTGTATGCGGGGTACCAAGAAAATGCCGACCACGCGGTTGGACAGGTAGTGAAAGCCATTGAGAATATGAGTCTCGCGGAAAATACCCTGATCATTTACATCTTCGGCGATAACGGCGCGAGCATGGAAGGGACGGAGAGTGGCACATTCAACGAAATGACCACCCTGAACGGCGTCCCTCTCACAACCGACCAGCAACTAAAAGCAATCAAAGCTTACGGCGGCCTCGACAAATGGGGCGGCCCGGGCATGGCGCCGCATTACGCGGCTGCGTGGGCTTGGGCCGGTAACACGCCATTCAAGTGGGGAAAGCAGGTCGCCTCACATCTGGGCGGTATTCGTAACCCAATGGTCATTACCTGGCCAAAACGCATCAAAGACAAAGGCGGACTAAGAAGTCAGTTCACTCATTGTATCGACATTGCGCCGACGATTTTGGAGGCAACTAGCCTGCCGGAGCCCAAAGAAGTCAACGGAGTCCCGCAGATGCCTATGCATGGCGTAAGTTTCCTCTCCACGTTCGATAACGCCAATGCACCGTCGCGACACACCCAACAGTACTTCGAGATTTTGGGGAACCGCGCAATGTACAAGGACGGCTGGCTTGCCTGTTGGCGGCTAGACCGGATTCCGTGGAAAATCGATCCTGAAACACTCTCGCGATTCGCACCCGGTAAATGGAACCCGGATCAGGACAAATGTGAGTTGTACAATCTCGACGAGGACTTCTCCCAGGCTGACGATGTTGCCGACAAGTATCCCGACAAAGTGCGCGAACTGACGGCTCTGTTCTGGGCTGAGGCCGAAAAATATCAGGTTCTGCCGCTACTCGGAGAAATGGCGGCAGTGTGGGGCTTTCCGAAGGGTTTACCGGACGAGACGAAGTTCATCTACTACAACGGAACGGAAAACATCTCTTCGGGTATGATTCCTCCGATTTATAATCGTTCGTATACCATCACCGCAGATTTAGTTAATCCGGGCCGATCGGGCCTTGGACTGCGTCCCGGGATCGCTGGCGTGATTGTTGCCGAAGGAAGTTTTCTTGGCGGCTTTTCGCTGTATGTCGAAAACGGTCACCTTAAGCACACCTATAGCTTGTTAGGCTTGAAACTGGATACCATTAGTTCACGTGATGCGTTGCCCGACGGTAAAGTGAACGTGCGCTACGAGTTCACTGCCGATAAACCCGGCGAGTTCGGCACCGGTGGGACGAGCCGGCTCTTCATCAATGGCAAACAGCAAGCCGAGGCAAAAATGGAACACAGCGTGCCGTTTCGGTTCGCCTCCTATGAAGGTATGGATATTGGGACCGACAACGGCCTTCCGGTGGTCCCAAAATTCGAATACGTCAAGGTACTGCCCAAGTATTTCAGAGGCACGATTGAGAAGGTGGAGTTCGGGCTTGGTCCGGCCAAGGTCAGCGCTCAGGATCTACAGCGCATGGACCTGGAACGGTTTGCGAGAGCCGTGCGAAATTGAGAAACCGGCAAATGGCAAGAGCTTCAATGGGCTGTGTTTAACAAAGACTCACTTCGCGAGATGATTCATAACATTTTTCAGGGGCTCGCTTGGGATGTGTATAAGGCCGCCAAAAGGTTGGTCCAGTTCGAGAATCAAAAAAATCGCGCAGGCAACTGAAAAAGCGGAGGCGACGAGGGCAAGCGTGGTCGTTGCATTCCGCGGCGCGATCACGCTAAAGCCAAAGAAGACGACCACAAGCCACGAGACAAGGATGATTAACATCGGCTCCGAGATTGAAGGTATCGACTGCGATACCAGCAACATCCGAAGCTGACCGAGATCCACCAAAAGCGTCGTCACTTGCGCTTTGAGTGCACGTTGTGCGTCATTGTGCGGCGAAAGTTGCTGGACGCTAACGAAGACTTCATCACCGGCCTGTTGGTTTGGGGTCAACTCAGCAACCCCGCCTTGGTCTGTCGGCCAAATGCGTCGAATCGCGTCGGCGACTGCATCGCGAAGCTCTCCCCGGGCCTGTGCAGCTTCTGGTCCGTAGACGCTCAACACGCGGTCGAGAAAGGCGACCTTTGCGGCCATCTGGATCACTTCACTTCTCTTCGTATCGTATCCGTCCTTCGCTGAGCTTACCAGCAGTCCCAACACCAGGGCAGTCATGGTCGCAACAAGCCCCATGGCAAGTTTCACGGCGTCCCTGGAGTCAGCGCTCAGGTGATCCTCAGGAAGGTAACCACGCACATTTCTTCCGAGTAGAGCTGCCCCGACGAAAAGGACGAACAAGATTGTAACGAGAAGAATCATATTTAACTCGCTAGGCGGGGACGCCCGCCTACGGCATCTGTTGTCCCCAGCACTTTCGAGCGAAAAAACCTGGCAGCCGATTTGTCAGCAAATAACGAGAACAAAGATTTCAGCATAGCTAATCTGGAATTGGTTGGATTTCGCCGATGATTTAGATCCACCCTAGTCTAGTCAATGTCTTTTTGTTTCTATGCCCCGGCCGGAGTGCTGCGAAGGCGACTGTTCGAGTTGTGTTTTCACCAAAGACCGGGGCAAATGCGGTAGCGGACCATGACGACATAGGCCGGCCATTCGGAATGTTGTGAGAGTACCCGCTCCTCAGCGTAGATGCGGTAGAGCAGAGACACCCAACCGGCTAACACCAGGAGAAGTGTCACGAAATTCCATTCCTGCAGGTTATAACCAATGTCGGCAATTACGTACGATAGATAAATCGGATGCCGCACCACTCCGTAGGGGCCCCTTGTTACAAGACCCCTCAAGGCGGGACGGACCCCGAAGAATCTCCCCATAGTAACAAGACTAACAAGACTAAGTCCAGCTGCCAACATCACCAGAACCAGCCCGGCTGTGGGCCATGCTGCGTACCCGGGCGACCAGCGTAGATAGATCACTTGAGCATACGGATAAAGATAAGCGACTCCGACTGCCACACTGGACGCAACGGAGTAATCTCGCACCTTCGGGCGGGGCCGTGTAAGAGCGATCCCAAGAACGATAAAATGTTGTAGGACGTAGACCCAGTCTGTGATGGTAAACGTAGGCGTCAGGAAAAAGAGGATTACCAATTCTGCTGCGGTCACGCAGAACAGGAGGAGATCGGCAAACCGTCGGCCAAACATTTCAGAGACGAATATCTATGCCGATTGCTTTCTAGCCAAATACGCTAGTCGCTTTACGGAAAATCTGCGCAGACACTGGTGACGGGTTTTTTTGAGTTGTTTTTGAGAGACAACACCGCGAGGATTAGGAGAGGACAAGCCATGAAATGTCCGGCGTGTTGTTCGGAGATTGATGACCGATCGTACCGCTGCAAGGTATGCCACCGGATCTGTTCTTATCGGCGGCTTTGCTGGCGCTATCGCTACATCGTGTTGGTGATCATCGCGCTGATCGGATTCTGGATGATCAAGGGATATGTCGGACGATGGTTCGCCAACGATTACGACAGGCTGCCGGGGGGCGCACTTGTCTCGGATGCGGCGACACTGACATGGCTTGGGCTGACGGATCAAGGATGGTTTTGCGAGGAGCCGCATTACAAGGGCACCCTGTTGCATCTGCGGCACAAGGTCTTTCAGGCCAAGGACGTCATCGTTTTCGTTCACGGATTCACCGGCGATTACGTCAGCACGTGGGGCAAGCCGAAGGTCTTGCTGGACGATCCGCGCTTCAATCGCAACTACGACTT
>Ga0066903_100002246_pt1 | contig 14932 bp, 5 predicted proteins | sample PanSoiMetaGPlot1_FD_67491 | JGI IMG/M metagenome (GOLD analysis project Ga0066903, IMG submission 67491) | Tropical forest soil microbial communities from Panama analyzed to predict greenhouse gas emissions - Panama Soil - Plot 1 (version 2) | ecosystem: Environmental > Terrestrial > Soil >...
AGTGAGCGTGCGCGACGGAGAGCTATGCATCGCCCATGGCGGGCGGCGGAGCAGGAAGCGCTCCTGAAGGGCGTAAGCGTCCGGCCGAGAGAAAAGCATGGGTCGGTGCTCGAAGATCTGAAGCATGGCGTGCGCCCGGGATGACAGGCCTTCCGGGCGATGCGCCTGGGTGCGATGCCGGTGCGAGCGACGCGTCGTGCGCTGATGGTCGAGAGCGGAGGGCGGGTGAGCGGAATGAAACGATCGAAGGCAGCTCGACGGTCTTGGAGTGTGAGGTGTGAAACGGTTCCATGCAAGACATGAATAAGGAGAGATGATGAGCAAGGATGTCTCGAAGCAGTCGATTGTGCTTGGCCTGATGGCGATGCTGGCGGCCGGCTCGGCGGCGCTGGCGGGCCCGGAGGTGAGGGCGGTCTCCATCAACACCACGATCAATATCGATGATGATGAGACGCTGGAGCGCTGCGACCAGATCAAGGTGAAGTATTCGGATGACGACGGCCCCTTGCCGACGGCCAGGGACGAGGCGGTCTTCGATCTGCCCCGGGCCAAGGCGGAGCCATTGGTCCTGCATGTGCCCGAAGGCGGCATCCGGGTCCAGTCGTGGGACAAGGACGATTATTCGATCCGGGTCTGCAAGAGCGCGGCGGGGCGCACCGAGGAGAAGGCGCGCAAGACGCTCGAGTCAATCGGCCTGTCGTTGTCGGGCGGCCGGCTGGACATCGACGCGCCGTCCAACCGCGCCTGGAATGTCCACCTGATCGTGAAAGTCCCGAAGAACGCGCAGCTGGAGCTGCAGACGGAGAACGGCGAGATTAACCTGAAGAACGTCTCGGGAAGCATCCACGCGAAATCGGAGAACGGCCCCATCGATCTCACCAAGTGCTCCCAGAAAGTGGATGCGACGACCGAGAACGGTCCCATCTCCATCCGCGGCGGGCGCGGCGATTTCCGCGTGCGGGCCCAGAACGGCCCCATCTCGGTGGATCTCCTTGGCACCAGCTGGGACGGCACCGGCCTGGAGGCGCGCACCGAGAACGGGCCGCTGTCGCTCAACCTGCCGGGCAACTACAAGTCTGGAATCCGCGTGCAGGCCAAAGGGTATTCCCCCATGAGCTGCAAGGCGCCCGAGTGCAAGGCGGCGCACAAGTCGTGGGACGACAACCAGCGCTGGATCGAGTTCAACGGGGATCCGCAGCTCGTGAAGCTCTACACGGTCAACGGCCCGATCTCGGTCGGATCGAAAGCAGAGGAGTTCTAGGGGAGTGAGTGCATCGCCCTTGCAGGCGACGGAGCAAGAAGCGCTCCGCGCCTGAAGGGCGCGGGAGCACGACACAAAGGAAAGAGCATGGTGTGTGAAGGGAGTGCATCGCCATTGGGGTGCGACACGCCTGGAGGGATGAGGTCGCGATGAACGGTCTGTGGCAGGACTTGAAATACGCGTTTCGCTCGCTGCGGCAAGCGCCGGGCTTCACGGCGGTGGCGGTGATCGCTCTGGCGCTGGGTATCGGGGCGAACACGGCTCTCTTCAGCGTCGTGTACGCGGTGCTGCTGCGCCCGCTTCCCTATCCCGACGCCGGCCGGCTGGTGGCGGTGTGGGAGAACCACGCGAAGCGCGGCGGGCCCGAGCGCGAGTGGACCAATCCGGCGGCCTTCTACGCCTGGCGCGATCGCAGCCATGCGTTCGAGGCGATGTTCGCGCTCAACGACTGGGGGCCCACGCTGACCGGCGAGGGAGAGCCGGAGCGCCTGCCGGGCGCGCGCGTCACGCAAGGGATTTTCGATACCCTGCGCCTCGCCCCGGAAAGAGGCCGCGCTTTCACCCCCGCGGAGGACCAGCCGGATGGCGAGCGCGTCGTCCTGGTGAGCCACGGGCTGTGGGTGCGCCGCTTCGGCGGGCGCGCCGACCTGGTGGGCAAGAGCATCCAGCTCAACGGCAATCCCTATGTCGTCGTGGGCATCCTGCCCGGGCCGTTCAAGGTGCCGATGCTGGCGGGCGTCGACCTGCTCGCGCCGATGCAGGCCAAGGACGCGGGGTGGGGCAACTGCTTCCTGCGCGTCGTGGCGCGCCTGAAGGCGGGCACGTCGAAAGATGCGGCGCTCGCCGAGATGAGCGCCGTCGCCGCCGGCATCGCGAAGGAGCATCCCGACACCAATGACGGCGTGGGGGCGTCGGTCGTGGGCCTGCAGGAGCAGCTGGCCGGGCCGGCGCGCCCGGCCCTGCTCGTGCTGATGGGAGCCGTCGGAGTGGTCCTGCTCATGGCCTGCGCCAACGTCGCCAATCTGCTGCTCGCGCGCGCCGCCGCGCGCCGCCGCGAGATCGCCATCCGCCTCGCCCTGGGGGCGCGCCGCTCCCGTCTCGTGCGCCAGCTGCTCACCGAGAGCGTCCTGCTCAGCTTGACAGGCGGAGCGGCGGGACTGCTGCTCGCCGTGTGGGGCGCCTCGGCGCTCACCGCCGGGCTGCCCGACAACTTCGCGGGGCAGTTCTCCTTCGCGCTCGATCGCTGGATCCTGGCGTTCACCCTGCTCATCTCGCTTCTCTCCGGCGTGGTCTTCGGCATCGCCCCGGCCCTGCAGGCCTCGCGACAGGATGCGGGCGAGCAGCTCAAGGAGGCGGGGCGCTCCAGCTCGGGCGGCGTGGCGCACCGCAAGGCCCGCCACGCGCTCGCCGCGGTGGAGGTGGGGCTCTCCCTGATGCTCCTCATCGGGGCGGGGCTGCTGCTGAAGAGCTTCGCCTCGCTCATCAGCGTCAATCCCGGCTTCGAGCCGAGCCATCTCCTCAAAGTGGATCTGCTGCTTCCCTCGGCGAGCTATGCCGACGCGGCGCAGCTGCCCGCCTTCTACGAGCGCCTCGTGGACAATGTCCGGCGGCTGCCCGGCGTCGATGGCGCCGGCGTCACGACCTCGACCCCCTTCTCGGGCGGCAACAGCGACGTCGATTTCCGCATCGAGGGCCGGGCGCCCCGGCCGGAGGATCGCATGGACGTCTGGTACCGGCAGGTGAGCGCCGGCTACCTGAAGACGATGGGCATTCCGCTCCTGAAAGGACGCCTGTTCGAGGCGCGCGATGCGGCCGGCGCGCCGCCCGTCGTGATCATCAACGAGACGATGGCCCGCCGCTTCTGGCCCGGCGAAGATCCGGTCGGCAAGCGGCTGGCCCCCGGCAGCCAGGGCGAGGCCAGGTGGAAGGAAATCATCGGGGTCGTGGGCAATGTGCGGCACTTCGGCCTGGATCGGGAGGAGCCCCTCGCCATGTATCTGCCCATCACGCAGGAGCCCTCGCGCGGCGTGTCGCTCGTGCTGCGCAGCCGCGGCGAGCCGGCCGGCCTGATCGCTCCGGTCCGCCGCGTCATCACCGACCTGGACCGGCTGCTGGCGCCGGCGAACGTGGCGACCATGGAGCAGCAGATGAGCAGCTCGCTGGCCGATCGACGCCTGACGCTGGTCCTGCTGGGATTATTCGCCGCGCTGGCGCTGGTGCTGGCGGTGGTGGGCGTGTACGGCGTGGTCGCCTACGCCGTCTCGCAGCGGACCCGGGAGATCGGCGTGCGGATGGCGCTGGGCGCGCAGCCCGGCGATGTCCTCAAGCTGGTGCTCAGGCAAGGCCTGCTGCTGACCGCGACGGGCGTCGTCCCCGGCTTCCTGGGCGCGCTGGCCTTGACACGGCTGATGAAAGGGCTGCTGTTCGGAATCGGCCCCGGCGATCCGGCCACCTTCGCGACGGTCGTGGCGCTGCTGTTCCTCGTCACGGCGGCGGCGAGCTACGTTCCGGCTCGCCGGGCGACGAAGGTCGATCCGATGACGGCGCTGAGGCACGAGTGAGGCGGGACACCCGGCGCCGAGGCGAAGCGCCCGGGCGCTCGGCCGCACGCTATATATAGATGATAAGGAGGGGGACGCCCCTCCCAGGATCTCTAACCCCCCCCAAGGGCAGAGCCCCGCATGCCGTCGGGCCCCGTCGGGCCCGCCGGCGTGTCGGGAGGTCCTCGGCATCGCTGCGGCTGAAAAAGCTGGCGCGGTGCTGCGCCGCTCTCCGCCGAGGCGGTGGGCGTAACGCCAGTCGGCAGTCGCGGGTGTCCGCCAAGGCTCTGGGCGTCAAGGCTTGCCGGCTGTCACGCTGGGGTTCGCCAAGGCGACTAGGTGCGCCGTGATGAGGTCTGATTTAAACTAAGCGAGTTCCACACAAGCGGCAGAGCCGGAAGCCGGGCGCCTCGCGGGGCCCGTGGCAAGAACGCACGGCCCGGGAGCGCCGGCGGGTGAAAAGCACATCGACCCTGATCGACTGGGAATCAGGGTGAATGGATGAATCGATGAAAAGCGTGGATGGAAACAATCCCCGGATTCTGATCGCGGACGATCAAGCCGACGTCCTGGTCTCCTTGCGCCTGCTCCTCAAGAGCGAGGGCTACAAGATCGAGAGCGCTTCCTCGCCGGCCGGGGTCCTGACCGCGCTCGACAACGAGGACTTCGACGTCATCCTCGTCGACCTCAACTATGCCCGCGACACCACCTCGGGCCAGGAAGGGCTCGACCTCCTCTCGAAGATCCAATCGCTGGACAGCACCCTGCCGGTCGTGGTGATGACGGCCTGGGGCAGCGTCGAGCTGGCGGTGCAGGCGATGCGCCGCGGTGCCCGGGATTTCGTGCAGAAGCCGTGGGAGAACGCGCGGCTGATCGCCATCCTGCGCACCCAGGTGGAGCTGGGCCGCGCGCTGCGCAAGGGGCGCCTGCTCGAGGCCGAGAACCGCGCGCTGCGCGACGAAGGGACGCCCGAGCTGACCGCCTCGTCTCCCGCCATGGCGCCGGTGCTTCAGGTCATCGCCAAGGTCGGGCCGTCGGATGCCAACATCCTGATCACGGGGGAGAACGGCAGCGGCAAGCAGGTCGTGGCGCAGGCGCTGCACGCCGCCTCCTCGCGCGCCAGCCGGCCGATGGTCACGGTCAATGCCGGCGGTCTCTCCGAAGGCGTCTTCGAGAGCGAGCTATTCGGTCACGTCAAGGGCGCCTTCACCGACGCCAAGACCGACCGCGTGGGCCGCTTCGAGCTGGCCGATTCCGGCACGCTCTTCCTCGACGAGATCGCGAACATTTCCCCCAAGCAGCAGGCGCGCCTGCTGCGCGTGCTGGAGACGGGCGAGCTGGAGCGGGTCGGCTCCTCGCGCACGCGCAAGGTGGACGTGCGGATTCTGTCCGCCACCAACGCCGACCTCAACGAAGAGGTGAGCGCCGGGCGCTTCCGCCAGGACCTCCTGTTCCGCCTGAACACCATCGAGATTCGCGTGCCGCCGCTGCGCGAGCGCCGCGAGGACATCCCGCAGCTCGCCGCGCAGTTCCTCCGCCAGCACTCGCGCCGCTACCGCAAGAAGCTCACCGGCTTCGACCCGGCGGCGCTGCAGCTGATGATGGAGCACGCCTGGCCGGGCAACGTGCGCGAGCTGGATCACGCGGTGGAGCGCGGCGTGCTCATGGCCTCCGGCGAGACGGTGCGTGCCTCCGACCTGGCGCTGCGCGCCGGCGGGCGGGAAGCTTCGCCGCGCCTGGAGGAGATGGGCCTCGAAGAGGTGGAGTTCTACCTCATCAAGAAGGCGCTGGCCAAGTTCGGCGGCAACGTGAGCCAGGCCGCCGGAGCGCTGGGGCTCTCGCGCAGCGCGCTGTACCGGCGTATCCAGCGCTTCGGTCTATGAGCCCATCCGCACGGCCCAAGCCCAAACGCCTGTCGTTCGAAGGGCGCATCCTGTGGCTCGCCCTGCTGACCGGGCTGTTCGGATCGATCGCGGCGCTCGCCCTCATCTGGACCGGCGATTTCACCCCCAAGGTCCAGTGGACCCTCACCACCTTCCTCGGCATCCTGTGGCTGAGCTTCGCCTTCCACCTGCGCAACCGGGTGGTGACGCCGCTGCAGACGCTGTCGAACCTGCTGGCGGCGCTGCGCGAGGGCGATTTCTCCATCCGCGCGCGCGGCGCGCGGCGCGGCGACGCGCTCGGGGACGTGATGATCGAGGTCAACGCGCTGGCCGAGACGCTGCACCACGAGCGCCTCGGGGCGCTCGAGGCCGACGCGCTGGTGCGCAAGATGATGCTGGAGATCGACGTGGCGGTCTTCGCCTTCGACGCCGACAGGAACCTGAGGCTGGTGAACCGCGCCGGCGAGCGGCTGCTGGCGGCGCCGGCGGAGCGGCTCCTGGGCCGCAGCGCGGCTGAGCTGGAGGTGGAGGAATGCCTGCAGGATGACGCGCCGCGCACCATCGAGCGCGCCTTCCCCGGCGGTGCGGGACGATGGGAGTCGCGCCGCAGCGCCTTCCGTCAGGGCGGGCTGCCGCTGCAGATGCTGGTCATCACCGATCTGAGCCGCGCCCTGCGCGAGGAGGAGCGCCAGGCCTGGCAGCGACTCATCCGTGTCATCGGGCACGAGCTGAACAACTCGCTCGCTCCCATCCAGTCGATCGCCGGCAGCCTCGTCTCGCTGCTGAACAAGGAGCAGCGGCCGGCCGATTGGGAGGAGGATCTCAAGCGCGGGCTGGACGTCATCGCCGGCCGCTCCGAATCGCTCAACCGCTTCATGGAAGGCTACGCGCGCTTGGCGCGCCTGCCCCGCCCCAAGCTGCAACCGGTCGATCTCGGCGTCCTCGTGCGCCGCGTCACCGGCCTGGAAGTGCGCCTGCCGGTCAGGCTCGCGCCCGGCCCCGAGCTGATGGTGAGCGCCGACGGCGACCAGCTCGAGCAGCTCCTCATCAATCTGATCCGCAACGCCGTGGACGCTTCGCTCGAAACGGGCGGCGGCGTAGCCGTCGGCTGGAGCCGCAACGGCGGGCACTGCGATGTCTGGGTCGACGACGAAGGCCCGGGACTATCCAACACATCGAATCTCTTCGTTCCCTTCTTCACCACCAAGCCCGGCGGCTCCGGCATCGGACTCGTCCTCAGCCGCCAGATCGCCGAAGCCCACGGCGGCTCGCTCACCGTCGAGAACCGCAAGCCCGGCCCCGGCTGCGAAGCCCGATTGCGCCTGCCGCTGCGCTGAGCGCCAGATCACCCCCTAAGGGCAGGCTGAGATGCCGGCGTCTCTCTGGCCGGTGCCGTAGGTACCTGCGCCGCACGAGTTCTTCCCGCGGGATAGGTACCAGAAGCCGAGCCCCGGAGCGGGGATTGGCCGGGTATCGTTGTACGAAGTGCTTCCTTGTGCCTGGAGACAGATTGCCGAAGCGAAGCCCGGCGCGCCGATGACGAGAGATCCCGACACCAGATCGTAGCCAGTTCCGGGACCCGCGAGAGTCCCCTGTCCGTCCCACGAAACCGTGGTCGGACCCGAGCCGGTCAAGACAAGATGGGTCACCTCGACAGGCGGAAACCAGACGAGCCCGTCCGCGTCGTTGCACTCCGCACAGCCGGCGTAGCCGTCACCATCCAGGTCCGGAAAGTCGCTCACAATGTAGCGCCCCCCGGAGGCACCTGCCCAGTCCACCATCATGCTCCCGGTCCAAACCGCCACGCCCCCGCCCATTGGAGCATTGAGGGTCGACATCGGTGTCCAGGTATCCGCCAGCGGATCGTAGCGACCCCCGACGCCCGAGGCCCTGACGACCATCAAGCTTCCGGTCCAGACGGCCGTGGAGACTGCTGAACCGGTCGGGGCGCTGGCGGTCGAGGTCGCCGTCCAGCTGTCCGAGGTCGGGTCGTACCTGCCTCCCGTGTTGAAGTAGCTGGGACCAGCATTAACGCCTCCCCAGACCACCATGCGGCTGCCGGTCCAGATGGCCGTGTGGTCGTATCTCGGAGCGGGCGCGTTTGTGGTGGAGACCGGCGACCAGGTGTCGGTGAACGGATCGTACCTGCCTCCCGTGTTGAAAATGGAAGTCCCGCCGGTAAAAGCGTAGCCGCCCCAGATCAGCATGCGGCTGCCGGTCCAGACTGCCGTGTGCCACCGTCGGCCGCTAGGAGCGTTGAGGGTGGAGGTGAGGGTCCAGCTGTCAGCGGCCGGATCGTATCGCCCTCCCGTATCGAGGTACGTCACGCCGTTGTAACCGCCCCAGACCAGCATGCGGCTGCCGGTCCAGACTTCCCTGTGCCAACCCCGCGCGGTTGGAGCATTCGTCGTCGACGTCGGCGACCAGGTGTCGGAAATCGGGTCGTACCTTCCCCCAGTGTCAACATAGGAGCCGATGTATCCGCCCCACACGACCATGAGGCCTCCAGTCCAGACTGCCGAATGGCCGTAACGGGCGGTTGGCACGTTGCTCATCGAGGTCGTCGTCCAGGAATCGGTGACCGGGTCGTAACGGCCACCCGTGTTGAGACGGGGTTGGCTACCCGCGTCGGGATTGCCGGTCGGAGCACCGCCCCACACCACCATGAGATTGCCGGTCCAGACCGCCGTGTGGCCGTTTCGTGCCTCGGGAGCGGAGGTGACCGACGTCGGTGTCCAGGTATCCGTGCTCGGGTCGTAGCGGCCCCCCGTGTAAAAAGAGTCTGGGCCGTAATTGCCTCCTCCCCACACCACCATGAGGCTGCCGGTCCAGACCGCCGTGTGGCCGTTTCTCGGAGCGGGAGCGTTGGCGGTGGAGATGGGCGACCAGAGATCCGTCGCCGGGTCGTACCGGCCTCCGGTATTGGTCACGTGGCCAAGCTCGCCACCCTCATTGCCACCCCAGACCAGCATGAGGCCGCCGGTCCAGATCGCCGTGTGCGAGTCTTTGCCGTTCGGAGCGTTGACCGTCGAGGTAGGCGTCCAACTGTCCGTGACGGGGTCGTACAGGCCTCCGGTGTTGATGTCGTCGGCACTCGTGAAGCCGCCCCAGATCAGCATGCGGCTGCTGGTCCAGAGGGCCGTGTGCCCTGCTCTGGCGGCTGGAGCATTGACGGTCGAGATTGCAGTCCAGCTGTCGCCGGCCGGGTCATATCGCCCCCCCGGGTTGGCGCCGCCCCAGACGAGCATGAGGCTGCCAGTCCAGACGGCCGTGTGCCCCGCTCTGGCGGCTGGCGCGTTGATGGTCGAGATGGCAGTCCAGCTGTCGCCAACCGGGTCATATCGCCCCCCCGTGTTCAGCCTGCCGACGCCAACGCTTCCTCCCCAGATTGCCATGATGGCTCCGCTCCAGACGGCCGTGTGGTCGTATCTCGCAGCGGGAGCGTTGGTGGTGGAGATCGGCAACCAGGTGTCGGTGAGCGGATCGTACCTGCCTCCCGTGTTGAGGTAGACACCATCCGTATCAACGCCGCCCCAGACCAGCATGCGGCTGCCGGCCCAGACGGCCGTATGCCGAACGCGCGCGCTCGGGGCGCTGGCGACCGACATGGGGGACCAGCTGTCGGTCGCTGGGTCGTACCTGTTTCCGATGTTGGGGTTGGTGCCGCTGCTGCCGACCTGACCGCCCCAGACCAGCATGAGGCTTCCGGTCCACACCGCCGTGTGACTCTCCCGCTGCCATGGCCGGTCGTCGAGGCTGCCGTTGTCCCATGTGTTGTCGGGTGGACCACAGGGCGACGCGGGGCTGGGAACGCCGTCAGTCGGGTCATCGGCGCCTGGGTGGATCCGTCCGGGTCCCGGAATAGGTACGCCTCCCTCCACCTGCGCCACCGGACGGACGCGTGTCTGCTTCAGGCGATCCTGGATCGTCGCCCACCACTCGTCCCACGTCATCTTCGGCACGCGATACTCGGCTCCTCGCATCTCCTTGGCCGTGTCGCTGAGGACGACATGCATGACAAAGTCGTCCCGCTCCTCGAGGTACGAAACTTCACCCACGCCGGCGGGCCAGCGGGAGCGCTCCTTCCTGAACTCCTCGGGCGAAAGATCATGCCTGGGGTTGTCATCGCCTGCTTGATCGCGATTTTGCTTCGAGGGTTCGCCATCAAGCTTTGCCTGGGTCAGCTGCACGGTGGAGCGTCTGGGGTGATCGGAAGAGGGGTCCAGCCTGCCGTCAGTCAGCTGCGCCTGAATCTCGTCGGCCTCACGGCGCGCCTCGCGATGCATCCGCGCATCGAAGGCAAAGAAACTGTGGCTCAGCCGATTCACCAGGATCGGACGCGCCAGACACTCCTTGATCAGGAATGGATCGTTCCCGAGCGCCCGGTACAGCTCGAGCAGACGCTCGGGAAGCCTCGTGCCCGCCGCCATCCGCTCCAGCTCGCGCTGGAGCATCGCGTCCGTCACGGGGGTCTTCCAGAACTCCATTAGAGCCGCGCTCTGCCCAAGATAGGTGCGGACCTGGCGCTCGAGCAGCTCGCTCGAAACCGCCTCTTCGAACGGCCGCGTCGCCCCGAGCTGGTGGGAGTAATAGACGCGCGCAATCGCCTCCTGCGCGCCGATTCTTTCCGCGAACGTCAGGTTTCGTGGCGTCGGACCCGCGGCGCCCAGAGAGAAAATTGACAGGAGAGCGGACACGATCCCTGGCCAACGTGCGGTCATACTCACTCCTCGCGGTGCTGCGAGCCGCTCGAGTGCGGACTGCGTGACGGTGAGCTGTGGGATGAACAATCTTAGCCTGAACAGCTTATACGGTGAAGCGTATTCGTCTGCAAGGAGATTCTTGCAGTCGGCCTTATGGCGCTGCTCATGCGAATCGTGTGTGGACCAGGAGTCCGTACGAGTTAAGGAAATCAGCTCAGGCGGCTCTGGCATCGGGCTGGTCTCAACCGCCGGATCGCCGAAGCCCACGGATACCATCGAGCAATCGAATTCGTAATGCCGATGCACCATTGCCACTCACGGAGTTCGTTGATTTAGCTATGCAAATACTCTCCGCATGACCGCGAAAACGGAAATCATTCCAATCAGTCATTGGCGAAAGTGCCGGAGCAGCGCACCCAGAAGTTGGAGGATTTCTTGCGCACGAGCTGTTTCGGCGTTTGTACAGACGAGCACATTTCTCATAAGGATTCGATCTTTTCCTCAGACAATCCGAGAGATGGAACGTAGAACATCTATCCGGTCATGAAAGGCTCGCTTCGCGCCAGCCCACGAGGAGACTTGCATGCTCCGGAATGTCCTGCTCTGTTCCTTCTTGTCCCTCTCGATTGCTTCCTTCTCGTTTGCTCAGCGAACCATTTGTGACCTGCAAGGGAGCTGCGTCAACCATGCGCCTGGACCGGATTTGGGTGATCATCCTCAGGACCCGACGCCTCCTGACGGTCAACCGGGAGGGCCGGTGTTCACGCTTGGGAAGCAGGAGCCTTTCCGCAACGCGGATAATGGTCCCCTGGGAGTCGTCCTCTCGAGCGGCGAGTTTCAGATCACGGCAACCGATCTGGAGATCCCGGGTAGAGGTTTTCCTTTCAAGCTGTCGAGGACCTACCGGAGCAAGAGCGACTCGAAGGTGAGCCTGCTCGGCTACAACTGGACACTGAGCTACGACGAGTACCTGACCCCGGGCACCTGGGGCGACAGCGGAACCGAATGCGATGCGCTGCAATGGCAGATGGGGAACGGCTTCTGGGATGTCTGGGTCAAGGAATGCAATCCCAATCACAGCAACCAATGGAAGGCGTTCCTGGGATTCTTCGGCATGGTCCGATCCCTCGGAACGGATCTCGGCTATCAAATCCGTTATCCCGACGGCACCGTGAAGACCTACGCCCAAAAAGGGCTCAATGAAGCGAACCAGGTAATCTGGATCCTCACCCGCATCGAAGACCGCAATGGCAACGCGCTGACTATTCGGCACAACAATACGAAGAGAGGGATCGACTCGATCACCGACACGCTGGGCCGGAACATCAGATTCTTCTATGACGCCAGCAATCGGCTGACGACGGTGACGGATTTCAAGAATCGGAGCGTGGTCTACACCTACGATACGGCCGGAGATCTCATTTCGGTCAGCTCGCCGGTCGTCACGGCCAGCACGGGCGGAATCGATCAAGCATTCCCGAGCGGAAAGACGACCACCTATCGCTACCTCGGGGCCGACGGATGCGACGACGCGCTCCTGAAGCACAACATCAAGTCGATCACGGCGCCTGGCAAAACCCAGCCGTTTCTCACCAACGCCTATATCGCGGTCGCGGACACTGATTGCGGGGTGGTGGGCGAGCCGATTGACACCATCGTCTCACAAGTCCAGGGAGAGACCAGCCCGCATCCGACATTGACCTACAGTTACACATTGATTGCCTCTGGGCAAACGAATCCTAATGCCTTGGCTGCCCAGACCACCGTGACCGATCAAAACGGAAATATCCAGGTGCACGGATTCAATGGTCAGGGAAATCCTCTCTCCATCCAGCTTCAGACGAATCGCGACGTCCGCGCGGGGGAACCGAGTTATTTGGAAGCCTTCAGCTACGTCGATTACGGGGGAGGCTTCGGACCCATGCTGGTGGCGCAGCACACCCAATCCGCGGGGACGAACGTCGACGCCTCCGGCAATCTCGTCGCGTACTCGGCGGGCATGACCGAGACGATGAATTACTATCAGCTGACCGATCCCTTTCAGCGAGGAAACCTCCTATCAGTCTGCAGGACTCCGGGGCCTCGCGGGGCCGCACCCGGCCAAAGCCAGCTGTGCACCACTTATACCTATGAGCCGCTCTTCAACCAGCCCCTCACGATCACCGATCCCGCCAGTCACGCTGTGTCGACCTTCACCTACGATTACCAGGAGGGGAGCAATGGGCAGCTCACGGCCGGCAGTCCGACAGTCAACGATCCTCCTCCGGCTCCCGTCGATCCAGCCTGGTGGACCACCAACGTCATCACGAGCTTTATGAACCCTGCCAACGGGCTGGGCGATCTCAATGGCGACCTCGCCCAGCACGGCTACCAGAGAAAGGGAAATCTCATCCGTAGGGAAGATGGCGTAGCGACCGCGCCCGATGGAGTGCAGAGCCCGCCGATCAGCACGTATTTCGTCTACAACAATTACGGTCTCCCGACCGTTGCGCGTGACCCGGAGTTCAACGAGACCCATTTCGAATACTTCGCCCAAAGCAATCCCGATGGCGTCGAGCCAGCCTCTCCTACTCCCGACGACGCCCGCGATCTTTCAGGACCCGCTGGCTCCGAGGGCGGCGGGTACTTGAGCACGAAGATCCTCGATGCGTCTGCCGACATCGGACTCAATTCGGCTGCGCCCGCCCCCGCGAATCATGGGAGAGACAGCAACCAGAATCCCACGACCCAGAGTGTCCATCTCACGTTTCTGTACGACGTGGTCGGCAATGTCATCCAGGCCACGGATGGGCGAGGCATCCAGACTCTGAACACCTTCAACGAGCTGAATCAGGTCGTTCAGGTGGTTCACGCGGCGACAGCCTCCACCGATGCTCCGACTGCTCCCGCGCTCTCCTACAAGGAGCAATTCCAGTTCGACGCACTCAACAATCTCGTCCAGCACCGCACCGAGCAGCGCGACGATACCCTCCAACAGGACCAGAACCGATGGGTTACTCAGCTCATGTGCTACGACGGGAACAACCGGAAATGGCGGGAGTCCGTGAGCACCGCCGATGCGCCGGCAGCAAGCGCGGCGACGCTTTTCTACTACGACGCGAAGGGAAATCTCGTCAAGACAATTTCACCCGCCGGCAACGTGGTCAATCGCGTTTACGACGAGCGGGACCTGCTCTTTCAGGAAATCGCGGTCAACGGTTGCATCGAGGATGCGCCTGCGGCGGGAGACTGCGGCGCGCCGTCTCCGACGTTGCAGTGCACCTCGTCGCCGGGCAGCACGGATGCCGTGACGACCTACGACTACGACGGCTCGGGCAATGTCATCCGCGTAACCGATCCCGAAAATCATGTAAGCCTTACCGGCTACGACGGCTACGATAGAAGAGTCGTCGGGTTCGACGCAGCCTATCAGAAGTCTTCTCTGAGCTATGACAAGCTTGGGAATGTCATCGAGCAGATCACCCAGGGGATCGTCAGCGGAGCCACTCCAACCCCTGCGGGTCCACCGGGCACGAGCTATCCCGAGATCGAGCACCAAAGGTTTTACTACGACGAGCTCAACCGGCTCAGGCGGACCGACACCCGCTTCTTCAAGAACGATGCGGCGGGAAACCCGGTGAATTTCACGACGGATGAAGATGCAGGACTCACCACGACTGCCCCGGGCGACCCCGCGCCGGCCGGAGATGGCTATGCCACGAGCCTGCGCTTCTACGACCGCCTGGGCCGGGTCATCAAGTTGGTCGATGACAAAGGCTATGCGACCGAAATACGCTACGATGGATTGAGCAGGAAGCTGAAGGTACTGCAGAATCCTGTGGCGCCTTTCGTCTACGTCGAAGGGGGCGCTGACGAGCGTAACTCGATTGAGAATGTCTACGATGCGAACGGCAACGTGAAATGCGCCTTCGACACCGAATATGGGGCCGATCACGAGCGCAACACCGGAAGTCAAAAATTGACCCCGCAGCGATTCCGCAAAGACTTCAAATATGACTCGATGAACCGGCTGACCGACGTGCGCGTCGTCGGGAAGGTCGCCCTGGGATCCGCCTGCCCGCTCGACTTCGACCAGCAAAGCACCGTAGGAATGAATCTCGTCACGAGCATCAAGTATGACAGCCGAGGGAATCGGATCCGCGTTAAGGATCCTTCGGGAAAGCTCGCGAGATCCTCGTACGACGGTCTGAATCGTTTGAAGAAGTCCGAGGCGAATTTGCAAGCCAGCGGGACCAGCGACTGGCAAGGAGGCGCCACCATCGTGGCGAATTCCGGCAATGGGGACGGGATCATCACGACAACCTTCAACTACGACACCCGAGGCCGGGTGGGTTCTTTTCAGGACGACAACAGCCGAACCACGAGCTTCACCTATGACAATCTGAATCGAAAGACCCGCATCACCTATCCGGATGGCACCTACCGGCAGGTCACCTACAACCGTGACTCCCTCGCCACGAATTGGCTCCATTCCAACAATGCCCTCTACAGCCTCAGCGCCACCATCCAGTATGACTGGCTGCACCGCGCCAAGCAGGTAGATGT
>Ga0066903_100002247_pt1 | contig 14925 bp, 8 predicted proteins | sample PanSoiMetaGPlot1_FD_67491 | JGI IMG/M metagenome (GOLD analysis project Ga0066903, IMG submission 67491) | Tropical forest soil microbial communities from Panama analyzed to predict greenhouse gas emissions - Panama Soil - Plot 1 (version 2) | ecosystem: Environmental > Terrestrial > Soil >...
CGGTCCTCATCGCGCTGCTCGCCGGGCCGCTCGCCGCGGCGCTGACCACCGCGCCCGCGGCGTTCGCCGACACCGGCACCGCACCGTACGTCCAGGGCCTGAATGCACCGGCCCACGGCGGTTACTTCACCGACGACCAAGGCAACACCTGCGCCGGCGCGAAATGCCTGATCGGCTACGGCAACGGCAAGACGGTCGACCTCGTGGTCACGTTCACCCCGCACCCGGCCAAGGGGTGGCAGTTCAACGGCTGGAAGGGCAGCTGCTCGGGCCCGGGTTCGTGCCAGGTAAAGATCGCCGGTGACACATCCACTCCGAACTATGTGCTGCAGGCCACCTTCGCGAAGATCCCCGCTCCAAGCCCCACACCGACGCCGACCCCGCTGGGCTCGCACAAGGTCTCGGTCTCGGTGCTCGGGCCAGGTTCTGTTACTAGCAACGCGCCGGGGCTGTCCTGCGCGACGGCATGTGCCGCGATCGTCAAGGATCACTCGCAGGTCACCATAACCGAGCAGCCCGATCCCGGAGCGGTCTTCCTGGGCTGGGCGGGCGACTGCGCCGCCAGCGCGACGCAGCACACCTGCATGCTCACGGTGCTCACCAATGTCACGGTGATCGCCAGATTCGCCCGCCACGGCCCGCTCGGCGCCAGCCCGGCGATCATCGCGCCCGGTCACATCACTGCTGGCCAGATGGCAGCGTTCCAGGTGCGCGGGCCGGCCCTCTTGCATGGAGCCGGCACCTACTACTGGGACTTCGAGCAGACGGGGCGCCAGTCACCCTGTGCGGCTTCCCACCCGGTGGCGTACCACATCTTTACCCATCCCGGCCAGTTCGTCGTCACGCTGACGACCGGCACCGGCTCGGGCATGCGCACGGCGCGCACCACGGTGTACGTCGGCGGCCAGGCTCCGAGCTACCCGCACGCCGTGACGGCCGCATCCGATATCGCCTGCTCGTCCACGCTGCAACCAACGACGACAACGCCGACCTCGTCCGCCACTCCGTCGCCGTCGGCATCGGCTTCGCCACCGCCCGGCGCACTGTGCGTGCAGGAACTGGACATGGACACCATGCGCGCCATCGCGCTGGACGGATGCATCCGGTCGCTGTACGTTCCCGTGTCCGGCAGTCCCGGGCAGTTCACCATTCCGACTGCCCCGCCAGCAGCACCGCCGCTCGGCCGGCCGCTGACCTCGACCCCGCCTCCGGGCTCGCAGACGGCCACTATCCACATCAGCGGCGCCCCGCATCCGACTCAGGTCAACACGGCAACGCTCTACGCGATCTCCGCCCAGCCCAACTACGGGCTCTGGCAGGCCGACGGGCGCATCGACCTTAACGGCCTGGACCTGGCACCGGTCGGCGGGACTGCGATCCGGCTCGCGCCCTGGTCAGACTACATCTCCGCGCAGGCGGACGTGACTCTGCACGGCAGCGCAATGGCCAACAACGGCCAGCCGATCACGCTCGGGCACGACATCGCGCTGGACGGATCGCTGGCAGATGCGGTCGGCGGGGGCTCGGTCATTCCCGTCGGGGCCATGCCCGCTGGCGGTCAGCAGACCCTGTGGGAACTGCCGCTGCTCGGGACGGCGCAGGTCACGTTCACCGACACCGGAAGCGCCGACGTCTCGCTGAACGTCGGGTTGCCGAGCGCGTTCCACGACGTGCGGCTTGGCACGGTGTCGGGCACCGCGTCGGTCTCGGTCGACCCGAGTGGCCTGCTCGTCCACGACGCGAGCATCCAGGCCGCAAACATCGACTTCCGCGTCTTTCAGATCAAGAGCGCGTCGCTGTCCTTCGCTGAGACCGCCCATGGCCCCGACGGCGGGGTACTGCACAATGTCTGGAACGCGGCCTTCTCGATCACGTTCGGCCTGAACGGTGATTACGGCGGCATCGACGCCGGGGCCGTTATCGCTGATGGGCAGATTGTCGGGTTCACGATCGGCGCTGAATTCCCCGGCGACGGCATCCCGATATATGCAGCGACACACCTGACCGAGGTGAGCGTGAACGCAAGCTTCAATCCCGTGCTCCGCACGCTCGCGTCGATGGGAGGCACCATCCAGTTCACCTGGGGCGCGAAGGTGCCGGTCCCCGGCGGCCACGACGTGCCGACATTCGAGCTCGACGGCGGTGTCCAGTACAACGGTGGCGACCCGTGGCAGCTCGCGTTCACAGCCATGGTTCAGATCGTGGGCATCCCCCTCGCCGACGCCGCCGTCCTCGCCACCGGAGGATCGTCGGGCTGGGGCATCGAGCTCACCGCCGACATCCACGCCGACCTGCTGGACCGCGTGCTGCAATTGCGAGCCGCGATTGACGGCGGCTTCTTCTGCCCGACGGGCCAGGCCTGCCAGTGGATGGTCGACATCGGCGGGCAGGCCTGTCTCCTCGGTCTCTGCCTGGGCGCAGAAGGGCTGATCAGCTCGGCCGGCATCGGGGTGTGCGGCAGCGTGCACATCGGGCCTTGGAGCTGGGAGCCCGGCGTCGGCGCCACGTGGGGCCAGCCGCCGGTCTTCATGTCGGACGGGTGCTCGCTCGACCCATGGCGCGTATCGCTCAGCCCGGTGACCAGGACATCGGCCGGAGGCACGCCCCCGGCCGGCCAGCAGGTAGTCCTCGCCGCCGCGCACGCGCCGGCGGGCGGCACCGCCGTTGTGTTCCCTGCTGGCAAGAGCCAGGAGGTCGTGGCCGTGCGCGGCATGTCGGCACCGCCGTCGGTGACGATCACCGGCCCGGACGGCCAGACGATCACCGCCGCCGCGAAGCCGGGTGTGCCCCAGCACTTCGGCCGGTACCTCGTTCTGACCTCCCCGACTGACCACACGATGTACATCCTGGTCGCGCAGCCGCCCGCCGGGCAGTACACGCTCACGCCGACCGCTGGATCGGCCGCCATCGCGATGATCGAGTACGCCGCTCAGCAGCCGGCGGCGAACGTGACCGCCCACGTCACGTCCGGTCCGTCTGGTACCGACGAACTGCACTACGCCTACACCGACGCACCAGGACGCACCGTGAAGTTCCTGGAATCCGGGAAGGGCGACATCACCGTCCTCGGCAATGCCGCGGCAACGCAGGGCATCTTGTCGTTCACCCCGCCGGACGGCGCACCCGGGACGCGGACCATTTACGCGGCAGTGTTCAAGAACGGCAAGCCGGTCAGCCGCACCGCCGTCGCGCACTACATCGCACCGGGCCGCCAGCTGCCGAAGGCACCGCTCAATCCTCGTGTGTCCTACGCCAGGTCCGGACTCGACGTGACCTGGCAGCCGCCGCGCGGCGGGCAGGCACCCTATGGCTACGCGGTCATCGCGCGCTTCGCAAGCGGCCGGGCCAACCAGTACCTGCTCGGCCCGAACGCTCGCTTCGTCCGTGTCCCGGCCGTCTACCGCGACGAGCACGTCCGCCTGACGATCGTCGGCCTGCTCGCCGACGGCACACCGGGAGCGGCCGTCACGATCATCTTCCCTCGCCCGCCAGGCACCGGCTCAGCGTCGCTGCTGTGGTTCGGCGGGATAGGTCTCCTCGCGATAGCCGCCGCGACGCCGGCCGGTCTCATCTACCGCCGCCGCAGGTCGCAGCCGAGCACCGGAGGCTGACCCATGAAGGCAAGCCCCGGCCGCGCGGTTTCCCTGGCTCCCAACAGGTTTGCCACCCGGCACGGTAACCCGGCCGCCCCGAGCCATTCCGGCGTTTCTGTATGCAAGCTAACCCCACTTTGTGGATCAGGCATCGATGACCAGGCCGTCATGGGCCGCCGGAATGTCCGCATCGGCGAGGCGCTCAAGCATCGAGGGCGACATATGCGTGAGCACGATGCGCTTGGCAGCGAGGTCTGCGAGGTGTGCCCGCAGGGTCAGGTAGTCGAGGTGGTAGCGGACCGGGCGGTCGTAGGTATAGGCCTCCACGGCGAAGAGGTCCGCGTCCCGCGCCACGTCGGCCAGGGCGGACGTCCACGCGGTGTCACCGGAGTACGCGAACGTGACTCCGCCGAGTTCGACGCGCAGCGCGAGCGACGGTGCGCCACTGGCGTGGTCAACCTCGAACCCGCGGATCGCCGCGTTGCCGATCCAGGCAGGCGTCCCGTCCGTTGCCAGCTCGCTGACCTGCACCTCGAACCGGCGGGTTACTCTGGCCGAGCCGGGATACAGCGCCTCCATAGCCTCGGCCAGCCGGGCCGTGATTCCCGGCGGCCCCACCACGACGAGCGGTTCGGTCCGGCGCGAGAACTGCCCGTCGAGGATCAGGAACGGCAGCCCGGCAAAATGATCTCCGTGCAGGTGGGTCACCGCAACCGCGCCTATATCGCTAGGGTCAAGGCCCTGTGCCTTGAGGGCCGTCAGGCTGGTGGCCCCGCAATCCACGAGCATGACCTGGCCAGCACCTGTCAGCTGAATGCAGGTCTGGAAGCGGCCGCCACTGCCGAACGCATCTCCGCTGCCCACGAACCGAACCCGCACGGCACCGATTCTGCCGTCAGGCGCTTCTCGTCCGTCCCAGGAGTCCCCGCTCCAACGGCGAGCGGCTCACGACGAGGTGCGGAAGGGGTTCGCGTCCGGCCCGTCGACGCTGGGAGTCCACCAGGCCCACGCCTCCCAGTCGACGAGATCGGGAGGCAGCGGCAGGCCCGGGAGCGGTCAGGCAGGCGCCCTGCGAGCCCAGAGCGATCAGCTGGCGCTGCGCGCGCGCAGCGCGGCGAGAAGCTGGCGGCGCGAGCGGATGCCGAGCTTGGTGTAGATGTGCTGCAGGTGCGTTTCGACGGTGTTCACGGACAGGAAGAGTGCGCCGGCGATCTCGGCGTTGGACGCCCCTGTGGCGGCCAGCTTCGCGACCCGCTCCTCCTGCGGGGTCAGCCGGTCCGGGTCCGTCTCCTCCCGCCGCCGACCGCCTGCCACCCGAAGCTCCTGGAGTGCCTGGCCGACCAGCCACAGCGCCCCCGTCGATTCGGCAAGCTCCGCGGCCCTCGCGAGCAGGCCCCGGGCCCGCGACAGCTGCCCGGCTCGGCGCAGGAACCGCCCGTACTCCAGCTGTGTCTGCAGCCACTCCAGGGGCAAGTCCACCTGCTCGTGCAGCGATGGCCTGAATGGCGACTGGCTCGCCAGGCCTGATGAGGATACGCCGCGCCGCTACGCCTTCTTCCAGGTCGAGCCGCCAGACCCGGACGCCGACGATGCCCTGCACCGGGCAGCGGTCCTGCTCGACTACGCCCGCGGAGGCAACCGCGGCTACGACATCGCCCGGCTGATCCGCGACTACCTGGTTCGGGTTGAAGCGGACTCCGACGACCTGCTGCTCTGCCGGGCCAGCATCGTGCTCGCCAGGCCGAGGCACTGGCCGCACGAAAAACCCGCGGCACGAGCTAAGCCGACCCGGGCACGAGCTAACCCGGCCCCGACCGCGGGTCCCTTGGGTGCGCTATAGCGCCGCCGAGGGTCCTCACGGGCGGCGGGGGCAGCCGGCCCGTTGCCCGACGCGTGCCCGTCCCAGCGAGCGGCACAAAGCGCGCTATACAATCGTTATAGGGATCGGACGCCAGAACGGCAGACCCGGTAGGGCCAATTCGGCGGCTCGGATCAGCCGCTGATCCGAGCCAGGCGGTCCCGGACCGCCGGCCGAGGCCGGCGGCGGAGGTGCTCGACCATGACAGGGCCAGCAGACGACCCGCGCACGCCGCGCCGCCCAGTTCAGCGTCCAGATGGCGACGCAGATGGGCCGCGCAGGGCGATCGGACCGCGGGACAGCAACGCGTCCGGCGCCGGCGCCGACGCCGACGCCGAGAATGACGGACCGCGCACCGCGCTGGACCGGCTCGGCGGCCAACTGGACTGGCCCGGGCGCCAGGTAGAACGAGCCGGCGAGCTGGACCGGCCAGGCAGCGGCACCGTCAGCCGCCCGGACGACTGGGCCGATGACAACGGCCAGGAGAACGGCAACGGCAACGGGTCGTCCGACGATCGCCGGGCGCGGCTGATCGAGGCCGCCCAGCGGAGCTGGGTGGCCGCGCTGACCGACCTGGGCGGCCGCAACACGCTGCTGTACTACAAGGACCGCCGTTCCGGCACCCTCGACCTGGCACAAGCCGACCCTGAGGCGCTCGAACACTTCCTGCGCACCGGATCGATCCGGCTGACCAAGTTGTTCCGCGACGTTGATGCCCGGGCCGACGCGATCAGGCGGGCTCAGGTGATCTACCGCAAGGCGCGGGAACTCCTCGAGGAGCGCGGCATCCGCGCCGCTTACCTGGCCACCGGCATGGCGCGGTGGGACGAGCTGTTCCTCTCCCCCGCCGCCCCGGTGCTGCTCCGCGCGCTGACCATCACCCCGACCAGGGCCAGGTACGACGACTTCGACCTCGTGCTCGACGAGGAGTCGGAGATCAACCCGGTGCTGCTGCACAAGCTGGCCACGGTGTACGACGCGGACATGGACAAGCTGCCGACCGGCCCCGCCGGTCCGGCGGAGAAGGCGGTGCGCGCGCTGCGCGCCGCCCGGGCCGGACGGGGCGAGCAGGTCGGCAAGGGCGATCACGCCGAGCGGGCAGAACGCACCTACCGGCTGCTCCGCGACGCGGCCCAGGCCGCCGAGGTGCCCGGGTTCGCGATCGCGGGCCGGATGGTGATCGGCACGTTCACCTATGCCAAGTTGCCGATGGTCCAGGACATGCAGGCCGCCGATGAGCTGCTCGCCGATTCCGACGTGGTCGCCGCGATCGCGGGTGACCCCGAGGCCCAGGAGTTCCTCGCTGCCGACGACGTTGGCGTGCCGCTCCGCGACTTGCCAGCCGAGGACTACTCGGTCCTGGACGCCGACTCGTCCCAGCGCAGCGCGATCGCGACGGTCCTGGCCGGGCGCAGCCTTGTGGTCCACGGCCCGCCGGGGACCGGGAAGAGCCAAACCATCGCCAACCTCATCGCCGCGCTGGTGACACGGGGACGCAAGGTGCTGTTCGTGGCCGAGAAGCGGGCCGCGATCGACGCCGTGCTCTCCCGCCTCAAGGGCGTGGACCTGGGCGACCTTGTGCTCGACATTCACGAGGGCACCAGGGACAGGCAGCGGATCGCCCGCGATCTCGGCGCGACGCTCGACCTGGCGCAGCAGACCGGCGCCCCGGACGACGTGAGCCTGCGCCGTCGCCTCTCCGACCGGCACCGCAAGCTCGCCGATCACGTGACCGCACTGCACGAGAAGCACCCGCCGTGGGGGCTGACCGCGTTCCAGGTGCAGTCCGCGCTGCTCGGCATCCCCGATGCGGCCAGGACGCAGGTCCGGCTCCCGGCTCCGGAGCGCATCACGGGCTCGGGCGCCGACGAGCTCAGAGACGAGCTCAGGGAGTTCGCTCACCTCGGCGGCTTCACCATTCGTCCGGACTCGACGCCGTGGTTCGGCGCCGCGCTGCGAGTACCCGAGGACGCTCGGCAGGCCACCCACCTGGCGGCCCGGCTGTCCAGCTACACGCTGCCGCAACTGCTCGACCGGCACGCGCGCACGGCCGCCCGGCTCGGCCTGCGAGCGCCGACCAGCTACGCCGAGGCGCTGACGCGCGCCAAGCTCTACGCGGCGATCCAGGCGACCACCAAGCGGCTCGATCCGGCGGTCTACGGGGCCAACCCGCGCGCCCTCGCCGACGCGATGGCCGGCCAGGGCCAGTTCTCGCTCACCGAGCGGTTCCGGCTGCGCAAGCAAGCGACCGCGCTGTTCACGGTGGAGCACAAGCTTTCTAAATCGGAACGAGCCGCTGTGCTCGCTGAGGCCGCCGCGCAGCTCGCGGCATGGGACAGCGCGATCGAGCCCGACGGCGGTGCTCGGGTCGGCGGCGGCGGTGCCCGATTCGCCGCCAGCAGCGGCGAAACCGGCGTGGGCCCGGCCGCTGGCGTGTCGCTGCCGACCGTGCCCGACGACCTTGTTCTGCTCAATGATCTTGGGCAGGAGTGCACGCGGCAGCTCGACGCACTGCGCGGCTATGTCCGCCTGGAAGCCGACCAGGTGGAGGATCAGCTCGCCGATCTCGTCGCGGACGAGGATACGGCCTGGAAGCTGCCGCGGCTGTACGAGCTTGCCCGCAAGTTCGATGAGCTGCGCCTCGCGCCGCTATTGGACGAGCTCGGCCGCGCGGAGGCATCGCCCGACGTCGCGGCGGCCGCGTTCGACCATGCGTGGTACTCCTCGATCTTGGATCAGATCCGGGTGCGCGACCCGCGCTACGCGTCCGAGCGGGGCAGCTCGCTGGACGAGATCGCCAGCGACTTCCGGCAGCGCGACGTGGAGTACCTGACGGCGAACCGGCGTCGGGTAAGCCACGCCTGGGCCGAGCGGTTGCGCGAGGCCCAGGACCGCCATCCGCTGCAGGCACGGGTGATCCGCAAGCAGGCCGCGCTGCGGCGCGGCCACCTGCCGTTGCGGCGCCTGCTCGACCAGACCCAGGACGTGCTGTTCGCGCTCAAGCCATGCTGGGCGATGTCACCGCTCATGGTCAGCCAGGTGCTGCCAGCCGCGCGGCTGTTCGACGTGGTGATCTTCGACGAGGCGAGCCAGATCGTGCCTGCCGACGCGATCCCCTCGATCATGCGCGGCCACCAGATCGTGGTGGCCGGGGACGACAGGCAGTTGCCGCCGACCAACTTCTTCCGGCAGGTTGGCGACGCCGACACGGACCCCGACGAGGAGTTCGACGCGGACGACGAGGACGCCATGGTCTCGTTCGGGGCCGGCTTTGAGTCGATACTCGACGCGCTGCGGCCGCTGCTGCCGACCTGCCCGCTGGAATGGCACTACCGCAGCAGGGACGAGCGGCTGGTGGCCTTCTCCAACGCACACATCTATGGCGGCTCGCTCACTACGTTCCCCGGCGTGCAGCGGGACGAGCCGCTGCGCCACGTCGTGGTGGCCCAGACGCCAGAGCCCGGCCAGGAGTACTCGGTCACCGCCGAGGTGCACAAGGTCGTCGACCTGATCCTGGAGCACGCACGGGCCAGGCCCGACGAGTCGCTCGGCGTGATCGCGCTCGGGATCAGGCACGCGGAGCGCATCGACGCCGCGCTGCGAGACCAGCTCGGCGAGGCCGACAACGCCGACGTGGAACAGTTCTTCGCCGAAGACAAGGCCAGCGAGCCGTTCTTCGTCAAGAACCTGGAGCGGGTGCAGGGCGACGAGCGGGACGCGATCATCCTTTCTATTGGCTATGGCAAGCATCCGGACGGCCGGATGCGCTACCAGTGGGGCCCGCTGCTGCGCGACGGCGGCGAGCGCAGGCTGAACGTGGCCACCACCCGGGCCAAGCACCGGCTGACCCTGGTCAGCTCGTTCTCGAGCCACGACGTTGACCCGGAGCGGCTGACCAAAGCTGGGGCGCGGTTGCTCGCCGATTACCTCGAGTACGCCGGGTCGGGCGGGACTGCCCCGACCGCATCCGGGGCCGAATCGGCCGAGCTGAACCCGTTCGAGGCCGACGTGAAGAACCGGTTGGCCGAGTGCGGGATCACCGTGGTGCCGCAGTACGGGGTCGGCGGGTACCGGGTCGACTTCGCCGCCACCCATCCCGACGACGACGAGCGGATGGTGCTCGCGATCGAGGCCGACGGCGCGTCCTATCACCGTTCCGGCAGCGTGCGCGACCGGGACCGGCTGCGCGGCGAGCACCTGGAGCGGCTCGGCTGGAGCTTCCACCGGATCTGGTCGACGAACTGGTTCCATGACCCGGACTCCGAGGTGGCCAAGCTGCGCGATGCGTATCGGGAGGCGGTGGAGGCGGCTGGCCCAGCGGCCGAGCCGGAGCCCGAGCCCACCATCGAGCCTCAGCCAGCCGCGCGCGCCGACAGAGCCAGCAGGGCGGACGAGACCGACGTGGCGGACGAGACCGACGTGGCGGACGCGGCTGACGCTGCCGCCACCGCACCTGCCCGCCGCCGCTTCGCCATGCCCGCTGCTCCGAGCCGCCGGGCGCTGCCAGAGCGAACCACTGGGCAACGCGCCGAACTTCCGCCGGGCCGGGCCGACGGCGGCGATGTCGAGCGCTACGACGCGGCCGGGCCGCCCGCGCCCGCCGACCCGGAAACCGGCTCCGGCGGATAGTAGGAGCCGATGATGTCGGCGGCGGTCGGATCCGGCGTCGTCGCCACCCGCGCAGCGATGTCCCTGCCGAACTCCTTGAACGCCGCCAGCTCCGACAGCGGGTTCGATCCGTCCGCCGTATCGGCGGTGGAGACGTGCACAAACGAGGCGCCGTCGGCCAGTCGCAGCACCTTGTACTCCACGTCGTCCGGCCGTTCGGCGTGCAGTTGCGCGAACACGCCCTCGATCAGGCGCACGTGCTCGGCGGCCGCCTCCGGCTTCACCCGGTAACTGACTACCACGTTAGTGATCATTCGCAGGCTCCTGGTTCGCATTGTCTGTGCTCGCGAGCCTCTCCCGCCCGCCGACGCACACGACATCTATGGGCCGTTGATGTCGCTAGAACAGCACCAATGGCCCATCAATGCTGTCCCGGTGGCGTAAGGCGCTCGCGCGCAGTCAGGAGCATCTTGTCAGGACGCCCCGAAGACCACGGTGACGGTCCGGAAGCCGAGCGAGCGCATGAGGCCGGTCAGCATTGACTTGGTGTTGGCCTCCGCCTGGGTCAGCAGCGCGCTGCGCTGGGCCGCGTTCTGGATCTTCTGCTGCGCCACGACGTACAGCTGCTGCTGGTCGTTCGGATTGCTGGAGAAGAAGTTGCCGACCCTGGTGAGCAGGCCCTGCTGCTGCGCGAACACGTAGGACTGCCGCGTGTTCAGGGCAGCGGGCTCGAGCTGAGCATGCGGCAGCTTCAGCGTGACTGCGTCCTTTTTCGTCGACACGATCACGTCCTTGCCGGTCAGGTGGGAGAAATCGACGAACGCGACGTCGGTTCCCACGCCCACGAAGAGGGTCTGGGTGCCTTCGAGGAACGCAGGCACGACCGACGACCTCCGGGACAGGTCCACCACGACCTGGAACGAACCGCTGGCGGCCTCATACCTGCTCAGCGGGGTGATCGATTTCAGCAGCACCGGCCCGGTGCGAACCGTCGTGGTCTCGGCAAACGGGTTGCGGAACTGGGGCAGCAGCCTGGCCGCCGACAGCGCGAAGATCAGCAGCGCTACAGCTACGAGCAGCGCGACGGTCAGGCCGACGATCCGGCTCACGATGCGAGAGCCGGTCCTGGCAGCGACCATCGTTCACCTCCAGGTTCGCCGTGGCCGGCGGCCGAGATCATTTATTGAATTCATTACTTGACGTTAGTGAGGTGTTCTATTTTACCAAATAAGAATGCGATGCGACGAATTCCTTATGTCATTGGTGCGCACGAGGGGCCCGGTGCGCATGATGCCTGTGATGCGTGTCGTGCAGACAGCGACTGCTCGCAACCGAATCTGAGTCTGGCATGCCATGAAACACCGGTAAACATGGCGTCAGCCTCGTATTGCACGCTCATTGGACATCTGAGATATTAGCGCCGTGTTCGGCATCGTCCGGCCGTGTCGGCATCGGCTGAGCGGCCCGCTGTTCGGCGAATGGATGGGCCACCTGTGCGGGCTATGCCTGACGCTGCGCGACGTGCACGGTCAGTGGGCCCGGCTCGTCACGAACCACGACGGCGCGCTGGTGTCGGTGCTGACCGAAGCACAGGCGCCGGCCATGGCCCCGCGCCGCATGGCCGGACCGTGCGCCTTGCGCCGGATGCGCACGGCGGACGTGCTTGACTCGTCCGGCGCCGGCGCTCGGCTCGCGGCGGCTGTCTCGCTGATACTGGCCGCCGGGAAGATTCGCGACCACGTCGCGGACTCCGACGGCGCTTTGGCGCGGCCCCTGCTCGCCGCAGCGGCCGGGCGAGCAGCGGAACGCTGGCAGGCTGCCGGAACGCGCACCGCAGCAGCAATCGGTTTCGATCCGACAATGCTCACCGATGCCATCGCCAGGCAGGCCGCTCTCGAGCGCGCCGGTGGCCTCAACCTCGCAGAGGTGACCGAGCCCACGGAGACGGCGGTGGGGGCCGCGTTCTCCCACACTGCGACGCTGGCCGCACGGCCAGGAAACGCCCGGCTGCTGACGCGGGTGGGGCAGCGGTTCGGCCGCCTCGCGCACCTGATCGACGCGGTCGAGGATCTACCGGCCGATCGGGCCGCCGGTGCCTATAACCCTCTGCTTGCTACGCGTACGACGGTCGCGAAGGCCCATGAGAGGTGCGAAGAGGCGGTCAGCGGCCTGCGGCTCGACCTGGCCAAGCTCGACCTCGAGCGGCCGGCCCTGGCCCGCGCACTGCTCGGCGACGAGGTGGCGGCGGCCGTCCGCCGGACGTTCCGCCCTATCCTGCGCGGCACGGCGGAGGGCAGTTGCCGCCGACCGCTCCTTGCCCTGGCGACCGCCGACGGCATGCCGCCCGATCAGCCCGAGCAATTGGGCCCGTACAACCCGATCGCCGAGCCCGGCGACCTGCCGCCGAGGCCTGGTCTGCGGAGGCGGCGGAGCTGCGACTGCTGCGATTGCGCCGACTGTTGCGAGTGCCCTGACTGCTGTGACGCATGCGACTGTTGCGACTGCGCAGGCTGCTAGCCGCTGCCGCACTGCTGATGCAACGCGGGCGGCTCTGGGTACTACGTCCTACAAGATCGACGAGGGCGGCTTCGTGACGCACATCTCTATGAGCGCGCGCCTGACCTGCGCTGGGCTGGCCGGCGAGCCAGTGTCGGAGTTATGGCGGACCAGTCGGCGGAGCCTGCGGCGGCTGCGCAGAATCGGATCGGATGGCTGGAACGCCAGGTGCGCCGCGTGGATCGGTTCCAGCAGCGCCACGGGGCGATCGGATTCCCGCTGGCGGTTCTGCAGAAGTTCGGTAACGACCAGGCCAGCGGCAAGGCCGCGCTGATGGCCTATTACGGCCTGTTCGCGTTGTTTCCGTTGCTGCTGCTGTTCGTGACGGGACTGGGATTCGCGCTCTCTGGTCAGCCGGAGTTGCGCGAGCGGCTGCTCAACTCCGCGCTTGGCAATATCCCGGTGATCGGCCTTCAACTCCGATCAGACGTTCATCCGCTCACCGGCAGCGTGCCGGCGTTGATCATCGGCATCGTCGGTGCCGTCTACGGCTCGGTGGGTCTGGGGCTCGCCGCGCAGAACGCGATGAACACGGTGTGGAACATCCCGTTCGTCAACTGGCCCAACATCTGGCTTCGCTACCTGCGCACGCTCGGCGTGATCGGATTGCTCGGCCTGTCTGCGCTAGCCGCGGCCGCTGGCGCGGTCATCGCCACGGCCGTGCATCTCGAACTCGGCGGCAGGCTGCTGGCCATCGGGGCATCGGTCCTCCTCGATCTCGGGCTCTTCCTGCTCGCGTTCATGTTGTTGACCGCCGAGCCGCTGCGGATCCGCGATGTCGCGCAAGGCGCCGCGATCGCCACCGTGTTCTGGCAGGCCCTTCAGTTCACAGGCGCCTGGTACGTGACCCGCCAGCTCCAGCGGGCCGCGCCGACATATGGCTTCTTCGCCGTGGCGATCACCTTGCTGCTGTGGCTATTCCTGGGCGCCCAGCTGACGTTGTGGGCAGCTGAGATCAACGTCGTGCGCCGGTACCGGTTGTGGCCGCGGTCGCTGACCCAGCCGCCGCTGACCGAGGCAGACCGTAGGGTGTTCCAGCGCCTTGCCCAGATGGAACTCCGCCGACCGGAAGTGAAGATCTTCACCAGATTCACCGACCGGGCCGACGAGGACCCGTTGGATGGCGCCCCGTAGCCTCCCGTGGCCCCGGCCTAGATGCTGCGCGCGGACGCCGGGGCGGCCTGGGCGGCGATCCGCTTGTTCAGCGGTGCCGGTGCCTGCGACCTATGGTGTTCAGGTGAGCTCGCAATTGTGGTCCGCATACGACGAGATGGGTCCGGCCTACCAGTTGCACGCCGCCGACAGCGCGTACAACGCCCACTATGACCGGCCAGCCGTCCTGGCGGCGCTGGGTCCTGTCGGTGGCCTGCGCGTGCTGGATGCCGCGTGCGGGCCCGGGTACTACGCGCAGGAACTCGCTGACCGTGGCGCGATCGTGACCGCGTTCGACGCGAGCCCGGTGATGGTCGAGCTGGCCCGGGCCCGGCTGGGCGGCACGGCCCGGGTCGACCAGGCCGTCCTCGGCGAGCCGCTGCCGTATCCCGACGGCGCGTTCGACCTCATCGTCTGCGCGCTGGCGATCCATTACGCCGATGACCGTGGCGCAGCGTTCGCCGAGTTCTACCGCATCCTGGCACCAGGCGCAGCGGCGGTCGTCTCGACCCAGCACCCGGTCATGGACTGGCTGCGAAAGGGCGGCTCCTACTTCGACGCCACGCTGGAGACCGACACGTGGCGCACCCCAGGGGGCGACCAGCCAGTCCGGTTCTGGCGCGAGCCACTGTCCGCGTTCTGCACCGCGGCCACCAGCTGCGGGTTCCTGATCGAGCATGTGATCGAGCCGCTGCCCGCGGATTCGATGCGCGAGCGCTACCCCGACGACTACGCCAAACTTACGAAAGAGCCTGGGTTCTTGATACTCCGCCTGGTCAAGTAGGCGGCCCGAACCAGGTGCTGAGCGCGTCAGCAAGTCCTAGGTCGGTACCCTCACCCGCCCAGGCGACATATCCGTCCGGCCGGATCAGCACGGCAGCAGGAGCGGTAACCGTGCCAAGTACCGGAAGCTCCCACGTGCCGGCATAGGTGGCTTCGGTCAGCTGAACCCGATCCGCCCATGGAGTGATGTCGATGCTGCCGGGCTCGCCGAGGTTGACGAGCACCGGCCGGGCATCGTGCAGCAGGGTGAACATGCGCAGCGGGCCGTTGGCGGTGACGAGGTCGAGATCGGGTATGCGGCGCCCGAGCAGCGGGTGCCCCTTACCGAGGTCGTAATGGATGTCCAGGCCAGAGATCATGGCGGCGAACCGTTTG
>Ga0066903_100002248_pt1 | contig 14923 bp, 18 predicted proteins | sample PanSoiMetaGPlot1_FD_67491 | JGI IMG/M metagenome (GOLD analysis project Ga0066903, IMG submission 67491) | Tropical forest soil microbial communities from Panama analyzed to predict greenhouse gas emissions - Panama Soil - Plot 1 (version 2) | ecosystem: Environmental > Terrestrial > Soil >...
ACAGCCAAGGTGGGAATCAGGGTGGGAATCAAAACAACAACCACAGTTAGGCATCCAGTGCACATCGCGTCGATGAATCGCTGAGCTAATCGCAGGACGTGCGGCGCTCAATTCGGCTTCTTGCACGCTTTACGACTCACGGCGTAGTGTGATTGAATATCGGCGCGGATGAGATCATCCGATCGGCGAACACGCTTCCCCGACCTAACATAAAGGCGGATCACAGCATCATGTGAACGGCTGCGGTGCGTCGCGTACCCGATTGCATGATCGGGCGTGTCGAACCACAGGCGACCAAGTGGCAGCACATCGGAGATGAGATCAACGCCGTGTCGATCTTTGCGCGGGTGGACTTCGTAAACGTGCAATACGGAGAAATCTGTTGATGCCGCTGGCAATGTGATCGCAACACATGAACACGCTGGCGATTTCATTGAACCATGATCGCTTCGTTTTTCTGCGCCCTTTGGTTTTTGCTGGAAACGTCCGGCGACCGCAAGACGCGCACATATTGAGCATCAAAGTCGCTCAGTGCCGCTTCGACTGTCGGCCCAACACCAGCTATCCCTTCTCTAAGATTTGAAACCAGGGAGGCTGTCCACACGTTATCAAATCTAAAAAGCAGCGGCCGCCGCACTGCCGACGGGCTTCCCGGATGCGCCGCAAAATATGATTTCATGCTCGAAATCGCCGCCTGCTTCGCCTCTATTATGTTGGGCTCCATTCACACGACGTTTCGCGTACTGATGAGGCCTCAGTCGTATTGTTTTCAGGTATAACGCGTGTGAAGTCAGTGGACGTGATGCCTTTGTAAGTCGCGCCTGACAAGTACGATAAATCGCGATGCCTTACTGATTGTAATAAGATGCCTGATCCTACAATCAGTCCGCAGACCTAGCCAACGCGGCGGGCTGTGGTTACGCCGTGCGGAATGCAGTCAGAAACACAATCGGCTACGCAATGCACTACAGCCGATCGCATGATGCTGTGATTCGCGTTTGCGACTCATTAGGCAATGTGATCGCGGATTTAGTGTAGGACTACGCCCCACATTTTCTTATTGACAGATTGTCGGAATTTTCGACAGCCTCACAGTTGCGCTAAGTCCGTTGGGCGTCTCCCCCAAGAGCTCCACCTGACCCTCTTCCCGCCAGGTCACGGTGAAGTTTGGCGGTGGCGGGTAGCGGCCCGAACTATGAACGGTCTTCTTATCATTCTAAGTCTCGGCAAATCACAAGGACACCACCCAAATGGAAAAACAAACTAACTCCACTATCAAAGCGCATCTTATCCGAGGCGCGTTTTACCTGCTTCTGGTGTCTACCGCGACATTCCTGGCCTTTTTCCGTCCCGAGAGTTCTGGCAATATTCATGAAGGCGCTCCTCCATGCACTGACGACACGTGGACTTCAACCAGCATCACGAACGTGCCGGAAGCCCGAGGTGAGCACACGGCAGTTTGGACCGGCAGTGAAATGATCGTCTGGGGCGGCGAGGGCAGTAACTTTCAGGTAAACACCGGCGCGAGGTACAATCCTACCACCGACAGCTGGACAGCTACCAGCACGACCAACGCGCCCGATGCCCGATACGATCACACCGCAGTATGGACCGGCAGTGAAATGATCGTCTGGGGCGGATACCCAGGGCCTTTAAACACCGGCGGGAGATACAATCCTGTCACCGATAGTTGGACTTCCATGAGTACTACCAATGCGCCGCAAGCCCGAGCTAAGCACACGGCAGTGTGGACCGGCAGTGAAATGATCGTCTGGGGCGGACAGGGGTTTAATGGGCTAAACACTGGCGGCAGATACAATCCTGTTACGGACACTTGGACCGCTACTACTACAATCAATGCACCTACCGCCCGGCAGTGGCAAACCGCAGTGTGGACCGGCAGTGAAATGATCGTCTGGGGCGGAGCCGACAACTTCGGCCACAACGTGAATACTGGCGGGAGATATAATCCTGATACGGACAGTTGGACGCCTACGAATATCCCTAATGCGCCCTCCGCCCGAACCTTCCACACCGCAGTGTGGACGGGTAGTGAAATGATCGTCTGGGGCGGAGCGGACAACCTCTCCTTGAACACTGGCAGCAGATATAATCCCATCACGGACACCTGGACGGCTACTAGTAGCACGAACGTGCCGGAAGACCGTAGCGCCCACACGGCAGTGTGGACGGGTAGTGAAATGATCGTCTGGGGCGGAGTTGGTAGGAGCACCGATTTGAATACCGGCGGCAGATACAATGCCAGCATGGATAGTTGGACAGCTACCAGCACTACCAATAATGTACCTTCCGCCCGAGCCTCACACACGACAATTTGGACTGGGAGCGAAATGATCGTTTGGGGTGGCGCCTTCTTTACTGAATTGGATACCGGCGGCAGATATTGCGCGCAATTTAGCGCGACACCGGGGCAGATCACGCTCATCGCACGCGGCTACAAGGTGCAGGGGCACCAGAGGGTGGACCTTACCTGGAACGGAGCTACCTCGAACAATATCGACGTTTATCGCAACGGCGTGCTGATTGCCACTGTGCCGAACATCCCGGGTTTCTACACCGATAACATCGGGGCGCGCGGCAAGGGCACCTACACCTATAGGGTCTGCAATGCACTGACTCAAGACTGCTCTAACCAGGTCACGGTGAAGTTTGGCGGCGGGTAGCAGTGGCAGCCATCAGCGAATCGGGTTCAAAATTCGTTCGATGAAGCCAACGGCCCTGAACGGTTAACCGCCGTTGCCATCAAACGGCAAATCGTGCACACCCATCGAGCTTGCCAACTTGCAGTGTTTTCCGTCAAACTTCCCTCTATGGAGGCAGAGATGGATTGCAAGTTGCAATCTAGAAGTCGCCGCAGCTTCTTGAAAGCGTCTGCAATCCTCGGATGTGGACTTGGCGCGGCGGGTTTGTCGTCACCTTCTATTACCCCTGCAGTGATAGGGGCCGCCGACGAGGGACTGAACATCATCGGCCCACGCAAAGGGTTCTCACTGCAGATTGGCACGCTGGTTTCAATCTTAACGTGGATGCGCAAGCAGATCCTGGAGCCGGTGCAAGGCCTCACGGTCAAGCAGCTCGACTACTTTCATGACTCGAAAGCGAATTCGATAGGCGCTTTGCTGCTCCATCTCGCGGCAGTCGAGCGTGAATACCAACTAAACACCTTCGAGGGGATAAAATGGGACGATTGGGATCTGAAAGAGTGGGGCGTTCCGGCCGGTTTGGGCGAGAACGCCCGACAGACGATCCGAGGGCATGAGCTGGCCTATTACCTTGATCGCTTGCGTGAAATGCGCGAGCACACTCTCGCGGAATTGCGGAAAAGGGACGACACTTGGTTAATGCAAATCGACGACCACTGGGTTTGGGGACCGACGAACAATTATTGCAAGTGGTTCCACGTCTGCGAACACGAATCGCATCACAACGGACAAATTACGTGGATCAAGAGCCGACTAACCGACGCATCGAAGTCCCAAGCCAGCTAGTTTGGACGCATACGTTGCCAGACTAAAGTCAATCGCACAGCGATAACGAACACTACTACAACCACTTCTATTCGAGCAGCGGCCTCAGGTTCTGAAGCACTTCGTCTTCTTCCTCAGACTGCGCGCCATCGGCGAGAAAGAGTTCCTGGCACAGGTCCAATGCTTTTCCCCTTACTGCCGGGGTATCGAGCCTGTCCTTTATCGAACCAAGGAATTTATCTCCGTACACCTGGCTCTCTCTCGCGTTTCGTGCGTTACCGACCGATCTCCCGTCGAATTGATCGAACGGCGTTGTCGATTCCCAATTGAACTTCGCGACTGTATCCGTAATCAACCTGTCCTCAGCGAGCATAACCAAATTGTCGGCGTACATGCAATAGTTCAGCAAGTCGACTATCGCCTCACGCTGGGGCTGGGTGAGGCCGTCTTTGGGCCCTTCCGATTTACGAAACAGTTTTCTGAGTAGACTGGGCATAACGTGTATTAATCTTTCTTCTTCGGCCTTCAGAAATACCCGTTTAAAAAAGTCACAGCAAACCTATTTTCGGCGACGTACTCGAAAACAAACAAGCATCCGTGAGTCGTGCACGTCGATTTCTTGTAGTCGTCGCTCTGTGAGCGACGGACGCGCGTCCTGCACGAGTCGAGTCGCAACTTGTGAAGGGAATTCGCATGACTTGCTACGGTGGCTATACGTGAGTCACGTATAGTCACAACTTCCCGGCACCAGCATCAAACCCCTCCGAGTGCGCTAGCAAGAATGGCCTTTTCGATTGTTCGCACGTTGTAGCCTTTCGACGCGCCGTAGCTTTATGCGAAGGCTGATCGGCGAAGGATGGTCGCGTTTACCTTCTGCTCGAGAACTCGCAGATTATTCCGAATCATGACGATTTTGTGGAAGAACGTCTCGAGCGGGCCGTGCTGCACAGGGGTCCCAGAAATTCCTCAGGTTGGGGCCCGTAGCCGGATTGGGTTCTTCTTTTGTCGGTAGTGTTGGTAGCCCAGGCGGCCTCGGGTCAAAGCGACGATCATCAGCGCTAACGCTCCGTAGCTGACCAGGATGCTGGTGGCCATCGCGGAGGGCGAGAAAAGGGTAGCCATAGGCATTTTGAGAGTGTCGATCGAGGCGTGCACCAAGACGGCCATGAGCACGCTACCTTTCGTGTTGTTGAAAACCCACGTAATGACGACGGCGAAGGCGATAGCTATGACGACGAACTTGACTATATCGAGAAAACCACTGCCACCCGATGACTTGACCCAAGCAGGAACCAGGAACTCGGGCAGGTGCCGAAGTCCCCACAGGAGCCCCAGGATGAGGGTTCCTAGCAAAGGGCCGCGCCGTGGCTGCAGCCTCGGCAGCGCGAACCCACGCCAGCCTGGTTCCTCCAACAGCGGTCCTCCGATGATGGTTATGATTACGAACCAAACCAGATAGGTCGGGACGTACCTTGGACCGAGTGCTAGAAGTGCTGCCATCCCCTTCGGCACGATGACCGTGCCGAGCGCCATAACCAACGGGACACCGACAAAGTGCGAACAGGTACCACCGGAGCCCGACCCGCCACGACACGAACCGACGCAACAAGCAGCGTATGCCGGCCCTCCCTTCGGTCACGCCTGTTATGATGAACGCCGAGAGAGATGAGCCCAGCAGGATGCCAACGGGTACTACCAAGCCATTTATCAGGGGACTACTGTACGGCAGGAGGCCAGTGCCGTCTTCGGAGAGGAACCACGGACTCCACGCGATCCAGGAGAAAGCGAAGGCCATGACGAAGAAGGAGGTCAGCGGGTACCGGGCGAGCAGACCTCCTAGGGGAGAGGCTGGCCGTTCGAGGGCGTCAGCGGTGGTTATGTTGATGCTCCTTTCGTTAGGCCTGTTCATAGCGTCGCCCTATGCGCTGGTTCGGACATGCGCATTACAGATCATTTCAACAGAGAAAGGTCTCCACCTCCGGTGGTGACGATCACGAGATTCATTAGTGCAAGCATCGTGTCGTAGCTCCATCCGTTTGTTCCTGATTCGCCCCAGAAGCCTGTGCGCCAGATGAAAATCTTTTTCTGAATCGCGCCGAGCATTACCAATATCAAACCCAACGCGGCGAGTTGCGTGACAACGCCCAACATCACCCCGAGACCTCCGGCAACTTCTATCGCTCCCAGAAAAATGGTGAAGCCTTTGCTCATTCCGATGTCTCTGCTCCGCGCCGCGGGCTTCTTTAGGTGATTCCATCCACTGGTGATAAACACTATTCCAACCATGACGCGCAAAAGAAGGAGCGCGAGATCAGTAAACGGGGCTAACTGCGGAAAGATCATAAGCAGATTTATTTTCCAGGCCGAGTTTGTAACATCAACCGCTGCTCACGGGCAAGAATTCGCATGGCATCGGCGGAGAGCGACGAAAATGGGGAAGTATTATTTGGCCTGCGATTGTGTTGCTATACGTGACTCACGTATAGCCACAACTTCCGTCACATCAACAAAACCCCTCCGGAGGCGCTAGGCGCGAATTGCTTTTTCGATTGCGGTTCGCGCAAAGCCGCGTGGCGCTGCTCGAGTTTGCTCCCATTCTTGCAGCGTTCGTTTCGAGATCTGTAATTTCAACGCCGCCTCGCTCTGCGAGAGATTATTCCGTTCGCGCCACGCTCGCAGTCGTCGTGGAAACGCACCGGCTGCCAACCGCTGATGCCGAATGTGCCCAGGAAGCGTCCGAAAGCCATCTTGAGATGCTATACGGGAATCACGTATAGTATCAAGTCCGCTATAAAGTCCGCGGCGCAACCTGATTGACTCGACTGTATCCCCTCATTCTCGCCCTTTGGGCCGCCCGTCTATCCTCATTGCTTCCCCGCATTTCGTTTCGTTCGCTCCAACTGCCTCAGTCGTTCGGTTGGTCAGCTGCGCCGGTTCGGAACTGGTCGCCCTTACTTTTGAACAGGATGTTGAACGTGGTGAGCGATCCGTAACAGCGGGTGATGTACTGTTGCAGTTCAACTTTGTCGCCTTCGCTTAGTTTGTCGCTCGCGCTTCGGGCATTCTGCGGATCGTCCACTGCCCACGGAAGAAGATAATGGCCGCAACGACAATGGTGAGCGCGACGAGAATCCCCGACTCGCCGATCCACAGCGTTGCCCCAGCGCCCGTGCTCGCCGGATCGAATGCGTTCTGGATGATCGCGTTCCAGGCTGCGTGCAGCGCGATCGCCGGCCAGACGCTACCCGTCTCCAGGCGCAGCCGCGCGTACATGAAGCTAACCGCCATGTGCGTCACCATGAAGAGCAAAGCCGCGAGGGCCGGCGGCTGACCCGCCAGGTAGACGCCTCCAAAGATGAGCGGCAGGTGCCACAAACCCCAGATCAGGCCGCTCGTCAAAATAGGCTTAGGTACTCCAGCGTCGATGAGGCGCGTAAGCATGTACCCGCGCCAGCCGATCTCTTCGCCGGCGGCCCGGGTAGCGCTGAAGATGGTCACGATCGAAGCCACAACGGCGAGGTTGAAAAGAAACACCAGAACAGGCGAGGTGGTATCCCCGACGTACGGGGCGACCCACTTCAAGGGCACGGGACTGAACTGGACTAACCCGGTCACCCACGCGATGCCGTAAGCGATGAACCCGATGACTATCGGGAAGATCAGCGCTACCAGGGTCGCCTTCCACCCTCGGCGTCCCCCGAGACGGAACGACACGTCGGAGAAACCCTCGCGGAGAGCCAGACGTGCCACAACCGAGGCCACGGCCGGGCTCCACATCAGGGGCCCAACCCACGCGAAATTGCCGGTTCTGATGATGGTCACCTGAAACACGGCCGTGAGTGGCACAAGGACGGCAAAGTATATGGCTAGCCCGCGCCGAGCCCGAAGCCGGGTGTCGCCCTCCTCGGGAACAAGGGATGCCGCTGATGTTATTCTGCTGGGAAGCATTCTCCGAAGTAGTTTGTCCTCATGCTCCGGCTATGGCCAGATCTGGGTCTGCTTCTGCTTCTTTCAGGTAGTTGTCGTAGCCTAGCCGCCCTCGCGTGAAGACTGTAACAATCAGTGCCGCGATTCCAAAGACGATAGCCACGCCCATGCCTTGAAAACCACCTGCTTCATAATACCGCGAGGTGGCTGGAAGGAGCGCGATGAACGGGATGGTCGTGTCCTGGGCGCCATGAGCCAAGATCGCCATCAGCACGCTGCCACCACAGTTATTCAAGATCCAAGTAATGATGACCGAAAGGCCCATTTCGCCGACTGTGAACAGGACGAAAGCAAACCCGACGCTGACGAAGCTATCATCGGGGTTGGAGCCTGCAATGGGCCCAAAGAAGAGCGTAACGTGCCACAGGCTCCAGAGTGCCCCGAGGATGAGGGTTCCGACCAAGGGACCGTATAGCCGTTGCAAACGGGGCAGCGCGAAACCACGCCACCCCCCTTCTTCCAGCAGCGGACCACCAGGAGGAATGACGAGGACGAAGACAAACGAACTCAGGTAGAAAGGTACAAAGCTCCAACCCGGAGCGACGAAGTGTGCAAGGATCCCTGGCACGACCGCCATAGACAAAAACACCAGAACCGCAACGCCGATAATGGCTACCAGGTACCATTGCACGCCGACTCGCCATCGCACATAGCGGCGCAACAAGCGAAGCACTCCGGGCTTTCCGGAGGTGATAGCTAGTATGAGGAAGGCCACGACAGTTGGCGCGCTAGCGCTTACAAGATTCACCGTCGAGAGGGGCAGTCCCAGGGCCAAGGCCCAGGACAGCATATCCCAGCCCCAAGTTAAGAGACAGGTCAGAGTGAAAAAGAAGACCAGCGGATGCCGCGCGATCAGGTTCCCAGGTGCAGCATTTGGTAGTTCGGTGGCAGCGCTCATCTTGAAACTGCTTTCCCCTCGCCCCGAAAGCAAAAGTAAAACCGAGTGTCTCCTCTCACTGCGGAAGGATAGCCGGTTGCGCTACTAGCTCTGCCTGTTCCTTATCTTCTTCGCCTGTCTATCCTAATAGAACGGGCTTCATAGTCGCTACACCTCGGCTTTGTTATGCCTTCTAGCCAACTACAATACTCCTGCCTGAAGCAGGGCACAACACGCAAATGAGTCAGAACATAGAGACGACGATAACAGAATTCGAATGTCGGAGATCTGATATCGGTTTCTCAGCGCGGCCTGCGTTAGGCACCGCTTCGGAACTGGTCGTCCTTGTTCTTGAACAGGATGTTGAACGTGGTGAGCGATCCGTAACAGCGCGTGATGTACTGTTGCAGGTCGAACTTGTCCGCCTCGCTCAGTTTGTCGCTCGCGTTCACCTTCTGCTCGAGAACCCGCAGGTTATTCCGAATCATGACGATTTTGTGGAAGAATGTTTCGAGCGGGACTTCTTTCGGCTGAAGCGAACTGTCCGCAGGCTGCATCACGAGTGTCCCCCGCTGCCATCGAGTGGCCAGACCTTCTACCAGCGCGTCCTGTTGTTCCAGCCCAAGAGCTTCGACCATAGCTTGAGCAGTATCGCGGATGAGTTTTGCAAGCGGCATTTGTAACTCGCTCAAAGTAGCAGTCGGTTCCGCCGGTTGGAGATCGCTGGACGCCGGCGCGATTGTCCGCTGCTGGTCGTCGAACCCGATCTCGGCGGTTTGGCCAGTTAGCGATTTCACCACCCCGACGCCGTATTGCGGATGGCGCACCTTCATACCGATATGGAGTGTCTCGATGTTCATGTTGCTCTCAAAGTCTGCGAGATCGTTGGCGAAAGCGCAAACATATGATGTCGCATGTGCGATGCGTGATGCGCGATTTGTGATGTGTGAATGTTTGATGTCGGATTTCGGATTGCGGATTGCGATTTCTAAACGACTTGGCGTTGCCTCGTTGACGTGGCTCTCGTCACTCGTCACCTGCCACTCGTCACTCAGTGAATCAAGCGACGGGAACGACTGTAGCCGCTTCGATGGGAGGGGTCTCGGCCTTGTCGGTGATCAGTTTGCGCAGGAATGGAATCAGCGCGACGAGCCCAATGCCGACCGCGAGCGTGACGAGGCCGAGCTCGGTGAAAAGTTTCGCATATCCGGCATTTGTCGCGGCTGCCGTAGTGCCGACCGGGTTGGGAATCATCCCCGAAAAGTCGCCCGCAAACAGCGACGCAAGCCCGGTCCAGAGCATCCAGCTGCCCATCATGATGCCTTGATATTGCCGCGGCGCGAGCTTGCCGATCATCGCGTAGCCGATTGGAGAAATGAGCAGCTCGCCGATGCTTTGGAGCACGTAACTCCAGAACAACCACGCGAACGCACTCTTCCCGTCGCCGCCGGCCAACTTGATGCCGAGTGGGAGAATGAGAAAGGCGAGCGCCATCAACAAAAGCGACGCCGCGAACTGCTTCGGTATGTCAATACGCCAACCGCGCGCACGCAGATGCGTGAAGAGGGCAGCGAGCAACGGCCCGCCGAGCACGATGCAAACGGTGTTGATGTTCTGAATCCACTGCGGCTGAATCGTCACCGGCCCCATCACCAAGTTGACATTGTTGACTGCGAACAGCATCAAGCCGCTCGGCGCCATTTGGTAGAGCGACCAGAACATTAACGAACCGACGGTCAGAATGAGGTAGGCCGTCATATTCCGCTGCTCACGACGATCCTGGTGGCGGACCGTGAGATAGATCAGGGTGAGCGCCACCGCGGCGGCGATTCCTTTGAGGATCGTCTCAGTTCCACCGGGGCGCTGAAGCATGAACCACACAACGGGAACGATCGCCATGACAATGCCGATGCCGGCGAGCTGGCGCGCACGGAACTGTTTCGGCGTCGCGTCGTGCAGCATGGTAGTACGGTCGGCGAGCGTCTTCCACGTAAGCAGCACGAGGATGATGGAGACGAAATTGCCAAGCGTCGCAAAAATAAAGAGCCTCGAGTAACTCTCGGTGGCCTGGAAATAACCGGCGGCGCTGAACCCGACGAAGAAGCCCACATTCATGCCGGCGTAATTCCAGAGGAAGGCTCCTTCGCGGCGCGGATCCTCCGGGGTGAAGCGCTGCGTCAGCATCATGTTGATGCATGTAACGTTGAACCCGCTGCCAGTAAGGAAGAGCGCGAGCCCGACGTAGAACAGCGGCAACGTGCCCGACGCGATGCAGGCGCAACCAATCACCTGCAGCGCCATGCTTCCGACAAACAGTTTGCGATTCGAAAGGAAGCGGCCGCCGAGATAACCGCCGAAGAGATGAAGGCCGTAGTTGAACGCGCCGAACACACCCATCAATGCTGTCGCTTCCTTTACTCCGAGACCGAGGTGCTTCGTCGCGTAGAGCACGAGTGTCGAGTAGAGGACAGCGAAGCCGAGCGTCGCGAAGATCTGGATGAAGAATAGAGCGGCCGTTCCCTCCGGGGCCTTAGCAAAACGGCGTGTCAGAAATTTCATCCGGCGTTCCTTTGTCGCTCGACACGCTGGGTAATGTCAAGCCGCGGTTGTCCGATATCAGATGTCCGATATCCGCGGCCGACACGGCCGCCGCTACACCAACGATACAATTGCCGCGTTAAGGAGTCTCCGCGGCAACTGTTCCGCCTTTCAGTCGACGAAAAGCGCACGCGCCTTCTTGAAGACCTCGTCGAATTTTTCCGCGGTCACTTTTCCAACTGCGCGAAGACAGACGCGTTGTTCGATAGTGAAAAGTCGCTGCGGACGAATAAAGCAGGGATGACCGATGTCGCCGCGCTCGCAATCGCTTTTGTCCAGCGGAACGGCGAAAGCATCCCAGTGTGCGCGGCTCGTGATCTGGCAAAGAATCAAATCCGCGCCTGGAAGATCGGCAATTACCAAAGCCGGACGGTGCTTTTCGCCGCTGCCATCAGCGCGCGAAAAAGGTATGACAACGATTTCCCCGGCTACAGGTTTGACCATACGGCATCCTCTTCTGGTGAGTTCCAATCGCGTGCCAGAACAGACTCGCTTAGCTCGGCGCCGTTGAACCCAGTATTCTCATCGGAATCAAGCGAGGCATCAGTCTTGACTTTGCGAGACAGCGAAATCAGCTCGCCAACTTTGTGAATTTTTTCTTCGAACGGTTGCTGAGCCAGTTCGCGGCGGAATTCGGATTTCATTTCTTTGGCAGATTCAAGTTATAACGGCGCAGAATGTCGTCCAGCAACGGTTTGTCGATCGTGGCTTGCTCGAGCAATTGTTCGATCCGCGCGCGATCCTTGTGTCGACCGACGCTAGCCGAGATCGCGATGATGTATTCCGGTCGGAAAACTTTCGCCGGCACGCCTTCGTATTCGATTTGTTTTGCGGCTCGCACCGCTTCTTCAGTCAAACCAGAGGCAGCGAGGAATTGAACTGGAAAATCCTTAACGATGAAATGTTCGCGTTCAACGCGCCAGCCCTCGGATTTCAGATGTGAGTAAATTGCAGGAATTCCGGCGCTCAATGTTTTGTCGCTGACGACGAAAAAAATGTCAGCATCGTACGTGGTGACAGGCTCTGTATAGTAGATCGCGGCGAGCGCTCCGCCGAGCGCGTAATCTTTGATCAAGCCGGCGGAAACGAGTTCATTTGCAGCGCCAAGCACATCGGCGAGCGGAATCGCAGAGCGTTCGTCGGCCACGCTGGCGATAGTAGCATAAGTTCGTTTCGACACGATGCCGAAACCGAGTCGCCGCGGCGACCGCTCTCCAGAATTTCCGCTGAGACAGCAATGCCTTGCACAGCGAGGCGGCTACAATTATGAGTGGCAGAACGGCGAAGAGCTGCCGGGGACTCGGTGTCGCCCGGCAGCTCGTTTTATTCTCGTTAGATTCTATGGATTAAAGCCGATGCGATCAGGTTTGGGCGTCGGTTCCATAGTATCCAGGGAATGCTCTTCAATTACTGAAGAAGCTGCGGCTCGCCGTAGATGAAGTCGTCCATCATGACGATATCGTTTTGCTGATCGTCGTTCGGTCCCGGGGCAACGTTGCCGGCCGTAATCCGAACCGACGCGATGCGGGCGTCATCAAACTTGATGCCGAAGAATGACAGGCCTCCGTCGCCCGGCGCGGCCGGAACGAAACTGGTGAATAAGAGCTTGCCGTTCTTGTCGAAGTAATCGATGTGGGTGCTGCCCTTTTGCGCCGCACCAGCTACTCCGGTTCCATCTGGCTTGTCAACATCTGTGAACACAGCCCCGAAGCCTCTTACTGCTGCTGGAGCAGTGCCATTGGTGCCCGGTATAGAGAAGGACGCTTCGGTGATGTTGCTCCCCACAGGAGTGAACAACCGCGACAGGCTGAACGCTCTGAAGATTTTGGCATAGTTGGGATTGCCAAAAAGCGCCGCCAGTCCGCCTTGGGTTCCTCCCGACGGAGGAGCCTGCGAAAGCCCCAGCCCGGGTGTTTTGTACTGGCTGCCTCGGGTGTTCAGGAACACGACGAACGGATTTACCGGGGCTGTGGTATCAAGAAGGTTGGGGTTGCCACCGTCCCAGTTGATCTCGCGCCGACCCTTTTGGAGCGGGCCTGGATTATTGCCGTTGTTGTTACCCAAGGAAGCGCGGAATGCATCCACTGCGCCCTGAATGGACGTAGCATCTGGTCCGGCCGCTTGGAATACGAGGGGCGTGCTTTGTGCGTGAGCAGTCCCGCTCACGGCAAGTAGCATCGACAGCAAGCCAAAGGAGGCTATGACGGTCGAACGGATGTTTGAGTTGATTATTAATGGTTTAGTTTTCATGGGTTTTTAAGGTTTGGTTTTGGCTTTCCCGGCGTGGTTATTGTTGTGCCGGTTCATGTGCGTAAGCGGAAATCCCGCCTCAAACCCGCCATCACTGCGTAGTTTTTTTGGTCGATCCGGCGGCGCTGTAAAAATCTCTCGAGCCCATGTAAAAATTTGCTTTGGTTGTTGCTTAGAGCGCATTGGCCCCAATAGCCGTATTCACGTTGCCGGTGACATTGCTAGCGAGAGCGTAAATTCAATCGGATGTGTTGTCGCTGCCGCGACTGTTGTTAAAGAGCTCGGTTGGCGGTGTTGTTGCTACCATTGGTGTTGTTGCCAAGGGGCGCTCGATCCCCCATAGCTGTGTTGACGGTGCCATATGAGTTGTCTGCGCCGGTGGTGAGGCTCCAGAGCGCGTTTTGCCTTTGTGCGGTGTTACCGCCGGCAAAGCCGCCATTCGGCGGCGGATTGACCGCTTGCGTGCTCTGGGAAAACGCAAGTGCGATGAGGGTAAAAACGGATTGCAACCACTCGCGTGAGGGGAGCGCCGATCAAGGCGCGTTCCCACTCCACGCGATGGTTACACAAGGCGACGCCGCGCTTACTGTAAGGCTTGTGGTTCGCCGTAGACGAAGTCGTCCATTACGACGACATCAAGGTTGGGTTCCTTTAAGATTCGATCGCCAGAGGTAATGCGCACCATAAAAACGCTGGCTGTGTCAAACCCGACTCCCAGGAACGAAAGCCCGCCGCGATGGTTGGGTGCGGGCAGCGCGTCCCGGCTAAACAGCAGGTTACCACTAACATCAAAGTATTCGATCTTTGTACTGTCGTCGGCATTCACGTCGGTGAATACGACGCCGAATCCTTTGACCGTTGCCGCTCGTGTAGTTCCAGGTACGAAGAACAGGTTTTCAGTAACAGTGCTATCCAAGGCCGTGAAGAGTCTCTGAGGACTGAACGTGTTGAACAGCGCAGGATAGACACGGTTGATATTGCCAAATCTGACTGGAGTGTTTGTTGGATTAACAAGATTTGCGCTTACCTGAAAGCCTGTCCCTGGCGTGAAGAATACGACTCCCCGCGGCGAGTTGCTGTTGAAGAAATTCGCCGGCAGCAGGTTCGGTGCGGAGCGAGCGTCTGGAACCGCGTCCCAGTTGATCTCGCGGCGGCCGTGGGGAAATGTGCCGCCTACTCCGTTGTTGGTTCCGAAATCGCCAAAATTTCGGAAGGCGTCTACCGCGGTCTGGATATCCGCTGGCGTGGCGCCGGACGCTTCGAACACGTGCGGATCAGCTAAAGCAACGATTGGGTGGACAATGAGTGTTAACCCGAAGGCGGCCACGGCTGCCAGGCGAACAGGCAACTTCATCGCCACATGCTTTTGTCTGCTAGCAGTCGACGATTGTTGATTGATTGAGTTGGTTACCGATTGTGTAGTTTGCATAGGTTTACTTGGTGATGAGGTTTTGTTTTCGTTTTGGTCTTTCCGGCGCGTGTTTTTCGGGCCGGTTCCTATCTGGCAAAGCGGAAATCCCAACTGAAACCCGCCACGACTGCGTATTTTTTTTATCGGTCCCGGCGGCGCTGTAAAAATTCCTTGGGCGTGTTAGACTTAGCGCCGTCGAATAGCCTCCATGACGACGCCCTCATCCACGCGACAAGAGGTCACCCAACTGCTCGGCGAATGGAGTAACGGAGACGACCGCGCGCTGGAGAAGTTGGTCCCGCTGGTGCACCC
>Ga0066903_100002251_pt1 | contig 14918 bp, 12 predicted proteins | sample PanSoiMetaGPlot1_FD_67491 | JGI IMG/M metagenome (GOLD analysis project Ga0066903, IMG submission 67491) | Tropical forest soil microbial communities from Panama analyzed to predict greenhouse gas emissions - Panama Soil - Plot 1 (version 2) | ecosystem: Environmental > Terrestrial > Soil >...
CGAAAACGCACATGGCAAACGTCGAAGCGTTGTCGCGCGAGCGGGCGCAGGCGGTCGAGCCGGACGGCATCGAAGACGATCCGGCCGAATCGATCTACCCCGACGATCGCCTGCGTCTGATCTTCACGTGCTGTCATCCGGCGCTCAGCATGGAGGCGCGTATTGCGCTGACGCTGCGCACGCTCGGCCGATTGACGACCACCGAGATCGCTCGCGCGTTCCTGGTCTCCGAGAGCACGCTCGCCCAGCGAATCGTGCGCGCGAAGAACAAAATCCTCGAAGCGCGGATTCCGTACGAAGTCCCCTCGCGAGATCGGCTGCCCGAGCGCCTCGATGCAGTGCTCGCGGTGGTGTATCTCATCTTCAACGAGGGGTACGCCGCGACGGCCGGCGAACAGCTGGTGCGGACCGATCTGGCGGCGGACGCGATTCGTCTCGGACGAACACTGACCGAGTTGCTGCCGCGCGAACCGGAGGTGCGCGGTCTGCTGGCGCTGATGCTGCTGCACGACGCCCGCCGAAAAGCGCGGATCAGCCTTTCCGGCGAGCTCGTGCCGCTCGAGGACCAGGATCGCAGCTGCTGGGATCAGGCGCAGATCGCCGAAGGCCTCCAACAGCTCGAGATGGCGATGCGCGAACACCGCCCCGGCGCGTATCAGTTGCAGGCCGCCATCGCGGCGCTCCATGCGCGCGCGCGAACGGCAGCGGACACCGACTGGGCCGAGATTGCGGCGCTGTACGGTCAGCTCGTCCGCCTGACGCCGACGCCGGTGGTGGCGCTCAATCATGCCGTGGCGATCGCAATGGCGCACGGACTCGAAGAGGGGCTCACTCGGATCGACCGCCTGGGATCGGAGGCCCTCAACGGGTATCCCCTGTATCACGCGGCACGCGCCGATCTCCTGCGGCGCCTCGGCCGCCGGGCGGAAGCCCGGGACGCCTACGGCCGCGCCCGGGAGCTGACGGCGAACCCGGTCGAGCAGGCGTATATCCGGCGAAGGATCGCAGAGCTGGGCTAGCGTGTCGATTTCTCCGGTCTCGTGCGTCGTACTGGCGAATGGAGGCTCCTGACGATGAAGAATGCGGCACTTCTGCTCCGGATCACGGCGGTCATTTCATTGTTGTTCGCGGTCGGGCACACACTCGGCGGTCTCAAGTCGTGGTCGCCGATCGGCGAGACCATCGTGTTGAGCGACATGCGAACCTTCCGCTTTGACGTGGGAGGCGTCAACCGGAGCTATCTCGAGTTCTATCGCGGATTTGGCTTCCTCCTGACTGTCTCGCTGGTCATGCAGGCGATACTGCTCTGGCAACTCGGAGGTCTCGCGAAGGCGGACCGCACCCAGGCGCTGCCCTTCATCTGGACGTTCTTCGTCGCCTCGGTGGCGTCCGGCATCCTGACCTGGAAGTTTCTGTTTCCCGTCCCGGTGTACTTCGGCGGGGTCGTGACCGTATGCCTGGGGCTGGCGCTGCTGGCTAGCCGGTAGCGCGTGGAGCACCGATATGAGCGTGGCTGTCTACGTGATGGCCGCGTTTCTAGACCGTTTCCCGCTGCGTTTAAGATCCCGAGAGTTTGAGATCGAGTGCCCGCGTTTCGCCTTCCGACAGCGTCACAGACGTGCCATGGCGTCGCCAGTCTGAAAGCAGATCGGGATCGCGTTCATCGCCCGGTTCCAGGTATTCGACCGCGATGGCCACGTACTTCCCCGGCGGCAGACCGCGGATCTTGAATTGTCCGTGTTGATCCGGGCGCGCGCTCTCGATGAAACGGGAGTGCGGCCCCCACTTGCCGTCATCGTCGGCAAACACGATGACGGTAGCATCAAGCGCGACGGCATTTCGGTCGTTTGTGACGCTTCCCGACACGGTGATCACGCGCTTGGTTAACTGGATCTCGATGTTGTCGATGTCGCTGGAGAAGTCCAGGGGCGTGTCCGTCACATCGACGCCTTCCCGGCGGACGCGCTTCATGTGCCAATCCTCGGTCGGTGAACCGGCACGAATGAACCCACGTCCCCTGAGTCCGTGCAGCTCGAAACTCCAGTCGTCGCGCGGAACAGGCGGCCCGCCGGTCGTACCCATGCCGCCGGACTGATGATCCAGCAACGTCGCCCCGAGAAATACTTGAGAGGGCCGGAGATCTTCCGGAGGTGTTTCGGTATCGAAAACAATTCGGCCGCGGGCGGTCGCGCCCTCGGAGAGCGTCAGACTCATGCCGGCGACATCTGAGCCATCGATGACGACCTCGCGCGAAGCAAACTCTTTCTCTGACATCGATCGCGCTTCGACGATGTACGTGCCAGGCAACAGCCCGGCGAGATTGAAAGATCCGTCGGTCGCGGCGGTTGCCATGGCCATCTGGCCGTCGGCCCTAGCCCCGCCGATCTCTCGCGCCGTAATGAACGTAAACGGACTCACAGGCGTGTGGCCCGACGCGCGCACGACGCCGCGAACAGTCGCGGTCGACGCGCGAGCAAGCGCTATGACAATGCTGGATACTTCCTGCCCCGCCGCTACCGTGACACGTTGCGCTTCGTTCCCGATCGGTGTGCCAGGGTAGTACGTGGCCACGTACCGCAGGCGATCGCGGGACCCAAACTCCATCGTCTCGAGCCGCGCGACCATCAGGTACTCACCCGGCGGGACACCGAAGATGCGAAACTCCCCGCGATCGTCCGTTGAGCTCCCGTTCTGCCCGACCAGTTGTCGCTCGCCATCGACGTAACGGCGTCGCAGCAGCGATACCGACGCCTGCGCGACCGCCTCGCCCATTTCGTCGACAACGCGGCCGGTCACGACACCCCCGAGCGGCATCGCAAAGTCGATGTTCTCGAGAAGAGCGCCCTCAGCCACTTCGACCGGCCGCCCGCGCTCAAACGGACGCCGCTGTCCGTACCCGACTTCGACAAACCCCCCGCGCGTCGCTTTGAGGTGGTATGTCCCGGCGGAAAGCTGCGCCAGTTCATATCGGCCCTGCGCGTCGGTCATCGTGGAGGTCGGTCCGCTCTGGTCTTTTGCGCTCCATTCATCGATGTGCACTTGTACCCGCCGCAGTGGCTCGCCCGTGTCCGCGCGAACAACGCGGCCGCGGATCGTGCCGGTTCCCGCACGCGGCGTGCGCGGCTGATCACGTGGAGTGGGCTGCGCGATCGCCGATGAGGCCACGGCGAAAAGGCCGAGGAAGATGATCCACGGCAGTGAGGTGCGTGCGACGAGTGGGCGGTCGCTCATCGAAGTCCTCCAAGCCTCGCGAGAGCACATACTAAATCCGTTGCGGCGTTCTCGAAACCCGCTGCGACCCCGAGCTGCTGAGTTTGGCTCCACGGTTTATATCGATTGACCGCCGACGGCTGGGCTCGCCGCAGGTCGTGGCCGTTGACAACCCAGGTCCTCAGTTGCCCGCGGCAACGAGCTCACCGCCGCACCGCCGCGCGGCTGAACAGATCGAAGTTCTGCGGGCTGGGCCCGCGCTTCCACGCGCGCAGGATCTGCGGGTCACGCCAGTCCCACAAGCGCGCGTGATGCGTGTCGACGCTCTCGGGACTCGTGTTCCATTGATCGTTCGGATACACGAAGGCGCCCGTCGCCGACACGAGAATCGACCAGGCGAGCGCCGCACCGGAGAGCCATCGCGACCAGCGCCGCGCCAGCGCTGCCTCGACGCCGAGCGCCGCGGATGGGGTGAGCGGCACGAGCAGATCCATCATGTAGCGCGGCCCGAACGTGAAGCCGCCCCACCAGACCGAGTACCACGTGTATTCCACAAACAGTGCGGCGGACGCGACAAGCAACCAACCCAGACGGAGTTCCGGGAACTCACGAAGCGATCGGCGGACACCGACGAGCGCGAGCAGGACCACCGGGCTGAACTCCAGCAGCCCCCGGCTCGGGGAGACGAGCAGCCCGAGCGCGCCCATCCACGGCAGTGGATCGATCGAGCTCGTCACGCCATGCGCGCCCGGCTGCAGCGCGACGCGCTGCATCGCCCCGAATCCGCCGAGGACGTCGCCGAACCATTCATACTGCGCCGCGAAGAGCCCGGCGACGGCAGAGGCCACGATGCTGCCGGGAATCAGTACGCGCGTCACGCCGGCGCGACGCGCAAACCAGAGCAGCAGAATGGCCGCGAGCGGCGCCACGTGCAGGCGGCACGTGCACGCCAGGGCCAGGCCGATGCCCCCGATGACGGCAGGCGCCATCGTCAACGCGCGTGACGGCCGCAGCCATGCCCACAGCGTCAGCGCGATTCCGAACGCGACGGTCTCGTGCTGCCACAGCGTTCTGCTCAGCAGCGCCCAATAGTTCGTACCGAGACCGAGACCGATCGCGGTGAGGAGCGCCACGCGTTGTGAGACGATGCGGCCGAGCGCGAGGAACACGAGGGCCACGGCGCCGGCGGTGAGGAGAGACGCCGTGAGGGACGAGATCACGCTCGGCGCCAGCGGCGCGTCGAGATCGATCACGTGCGTCCGCGAGAGGATCCACGCCGGCGCCGCCGCGATGAGCGACGGCACGACCGAGTACGCCGAGCGCGTGTGCCCGTGGCGATCCGTCTGGAACGACACGCGTGAGGCGAGCGCCGGCTTCTCGGCGATGTCGCGATCCAGCATCAACACGCCGTCGCGCGCGAGCGCGCGTGCCGCGAGCTTTGTGGGCTGTGAGTCGATCGGCTGCAGTTCGCGGCCGTTGCTGTTGTAGATCAGGACGAGCCCCGCGAACAGCGCCAGCGCGATCGAGGGTCCCGCAAGCCACGCGCTTGCGATCGTTGCGCCTTCATCCGCATGACGACTCACATCCAGCAATCGAAATGAGGACACGCTGACCTCCGCCTCGTCGAAACGGACGTCTCGAGAAATCAGGGAGCTACAGCGAGGATGCGAGCGGAGGACCGCGGAGCGATATCGAGTTGCGACGATCGGAACGCCCGCGCGGCGCCGGGTGGCACTGAATCGCGCGGTTGGTGCACGGCGCACTCACACGCGCCTGCTGCGGCAGCAGGCCGGCGGAGGCGAGCACGGCGACGAGTGTATGCGACCCGTGGTCGGTCGGGTGAACGGCGAGGTCGCTCAGGAACGGATCGTTGAACGGCTGAAGGCCACCCGCCGCGCCCGGCGCAGAGACGCGCGCGTCTTCGTCGACGCGCTCGCTGAAGACGGGCCGGCCAAGCGCATACAACCGGAGCAGGTCTGCGGTGCCATTCAGATTCGTGTCGATCTTTTCGAGAACGATCAGAGACGTCTCGGGATCGAACTCGAAGACGTCATCCAGCCGATCGTCGAAATTCCTGTCGATCTCGCGTCGAAGCAGTCGATTGTCGCGATATTCCTCGCGACGGTCGGGACGGCCATCGAAATTGGTGTCGATCTCGAGTCGAACGAGGCGGCCGTCCGCGTCGTACCAGCGCCAGACGTCCGCGCGCCCGTCGCGGTTGCGATCGTCGGTGACCAGCGCCGGACGCCGTGTGTGGCACAGGACGACGCCGTTGACGGCGAAAAGCGCCGCGAGCATCAGAGCGACTGCTCGACAAGGGCGCGTCATTGGTGGCTATTCTGGCACGAGCCGGCGCTGAGAACATACTGCCCACGACCGATTTGTCGCGCGTGGTTACGGTTCTGACGGTGTGCCATCCCGCACACCACGTCAGGGCGAAGAGTGACACCACAAAAACGCATCAAGAGGCCTGTTTGCGCGCCTGATGTAACGGCATCGATCTTGGACTGTCGCGGCGCATGACCTCGCGCACCTCTACACGGATTCGCATCTCCGTTGTCGCTGTCTGCGTGGTGGCATTCCCGGCCGCCGCGCGGGCACAGGAAATCCAAGGGTTCGCCAAGAACGGCCTCTACGTGGGCGCTACCGCGGTCCCGCAGTTCAAGTTCGACGGCGTCACCTTCGATGGATCGTCGATCTACCGGGAGGTCGGCGGAGACGAGATCCTGCTTCTCCCGAGCCTCGACTCCAAGTCCACGGTCCGCGGAATCGTCGGCTATCGTCTGACGCGCGGGTCGTTCGAAGTCAGCTATGAGCGCCTGAAACAGACGGCGACATTCCTGGGCCTGCCGGGCGAGGCCACATTCCGCGCGTTCAATTTCGACGAGCGGATCTACGCGTTCACGCGCAAACGCATCCAGCCGTACGGGCTGGCGGGCTATTCACTTCCGTCGCTGACGATCAAGGACGGAAGTTTCCTCCACGACCGCGTGGGCGACGGGACCTACAACGGGCATGGTCTCAACCTGGAGGCCGGCGCCACGGTGTTTCCGATCCCGCGTGTCGGGATCAGCACCGGCTACCGCTATCGCATGATGTGGTTCGGCAGTGCGACCGGCGTGACGAATACGACTCGCGAGCTGCGTCCGCGCTTCAGGGAAACTGCGGGCAGCCTGTCCATCAGCGCCTTCGTGACCTTCTAGGCGCGACGGAAACCCCGTTCACGGCTCGGCCCCACTGGCGCGGCCGAGCACGCCCATCTGTACCAACGTCCAGAACAGCCACGCGATCGCCAGGATGAACACCGCCCACGCGACGACGCGTTGCCCGGGTTCGAGTGTTCGCGTGAGACGAATCGTGCCGACTATGGCGATGCCAATCGCCACGAGGATCAACAGCACGCTCGCAGTATACGTCCCACCTCAGCCCCAATCGGTTGCGTTCCCATGGCAAACGTGCCATGCTCCTGTTGGTTACCCAATGGAGAGATGAAAGGCAAAACGGACGTCCCGCAGGGCACCCTCGCGCTCATGGTCCTCCGGACGCTCGACGTGCTCGGTCCGCTCCACGGTTATGCGATTGCGCGGCGGATCGAACAGATCAGCGGCGGTTTGCTGGCCGTCAATCAGGGAACCCTCTATCCCGTGCTGCTGAAACTCGAGCAGGAAAGCGCTGTCGCGTCCGAATGGGGCGTTTCGGAAAACAACCGCAAGGCTCGCTATTACCGGTTGACACGCGGGGGACGCGGGCAGCTGCGCGCCGAAACCGAAGGATGGGAACAGGCGACCGCGATCGTCGCGCGATTCTTCGCAGTCAAGGCCGAAGATCTGAAATGACGAGGCTGCGACGATTCGTTTCTCGACTTGGCGCATGGACACGAACCGAGTCGGATGAATCGCGTCTCCGCGCGGAAATCGAAGAGCATGTCACCCTGCTCACCGAAGAGCACGTCCGGGCCGGATTGTCGCCCGTCGAAGCGCGGCGGCAGGCCCTGCTGACATTCGGCGGCATCGAAGCGACGAAGGAGCGTTATCGAGACCAGCGGACCTTCACGTCCGTAGAGAGTCTGATTCAGGACGTCTGGTACGCGCTGCGTCGTTTGAAGATGGCTCCGGCGTTCACCATCGCGACGGTCCTGACGCTGGCGCTCGGAATCGGGGCGACCACGTCGATCTTTACGCTGGTGAATGCGGTCCTGCTGACATCGCTGCCGGTCTCGCGCCCGGACGAACTGTACCGCGTCGGACGGGAATCGCGTTGCTGCTACGTGGGCGGGTACAGCCAGGACAGGGAGTTCTCACTCGTCTCGTACGAGTTGTACGAATACCTGCGTGACCATTCTCAAGGCCTTGCGGAACTGGCGGCGTTTCCGTCAGGTCAGCTACTGTTCGGCGTCAGACGCGCCGGCGAGGCGGATGCGGCGCGCAGCCATCCGGGCGAGTTCGTCTCGGGCAACTATTTCTCGATGTTCGGTATCCGGCCGTATGCCGGCCGCCTGCTGACGCCGGAGGACGACACGGACGGCGCCCCACTCGCGGTCGTCATCAGTTATCGGGCATGGCAGCAGCGCTATGGGAGCGACCCTTCGGTTGTCGGAGCGATCTTCGCCTTCAACGGGAGGCCAGCGACGGTCGTGGGTGTTACGCCGCCTGGCTTCTTTGGCGACACGCTACGAGCCATGCCACCCGATTTTTTTCTTCCGCTCCACGGCGAGCCGCTCGTCGATAGCGACTCCGATCTCAGAAAGCACGACACGCACTGGCTTCAGCTGATCGGTCGCATTCGGCCGGACGCCACGCCGCCGGCCGTCGAAGCGAGCCTCCGTGTCGCGCTGAAACAGTGGCTGCGTTCGCACTGGGGCGAGATGAGCGCTGACGATCGCGCGAAGTTTCCCGAGCAAACGTTGTTCCTCGCTCCCGGCGGCGGAGGCATCACGAGCATGCGCGAGCAATACGGCGAGTGGCTGCTGATCTTGTGGGGCGTCACGGGATTCGTGCTCCTGATCGTCTGCTCCAACGTGGCAGGCCTGATGCTCGTACGGGGCATCACACGGAGACGTCAGGTGTCCATGAGCGTCGCGCTCGGCGCCGGACTGGCGCGCGTGATCTGGCAGCCGCTGATCGAAAGCCTTCTGCTCTCGCTGGCAGGCGGCGCAGCCGGCGTCGCAATCGCCTTCGGCGGCACGCGTCCGCTTCTGCAACTCGCCTTTCCCGCGCTGCCCGGATTCGCTGGCCTCCCGATCGACCCCGCTCCGTCCATGGCGGTCCTTCTGTTCGCGTTTGCGACGTCGCTTGCGACCGGCCTCGCATTTGGCATCGCTCCCGCATGGATGGCCGGGCGTGTCGATCCCGTGGAAGCGCTACGCGGGTCCACTCGCGCCACCGCGCGCGCGGGCTCGTTGCCGCGAAAAGCGCTCGTGGTCGCCCAGGCGGCGCTTTCATTGCTGCTGCTCTCAGCCGCGGGTCTGCTGACGACTGTCGTGCAGCGTCTCGAGCATCAGCCTCTCGGGTTCGAACCCGAGGGCCGTCTCGTGGTGAAGATGAATCCCAGGCTTGCGGGTTATCGTTCTGACGGACTCCCGCCGCTCTACAGACGTATTCGCGATTCCATCGGAGCCGTTCCCGGGGTGTCTGGTGTCGCGCTCTGCCTCTTTTCGCCGCCGGGCGGAGGCTGGGGCAGCTTCGTCTCGCTGGACGGACGCCCTGCGCAAAGTCCGAGGGACGCTCGCACGTCTTCCTGGAATCGCGTGACCGCCGGGTATTTCGACGTCGTCGGCACGCGCATTGTGAAGGGACGAGGCATCTCCGAGCACGATACGTCGGCATCGCCGAAGGTTGCCGTGGTCAGCGAGACCTTTGCGCGCCAGTTCTTCGGCGCCGAGGATCCGATCGGCCGACACTTCGGGCGCAACCCCGACACGAGCCGCGAATTCGAGATCGTCGGCGTCGTGGAGGACGCGCGCTATTTCTCGGGTGCGATCGGCGGGCCGGCCGCACCCATCTACTTCCTGCCCGAGGCGCAGGCGGACTATTCGCAGACAAGTCTCGGCTCGCTCTTTCTGCACGACGTCGTCATCGTCACTCGCCCCGGCGTCCGTGTCACCGAGACCGCAGTTCGCGCGGCGATGGCTTCCGCCGATCCGCGCCTGCCGCTCACGTTCGTCAGCACTCTGCGAGATCAGGTGTCGAGTCAATTTACGCAGCCGCGGCTCACCGCCCGGTTGACGTCACTCTTCGCGGTGTTGTCGCTGATGCTCGTGTCGGTCGGGCTGTACGGCGTGACGGCTCATAACGCGGGTTGCCGCACGAATGAGATCGGCGTACGGATGGCGCTCGGCGCCACTCGTGGACAGGTCGTTCTGCTGGTACTGCGGAGCGCAGTCGGCCTTGCCGCAATCGGCGTGTGCGTGGGCCTGCCGTTCACCTTTGTCGTCGCGCGATTATTGAGCAGCCAGCTCCATGGCACCGGGCCATACAGTCCTCTCATCACCCTTGCAGCGGCGGTCGCGCTCGGATGTTCCGCGTTCGTCGCGTCACTCGCACCAGCCGTTCGCGCCAGCATGATGGCGCCCTCGGCCGCGCTGCGCGCCGAGTGATTGCAGACCCCAGCTCATCCAATTTGCGGTATCCTGAGCCGCGTTTCGTGAACAGTACCCTCATCACACGGGCAAGCCGCCACGACGGACATCTGGCTCTTTTATGCCGAGGAACGTATGTCCTTTCCCTCCCAGCGCGCGGACGCCAACGATGAACCCGAGTATCTGGTCACCAGCCGGTCGCAGCAGGCTGTCGCATTCGAACTGATTGCCAGCCGGATCGAATCCGTCGTCGCGCACGCGTCCATCGCCCGGCAGCAGGAGGCGACGCCGGACCTGTTCGGACAATCGATTCACGCCGAATTGAAGCGCATCGCGCGGCTGACTCGGGCGGTCTCGCTGCAGAACAAGAACGATGTCCCGGTGCGTCGCTCCGTCACGGCCGGCGAGATCGCCGCAGCCGCGCGTGCCGCCTGCCTCACCGTCGCGCGTCTGAACGGTCTCGAGTGCACCGTCACGCTGGACGACGCCGCGTTCACGCTGACTGGCGAACGCTCGCTCATCGTCCTGTGCATCGCCGGAACCGTGGATGCCCTGAGCGATCTCTTGCTCGCCAATCCGCTCTTACAGGGTGCCGCGGACGAAGGCAACCCGTTGCAGCTCACGATCGCCTTGCAGAGCATGAAGACACGTCCGGCGCTCTTCGTGGAGATTGGATGCACAGCGCTTCCGATCGGCACGGGTCTGGCCGTCCACTTTTTCGAGAACTCCGACGAGGACTACGGGCGTACGCCGGCTGCGGGGATCTTGCTGGCTGCCGCAGCGCACGTCGCCCGCCTGCACGGCGGACGAGCCGACATCAAGCGTCACAACGGCGCGGGCGTCACGGTGACCTACGTGTTCCCGCAGGACGCGACCGTCGGCCTCTGATTCTCGTCACTGCACCGTGAAGGTCACGAGGTTCGACACCCAGTCGCACCAGATCTGCCCGAGCGGATCGACGCCGCACGTCGACGCGTACGGGAAATCGGTAATGAGCAAGTTGTATTTGCCCGGCGCGAGCGGCTCCTTCGGAATCAGCTCCCACCCGAGATCAACGCTGTTCGCGCCCCAGTGCAGCCGCGCGACGGACGCCCACGCCTGGACGTCGGGCCGCGCCACCGTCACGACGTCGACCGGGATGGGCGTGTGTGTCAGTCGGTTTGCGCTGTCGACGTCGACCCGAAACAGCGTGAATGCGGATGAGAGATAGCCGGTATTCGCGTCCAGGTTCCAGCCGGCGATCACGGACCGATCGACGATGTCGACGTAGCTGTACATCGGGTGCCGGAAGTCGTACAGTTGATCGGCCGGGAGCGGGATCGACTGCGCGGACAGGGACGGCAGGGACGTCAATCCGACGACGACGGCCGCGAACCACCTGCGAAGCATGAACTCTCCTTCGTGACAGAAGAGACAGGCACGGCGGCTCAGTTTTGCGAGTGCCAGGGGCAAGGAGCTGACGCGCCTGGACTTAGCTGACCTTGCCGGTCTGCCCTCATCGGCGGTACTCTCGCGCGATGCGACCCCTTCGGTATTCCATCAACGTCACATTGGATGGGTGCTGCGATCATCGTGAAGCGTCCGCGGACGACGAGTTGCATCGTCACGCGGTCGAGAACCTTGCCCGGGCCGATGCCCTTCTCTTCGGGCGAGTGACTTACGAAATGATGGAGGCGGCGTTTCGGCCGCCGGCGCGGTCGGGAGCGAGGCCTGAGTGGATGGAACCCTTCGCCCGGACGATCGACGCGGCAAAGAAGTACGTCGTGTCGCGCACACTCAACCGGGTCGATTGGAACGCAGAGCTCGTGCGTGGAGATCTTGGGAAGGCCGTGCAGCAGCTCAAACGGGAGTCGGGTAAGGGACTGTTGCTGGGCGGTGTGAAGCTCCCGCTGTCGTTGGCGGAGCTGGGATTGATCGATGAGTACGAGTTCGTGGTGCACCCCAGGCTAGCGGGTCACGGTCCGACGCTGTTCGCGGGACTATCGAAGCATGTCGACTTGAGGCTCGTGAGCCGGCTGGAGTTCGGCTCGGGGGCGGTGGCGATGCGGTATGAACCGAGAATGTAGCCACGGGTGCCCGCGACATTGCCCGAATTCGTGTCAGCGAAGTCTCGAGCCGCGCGACGGTGCAACCGCGCGGGTCGTGCGGCCGTGTGCTAAAAGGTCTTGATCCGAATATTTCTGAACTGGACGCGCGATCCCGGGTGATGGTTCTGCAGGCCTATGAAGCCTTTAAGCGGCCGATTGCCGTTCGTGAGCTTACTGACCTGTTGACCATTGAGTACGACCGTAATCGCGTTTCCCTGCGCCGTGATCTCGTAGTTGTTCCACTGGCCAAGTGGTCGCGACGCCAGCGTCGTAGCAGGTGCGAGTTTGTACACCGCACCGGTGATATGAAGGGGATCGCCGAACGTGTTCGGATTGACGTCCGGATTCTTGCCGGTGTCATCGATCTGGATCTCGTACCCTTGATCGACGGCGAGCTTCCAATCGTTTGCCGGATCGGTGTTGCCGAGTGCCGGGAAGCGGAGGAACACTCCGGAGTTGTCGTCGGGAAATGATGCGCGCCAATCTACGCGCAGCACGAAGTCGGCGAACTGCTGCCTCGTGTACCACAACAGTCCGATTCCATCGACTGTTTCGATAATGTTGGCACCGAGCTCGATGAATCCGCCGAAACCAGCCATTTGCCATCCATCGATGCCGCCAGTTCCAATTGCCACGAAGCCTGGCTCGACCGGCAGGCTCTTGGTGACAATGGCGCGCGCCGTTTTTCGGGCAATCGACAAGGCTGTGAGAGAGGGATTCGCCGACCCAAGCGCCGGGAAGACAGCAGGGCCTGCCACATAGGCGTTCGCGATCTGATGGAAGCGGCCGTCGAGGTTCGTGACGGACTGATTTGCATCGGTGCCCATCCAAAGAGTGCCTGCTTCGTGGTGTGTCGTGCCGAGTCCATCGCGCACCTTGTTCTGGGGATCGTTTGGGTTGTTGTTTGGGCTCGGCGGCGGCGGGGCGCTGTGCCACGACCCAGGATCGTTCCCATCATTCAGGAAACTGTCTTTGTAGAAATACTGAATATTTGCCGGATTGTTCGCGATCTTGAGCGCCAGCGCGAGGGCCGAGTCGTCCATCGCTCTCCACAATTGATTTTCAGTCGGACCGGCGACGAGATTGACCCAGGCGCGACGCCGCATAAACTCGTCGGTCTGATCGCTTAGATCCAACCAGTTCGGCAGCTGTCCCGTGCTTTTCACGAGTGCCGGATCCTTGCTGCCAGTCATCTCGCCGATTCCACGCAACGTGATCACAATCCAATCCGAGGTCTGCGACGCGAGCAGCTGGTTGAGGAGATCCAGATCTGGAATCATCCGCCACATGTCGACCTCGGGGTTTGCACCTGCCACCGCAGCCGCGGTGACTTGTAAGTGATAACGCCCTTGAGGTGTAGAGCCGCGGACCAACAGCGCCGCGGCTTCGAGTTGCACAGGCAGCGTGGCGCTGAACCCGGACCGCTTGATGCGCACAGTCGTGTTGCTGCGCAGGTGCCCCATCAGGTTTCTGCCCATCAGCGCCGTCGGAAACGATTCGAGCGCAAGTCGCGTCGCCTCGATCGTCCCGGAGGCCAGCACGACGGCGCAGGTCGCAGGAATCGATAGGAACTTCTGCTGCCCATTGACCCACACCTCAAGCTGCGTGACGACGCCGTTGGACGTGGTCAGATTCGTCACGTGAGCGCGCGGAACAAGGAAAAGTCGCCTCCGCCAGTCGGGATTGTTCGTGTCCTGGCGGATGGCGTCAATCAGGATGGGCGCGCTGGAGTACTTGTCGAAACTGAACAGGCCCGACGCAGGCCCTGCGGCCTGCACGGCGAGCGGCGCCTCTTCAATCGCATCGACCGTCGGAACGCCAGGTTGGGCGGCCGTGAACTTCGCGTTCAATGCGGCGAATAGCGGGCCGGAGATGTAGTCGGTTTTGTCGAACACGCCCGTCTCGCGTTCCGTGCGTTCGTATTCGGACATGGGCGGCGTCGGCGGAGCCGGCGTCGTCAGGAACGTCGCGAGATCCGGCGGCCAATTCGAGAGATCGGCAGCCGTGAGACGCGGCGACCAACCGCCCCAGTAGAGCGATCGGCCGCCGGGACAATATGCGAGACCTGGAAACCCGACCTGGCTTCGCCAGGGAATGCCCCACACGACATTCCGGGGGCCCGGATCACTCGCGTTGTTCGGAACGGCGGCAGCTCCCGGAACGTTCAAACCGATGCGAGCGAGATTCTGGGTATGCTCAGACACAAGAAACGGCCCTGCGTCCAGCACGAGCACGCGAAGATTCGCTCCGCGGAAAATCTTCTCGGCGCAGTAGGCGCCGAACATCCCCGCGCCGATGACGACTGCGTCGAACTGTACGCCGCCGTTGTTGACGGCTTCGTCCCAGGTGTTGCAGACGAATCGCCCGAGCACGTCGATGGCGAGTGTCGTGTCTTGGATCGCAGCTGGTTGAGGAGTGTCTTGCAGTCGGTTAATCACGTGCGCCTCCGAGTCATCGTCGTGAACGCGGCCGTACTGTGGCGTTCCATGAGCGTGATCTCAGCGAAGTTGCGCACAATGTGGGCAGCTACTGCTGAGCTGAAGACCATTTCCTGGGCGCAAGCGACGAATGAATAGTAAGACGGAACAGTCACGGTCGTTTTCGCGGTATGCCACGATTCCGCGGAAGTCGAATCCGCGCCAGTTTTTCGACGTAGCTGCTGACGATCACCGCGCTGACACCGATGATGATCGGATGATGCCGAGCGATGTCAGGCTGGAGCATTTTGTTGCGGGCGAGCGCCTTGAGCGCCAGTGCCGCCAGAAGGAGCTCGTTCATCGGGCGGAGCGCTTCAGATCCGATTACACGCGCGCAAGATTACGCGGCCATGAATGTGAAACATCTGTTACCCGAGCTTGCAACGAGTGTTGTCGGTTGCATACGATGCAGCGATGGCGGCGCCTCGTCACTGGCTCTTGCTGACGCACCAACTCCCGACGCGCCCGTCGAACGCGCGCGTGAAGACGTGGCGGCGCCTCCAAGAGATCGGCGCGGTTCCGACGAGGACCTCGGTCTACGTTCTCCCAAATACCGAACAGTGCCGC
>Ga0066903_100002252_pt1 | contig 14918 bp, 12 predicted proteins | sample PanSoiMetaGPlot1_FD_67491 | JGI IMG/M metagenome (GOLD analysis project Ga0066903, IMG submission 67491) | Tropical forest soil microbial communities from Panama analyzed to predict greenhouse gas emissions - Panama Soil - Plot 1 (version 2) | ecosystem: Environmental > Terrestrial > Soil >...
CCTGGTCTCCGACGAGGTGGAGGACACGACGGTCATCGGCTGCGAGACCGCGGAGGTCGCCAACGTGACCGCCTTCCTGGCGGAGCACCGGATCGAAGCATCGATGCTCCCCAGCCGGATCGCGCCGCACAGCCCGATCGTCGAGGACTGGAAGAGCGAGATGCTCAAACCGCTCAGCGGCATAGCGCCGGGGCCTCGGCGTCTGCCGTACTATTCGGCGGCCGCGGCCGGCCCGGTGCCAGATGAAGCCATCGGGACGGCGCACTTCTGGCGCGCCATGCGCGGCCTGGCGATGGTCCGCCGCCCGCTGCACAACGCGGTCGTCAACGGCTGCGGAATCTTCGTCGAGATCAGCGGCAATCCGACGCTCGGTTCGCTGATCCGCGAGCGTGGCCGCGCCGCCGGCAAGAAGGTCGTGTCGCTCCCCACGATGCGGCGGCACCAGTCGGTGCGCGCCGTGATGGATGCGACCGCGGCAGCGCTGGCGCGGTTCGGCGCCGTGAGGGCCGACCTGGAGCCGAAGCGCGCGCTCCGCCTCTGATCGATGGACGCGCATCGGGCAACGACAATCGATCTTTCTTCGCCGCAGGCGCGCGCCGACCCCTATCCGGCCTATGCGGCGTTGCGGCGCGAGCAACCGGTCTACCGCGACGCGAAGCGCAACGTGCTCATCGTCAGCCGTTATGCGGATGTCGTCCGCGTGTTGCGCGATGCGGACGGCTTTTCCACCCGCCTCGCCTCGTTCGAGACGACGCTGCTCGGGGCAGAGCCGCAAGCGCATGCGCGGGTGCGGCGGATCGTCGGCCGCGCTTTTGCGGCGGCGCGGGTGAAGAAGCTCACCGCGCTGGTTGAGGCGCGCGCGTCCGACCTGGTGGAGCGCCTCGTCGGTCGCGACGGCTGCGACCTGATCGGCGCGCTGGCGCGGCCGCTGCCGCTCCTGGTCGTCGCGGCCCTGCTCGGCCTGGACCAAGCCCGCCTGCCCGACCTCGCGCGCTGGTCGCGCGCGGTCCTCAGTCGCCGCAATCGGTCGACGGCCGCTGCAGCGGCGAAAGAAATCCGCTCTGCCCGCGAATTTTTCGCCAGTCACATCGCGGCGCTGGGACGCGGCCGCGGCGACGAACATGTCGCGCCGTTTTTCGCAAAACCCGCGCCGGACGAGGGGTTGACGATCGACGAGCTCGTGGACGTCGCCATGCTGCTGATCGTCGCCGGCACCGTGACGACGCAGAGCCTGATCGGCAGTTCGTTGTTGATGCTGGTGCAGGATCAGGCCTGCCAGGCGCGGCTGCGCGTCGATGCGCAAGCCATTCCGCTATACGTCGAAGAGATGCTGCGCCACGAGTCCTCGGTGCAGCGCGTGGTGCGCGTCGCCACGAAGGCGACCGACATTGCCGGCGTGCCCATTCCGCAGGGCGCAGTCGTGGAGGTGATCATTGGTTCGGCGAACCACGACGCGGAGAAATTCGCCGATGGCGATGAATTCCGCCTCGGGCGCGAACCCAATGAGCACATCGCCTTCGGGTCCGGGCGCCATTTCTGCCTCGGCGCGCAGCTCGCGCGCCTCGAAGCGGGCATTCTGCTCGAGACGGTGCTCCGCCGGCTGCCGGTGATGACGCGCGCCGACCCGCGACAGCCGATCGCGTTCGGCAGCATCCCGGCGGTGCGCGGTCCCGATCGGCTGAACGTGTTTTTCCGCGCGCAGGCGTGAGGGATGTGACGGCAACGCTCTCAAGCCCTCATCGGGGCCGAGCCGCTTTGGCGGCGCTCGCTGGCGGGAGCGGAGGCTCGCCCGCCTTCGCGACTTGCGCGTCGCTCGGCGAACGGACCAGTTGTTTGCCGAAGCGCGCGTAAAATGCGGTGGCGACGGCGGCGATCGTCAGCCCCGCGTTCTTCACCAGCGAGAAGCACCACAGCACGTTGACGAGCGCGAGGAGCACAAAGGCCGGGTCGCGCCACGTGAGCAACAGCGCCAGGAACAGCGGCCAGTAGACGTAATAGAGCCCGACGAACAAGGAATAAGAGAAAATGCTCTCCTGCCCGCGCACTTCGTTGGGGAAGCGCGCCTTGACGAGAAAAAGCCAGATGTAGAACGCGACCAGCACGACCAGAGCCGGGAACGCGCGCGCCATGAAGACGAGGGACAGCGTGAGCGCGATCAGCTCGAGCGGGAAGAGGACGAGATTGGTCAGATCTTTGAGAAAAGGGACGCCGCGCGTTGTCGCGACCGTCTTGACCCGCGCCCGCAGGTCGGACTCGCGGTCCTTCGCCTGATGGATCGCCATGAAGCGTATGCCCATCATCGTCAGCATGCAGCAAATTGCAATGCTGGCCGCGTCCCACACCGCCATCGCTTGAAAGACGATGAGCGCCGGGAACGTGCGCTGCGCGAGGCCTCCGGCAACCAATCCCCACAGGTCGCGCTCCTTCAGGCGGACAGGCGCGAGCGAGTAAGCCGCCGCCACCAGATACGCGGCGACGGTCACCACGAACACCGACACGCGGTCGAGGTACAGCAGGAATGAACCCGCGAGCCCGACGAGCGCCACGACCGCTACCAGCAACCGCGCTCGGGTCTCGGTCATTGCGGCCAGGGGATTGGGCTTTCCGGCCTCCACGTCGACCTGCCGATCGCTGTAGGAGTTCACCAGAAAGCCGAAGCTGGCATAGACGATGATGACGGCGAGGAGGCGCGCTGTTTCACCCAGCACGAAAAACGCGCCGAGCTCGGGGCGGCACAGCGCCGCATAATAGATGCAGAGAAAAACCAGCGGGATTTTCGAGTTGTACCACTCGTCCCAGCGGATCAGATCGCCCAGGTAGCGTACGCGGTCGAGACCGGCTGATTTCAGGTGAGCAAGGCTCGACATCCGCCAAGTTCCCCGTCTACGGACGAAACGTTCAACAGGGCGGAGTCGTAACACGGAAAAAAGCCATCCGCACCACGGCACTCGTCATGGCCGCGCTTGTCGCGGCCATCCACGTCTTTTTGGCGGCGAGGTCGTGAAGACGTGGATGCCCGCGACAAGCGCGGGCATGACAAGTCAGAGTCAGTGAGTGCACCGGTCGGCAACGAATTCTTGGTAGAGTGCCGCCATGTCCGAGCTCGAAAGCGCGCTGCGGCGCGGAAGCTCTGCGCTGCTGTCGATGCAAAACCCCGACGGCAGCTTTCCGCTCTACCAGCGAACTCCCGACCAGCCGTGGCGGCCTTGCCATCCGCTGTTCGCCACCACATCCGTGGTCCTTGCCGCGGGATCGCTGATGCCCGCGCCCGCCCTGCAGCGGGCGGCGGACTTCATCCGAGGCTGCCGGCGCTCCGACCGAACATGGGAGTTCGATCCGACCTACAAGATTCCCGCCGATTCCGACGACACGGCATGCGCCCTCACCGTCCTCGCGCGCCATGGCGGCGGACTGGTCGGGCCGGCTGATGTGGCACTGCTGCGCTCGTTCTGGCGTCCCGACGGGGGGCCGTTCCAAACCTGGCACCAAGCCGACGCGGTGTGGTCCCGTCGCGACCGCGACGACGCGGTGGTGAACTGCAACATCCTCCTGGCGCTGCGCGAGCTCGGCGCGCCCGCAACCGATGCGGAGACAAGCAGCGTGATCCGTCTCATCCGCGCCAGCGAGGCGGGCTGCCGCTACTACTGCTCGCCGACGACGATCGCCTATGCGGCGCGGCGCGGCGGCCTGCCTCATGCGTCGCTGCCCGCCCGCATCACGGCGAAGCCGACGAGCGGCCTGTTGCCCACGGCGCAATGGCTGTCGTTGGTCGGACAATGGGACGAGGATGCGGTCGCCCCCGTGCTTGCGGCGCAATCGCCGGACGGGAGCTGGCCCGCAGAAGCCTGGTTCACCGCCGCCGGAAAACCGCCTCCCGTATGGGGCAGCGCGGCGATCAGTACGGCGCTGTGCGTCGAAGCGCTGCACACGGCGCGCGCGGCGCGCGGCAACTAGGCTCACCGAACGTGCACGAACGACGGACGATTGTTGACCGTCTCCACGTCCAAGCCCGCGGCGGCGTGGAAGGAGCGCGAGATCGTCTCCATCTCGTCGCGCGAGATCACGTCCTCGATGCGCGCAAAGCCGTTGGGTGCGCGCTCTTCCACGATCTGCATGGCGGCTTCCGGGCCGAATTGGCGATTGCGCAACGTGATCTCGTTCATCATCGGACGCCGCACGGCGTCGTAGCGCGCGAGCGCGGCGACCGGATCGGCAATTTCCGTCAGAGCCTGCGTCAGCACCCGCGCGTCGATGATCGCTTGCGAGCCGGCCTGCGAGCCGGTCGGATGCATCGGGTGCGCGGCATCGCCGATCAGCGTGACGCGGCCAAAGCTCCATTGCGGCACCGGATCGCGGTCGATCAGGGGAAACTCGAAGATCTCCCGCGCGCCGGCGACGAGCGCCGGAACGTCGAGCCAGGGAAACCGCCAATCCGCGATCAGCGACGAGAACTTTTCCGCCGCCACTTTGCGGTTCCAATCCTCCAGTCCGAAGCCAGAGTCCTTCACCGTCACCTGCACGATCCAGTTGGTGAACAGCTTGCCCGGCTGCGCGGTCGACGGGCCCATCGGATACACCACCACGCGCTGATGAAAATGGCCGGCGATGATCATGGTGTGGCCGCCGAGGAACGGCTCGGTGTCCACCGCCGCGCGCCACAGCACCTGCTGGGCGAAGCGCGGATCCCCCTCGTGCGGATAGAGCGCGCGGCGAACGCTCGAATGAATCCCATCGGCGCCGATGAGAACATCCGCCCGGTCTTTCCCGAGGTCGCGTCCGCCGGGATCGCTGAACGATGCGACCACCGCACCTTCGTCGTGAGCGAGCGCGGTCAGCTTGTGGCCGGTGCGCACGTTCTCCGCCCCGAGGCGGGCGCGCGTGGCCTCGAGCAGCAGCACCTGCAGGTTCCCGCGATGGATCGAGTATTGCGGCCAGTTGTAGCCGGCCGCAAGCCCGCGCGGCTCGCGCCAGATCAGCTGCCCGAGCTTGTTGTAGAAGCAGAGCGCGTCGGTGGAATTGCCGACCGCCGCAAGGCTGGCCCCGAGCCCGAGCTCGGTGAGCTCGCGCACCGCGTTCGGCTGCAGGTTGATGCCGACGCCGAGCGGCCGCACCTCGCGCGCCTGCTCGTAGACGCGCACCGGAATGCCGACCTGATGCAGGCTGAGCGCCATGGTCAGCCCGCTGATGCCGCCGCCGATGACGACCACCTGCATGGTGTTGCCTTCGCGCCCGCCGCTCGATTGAATGCTGCCGGTCAATGGAGAGAAGTGGATGCGCTGGCTCGACAATAGCAGGACCTTGGCCCTAGGCGCAGCCTTCGTCTGCATCTGCGCGAATGCGGCGAGCGCGCAGAGCCTGACGGTGACCACCACGGCGTCCGGCTCGCTCACCCATTCGCTCGGGTCGGCGGTCGCCAAGGTGGTGACCGAGGCGACCGACCTGCGCCTCATCGTGCAGCCGCAGGGCGGCAACGCGCTCAACCCGCTCAACAACAGGACCGCGGAGTTCGGCTTCTCCAACACCTACGACGTGGTCTTCTACGTCTCCGGCAAAGGCGAATACGAAGGGCGCGGCCCGCAGCCGAACATCCGCGTGGTCGCGCGCATGCTGCCCAACCTGTCGCCGATGCTGGTGCGCGCGGGCGCGGACTACAAATCCGTCAAGGACCTCAAGGGCAAGCGCATCCCCGGCGGCTTCGTTTCGCAGAAGGCGATCCGCCAGTCGATCCTGGCGCACCTGGTGAACGCGGGGCTGACCTACGGCGACGTGACCGAGGTGCTGGCGCCGAACATCGTCAAATCGGCGGACGATTTCATGGCCGGCAAGGTGGACGCGTTCACGTTCGGGCTCGGCACCGCCAAGGTCAAGGAGGTGACCGCGAGCGTCGGCCCGTTGCGCGCGCTGCCGATGGAGACCGATGCCGCGGCGGTCGCGCGCATGCGCGCCACGTTGCCCGGCGCCTACGTGCTGCAAATGGCGCCGACGCCGGTATTTCCGGAAATCACCGCCCCGATGCCGATGATCGCCTTCGACATGGCGCTGGTCACCAACGCGGCGGTGCCGGACGACGCCGTCTACAAGGTGGTGAAGATTATCCACGCCAAGGCGCAGGAGCTGGGCGACACGTTCGGCGGCCTGCGTCGCTTCCGTCCCGATGCCATGGCCATCAAATACGAGGGCCTCGCCTACCATCCGGGGGCGATCAAGTATTACCAGGAGATCGGGCAGTGGCCGCCGAAGGAGCAGTGATGGCGGGTGTCGTCCCGGGCGGCGCGGACCTGCAGCGCATGATCGATCAGGCCGAGGTCTGCAACGTTCGGCGGCGCTGGGCCTTCTGCCGCGATCAGGGGGACTGGGGCGGTTTGCGCGATTGCTTTCACCCCGACGCCACGATCACGGTCGCCTGGTACGCGGGCGACGCGGCGGGCTTCATCGCGCGCTCGATGGCGATGGCGAAGAACCGGCGGCCGCAGGAGCACCACAAGCACTGGCTCGGCAACATGCGCGCCGAGGTCGCCGGCGAGCGCGCGGTGCTGGAGACCGACGCCATGGTGCTGATCCGCGAGTATATCGAGGATCACCTGTTCGATTATTGCAGCTACCTGCGGTTCTACGACCTGGTGGAGAAGCGGGCCGGCGCGTGGCGCCTGCTCAAGGCGTCCTGCATCTACGAGAAGGACCGGCTCGATCCGGTCGTGCCCGGCGCGGTGCCGGACTCATTCTATGATTCGGTCGCGTTCGGCGGCAGCGACTCGGGCTTCGCCTACATGCGCTTTCGCCAGATCAAGAAGGGCCGCGCGGTGCCGGCCGGCATCGTTCTCGCCGGCAGCGCGGCCGAAGCCGGGCTTCGGCGCGCGGCGCATGCGTGGCTTAGGCGCAGCGCCGACTGACTCGGCCGGCTATCGATGCGGATCAGCCACGCGGCCGCTTCTTTCGCGAGACGTATCGTCGCAGCGCAGCCATCCGGCAGGCTTCGTCCACAAGGGTAAATCACCCCTACGAAAGTCCTATAAAGTCGCATCAGTCGCAATGATAGAATCTCGAATGCCACTTTGGCGCCCGCCGTTGCACGAGCATCGGCGCATGCGGCCCATACATGGCCGCGGGCAAATCGACATCAGGGAGGGGCGATTCTCATGTCGACAAGCACTCTGACCCATGCGTCCGCGCGATCCGCCGGAATGACGAGCGACGAAAAATTCGTCATCGTCGCGTCGTCCACGGGGACTGTTTTCGAATGGTACGACTTCTATCTCTATGCCACGTTGGCACCGTTTTTCGCCGCGCTGTTCTTTCCGCCCGGCAATGATACGGCGGCGCTCTTGTCCGCGTTTGCCACCTATGCGGCGGGCTTTCTCGTGCGCCCGTTCGGCGCCCTCATCTTCGGACGCGTCGGCGATCTCGTCGGACGCAAGTATACGTTCCTTATCACCATCATGGTGATGGGCGGCGCGACCTTCCTGGTCGGTCTGCTCCCAAGCTACCAGTCGATCGGCTGGACCGCGCCGGTCCTCTTGGTGACGCTGCGGCTGTGCCAGGGCCTTGCGCTCGGCGGCGAGTACGGCGGCGCCGCGACCTATGTGGCCGAGCACTCGCGGCCGGACGAGCGCGGCTACACCACGAGCTTCATCCAGACCACGGCCACCCTCGGCTTCTTCCTCGCCCTGGTGGTGATCGGGCTATGCCGCGTCTACATGGACTCGAAGATGTTCGCCGAGTGGGGATGGCGCATTCCCTTCTGGGTGTCGCTGATCCTGCTGGTGTTCTCGGTGTGGATCCGGCTGAAGCTCAACGAGACCCCGATCTTCCAGCGCATGAAGGAAGAGGGCAAAGGCTCCAAGGCGCCGCTCACCGAGAGCTTCTTCCACTACCCCAACAACAAGTACGTGCTGCTCGCACTGCTCGGCGCCACCGCCGGCCAGGGCGTCGTGTGGTACACGGGGCAGTTCTATGCACTGTTCTTCCTGCTGATCACGCTCAAGCTCGACTTCATCTCCAGCTACATCCTGATCGCGATCTCGCTGGTGATCGGAACGCCGTTCTTCATCGTGTTCGGCTGGCTGTCGGACCGCATCGGACGGCTCAAGATCATCCTCGCAGGCTGCGCGATCGCGGCGGTGACGTACTACCCGCTGTTCGCCGGGCTGACCCACTACGTCAATCCGGACCTCGAGGCGTTCCAGAACAAGAACCAGGTCACCGTGTTGGCCGACGCCAAGACCTGCAACTTCCACATCTTCGTCGGCCCGTGGTCGACCTTCACGCCGTGCGACCGCGCCCAGGACTTCGTCACCAAGCTCGGCGTCTCGTTCAAGAGGCAGGACGCGCCCGGCCAGCAGGTGACGCTGAGCATCAACGACACCAAGATCGAGGGCTTCGACGCCGCCAAGTGGCAGGCCGCGTTCACTGCCGCCGGCTACCCGGCCAAGGCCGACCTCGCCAAGGTGAACTGGTTCATGGCCGAGCTCATCATCGTCATCATGGTGATCTACGTGACCATGGTGTACGGGCCGATCGCGGCGTTCCTGGTCGAGATGTTCCCGACCAAGATCCGCTATACGTCGATGTCGCTGCCGTACCACATCGGCAACGGCTGGTTCGGCGGCATGCTGCCGCTGCTCGCCACCGCCGTGGTGGCGGCGACCGGCGACATCTACGCCGGCCTCTGGTACCCGATCGTCGTCGCGATCATGACGGTCATTGTCGGAGCCCTGTTCCTGCGCGACACACGAGGGGTCGACATCACCACCGGCTCCGGCGTCGCGATCCAGGGCAAGGCGGCTGCTTAGCGTTCGACCGCCGCCGATCTAACGCGCTCTACTGCGTGCCGCCCCGCCATCCGGCGGGGCGGATCTTTTACGGCGACGGGTCCTTGATTCAAAACAACATCCCGTGGTTGGAATTCGGCTAAACCAATGCCTGTCACATTGGTTCGGGTGCCATGCTCACTGCCTTGCTTGCCGACATCCATGCCAACCGCGAGGCGCTCTCCGCCTGCCTCGCGCACGCCAAGGCCTGCGAAGCCGAACGTTACGTGTTCCTCGGCGATTACGTCGGCTACGGCGCGGATCCCGGCTGGGCGGTCGATACGGTCATGGCCCACGCGGCACGCGGGGCGGTGACCGTGCTCGGCAACCATGACGCTGCCGTGTTTGACTTGACCGAAGAGATGAACGAGACCGCGCGCGAGGCCATCGCCTGGACGCGCGGGCAACTGACCGAGCCTCAGCGGGACTTCCTCAAGTCCCTGCCGCTCACGGCCGAGCACGGCGACCGGCTGTTCGTGCACGGCGGTGCCGCCGATCCCCGCCGTTTCGACTACGTCACCTCGCCGGCCGCCGCGATGCGCAGCTTCGCGGCCACGCAGCACCACGCGATCTTCTGCGGACACGTGCACATTCCGGAGCTCTACCATTTCAGCGCGACCGGCAAGCTCGCCTCGTTCACGCCGGTCGTCGGAACGGCCATTCCCCTGCTCCCGCAGCGGCGCTGGCTTGCGGTGATCGGCTCGGTCGGCCAGCCGCGCGACGGCGTGCCGGCCGCATCCTATGCGTTGCTCGACGACGCGGCTGGCATGCTCACCTATCTGCGCGTGCCCTACGATGTGGAGAGCGCGGCGGCCAAAGTCCGTTCAGCCGGACTTCCCCCGGTCCTGAGCATTCGGTTGTTGCAGGGGCACTGAACCCATGTCGCTTCGGGCGCTCGAAACAGGAACCGTGGTCGGCGGTTTCCGGCTCGAGGCGCCGCTGCCGATCGCCGCGACGGCGGAATTCTGGCGCGTTTCGCGCGCCGGCAGCGACGCGCCCTTGGTCATGAAGATCCCGCGCCTGGAGCATGGCGCGAACCCGATCAACATCGTCGGGTTCGAGGCCGAGCAGATGATCCTGCCGAAGCTTGCGGGCCCGCACGCACCGCGCTTCGTTGCGGCCGGCAGCCTGGAGAACCCGTACATCGTCATGGAGCTCATCCCCGGCGGTTCGCTCAAGGAGCATGTGGCGAGGCTGCCGCTACCGGCCGACGAAGCCGCGAGCCTCGCTGCGAGGATCGCCGCGGCCCTGCACGACATCCACCGGCAGGATGTGGTCCATCTCGACGTCAAGCCGAGCAACATCATGCTGCGGCCGGACGGCGAGGCGGTCCTGATCGATTTCGGCTTCTCGCGCCACCTCAAGCTCCCCGACATCCTCGCCGAGGAGTTTCCCGGCCCGATCGGCACCGGGGCCTACATCGCCCCCGAGCAACTGATCGGCAACCGCAGCGATCCGCGCAGCGACATTTTCGCGCTGGGCGTCATCCTCTACTTTTTCGTGACGGGCGAACGACCGTTCGGCGAGCCCGAGGGCGTCAGCGCCTGGCGCCGCCGGCTGTACAGCGAGCCCGCTCCGCCGCGCGCGCTGCGCGCCGACTGTCCGGCGTGGCTGCAGGAGATCATTCTGCGCTGCCTCGAAGTCGATCCCGAGCGCCGGCACGCCAGCGCCGCGCAGCTCGCCTTCGACCTGCAGCATCCCCAGCAAGTGGTGATCACGCGGCGGGGCGAGCGCACGCAGCGCCGCGGCATGCTCAATGCCCTGCTGCGCTGGATGACGGCCAAGCGCCGTCGGCCATTTCTGCCCACGCCGAGGCCGCCGCTCAAGCCGTCGCCCATCGTCATGGTGGCCGTCGACCTTGCGCCCGGCATGGAGGATTTGGGTGAGCTGTTGCGCCGCGCCGTGCGTCGCCACCTGCAGACCAACCCCGACGCACGGCTCACCTGCGTGAACGTGCTGCGGCTCTCGCGCATCGCCATCGATCCGACCGAGGACGAGCAAGGACGCAATCTCCACCTGCGCCGGCTCGCGGAGCTCCAGTATTGGGCGCGTACCCTGCCGGTTCCCGCCCATGGCATCACCTACCACGTGCTCGAGGCTGCCAATCCCGCCGTGGCGCTGCTCGACTACGCCCGCAACAACAACGTGGACCACATCGTCGTCGGCGCGCGGGCAAGCTCGGCGTTGCGCCGCTACCTCGGCAGCGTGTCGGCACAGGTGGTCGCCGAGGCGCCGTGCAGCGTCACCGTGGTGCGCGTGCGGGGGTCCAATGATGCGGCGCGCTCCAGTGCCCCCGCCTAGAGCACTTTCCGGTTCGATTGAACCGGAAAGTACTCTAGTTCTTTACGCTTGGTCGCATTTTCTTGCGGAAAACCGGTGTCCACTTTTCCGGAAAATGCTCTAGTGCATGCGACGAAGGATCAATCAATAAAGCCGTTTGCGCGTGCGATGGTTTGCATTTGATGGCTGACCCGATGCAATCAGCATCGAACGAACGCCGCCGGAAGACATAGATCACCGCACACAGCCATTGCGGAAAGCTATCGTCGAATGCGCGCAATGCTAGACGACGGCCCTCCTCGCATGGTTAAGTAGCACTTTCCACTGGGGGTTTGCCATGACGACAAAACTCACCACCGTAAAACTGGCGGACGGCAAGGAGCTGCTCGTGGAAATCGACGAGCCGCCGACCGTGGGCGTGCGCTCGGTTGGGATCGGTGACAAGGGCGAAGTCGACTTCAATTCCGCGTTGGAGACCGTCAAGAGCGCCGCCAACCAGCTGCAAGGCGCCCTGCTCTCGCTCGCGGTGAAACCGGAATCGTGCGAGATCGCTTTCGGCATCAAGCTGAGCGCGTCAGCGGGCGTGATTCTCGCCAAAGCGGGTACCGAGGCGAATTTCAGCATCAAGCTGAACTGGAAAAAGACATAGGTCCTTGCCCCGTGATTCTGCCGGGACTGGGACAGCGCATACGATCCGCTGTGCGCATCTGGAATACGCGCGACAATCGTCCGATCGGCGGCGGCTTCCTCGTTGATCGGCAGCACGTGATGACGTGCGCGCACGTGGTCGGCTTCGCCACCGGGCAGCGCGAGCAGTTGAAGCGGGTGCAAACTCCGGGAGAACTCGTGGTCGAACTCGACTTCGTCAGCGCACCGAAAACGCAAGGAGGCAAAACCTTCAGGGCGCACACGTTTGCCGAGGGTTGGTACCCCGAGGAAGCAGAGAGATTTCCGCGCGACGTCGCGGTCCTGCGGCTGGACGGAAGCAGCGAGCTGCCAACCGAAGCGAGCCCGGTCGTGGCCTGCCCAGAGACGCTGCCGGGCGATGAATTTTACGCTTACGGCCTCAAGGAAAATTTGCCCGACGGCACTTACGTGCAAGGAAAGTTCGTCGGCCAGCTCGGCCCCGACCGCGTTGAGGTGGTCGCCAATACTCTCGACCAAGCGATCCAGGAAGGTTGCTCGGGATCGGGCGTATGGAACGCGACGCGGTTCGGTCTCTCCGCCATGATCGTCGAGATGCACACCTCCACCCAGGGACGCGTCATTCCAGTCGAGGCGTTGAACGAGGTATGGCCGATCGCCCGCGCCGCGACGAGCGTCCAGCCGACCGCTCCCGGCTTGAATACGAGCACCGTGCTGCCGCTGATGAGCCGTCGCCTGTCGAGCATCTTGTACACGTTCGACCGGGAGGCGCAGGAAACCGAATTCGATCTGGCGCTCGATGCGCTCTGGCATGAACACCGGCGGCCGGTCGTTTGCGCCATCGCCGGAGTCGACGAGGATCGCCCCTCGTTGTGCCGGGATCGCTGTCTGCGGGTCAGATTGCGGGAGCGCCTCGAGCGACACGAGCTCGGGGGAAAGCTGCCGGTGCAGAAGAACATCCAGTGGCCGCGGGACGCGAACGTGAGGGTCGCCGATGTTCTCCTCAGGCTCAAGCAGCAGGTGAAAGGGGAGTTGAGGGCCGATGACGCATCTCCGGTCAACATCCGCAAAGCCTACAACAACGGCGTCGCGCCGTTCGTGTTTCACAGCTTGATCAGGGAATCCACATTCGACCACAGCCACCGCGATCTGCTGCTGCAGTGGATCGCGTTCTGGCAGGACGTCGGCGCGGAGCCTCTGAACAAGCCGCTCGCGGTGTTTCTGCTATTTCAGCTCGACGGCGCACCCGATCCGGCACTTGCGCTCGCCCGCTACTTCGCGGCGGAATTCGTGCGGAGTCCACCCGCGGGAGCGCGGGCCTTGCCCCTGCTGAACGATTTTTCCCGGGACGACGTGACGGATTGGCTCGTGCAAAAGGCCGAGGAACTGCAGCTCTCCGACAGCGACTTGGCGATGCAGCTCCTGCCCAATATCAGGACCGCTTTTTCCGTGTCGGAGACGTTGCGATTGGCACGCTTGGAAAATTGGATCGACAAGCTGCAGATGTGAACGATCATGGCAGATTTCACGGCGATACAATCCGAGGATCCACTGCGGCTGCGACCTCCGCTGGCGGAAGCGCACAAGCGATCCGATGCCTACTTTCCCGCCGACGGTCTGCAGCAAGCGATCGATGTTTCCATGCTGCTCGGCCAACCCCTGCTGCTCACCGGCGATCCCGGCACCGGAAAGACACGCGCGGCCTATTGGCTGGCCGAGCAGATCAAGGCCGGTCCGCTGCTGCGGTTCGACGTCAAGTCGACCTCGACGGGGACCGACCTGCTCTATCATTTCGATGAGGTGGCGAGGTTCCGCGACAGCACGCGCAGGGAAGAAAAGCCGCTCGTGCGTTACCTGCGCTTCAACGCGTTGGGCGCGGCGATCCTCCATGCGGCAGGAGGCGGTGCCGTCCTCCAGACGGTTACCGGAGAGCCGCTGGAAGGCGCAACGCTTGCGCGTCATCGCGAGCTGCTGCTCGACGCGTTCGGCGCGAAGGCGCCGCACGACGGCAAAGTCACGGCAGCCCTGCTGGCGCCCGACGACACGGCATTCGCAGGTGCGGCCCCGGTGCACCGCGTGGTGCTGATCGACGAGCTCGACAAAGCTCCACGCGATACGCCGAACGACCTGCTCGCCGAAATCGAGGACATGGGTTTCAAGATTCCCGAGCTCGGCCTCCTGGTCCAGGCCGATGCCGGCTTTCGGCCGATCGTCATCATCACCAGCAATTCGGAGAAGTCGCTGCCCGATCCGTTTCTGCGCCGCTGCGCCTATTTCGACATTCCATTTCCGCGCCGGTACGATTCCCGTGTGGATAAGGATTGGCCGGGCGAGGGAACGCTCGAGCAGATCATCGAGGCACGGATCGATGCGCTCGCGGGCGGCGGCACGCTCATCGAGCAGGCGCTCGATCTTTTCCAGCGCTTGCGCAAGCCCGACAGCGGAATTCGAAAAGCGCCCGGAACCGCGGAGCTGCTGGCATGGCTCGACGTCCTTGTGACCCGTAATGGCCTCGGTCCACGCGACGATCTCAAGAGTAGGCGCGAGGCAGCCGAGACCATCATGGGAAGCGTCCTCAAGACCAAGGAGGACCAAGACGCCGCGCGCCGCGTGATCAATGAATGGGCGAGAGCGGGAAGGTAGGCGCGCCATGAGCGCGACTGCGGATCCCGCTCTCCTTGAGGACCAACCGGACCTTCGCGCCCGCCGCCGACTTTATGCCTTCCTCGATCAGCTGAAGAAAGGCGACTTGGAGCTCGGGGCCGTCGACTATGCACGGGTCGATCGCGTGCTGATCCTGCTCGCCGCCCGCGGTATCCGGCCCGACAGCCCCGACGCGGCCGCCTGGATCGCGCCCGCCCTGTGCGGCTCCCCGACCGAACAGACCCTGTTCCATGAGCGCTTTCGCCAGTTCGTCACGCCGCAACCATTCACTGCGTTGGCCGGGCCGGAACCGGGCGCGCTGCACCTCGCGAAATCCAAGGCCGAGCTCGAGGTGGAGAAGCGCCCGCAGCACGAGGTCTGGCTTCGCCGCTGGCTCGCGTGGAGTTTCTACGCCGTGCTCGCCCTTGCCGTCCTGGTCGTGGCAGCCGAATATTTGCCGGCCCTGCTTCAATCCGGGGACAAGGCGCCGGTGCCGATCGAGCGGATAGCGCCGTATATTCCGCCGCTTGATTTCTCGTCGGG
>Ga0066903_100002253_pt1 | contig 14916 bp, 12 predicted proteins | sample PanSoiMetaGPlot1_FD_67491 | JGI IMG/M metagenome (GOLD analysis project Ga0066903, IMG submission 67491) | Tropical forest soil microbial communities from Panama analyzed to predict greenhouse gas emissions - Panama Soil - Plot 1 (version 2) | ecosystem: Environmental > Terrestrial > Soil >...
GGTGCTCGAGCAGGTGGTGCGCGACGCGGCCCATGCGGTCAAGACCGACCCGGGGCGGCCCACACTGGCGCGCCTCGCCCGCGCATGATTTTTTTGCGAGGAAACTCTGTGATGCAAAGTTCTCTCTGCGAGGAAGAACCCTTCCATGTCGCCATCATCATGGACGGCAACGGGCGCTGGGCTACCCGCCGCGGCCTGCCGCGCGAGGCCGGCCATCGCGCCGGCGTGGAGACGGTGCGGCGCATCGTCGAAGCCGCGCCGGAGCTCGGCATCAGCAAGCTCACGCTGTTCGCCTTCTCGTCCGACAACTGGCGGCGCCCGGCGCGCGAGGTGGGCGCGCTCATGACGCTGCTGCAGACCTACCTGCGCGCCGAGGTCCGGCGCCTGGTCGACAGCGGCACGCGCCTCACCGTCATCGGCCGCCGCGACCGGCTGCCGGGACGCCTGAGCCGGGAGATCGCGGACGCCGAGCGCGCGAGCGCGGCGGGCCAGCGCCTCCACCTGCGGGTCGCCCTCGACTACTCGGGGCGCGATGCCATCTTTCGCGCCGCTGCCGCCTTGGCGGGCGCGTTTCCGCCCTCGCCCGACCTGTTCGCGCGACGGGTCGCCCAGGCGGCCGACGACGACGCGAGCCCCGCCGAAGTCGATCTCCTGATCCGCTCGGGCGGCGAGAAGCGGCTGTCGGACTTCCTCTTGTGGGAGAGCGCCTACGCCGAGCTCTGGTTCAGCGACAAGATGTGGCCTGAATTCGGCGTCGCCGACCTGCAGGCCGCGGTGGCCGAGTTTCGCCGGCGAGAGCGGCGCTTCGGCGGTGTCGCCAACGTGACGCCGCTTGCTACCGCTGCAGGTGGGCGGGGATGAGGCCCGGCAGGCCGGTTTAGGGCGTTTTGTGCAGAGGCAGCCGTTGTCGTCATGGCCGGGCTTGTCCAGGCTTGTCCCGGCCATCCACGTCTTCGACACGCGCCTAAAGACCTGGATGCCCGGCACAAGGCAGCACAAGGCCGGGCATGACGATTCAATCCAACCGGAAGCGCGCTAGTTCAGGTAGACCTTCTCGCTCGGCTCGCCGCGCTGGTGCACCGGGCGGCGCGGCTCCGGGCCGTAATAGTCGCCGAGCCGCACCATGGGCCGCGGCTTGGTGAAGATCGCCACGATCCGGTCGAGCAGGGCCTTTCCGGACACCGGCTTCTTGAGGAACTCGTTGACGCCGAGGCCGGCCGCCTCCACGACGCGCCAGCGCTGCACGTGGCCGGTGAGCATGATGATCGGCACGTCCGGCACCGGGAACACGCCGGGCGAGCGCACGATGCGCACCAGCTCGGCGCCGTTGAGCAGCGGCATCTCCCAATCGAGGATGACCAGGCTCGGCGCGAACATGCGGATCGCCTCGAGACCGGCAACGCCGTCCACCGCCTCGTGCACGTTCTTCACGCCGATGCTGGTGAGGAGATTGCGCACGACCTTGCGCATGTAGGCATTGTCGTCGATCACGAGGACCTCGATCGAGGCCAGAAGCTTCTCGATCTTGCGTGGAAGGATCGATTCCATGGCGCCACCCCGGCCCCACCCAGCCCATTTCTTCGGGTGCCAGATTAAGCCGCTGCGGTTGAAATGGCCGTTAATGGCAGGACGAAACGGTGACGACCGCGCAACAGCGTTTCGACCTGGTAACCGGCGCACGGCAATCCGCGCCGCGAGGAAAGGATTCGTTCACCATAACCCTATTGCGTCATCAAACGGCGCTGATCACCCCACCCCGCCGCCTTCGGCCGCGACCCCGGATCAAGTCCGGGGCAGGCTCCTCCCCGTCAAGCGGAGGGTTATCGCATTTGGCGGTGCCGCTTCTAATACCTCCCCCTGAAAGGGGGAGGTATTTCGCATGCGACACCTCATATGCGATTGCCCTGCCCTTCAGGGGAGGGTCGGCGCGCCCGCGAAGCTGGCGCGCTGGGGTGGGGTGAAAATTTGTGACCCAGCATTTCTAACCCGCCCTGCCCGCACTACCGCCCGCCAGCCGTCAGGGTGCGGGCCACGGCGTCGCGCCAGCCGCGCCATTTTTTCCCGCGCGTCTCTTCGTCCATCGCCGGCGTGAAGCGCCGCTCGCAGCGCCAGGTGGCCGCGAACCCGTCCAGGTCGGGGCACAGGCCAGCCGCCCGTCCGGCCAGGTAGGCGGCGCCGAGCGCGGTCGTTTCCCGCACCACGCCCCGGTCGACCGGCGCATCCAGCATGTCGGCGAGGAACTGCATGGTCCAGTCGCTCGCCGTCATGCCGCCGTCGACCCGCAGCACGGCCTGCGCCCTTCCGGCCGGCCAATCGGCCCGCATGGCGTCGAGGAGGTCGCGGGTCTGGTAGCCGACGGCCTCGAGCGCGGCGCGAGCGAGCTCAGGCCTGCCCGATTTGCGGGTGAGGCCGAACACGGCGCCGCGCGCCGAGGCATCCCAGTGGGGCGCGCCGAGGCCGGCGAAAGCCGGCACCAGGTAGACCTCTTCGGCCGGATCGGCGGCGGCGGCGAGCCGGTCGGTCTCGCCGGCGTGGCCAATGATCCGAAGCTCGTCGCGCAGCCATTGCACCGACGCGCCGGCGACGAAGATCGCGCCTTCAAGCGCGTAGGTGCGCCGCCCGTCGAGCTGGTAGGCGATGGTCGTGAGCAGGCGGTGGCGCGAGCGCACCGGCTCTGCCCCGGTGTTGATGAGGGCGAAGCAGCCAGTGCCGTAGGTCGATTTCATCATGCCGGGCGCAAAGCAGCCCTGGCCGACGGTCGCGGCCTGCTGGTCGCCGGCGATGCCGAGAACCGGGATGGCGGCGCCGAACCATTCGGGCGCCGCGATGCCGTAATGGCCACACGATTCCCCGAGCGTCGGCAGCAGGGAAGCCGGGACGCGGAAGAGGTCGGCGAGCTCGGCGTCCCAGGCGCCGGCGCGGATGTCGAACAGCAGGGTGCGCGCCGCATTGGTGACGTCGCTCGCGTGCACGCGGCCGCCGGTGAGGCGCCCGAGCAGGAAGCTGTCGACCGTGCCGAACGCGAGCGAGCCTGCTTCGGCCGCCGCCCGCGCGCCGTCCACGTGATCCAGGATCCAGGCGACCTTGGTGGCGGAGAAATAGGGATCGAGGACGAGGCCGGTCCTGGCGCCGACCGCGTCCGCATGGCCGGCGCGCTCGAGCGCGGCGCAGACGCCGGCGGTGCGGCGGTCCTGCCACACGATGGCGTTGTGGATCGGCCGGCCGCTCGCGCGCTCCCAGACGATGGCGGTCTCGCGCTGGTTGGTGATGCCGATCGCGGCGATGTCCTTGGCGGCGACGCCGGCCTTGGCGATCGCCTCGCGACCGGTCGCCAGCGTGGTGGCCCAGATCTCCTCCGGGTCGTGCTCGACCCAGCCGGGCGCCGGATAGATCTGGGTGATCTCCTGCTGCGCCAGCGCGAGCGGCGCGAGCGCCGCATCGAACAGGATCGACCGGGTCGACGTGGTCCCCTGGTCGATGGCAAGCAGACAGGCCGCCATGCCGGCTCACTCGGCCGCCGCGCGCGGACGGCGCGCGCCCTCGATGAAGCGGGCGAGCGCGGCCTGCTCGTCGGGCTTGAGGAACAGCCCGAGCTTGGAGCGGCGCCACAACACGTCCTCGGCCGTCTCGGCCCATTCGTGCTCGATCAGGTGATGCACCTCGGCCGCCGTGAGGTCGGCGCCGAACCGGGCGCCGAGATCCTCGAGGCGGCGGGCACGCCCAAGGATGCGGTCGAGCCGCGTGCCGTAGGCGCGAGCGAGACGCGCCGCATGCGCCTCGGTGAGGAACGGCCACAGTCCGCGCGCGCGTGTGGCCAGCGCATTCACCCCGTCCCACGGGAAGTCGCCGCCGGGCAGCGGGGATCGGTGGGTCCACGACGGCCGCATCTGGAAGAACGGCGTCAGGCGCGAAAGCGCGGCCTCGGCAAGCCGGCGCGACGTGGTGATCTTGCCGCCATAGATGGAGAGGAGCGGCGGCTGTCGATGGCCGCCGTCGAGCGCGATGACGTAGTCGCGCGACAGGTCCTTGGCGGCTCCTGCGCCATGCAGCGAGCGCACGCCGGCAAAGGCCGATACCACCTGTTCGGGCCCAACGGCTTCGCGGAAGTACTCGCTCACGGCGCGGCACAGATAGGTAATCTCCTGCGGCTGCGCCGTCACCGCGCCGGGCTCGCCGCGGAAATCATGGTCGGTGGTGCCGATAAGGGTGAAGTCGCGGTGGTACGGAATGGCGAAGACGATGCGCCGGTCCGCGTTCTGGAAGATGTAGGCGCGGTCGTGGTCGAACAGGGCGCCGACCACGATATGGCTGCCCTTCACCAGCCGAACGCGCGGCACCTCGAGGCGCAGCACGGTCTCGCTCACCTGGGCGATCCACGGCCCGGTAGCGTTGACGAGGACGCGCGCGGTCGCCTCCTCGCGCTGGCCGCGCACGTTGAGCACCAGCCGCCAGCGCTGATCCTGGCGGTCGGCGCGCGCGCAACGGGCGCGGGTGCGGATCACGGCGCCGCGCTCGCGGGCGTCGAGCGCGTTGAGCACCACCAGGCGCGCGTCGTCGACGCAGCAGTCGGAATATTCCAGGCCGAGCCGGAACTGGCGCCTGAGCGGCGCGCCGATTGGCCCGACGCTCAGGTCGACCGTGCTGGTTGGCGGCAGGAGCTCGCGCCCGCCGAGATGATCGTAGAGGAAAAGGCCGAGCCGCAGCTGCCAGGCGGGCCGCAGGCCGGCGTGATGCGGCAGCACGAAGCGCGCCGGCCAGATCAGGTGCGGCGCGTTGCGCAGCATAACCTCGCGCTCCCGCAACCCTTCGCGCACCAGGCGCAGCGCGCCCTGCTCGAGATAGCGCAAGCCCCCGTGGATGAGCTTGGTGGAGGCCGACGAGGTGCCGGCGGCAAGGTCGCCCTGCTCCACCAGCAGGACGCGCAGGCCGCGGCCGGCGGCATCGCGCGCGATTGCCGTGCCGTTGATGCCGCCGCCGATGATGGCGAGATCGAAATCGGGCATGCGGGCTCGCTGATTCGCCTCAAGCGCCGCCAGCATGGCGCGGCCGGCCGGTTGGGCTCAAGGAGATTGGGCGCCCGGGCGCCTTCCGGAAGCTCGCGGCGCTCCCCGGCGCCGGCCAAATCGCTCGAACTTACAATTGCTTGATCCGTCCGCCGCGAGATCACAAGCGCGACGCCAGCGCGCCCGAACACTGGAATTCTGCGCCAGCCGCGCTATGAAGGACGGGGCGCGAAGCAGGAAAGGCCCGCGGAACTTCAGGACTCGCCGGAAAGGTCATGCCCGCTCCCCGCCTCCTCGTGATCGAAGGCAACACTGCGGCAGGGCGTGCGCGCCACCAGGCAGCCGGCGGCACGGTCGCGAGCGAAGGCTATGCGGCCCTGTTGCGCGAGCTTCTTCCCGGCGCCGTGGTCGATATCGCCTATCCGGCCGATTCGGCCGCCAGTCTGCCCGACCGCATGGCCCTCGAAGGATATGACGGCGTCACCATCACGGGCTCGGCGCTGCACGTCTACGAGGGAGGCCCCGAGATCCAGCGCCAGATCGACCTGGTGCGCGCCGTGCTCGGTGCCGGCACGCCGGTATTCGGCAGCTGCTGGGGGCTCCAGCTCCTGATGGCGGCGGCCGGCGGCAGCGTGCGGCGCAACCCGAAGGGGCGCGAGGTCGGGTTCGGACGCGCCATCCGCCTCACGGCGGCCGGCCGCGAGCATCCGATGTATGCCGGCAAGGCGGACAGCTTCGACGCGGTGACGGTGCATCTCGACGAGGTGGAGACGCTCGCGCCCGACACCACGGTGCTCGCGCTCAACGCCATGGCGGGGGTGCAGGCGGCCGAGATTCGCCACAACGGCGCCTTGGCCTGGGGGGTGCAATACCATCCGGAATATTCGCTCAAGGAGCTCGCCGCGATCGTGCGCCGCGCCGGCATCCGGCTGGTGGAGGAAGGATTCTTCGCCGCCGAATCCGATCTCCTGCACTATGCCAACGAGCTGATGACGCTCGACCGCGAGCCGACCAACAAGCCGCTCGCCTGGCGTCACGGCGTCGACGGCGCGGTGCTGCAGCGCAGCCTGCGGGTGAAGGAGGTGGCGAACTGGATCGAGCGCATGGTGGTGCCGACGCGGAACAAGCGGGGGCGCGGGTGAAGTTGGCCGATACGGCGCGCAGCGGGAGGAAGAATTGGATTATCGCGATCGCCACGTGGTGGTGACGGGCGGAACCGGCGCGCTCGGCAGCGCGGTGGTGGGCGAGCTCATCCGGCTCGGCGCCACCTGCCACATCCCGGTGCTCCACGAGAAGGAGCTGGAGCGCTTCCCCTATCGCGATCACGCGCAGGCAGTGATCGCGCGGGACGGCAACCTCGCCGACGAGGCCGCGGTGGCGCGGCTCTATGCCGGCGTGCCGCGCCTGTGGGCGTCGATCCACATCGCCGGCGGGTTTGCGGCCGCGCCGGTGGCGGAGACCGCCAAGGCCGCCCTGATGCAGCAGATCGACATGAACTTCGTCACCTGCTTCCTGTGCTGCGCGGCCGCCGTCAATGCCATGACCAAGGCCGGCGCGGGCGGACGCATCGTCAACGTCGCGGCGCGGCCGGCGCTGGAATGGCGCAGCGGGGCCGGCATGGCGGCCTATACGGCGAGCAAGGCGGCGGTCGCGGCGCTCACCGTCGCGCTCGCCGAGGAGGTGGCGAAGCACGGCATCCTGGTCAACGCCATCGCACCCTCCATCATGGACACGCCGGTAAACCGCCAGGCGATGCCCAAGGCCGACCACGCCGCCTGGCCCAAGGTCGAGGAGGTGGCGGCCAGCATCGTGTTCCTCGCCTCGCCCGACAACAAGGTGACGCGCGGCGGCGTGGTGCCGGTATACGGGAGGTCGTGAGGACATCTGCCGTCAGATGATCCGGCAGGCCTCGTCGAAGGAAAAGCGCGGCAGCCGCTCGAACGTGTGGGACGGGTCGCCGCGGCCGAGGTTGCACAAGAAGTTCGATTTCACCCGGCCGTCGGGGAAGAAGGCGGCGTCCACCTTGGCGTTGTCGAAGCCCGACATGGGCCCGCAATCGAGGCCGATGGCGCGGGCGGCGAGGATAAAATAGGCGCCCTGCAGGGAGCCGTTGCGCAAGGCATGGACTTCCGCCTCGGGCTTGCCGGCAAACCAGCTCGCGGCCGCCGGATTGTGCGGGAACATGCGCGGCAGGTGCTGGTAGAAGTGCAGGTCGTAGGCGAGGATCGCCGTCACCGGCGCGGCAAGAGTCTTGTCGCGGTTGCCGGAGGAGAGCGCGGGCTTGAGCCGCTCCTTGGCTTCACGGCTGCGCAGGAACAGGATGCGCGCCGGCTGGCAGTTGGACGAGGTCGGGCCCCACTTCATCAGCTCGTAGATGGCGCGCAGGTCGGCATCGGAGACCGGGCCATGGAAGGCGTTGTGGGTGCGCGCGGTGCGGAACAGCCGGTCGAGCGCAAGGTCGGGCAGCGCGCCGGAGGCGGTCGGCTCGTTCATGGCGGGCATCTCCGGTAGGGGATGTGCGTTGGGACTATCCCTTGCCGCGAGCAGACCCCCACCCGGTCGCCACCGCCTTCGGCACTGGCGACCGACCCCGGATCAAGTCCGGGGCAGGCTCTGCCCCTTTCAGGGGGAGGTAAAATCGAGCCCTGCCCATGGAAAGGAATCAGGACGTGCATGCGCCGGGTTGGTCAAAGCGACGACTACCCGGCGGCCGGCACGATCTCGGTGGAAGTCGCGCGGGCAAGGCGGCGGACCGCGCCGGAGGTGACGAGGGTGCGGGCTTCGGCGTAGGCCTCGTGGTTCTTCTCGATGTGCTTGAGATTGTAGAGGTAGTTCACCATCAGGCCGTGCGACTGGCCCATGGCCTTGCCGGAGGTGTCGGCGAGCCAGTTGATCTGCTCGAGCCGGGCGCCGTTGCCGAGGTGGAACCGCGCCACCGGATCGCGCGGCGTGCCGCTCTTGGTGCGGGCATGGAGGAAGTACCAGGCAGCGGCGCGCAACAGCGGCTCGCGCACGGAATCGCGGGTCGCGGGCATCTGCCACCAGCCCTGGACGTCGAGATTGGCGAGCGCGGCGCGATCGTCCGCGTCGAGCACGGTCGAGACCTCGCGCGCCCGCTCGCGCGTGAGCCAGTCGGCGAAGCCGGGCACCGGCGAGAGGGTCACGAAGGTCGAGATGTTGGGGATCTCGCGGGAAATCTCCTCCGCCACCTGCTTGATGAGGAAGTGCCCGAAGGTGACGCCGGTGAGCCCGCGCTGGCAGTTGGAGATCGAGTAGAACACCGCCGTGGTGGCGCGGTCGGGCGGGACCACCTCGCGCTGGCTGGTAAGGATCGGGGCGATCGCGGTGGGGATGTCGCGGGTGAGCGCGACCTCGACGAAGATCAGGGGATCGTCGACCAGGGCGGGATGGAAGAAGGCGTAGCAGCGCCGGTCGCGCGGGTCGATGCGCCGGCGCAGGTCGTCCCAGCCGCGGATGCGGTGCACCGCCTCGTAGCGGATGATCTTCTCCAGGATGATCGCCGGGGTCGCCCAGTCGATGCGCCGCAGCACCAGGAAGCCGCGATTGAACCAGGAGGAGAACAGGTGGACGAAATCGGCGTCGACGGCGGCGAGGTCGTCGCGGTGCGCCATGGCGTCGAGGAGCTGCTCGCGCATGTCCACCAGCCCGGCGGTGCCGCCGGGCGCGAGATTGATGCGCCGCAGCAACTCCTGGCGCCGCGCCTCCGCGGCGGCGTGCAGCTCGGCGATCGCCTCCTCGGAAGGATCGCGCCGCCATTCCTCGATTGCCGCGCCGAGGCGCTCGTGATCCGGCCCGAACCGCGTCGCCAGCGCCTCGAAGAAGGCGATGCGCGGGCCGGTGGTGAGCTGCGCGTAGCTGGCGAGGATCTCGCGGGCGAGCGCCACGCCGGAGGCCTCGCCGCGGCGCGACAGCAGCTCCTCGCACAATTCGACCAGGCTCTCCGAGCGGGAGGCGGCCGAATCGCGCCGGGCGCCGGCGCGCTCGATCAGGGCGCGGCCGCGCTCCGTGATGGTCTGCAGGAGCTCGCCGAAAAACGAGGTGTTGTTCATGTTACAGGCCCATGACGGCGTCGGCCAGCCACGTGGCGATCCCGGGAAAGAAGCACAGGATGAAGATGGACGATGTCATCAGCACGACGAATGGTAGTGTGCCCCACATGACGTCGCCAAGCGGAATATCCGGCGCGATATTCTTGATCACGAAAATGTTGAGGCCGACCGGCGGATGGATCAGGCCCATCTCCATGACGATGGTCATGATGACGCCGAACCAGACCAGGTCGAAGCCCGCCGCCTTGAGCGGCGGCAGGATGATGGGCGCCGTCATCAGGATGATCGAGACCGGCGGCAGGAAGAAGCCGAGCACGACCACCAGGACCAGGATGGCGAACAGCAGCACCCAGCGGGACAGCTCGAGCGAGACGATCCAGGCCGCCGCCGATTGGCTGATGTGCAGGTAGCTCATGACGTAGGAATAGAGCAGCGACATGCCGATGATCAGCATCAGCATGGTCGACTCGCGCAATGTTGCGACCAGGATCGGCTCGAGATCGTGCGGCGTCCACACCGCATAGATGAGGGCGATCAGCGCCAGCGCAAGAACGGCGCCGAGTCCGGCGGTCTCGGAGGGAGTCGCATAGCCGCCGTAGAGCGCCACCATGACGCCGGTGAGCAGGATCACGAAGGGGAGGACCCGCGGCAGCAGGGCGAACTTGTCGCGCACGCTCAGCGTATCCGGGCGCAGCAGCTCCGAATAGGCGCCGGTCGCGGCGTGCGCGGCGCGGGCGGCGCTGAGCTCGCGGCGGTAGCGCCACATGGCATAGCCGGCGAACAGGGCGACCAGCAGCAGGGCCGGCCCGATGGCGGCGAGGAACAGCCGGCCGAGCGACTGCTCGGCGGCCACCGCATAGAGGATCATGGTGATGGAAGGCGGCAGCAGGATGCCCAGCGTGCCGCCGGCCGCAATGATGCCGGCCGCAAATCCTCCGGAATAGCCGCGCCGGCGCATTTCCGGGATGCCGGCCGACCCGATCGCCGAGCAGGTGGCGGGCGAGGAGCCGGCCATGGCGGCGAACAGTGCGCAGGCGAACACGTTGGCGATGCCGAGGCCGCCCGGAATGCGGTGCATCCAGGCGTGGAGCGCGCCGTAAAGGTCCCGGCCGGCGGGCGAGCGGCCGATCGCAGCTCCCTTGAGGATGAACAGCGGGATCGACAGCAGGGTGATCGAGGCCATCTCCTCATAGACGTTCTGGGTGATGGTATCGACCGAGCCGCCCGGCATGAACACGATCATGAACAGGGTCGCAACCGCGCCGAGCGCAAATGCGATCGGCACGCCGGCAAACATCACCAGCAGGGTGACGCCGCCATAGAGCAGCCCGATCGACAGCGTTGTCATGGGCCAGGCTTCTGCGGCTTGAGCGCGGCGAGGATCTGCAGCAGGATCTGGACGGTCAGCAGCGTCATGCCAACGGCCATGAGCGAATAGGGAATCCACAGCGGCGGCGCCCAGGTCGAGCCGGAATGGTAGTTCTCGACCCAGGCCTCGTGCAGCAGCGTCCACGACTTGGCGGCGAAATAGGCGCAGAACGCGAAGCTCACGACGTCGACCAGGAACAGGCGAACCCGGTTGGCCCGATTCGACAGCAGGACCGCCACGGCCTCGATGCCCACATGGCCGCGCCGGGCCTGGACGGCGGCCGATGACATGAACACGGCGCCGACGATCAGGAACACGGACGTCTCGTCCTGCCAGTCGGTGGAGATTTTCAGGAAATAGCGGACGACGACGCTGTAGGTGAGCACCACGGAGGCGACGACGAGCGCCACCGAGGAGAGGATCACGACCAGGTAGTTGAGACGGGCGACAAGGCGCTCGGCCGACCCGACGGCGCCCGGAGCAGGCGCCATCAGGCCGGCGGTCTCGACGTCGTCGAGCCCGTGCGACATCAGCCCCCCGGGAACGGTCTAGAGCGCTTTTCGCTCAGGTTGACCATAAGGTCGTCACCGAAAAGCGCTCTAGATTCGATGCTTGTCGCATTTTCTTGCGGAAAACCGGTGTCCACTTTTCCGGAAAATGCTCTAGACGTCAGGAGACGTGGACGCTCTCGGCAAGCTTGATGAGCTCGGCCGACAGCGGCGTCTTCGCGGCATAGTCCTTCCAGGCGGTGTCCCGCGCGATGACGCGCCACTTCTCGACGATGGCGTCGTCGAGGTCGTACACCTTGGCGCCCTTCTTGACGTACACATCGGCCACCTTCTGATCGTCCGCCATGGCCTCCTGGGTGCCGAACGCCTCGAGCTCGGCGCCGATCTTCATGATGGCGTCGCGCTGGTCCTTGGGGAGGGCGTCGAACACCTGCTTCGACATCACCACCGGCTCCAGCATGTACCAGTAGGACTTGCCGCGGCCGGTGGTCAGCGCCTTCGACACCTCCTCCAGGCGGAACGAGATCAGGCTGGTGGAGGAGGTGATGGCGGCGTCGCAGGCGCCGGTCTGCATCGCCGCATAGACCTCGTTGGACGGCAGCGACAGGGTGGAGGCGCCGGCCGCCTTGAGCACCATGTCCATCTCGCGGCTGGCGCCACGCACTTTGAGGCCCTTGGCGTCCTCCGGGTTGACGATCGGCACCGCGCGGCTCGCAACCCCGCCGGCCTGCCAGATCCAGCTCACGATGACGACGCCCTTCTCGGCCAGGAAGTCCTGGAATTTCTGGCCGACGGGGGCGCTCTTCCAGGCCGCGCCCTGCTTGTAGGAGCTCACCAGGCCGGGCATCAGGCCGATATTCGTCTCCGGCACCTCGCCGCCCGCATATGAGATCGGATAGAGGGAGAGGTCGAGCGCGCCCTTGCGCAGCGCGGAAAACTGGGCGACCGTCTTCATCAGCGAGGAGTTGGGATAGACCTGCATGGTCAGTGCGCCGCCGGTGCGCTTCTCCAGTTCGGCGGCAAACTTGCGGCACAGCCGGTCACGGAAATCGCCCTCGTCGATGGTGCCGCCGGGAAACTGATGGGAAATCTTCAGGACCTGGGCGGCCGAGCCCAGGCGCGGCGCGGCAACGATTGCGGGCGCGGCAAGCGCGCCGACCAGGACGCGGCGTCGGCTGATGGTCATTGTCTCCTCCTTGGCGCTGTGCTGATTTGCCAGCCTGATCGGCGATGAAACGTCAGCGCGCTACGGTTGTCAAAGGCCAGGCTAGTGCCCCGTTTCCGAAGTTCGTGGTACATCGCGGCACCCTCTCGCACGAACTTCGGAAGCAAAAGGGGCAACCGGGGTAGGAACTTCAAATCGGCGGCATCAGTGCCCCGCTTCCGAAGTTCGTGATCCATTGCGGCACCCTCTCGCACGAACTTCGGAAGCAAAAGGGGCACTAGCAAGCATATGATTCCAGTGCCGCTTTTCGATTTGAAGTTCCTAAACGAGCTTGCCGCAACCGCGGTAGGAACTTCAAATCGGCGGCACTAGCCGCATCATATAGACAAAACGTCGGGCGGCGGCCACACCCGGCCGAGGCTCAGCGTGCGGCGGCCTGCCGCGTCTCGAAACGGGAGGTGACCGATGGGGGGTCCGTTAACCGGTCTGCGCGTGCTCGAGCTTGCCCGTATCCTGGCCGGGCCGTGGGCCGGCCAGGTGCTGGCCGACCTGGGCGCCGAGGTGACCAAGGTCGAGCGCAAGGGCACCGGGGACGATACCCGCGGCTGGGGGCCGCCGTTCGTGGCGGCGGCCGACGGCGGCCACCTGGGCGCGGCCTATTTCCACGCCACCAACCGCGGCAAGCGCTCGATCGAGCTCGACTTCGAGAGCCCGGAGGGCCGCCGCATCGTGCGCAAGCTCGCGGCACGCTCCGACGTGCTGATCGAGAACTTCAAGGTCGGGGGGCTCGCCAAGTTCGGCCTCGACTACGCCAGCCTGGCGCCCGAGAACCCGCGGCTCATCTACTGCTCGGTCACCGGCTTCGGCCAGGACGGCCCCTACGCGGCGCGCGCCGGCTACGACCTCATGGCGCAGGGCATGGGCGGGTTCATGGAGCTCACCGGCACGGCCGAAGGCGAGCCGATGCGGGCGGGCGTGCCGGTCTCCGACATTTTCACCGGCGTCTACTCGGTCATCGGCGTGCTGGCGGCGCTGGCGCAGCGGGAACGGACCGGCCGCGGCTGCTACGTGGATGCGGCGCTGGTCGATTCGACCGTCGGCGTGCTGTCGAACCAGGCGCTCAATTACCTGATCTCGGGCGAGGTGCCGAAACGGCTCGGCAATGCCCATCCCAACATCGTGCCGTACCAGGTGTTTCCGGTCGCCGACGGCCACATCATCATCGCCACCGGCAACGACGGCCAGTTCGCCAAGCTGTGCGCCGTCCTGGGGGAAGAAAAGCTCGCGCAGGACGCCGCCTACCGCACCAATTCCGACCGGCTGGCGCGGCGCGCCGAGCTGATCGGGAAGCTTTCCGCCGCCACGCGACGCCTGCCGGCCGCCGAGCTGCTCGGCAAGCTGGAAGCGGTCGGGGTGCCGGCTGGTCCGATCAACAATCTCGAGCGGGTGTTCGCCGACCCGCAGGTCGCCCACCGCGGGATGCGCATCAATCCGCCCAGCGCCGCCGCCGAGGGCGGCACCATCCCGGGCGTGCGCACGCCGATCATGATCGACGGCAAGCCGATGGCGGCGGAGCGCCCCTCCCCTCGCCTCGGCGAGCACACGGCGGAAATCCTGCGCGAGATCGGCGAGGGGTGAGCGTCATTGCCGGCCTGCCCGCATTACTGCGTCACGAACTTTCACCCCACCCCGGCTCGCCAGCTTCGCTGGCGCGCCGACCCTCCCCTTGACGGGGAGGGTCGCCGCCGAAGGCGGCGGGGTGGGGTGATCGATTGCCGTTTTGCGAGGCAGTAGCGCTAAACGTCGAAGCCGGCGCAAGGCGGGGCGTGACGGCGCAAAGACGCAAATGCCCGGCACAAGGCCGGGCATTCACAAGGGCGCACGGGCGCCACCTCGAGGAGCGGCTATCAGGCAGCGCGGCGGGGGTTTCATCCTCGACCCCACTCTTCGCCACGTGGTCGCCCGTGCGAGAATGAGAATAGCACAAGGCCGCGGGTGCGCTAGGCGCGTTTGCGCACTCTCCACCGAAAGCTGGAATCGCCAGCACGTTCAAGCGCGTCGCCTGGGGATAAGTGCGACGGGTGCGGCAGTGGCATAGCAAAACTGCCGCGCGCCGCGCGGCCGGCGGATGGCATCTATGCCTTCAGCCGCGGCAGCAGCGTGAGCGCATTCTCCCGCTCGATGGCGCGCAGGTCGGCGGCATCAAAGCCGTAAGCCGCAATTCCCTCGTTGACCTCAGCGGCGGGCCGGAACGGATAGTCGGTGCCGTACATCACCTGGGCGATCGGCACCATCTTCAACAGCGCCGCGATCTGTCCGGGCGTGTTGCCCTGCGCCAGCTCGTAATGGAAGCGGGCGAACAGCGCCAACGGTCCCTCCGGCATGTTGGCGGGCTTTCGCTCCTGCCACAGGCGGACGAACCGTCCGGTCAGGAACGGCAGCGTGCCGCCGCTGTGGGAGAACAGCCAGCGGATGTCCGGATACTTCGTGGCCGTGCCGCTGAACACCAGGTGGGCGATGGTGCGGGTGGTGTCGGTCGCGAACTCGATCGACGAGGGCGGCACGCCGGGAGTAAGGCCGCGGCAGCAATCGGGCGTGGTCGGATGCACATAGACCACGGCCTTGCGCCGGTTGAGTTCGGCATAGACGGGTCCGAACGACGGGTCGCCGAGATACTTGTCCTGGTAGCTGGTGAACAGGGCGATGCCGTCCGCATGCAGCGTGTCGAAGGCGTGCTCGATCTCCTTCAGGCTGCCCTCGGCGTCAGGCGGCGCGATGACGGCGAACAGGCCGAAGCGGC
>Ga0066903_100002254_pt1 | contig 14913 bp, 7 predicted proteins | sample PanSoiMetaGPlot1_FD_67491 | JGI IMG/M metagenome (GOLD analysis project Ga0066903, IMG submission 67491) | Tropical forest soil microbial communities from Panama analyzed to predict greenhouse gas emissions - Panama Soil - Plot 1 (version 2) | ecosystem: Environmental > Terrestrial > Soil >...
CAGCTCGAACTTCATGTTGTCGCGGAGGTAGTCGAAGCCGAATTCGTTGTTCGTGCCGTAGGTGATGTCGGCGGCATAGGCAACCTGCCGCTCGGCGTCGTTGAGATCGTGCTGGATCACGCCGACCGACATGCCAAGGAAGCGGTAGATCTTGCCCATCCACTCCGAGTCGCGGCGGGCGAGGTAGTCGTTCACGGTGACGACGTGGACGCCCTTGCCTTCGAGCGCGTTCAGGTAGGCGGGCAGTGTCGCGACGAGCGTCTTGCCCTCGCCGGTTTTCATCTCCGCGATCTTGCCCTTGTGTAGGACGGCGCCGCCGATGAGCTGCACGTCGAAGTGCCGCATGTTGAGAACGCGGCGGCCGGTCTCGCGCACGACGGCAAACGCTTCCGGCAACAGGTCGTCGAGCGTTTCGCCCTTCGCGAACCGCTCCCGGAACTCCGTCGTCTTGCGCCGCAGCTGTTCGTCGCTGAGCGACTGTACGGACGACTCCAGCGCGTTCACCCGGGTGACGATCGGGCGCAAACGTTTCAGTTCACGTTCGTTCTGGGTTCCGACGACTTTGGCGAGAAGGGTGTCCAGCATCAGCGGCGTAACGACAGGGATATCCAACGATTGTAACGCACGATCCTGAAAAAGGCCTGAACAAGGCGGAAAGGCGGAAAGGCGGGAACGAAAGGGCCGAAGGTCCTAAGGCGGAAGGACAGGCTGAAGGTCGGAACGAAAGGCTGAAGGTCGGAAGGGAACGGCTGAAGGTCGGAACGAAAGGCTGAAGGTCGGAACGAAAGGCTGAAGGTCGGAAGGGAACGGCTGAAGGTCGGAAGGGCAGGGCTGAACGCCCTTCGGCCTTTCGGCCTTCCGCCTTAGCCTTTCAGCCTTCCAACCTTCGGCCCTTCCTTCCCGCCTTTCCGCCTTCCCGCCTTGCGAGGTTCAGTGAGCCGGCTGCGTGAGGAGCTGCAGCGGGTTGATCAGTTGACCATTCGCCAGGATCTCGTAGTGCACGTGTGCGCCGGTGGCGCGTCCGGTAGCGCCCACATAGCCGATCACGTCGCCGCGCTTCACCGTGGCGCCCGGCTTCACGTTGTAGCGGCTCAGGTGGCCGTAGCGTGTAACGAGGCCGAAGCCGTGTTTGATGACAACGAGGTTGCCGTAGTCCCCGGTGTACGACGCGGTTTCCACCGTGCCGTCAGCCGTCGCGAACACCGGCTGACCTTTCTCGGTCGAGATATCGAGGCCCTGATGGAACGCCGGCTCGCCGCTGAACGGGTCGCTGCGTCCACCGAACGTCCCGGTCAGCCAGCCGTGCGCCGGCCAAATCGACGGCGTGGAGGAGGCGAGCGCTTCGCGACGCTCGACGTTGCTGCGCACCGACCGCAGCCGTGACTCGAGGCCCTGCAGCAGCTCGCGCAGGACGCCAAACGTGTCTTCCGGCGTCGCGAACGCAGCCCTCGCGACCTCCGTGACCGCGGGGTTCGCCGGCACGTTGGCTCCGCCGGCGGCGCGAGCCTTGACGACGGCGGGCAGCTTCTGCATCGCGCGCGCCTGGGCGGGTTCGATGTGGCTGCGGACGCCGAGGTCGTTGATCACGGTTTCGAGCGACTGAATCTGGCCGGTCAGCTCCCCGGTCGCGGCGCGGTAGCTGCCGTTCTCGATCAACAGGACGGAATTCGACGATCTGAGCTGATCGATCTCGCCATGCGCGCTCCATTTCGCGCCGAGCCCGATCAGGATGGGAAGCGCGATGACGGTGAAGATGATTCCCGAGGCGATTCGAAGGTTGACCGTGAGCTGGCGGATCACACCGCTCGTACGGTCCGCGATTACGACGGTATATCGGCGGCCGGGCATTGGGGGATATGGGCGAACGCGAACCGTGTCGCGTCCGAAGCGCGGTGACTCTATCACACGCGTCCGCTTTCGGCTACTATTCGGCGTCTGTCTTGTTGAGTTTTGGCTGCGAATCTTCATTGACTCTGCTGGCGAAAACCGTCTTATCGGATCTAGTAATCGCGGCCACCACGCCGATGGTCGGCGCATCTGGCTCAGCCATAGCGGCTGCTCAACGTAGCGCGAAGAGTTCGGCCGAGCGGAGGGGCGTTTGATGCGCATTCGGGCCCTCGCATTCGCGATCGTCGCCGCCGCCGTTGCCGTCGTCACGGCTGGCCATCCTCGCGCGGAAGTCGGCAAGCCCGGCGTCACGCCGGTGCCGTGTCCCACACAGGAGTGGCAGTTCGGCGAGGCGAACTTCGAGGCGCTGCCCGGCGCGAAGGCGCACTTCGGCAAGAACGAAGGCGGCTTGTACCGCATCGAAATTCCTGAGAGCTGGAACGGCGATCTCGTCCTCTTCGCGCACGGATTCGTGTCGAATGCCGGAACCAACGGATCGATGCTGCGGGTGGGCACGCATCGGTTCCGCGAGCACCTCGTCAAGGAAGGCTACGCGTGGGCGGCGTCGAGCTATCGCTGCAACGGCTACGTGCCAGGACAGGGACTGGTCGACACGATGGCACTGATGGACCTGTTCAGGCAGGCGAACAGCGGCCGCGCGCCGACGCGGACCTATCTCACCGGCGAGTCGATGGGCGGCCACATCACGCTGCTCGGCATGCAGGAGTTTCCGACGACGTTCGCGGGCGGGCTGGCGATGTGCCCGGCGGGATCGGAACTCTTCGACTTCTTCGCGGCCTCGAGCGCGGCGGCGGAGGTGATCACCGGCATTCAGTTCCACGCGGACTCGATCCCGCGGGACATCGCGACGATGACCGAGATCCTCGGCAAGCCACCCGACTACACCGAGAAGGGCCGTCAACTCGCCAGTGTCGAGATCCAGATCAGCGGCGGCCCACGTCCGTTCGCAATGGAAGGCCTGTCGGGTCGCTTCCTCGCGAACGCCAGCACGAGCCAGGGCGCCCTCCTCGGCAGCGCGACGCCCGGCAATCGCGCGGTCGACACAGCACACATCAAGTACTCCATCGGCGACGGCATGGGAATGAGCGCCGACACGCTGAACGCGAAGGCGCGCCGCAAGATGGGAGACCCGGAGTACCGGGGCGCGAACAGTCCCTACGAAGAAGTCGCGCCGTTCGACGGGAAGATTCAGCGGCCGCTGATGACGATGCACGGGACCGGCGATCTGTTCGTGCCGATCTTCCTCGAGCAATCGCTGAAGCGCGCGGTGAAGGCCGCCGGCAACGAGAACCGGCTCACGCAGCGGATCTATCGCATCGGTGCGCACTGCCAGTTCAGCCAGCCCGAGATGACCAAGGCCTTCGACGATCTCGTCGCGTGGGTGCAGACCGGCACGAAGCCTCAGGGAGACGACGTGGACGGCGATCTCACGAACGCCGGCATGACGTTCACCAACCCACTGCGCCCGAACGATCCCGGCGGGCGCACCGTCGCCACGCCGTCATCGAAGCAGTAGTAGGTCCGGCTAAAGCCGGACACGACCGGACGGGACTCGGGGCTCGGGGCTCGCCGTGGCGCTGGATTGCGGCTGGCCCCCAGCCCTCATCCCCCAGCCCCTAGTCGTCTACATCGCGACCAGCCGCTGACCCACGACGACCTGATCGGCCGGCGGAATCTCGCCGTCCAGGAATCTGCCGATGTCGAAGGTTCGCGTCGGATTCAGGACGCTGACGGTGAGCATCGCCGACGGACGCGCGGCCACCGTCGGATCCAGCGTCCGCGCCGCTTCGACGAACACCGACTGCGCCAGCGGCCGGAATGCCGACCCGACGAACACCGTTTCGCCGGCGTGCGAATTGAACGTGCGCGTGATATCGCTCGCAAAGTCGGCGAGTCGATCGAGCGCGTCGGCCGGGCTGTCCGCCCGCAGGAAGGATTGCACCTCGACGAACGCATCAGAGGCGCTCAGAACGATGGTCCGTTCGAATGACAGCAGGTTGTCGAGCAGCTGCCTGCCAGCGCCGGGGCGGAGCACCCCCGCTACGATGGAGCCAGCCTGATCGTTCGCGTAGAACTGCATCGCGCTGTCCAACCCTGCGTCGTGGAGCCGCTGCTGCAGCGCGGGCAGGCGCGCGGCAAGAAGCACGACCGCGAGGTTCGTCACCATCGTCACCTGCTTGTTGTCGCGGTTGTCCCAGATCACGCCGCCGCCGGTCAATGCATTGGCCGGCGGGATCGACGCCCAGGTGAGCAGCACGGCGCTCGATCCGAGATTCGCGACGCGCCTGGTGTCCGCCAGGTAGTAGAACGAGACCACCTCTTTCAGCGCCCGCTGGATCCCGATGGCGATGGCGCGAGCGGACGCCTTCAACTCGTTCTTCGCGACGGGGCGGAACCACGCCGCGAGCGCCGCGCTCGGCACGGTCAGTTCGTACGAAAGACAGACGTCGCCGAAGACGCTCGGGCCGTTGTGAAGCTTGCCCTCGATCGAGTCGTCGAACAGCCGGTACCAGTCCTCGAGCTTCGTCGCACCGGCGAACTGACTCAACATGAACTTCTCGAGGAACGGCCGCGTCGTGGCTTCGAAGTCGGCGCGGCGCATTGCCGTGTTCGACTGCAGCAGCTCATACGACCATGTGCTGTCGAACGAGTGAATGTCGACCGCATCCGCGCGATCCGGTGTCGCAGCGACCGCGGCGGCGACGCCGACCGACAGTGTGCTGCGGAAGCGGTTCTTCGAGGTGTCGACGTCCTGGCCGGTCGCCTGATACGCCACCACGCCGGGGCCCGACGCATCGACGTCGATTCGCGACAGCGCCTGGTTGATCGTCTGTTTCTGCAGATCGACATGCGGCAGCGAAATGTTGACGGTCGTCTTGCGCGTCAGTTCGTGCGTGAGGACGCCGGTGCGAATCCGCGCCGCGGCGCTTTTCGCCCTCAGGATTCTGCCGATGTCGGATTGCTGGAGGAGCGCCGCCAGCAGGTCCTTCCCCTCCTCTTGCGTCGTGTCGAACTCGACGTCGAGCACCGCCGTATCAGCGGTGGTGCGTGCCCAGGTCGCCGCGAGATCGAAGCCGTAGCGTGAGTTCAGCGCGTCCTTCACCCGGTCGTAGATTTTCTTGCGCGCCGTCAACGCCAGGTTGATCGCGTTCTTGATGTCGTTCAGATCCTCGAAGTGGAGCGTCTTGTCGAAGAATACGCCGAGGCGTCCGACCAGCCAGCTGTCGAGCGTGTCGAAATCCGCCCTGTTGACGACGGCGATGACCTGATCCAGCCGCAGTTTCTGATCCACGTACTGCTGCAGCTTCGTGATCACGCCGCCGTCGAGAACCCCCTTCACGTTCGTGGCGAGCGAGCGGACCACGTTGGGCCGGTTGATCAGCGCGAGCAATCCCCGGTCGGCGGCGGCGTTCAACAGCGGGGCAAGCGGCGACGTCGTGAACCCGGCGTCACGGAGCAGCGACGCGTACGCCGTCCGCAGCACGCCATCGTCGGTGGCGGTGAGCAGTGTGAGACTGTCGTTCAGCACCTGGATCTCCTGATCCGACAGTCGCCGGCCGATCAGCTTCCACAGCTCCGCCGAAACCTTCGGCCCGAGGTTCTCCCACTGCTGGATCGCGTTCAGGATCTTGCCGCGGACCGCGTCGAACTCCTGCCTGAAGTCCTTGCCGGTGAGATTCTTGAAGAGCTCCTGCGCCTTGTCGTTGGAGAGGCCGGCCACGATTTCGCCGACGCTCTTGGTCGGGTCGGTCCAGTCCTCGAGGTGCTTCAACGCCGAGACGATCTGCGCGCCGTGGACCCCGAAGACCGCGGCAATGAAGTCGTCGACCCGGTCTGGAGCGACCGTCTCGACGCCGATGACGCCGACCGTGAGGTTCACGCCGAAATTGATTCCGTTGCGCGGGAGCTTGAACATCTGCACGCGCACGCGCTCGTCGGACGTCTCACGTCCAACCACGACGACGTAGCGCCCGCTCACTTCCAGCCCGAAGGTCGTGCTGACGGCCGCGTCCACTTTCAGACCGATGTCGCCGGCCAGCGTGCCGGCGCTCACGGTGCGGACGAAATCCATGTTGTAGCCGAGCGCGGCGACCACGTTCGTCGCGAGGGTGCCGTCCACGTCCGCGACGAGCCAGGTGCCGGGGCGCAGATCCGTCGCGGCCGTGACCTGGCGCGGCAGTGCCCAGCTGGCAATCGTCTGCTCGAGAACCGTCCGCGCGCCGTCGGTCTTCTGAAAGCCGTGAAGGACCGCGATCATGCCGTCGCTGGCGCCGGATGCGCTGATGGCGACCGAGCCGACCGCGCCGATCGGATGCCTGCCGTTCACGCTCCCGCTCGCGGTGTACGAGCTGGACAGCAACGCAAATCGTGTGTCGGGCGTCGCCGGAACGCTGAGATCGAGGCCGGGCGTTTCACCGAGTTTCAGGGCGCCGATCGCGGCGTCGTGATCGGGAAACACGCCGAGCGACGCTGCCACGCCCGCAGAGAATTCAGCGCTGACCGCGGTCCCCGCGACCTCGAACCTCACGGGTGTGCCGGCCCTGGTCGCAAAGCCGATGTGACCGAGCTCGATGGTGTCGCCGGGGCGCTCCGGAAACGGCGCATCGGCCCCGATCGCCTTGGCGACATCGAGATCGGTCGTGCCGTGCAGGTCGAGATCGCCCGGAAACGCGGCGGCAATTCTCATTGGATCCTCCGTGGTCGTCAAGCGGGCGAGGCTCGCGCGGGCCGCGTTATACCCCATTCGACGGATGGAGGTGCAGGGTTTCGCACCTGAGCGCGCCATAGCCGTCTTGAGCCACGGAGACACGGAGACACAGAGGATTGACCGCGGCTCAACGTCGCGCGTCGGCCGTGTCGGGATCAAGCCTGATCGCCAGGACACAGCTCCGCCGCCGGCCTGGCGGTCTTTGCGGCCTTTGCGTTTTCCAGCTGCCCCGCGATCACGCGGCCACTTCTCCGTGTCTCCGTATCTCTGTGGTTCACCCTACGCTTCGGAATTGAAGCGCCTCGGCCACGTGCTCGGCGCGGATGTGATCCTCGTTCGCGAGATCGGCAATCGTCCGCGCGACCTTGCGCACGCGATCGTAGCCGCGCGCGCTCAACGACAGTTTCCTGACGGCCGCTTTCAACACGGACATCGTCTGCTGATCGACCGCGCAATAGCGCGTCATGAGCGGCGTCGTCAGTTCCGCGTTCGTGCTGATGTTGTGCTGCGTATAGCGATCGGCCTGCCGCGCCCGTGCGGCAACGACCCGCGCACGGATGGAGGCGGACGACTCGGCGGTGCTGGTGTCGCCGAGCGCGTCGATCGGGAGCGCCGGAACGTCGACCGTGAGATCGAGTCGATCACGCAGCGGCCCGGACAACCGCTCGCGATAGCGCGCGAGCTGCATCGGCGTGCAGCGGCAGTCGCGCGTCGCGTCGCCGGCGTAGCCGCACGGACACGGATTCATCGCGCCGACGAGCATGAACTGCGCCGGGAACACCGCCGTCCGCGCTGCGCGTGCGATGGCCACGCGGCCTTCTTCGAGCGGCTGCCGCAGCACCTCGAGCACGTGACGGTTGAACTCGAGCATCTCGTCGAGAAACAGCACGCCATGATGCGCAAGGCTCACCTCGCCCGGACGCGGCAGCGGGCCGCCGCCGATCAGCGCGGCGTTCGAAATCGTGTGATGTGGCGCACGGAACGGTCTGGTCGTCTGCAATCCGGCGTTCGGCGGCAGCAGGCCCGCCACCGAGTGGACCGACGTCACCTCGAGCGCTTCGTCGAACGTCAGCGGGGGAAGAATCCCCGGCAGCCGCCGCGCCATCATCGTCTTGCCGCCGCCCGGCGGGCCGACGAGCAGGAGATTGTGACTGCCGGCAGCCGCGATCTCGAGCGCACGACGCGCCAGGAGCTGGCCTCGGACGTCGTGGAGGTCGAGTGGGACGGATGAGCGGGATGGGACGGAGAGGAGGGATGGGACCGATGGGAGGGATCCGGTTGGACCCGTGAACGGGGGTCGAGAGGCAAGGGACGCGCGATAGCTGACCGGATCGTTCAGCGCCTGTACTGCCTCGACGAGAGACGAGACAGCGATCAGATCGAGGTCAGCGACGATAGCGGCTTCGCCGGCGTTCGCCGACGGCAGGAGCAGACCGGCAAGGCCGGCGCGACGCGCGGCCGCCGCGATCGGGAGCACCCCGCGGGTCGCCTGGATCGCGCCGTCGAGAGACAGCTCGCCCAGGAGCACGCGATCGGCGATCTGGCGCCGTTCCACGACGCCGGTCGCCGCCAGGATGCCGAGCGCGATCGGCAGATCGAACGCCGTCCCGGCCTTCGGCACATCAGCGGGCGACAGGTTGACCGTGATCCGATGCGGCGGGAACTCGAATCCCGAGTTGCGAATCGCGAGGCGTACGCGCTCGCGGCTCTCGCGGACCGATGCGTCTGGCAGGCCGACCATCACGAAGTTGGGCAGGCCGAACGAGACATCGACTTCAACGTGCACGGGACAGGCATCGACGCCGAACACGGCAGCAGTGCGCAGGCTGGCAAGCATGACGGATCGGCGCTGCAAACGACGGGCGAACCTCCCGGCGATCGTGTTTTCAACGACTTAGGAAGTTGGCGGCGAGGCGAGCTGGCAGATCCTGCCATGCAGGCCCGCGCACGAGTGTGCAGATACTCACCCTTCCAGAAGTTGCGCCGATAACACCAGCGGAGAGAACTCTCATGTTGGACGCGTTCAAGACAATCGGCACGAAGGGCAAGCTGGCCCAGAAGCAGACCGACGAGCTCGAGGTCCTCATCGCGACGGCGCGCGAAGAACGCAGCGCCATCAGCGCGATGCTCACCGCGCTGACCACACGCAGCGCAAAGCTGACGCCGCTCGGCAAATCGCTCGAGCAGGTATCGGAGAAGGCGGGCGGCATCACCGCACGGCTCGACGAGATCGCCAAACGCCTCGAAGCGCTCGACGAGCGGACCAAACAGCTCGACACGATCGAGCAGCGCGTCGAGGCGCTGCAGGAATCGGCGCGGCAGGCGGAGCAGACGACGGAGAGCGCACTGGGACCCGACGGCGAGCTGCAGAAGCATCGTGACGCGGTGCTGCACCTGGCGTCGCAGGCGCTCAGCACGCAGACGACGCTCGAGACACTGAAGGACGAGTGTGCCACCCTCGAGCAGCTCCGCACGCAGCTGCAGAAGGCCGACGACGACGTCCAGCAGTCGATCGGTCGGGCAGCGGCGCTCAAGAGTGAGCTCGATGAGATGCGAGGGACCGCGGCGGCGCTGACTCAGGACTACGCAAAGATCCACGACACCTCGCGAGAAGCGAGAGAAGACGGAACCGCGGCGATCACCGCGGTGAGGGAAGTGGAAGCGAAGCTTGGTCCGCTGGCCCGGCTCCACGAGCTGGCGCAGAGCACCGAGGAACGCCTGACGACGCTGAACGCGCTCGCCGAGCACGTGTCGCACAAGGCCAAGGCGCTGGAATCGCAGCAGCAGACGGTCGAGCACGCGGTCGTGCAGGCCAATCGCGTGACCGAAATGGTCTGGGCGATGGACCAGCAGATCGCGAAGCTGAGCGAAGGGATGAAGCAGGTCGCGCGCGCCGACGAGACGCTCGCGCGCACCGAGAAGCTCGCCGCCGACACTGACGCGCAGCTCGAAACGGCAGCCAGGCTCCGCCAGGAAGCCGAGCAGGAGAGTGCACGGCTGAAGAAGGAGGCCGCCATCCTGCTCGAAGCCGTCCGCGATCAGATGGACACCGTCGCCGTGAAGAAGAAGGAATTCGACGCGTTCGACGAACGGCTCCGCACGCTGCACGCGAGCGTCGGCGACGCGGAGTCGCGGATGGTCGCGCTCACCGCGCAGGACCGGAACCTCAATGAGCTGGCCCAGAGAGTCGACCGCCTGACCGCGCACTTCGATTCCCTGTTCGGGCAAGCCGACGAGCTCGGCCAGAAACAGATCGCGCTCGAATCGTTGCACGAGCGTCTCGCCCAGGTGGATGATCTCGCGAAGAAGACCGCATGGCAGATGGACGCGCTGCGACAGAGCCGTGAGGATCTCGACGTGCTCCGGAAGGACATCCAGGATTTCCATGCCGCGCACGCCGAAGCGGCGAAGCTCGGCGACAGGCTGGGTGGCGATCGCCTGCGCCTCGAGGCGTTCGGCGATCGGATGGCGGAATTCTCGGCGCAGGCGCCCGAGCTCGAAGCCAGGATGGCGGCGATCCTCGGCAAGATGCATTTGGTTGACGACGGTGCGCAGAAGGCGACGCGGCTGCAGCAATCGGTCGCCGAGCTCGACGCGCAGATGTCGCGCGTGGACGCGCGCGTGCCGTTCGTGGAACAGCTCGAGGCGCGGCTGAACGGTCTGAACGCGGTCAGCGCCGACGTCGATCAGCGGCTGCGCGAGCAGCTGGCGCGCCGCGCCGAGCTCGACATGTTGAAGGTCTCGGTCGACGGCCTCGCCGAGCAAGTCGTGGATGCCCAGCACAAGCTCGACGCCGTCCGCGTGCTGCAGACGTCGCTGCTGCCGCTGGTAGAGCAGGTGACGCAGTTGAAGCACGAGATCGCGGCCGCCGAGCAGCGGCTCGACAGCACCGAGTTCACAGAGGCTGCCGTCATCGAGCAGCAGAAGCGCTACGTCGAGCTGGTTGCGGCGAGCAGGGCGGTCGGCGCGGAGGTCAGCGAGCAGTCACGACAGATGCATTCGCTCGCCGAGGAGCTCTCGCGTTCCGCGACAATGAAAGACGAGATGCTCGGCGAGCTCGATCGCGTTCAAGGCCGGCAGCGCGACGCGGTCAGCCAGATCCAGGCAACTGAAGATCAGCTGACGCGCGCCGAGACCATCTTCAAACAGCTCGAGGCGCGGCGGGTACAGGTCGTCGGCGGCGAGAAGAAGCTCGCAGCGGTCGAATCGCGCCTGGCCGAGATCAAGCAGATTACGACGGACCTCGACATGAGCATCAGCGCGATCGCCAACCGCGAACAGCTGGTGAACGCGGTGAAGGCGGAAGTCGAGAGCGTCCACCAGATCAGCGCACGCAGCAAGGCGGATCTGGCCTATGTCACCGAGCATCGCGGCGAGGTCGCCGCGCTCAAGAGCCAGGTCGAGGTCCTGCTGTCACGCATCGAGGATACCGACGGTCGCATCGCGCACATCGACGCGCGCCGCAAGATGGTCGACGAGGTGCAGACGAAGACGAACGCCATCGTCCACGTGCTCGACGACGTGCGGATCAACCTCGAGACGCTCGGCGAGCAGAAGGCTGTCGTAGATCACGTGGCCGAGAAGGTCGCGCAGCTCGAGTTCATGCTGCAGGAAGCCCGCAACGTGCTGCGCACGCTCCAGCACGAGCGCGAGCTCGCCGAGCGCATCGAACAGGGCATCAGATGGCTGCGCGGGAAACCGATCAAGGCGCACGACGACGGGCAGGCGCGCTCCGCGCAGGCGGGATAGGTAGTCGGTCAGTCTCGCAGTCAACAAGTCGTCAGTCAACAAGTCGTCAGTCACGGAAGTCGGTCAGTCAGGGAAGTCGTCAGTCGGGGAGTCCTGGAAGTCAGGCGGGTCGGGCGCGGTCTTTCCGACCTGCCTGGCCTACCCGACCCGCCCGACCGTCAGCGGCTGGACAGCGTGATCGGTACTGTCACCTGTCCGGCGTCGCCCAACAGGAGGCGCGTCGCGCCAGGGACGAGCGATTCGAGGAAGTCCGGATCGCCGATCTCTCTCGCAAGGTTCACGCGGCCGCGATCGATGGCAGTGACATAGTAATCGGCGGGCGGCAACGCCTCGAAGTGGTAGCGCCCCAGGCGATCGGCTGACGCGCTGGTGACGAAACGCGACCCGGCATAACGTCGCTCTGCGTCGGCGGGGAAGACGACGACAGCTGCGCCGTCGACGGTGTGTCCGTGCCCGTCGCCGACCACACCGCTCACGGCAGTGACCTTCGTCGTGAGCACGACTTCGACATCGGCCAGCGACTGATCCCTCCGCCCCTGCGGCAGCACCGCATCGGTGATGTCCGCTCCGCTGATGCGGATCGATTCGAGCGCGAGACCTGGCGGCAGCCGGGTGACGAGCAGGCGCCGCGGGCCGCGCAGTCCTGAGAGCTCGAACCGTAGATCGTCGCCGATCAGTGCACGGGCCGATGGACCGGCAAACGTCGGCGACAGATCGGAATCGACCGGGATCGCCGAAACCTCGAGCTGGCCCGGCTTCACGCCACGGTCGTCGGAGACGATCCGCCCGGTAATCGTGCTGCCGTACAATGTCCGCAGCTCGAGATCGGAGACGTCGCTGCCGGTCACCGTGACGAATTGCATCGCCGACTCGCCTTCGTTCCACGCGCCCTGACGATGCCGCGATGCCTGGAGAACATATTCTCCGGGCGCGACGTTGGTGAACTCGAAGCGGCCGTCGTGTTCGATGCGGGCGCCGATGACCGGAAGAATCGCGCCTGACCGCCGGCTCGGCATCATCGCGATCCCGCCGGTGATCGGCTCGCCCCTGGCATCGAACGCCTGTCCCGAGACGCGGGCCGTCCGGACGCGAACGAGCGAGAAATCGACACCCGAAAGGTCTTGCGCGGCGGCGACCGCCACGTGCTGACTCGCACCGGCGTCGTTGGTGCCGGGAAAGAATGTCGTGGTGTACCCGGGCAGGCCGACCGAGGCCTCGATCCCGATGACCTGGCCGACGAAGGCGGCCAGCACGTACTCGCCCGGAGCGAGGCCCGCGAGCCGGTAGTGCCCGAGATCGTCGGTCGCCCGGGGCGTGGTGCGCGCGCCACCCAGGAGTCGCTGTCCAGTGATCGTTGGCGCCGCGAAGGCTGCGACGATCGCGCCCTCGATCGGATCGCCGTTCTCGTCGAACAAGGTGCCGCTGATGGCGGCCGGGCGAAGCAGGACGACGTCGAGACTCGTTCTCGATTCATGCGGCGCGACGGCCACCTCGTCACCAGGATCGGTCGGTCCGCGCTGGCCGTAGGCAGCGGGCACGTACCCGTTCCGCCGCGCCGAGATCCGGACGGTTGCAATGGCATCCTGCGGCAGGACGAATTGATATGCGCCGTCCCGATCGGTGATCGCGAAGCGCGCCGTCGTGCCGCCTGCCGTTACCGGGACCATCGCGACCTGAGCGCCCGGGATGGGACGGCCCTCGCTCGTGAGGACCCGTCCCGCGATCACGGGGCGATCCTGCGTTGCGGGCTCTACGCGTGGACCGAGCTCGCGTCGAGCGGCGACCGTGAAGTCCACGCCGCGCTTGTCATCTCCCGGCTGGAGCGCAATCGGCTCGCCCTGGCTCGCCTTCGCGCCGCCCGGGTAGTAGATGCGATCGCCGACGTTGCCGGGGCCACTGAAGCTGATGGTGCCGTTGCGCATCATCACGATGTCCCGCGGCGACGCGTACACACTGACCATCACACGTCCTTCGGCCAGACTGCCGATGCGGTACTGTCCGAGATCGTCGGTGAGACCAACCCGCGTCGGAGGCGGCGGCGCGCCTCCAGATCGGTCGGCGCGCTCGACCATCACCGACGCGCCGCCGACCGGTTCGCCGGCGTCGTCGACGACCACACCGGAGATTGCGGCGCCCTTCGTCAACTCGATCGTCACATCCTCGACGGCCTGGCCGGCCGCGACGCCGAACCGTTTCCCTGGCGCGCCGGGCACCGCCGCGCCCGCGGCCCCTCCCGCGAACCCTGCTTTGGTCGCGGTGACCTCGAATTCGCCGGGAGCGAGGCCGGCAATCGTGAAGCGGCCTTCCGCATCGGTCAGGACTGGCGGCCACTCGCGGTCGCCGGTGGCAGCGACGCGGGCGTTGCGAATTGGATCGTGGGTGGCAGCCGCAAGCACCCGGCCGCGAATGACACTAGTGCCCGCCGGTTGAGTCTGCGTTCGGGGCTGATCGCGGGGAGGCTGCGCGAGGACGAGTGCGGCGAGAACAATGCCGACCGCGCGAGCCATTGCGCGGCAATTTTACAACCTGCGGCCGACGCAAGCATGACGCGCGCCTCCGAGCGCAGGACATCAGGCCTGCCCCTCCGGCCGCGCAGGGCAGCGCTAAAGGGCTGCGCTACCGTAATTACTTACGTGAGCCTTTAGTTGGCGAGGCGGTAGAGCGTCAGGTGGTCACCGGCATTGAGCTGCCTGCCCTCGAGACGCGGGTTCCAGGTTTTCAGCGAGGCGACCGTCGTCTTGTAGAGGCGCGCGATCGATGCGAGCGTGTCGCCGCGCTTGACCTCATAGCTGACTTTCACGCGGTTCGACATCTCGGAACCCTGCGCGAGCTGCCCGGCCTCGGTCACGGTCTTGTGCGCCTCGGTGGCCGGTACCGGCCGATCAGTATGCGCAGCCATCAGGACGGTCGCCTCAGCGGGCACGATCAGCTTCTGCCCGGCAGCGACTCGCGCCGTGGCGGCAAGGTCGTTCGCTTCCGCCAGGTCGGTCTTGCTGACGTGCAGCTTGCGCGCGATGAGCAGAAGCGTATCGCCGCGCTTCACTGTGTAGTACTTCAGCGAGGCGAGATCGATCGGCGGTGCGTCGGCGAGCCTGGTCTGAACGATGCCGGCCGTCCCAACCGGGACCTTCAGCTCGTAGTTGGTCGCCTTGACGGGCGTCGTCCAGCGGCGAAGCTCGGGGTTCAGCGCCTGAATTTCGTCAACGGGCGCATCAGCCCACTCGGCGACACGCCGAAGATCGACCGGACGCGGCAGCGTCACCGTTTCGTACGTGTGCGGCGCTTCCGGTTCGAAGTCGAACCCATATTGCGCCGGGTTCCGCGCGATGACGATGGCTGCCAGAATCATCGGGACGTACTCGCGCGTCTCGCGCGGCAACGCCTTCGGCTTCTCGGCAAGCTTCCAGAAGTCGTCGACGTGCGCCACTTTCATGGCGCGCTGCAGGCGTCCCGGTCCGCCGTTGTAGGACGCCAGCGCCAGGTGCCAGTCGCCGTCGAAGAGGTTGCTGAGCGTGTGGAGGTACTTCGCCGCCGCAACGGTCGCCTTC
>Ga0066903_100002255_pt1 | contig 14911 bp, 13 predicted proteins | sample PanSoiMetaGPlot1_FD_67491 | JGI IMG/M metagenome (GOLD analysis project Ga0066903, IMG submission 67491) | Tropical forest soil microbial communities from Panama analyzed to predict greenhouse gas emissions - Panama Soil - Plot 1 (version 2) | ecosystem: Environmental > Terrestrial > Soil >...
AGCGTAATGAAGCGGCCTGCATCTTTCGGCCAGCACTGCAGAATGGGAAAGTCGAGCAGGGAGAAATTCTCTCGTCGAACTACTTCCTTGCACGCGCCGGTGGGGACGGTCTTCGGAAAGAACTTCCCCATTTCCGCCAGCATCGGCAGCATTTTCACTTTGTCGAGGAAGCCCTGCGGGGACTTGACGTCCAAGAAGGCACGAATCCGTTCGGCGATCTCGTCTAACGTGTCGACTTCGAGAGCGAGACGCATGCGGCGTTCCGAACCGAACTGGTTGATGAGGAGTTGGGATCCCGGATGGTTCTTGAGGTTTTGGAAAAGCAATGCCGGGCCGCCCTTGCCGAATTTCTCCGATGAACTCTTGCTCACCCGGTCTGTGATTTCCGCGACTTCCAGGATGGGGTCCGCCTCGGTGCGAATCCTTCGCAACTCTCCGGCACGGTCGAGCGCAGCGATCCACTCACGAAGATCGTTATAGGCCAAGTCAGGCTCCGCCAAGACAGGCGATTATACGGGACGCTAGCTTGTTGGCTGCAAGTGATTGATTGTCGGAATGATCGAAACTGCATCGTGAGTTCTTTCGACGCCATCTTGATAGGTGTGGTTGGAAAGTCTCACGGCCATGTAACACCCTCTCAAAGCCGCTTCTGGCAAAGCTAGCAAGTAACAAACCAGAGAATGCTTCACCCGGCAAAGACCGGGAGGAGTAAACCCATGAGACATCACCTTCGCATGGTGGCGATTCTAGCCGTGTGCTTGGTGTCGTACGGCGTGCTGCTAGTGGCGTTCGGTGTGACCCGAATTGAAGCCGCCCTTTTTTGCTTAGGGAACCGCGCGTGTTGCGATGCCGTATCTCTGTCTTGAATGAACTGGAGCAGATGGATTCGGCGCGGTCCTCTTGTGCTCCTGGGATACCTAGTGATTTGCTGCGCGGCGGGAGCGTTTGTGGCGGAAGTAACAATACACCCAGCCAGGCGAGCACTGACCGAACATGAGCGAGCGCAGGTCGTCGAAATGGCTGGGCGACACGACTCCGAGCTGGCGGACGTTGAAATGGTCGCAGATGACGGCATCAGGCTGCGCGGCTGGACGATTCGCCCTAAAAAAGCGAATGGACAATCCGTCATCCTGTTTCATGGTCTGAGCGACAACCGTGTCGGGATGATTGGCTATGCGGAGCTGCTGGTCAGTAGTGGCTATACCGTGTTGTTGCCCGACGCCCGGGCACATGGGGCGAGCGAGGGAACAACTGCGACCTATGGGCTACTTGAGGCCAACGACATACGGAAGTGGTACGAGTGGCTTCAGGCTCGCGAACACTCCGGTTGTATTTTCGGCTTCGGCGAGTCCATGGGTGCTGCTCAACTACTGTCCTCGCTCGCATCCGAATCCGGGTTCTGCGCTGTGGCTGCGGAGTCCCCTTTCTCCACTCTACGTGAGATCGCCTACGATCGCGTGGGGCAGTTTTCCCATACAGGCCCGTGGCTGGGCCGCACTCTGCTTCTCCCCGTCATCGAAGCAGCGTTCGCTTATGCTCGCTGGCACTACGACCTCGACCTCGCCCGAGCGTCGCCGATGGAGGCCGCGTCTTCCAGTCGTGTCCCAATTTTGCTGGTTCATGGCATGCAAGATGGCAATATCCCCGTTCGACATTCGCGAGCAATCAAGGCTCACGATCCCGACCTCGTTCTTTGGGAAGTTCCAGGCGCAGATCACGGCGGAGCAATCAGTGTGGCTCCGACGGAGTTCCGAGAGAAACTGATCACATGGTTTTCGAGTCATTCCCGCGAAAAACAATCAAATACTGTGTCAAAACTGCGTTGACATCCATCACGCGAGCACAAAAGCGCATCTTTCCCGTATAGTGTCCAGTTTCGAGGGGGATGAACGTGCGACGTGTCGTCGTGACGGGTATGGGCGCGGTCAGCCCGAATGGGGTAGGACGAGAAGCTTTCTGCGTGGCTGCGCTGGCAGGCAAGTCCGGCGTGCGGCGAATTTCGCATTTCGATCCGAGTGAAATTCCGGTGCAGATTGCCGGTGAGGTGCCCGACTTTGACGAATTAGCGTGGGTGGATAAGCGAGAACGTAAGCATGTGTCACGTGTCCTGCCTCTGGCCATCGCCGCGGCCACCGAAGCTCTGAGTCATTCCGGTATCGAGACTGGATCCCTGCCGCTAGCTGAACGGCAGCGCTTTGCTGTGATCGTCGGATCCGGCGGCGGATCGCAGGAATTCACGGAGGAGCAGTACAGGCTTTTCTTTCATCAGGACTATCGGCACATGAGCCTTTTCTGCGTGCCCACTGGAGTGATGGGAACTTTCTCGAGCGACCTGAGCATTCGCTTTGGACTCCGCGGACCGAGCCAGGTGATCACGACCGGCTGCACTTCGTCGACAGATGCGATTGGTTACTCGATGCGGCTGATTCAGTCCGGGCGCGCCGATCGAGTTCTCACGGGCGGGGCAGACGCGCCGATTGCGCTCGGCATTGTGAAGGGCTTCATCCTGATGAAAATTCTCACTGACTCATGGAACACCGCGCCCGAAAAAGGATCTCGGCCTTTTTCCGTGGATCGCGACGGCTTTGTTCTGGCCGAAGGTGCATGGATGTTTATTCTCGAAGAGTACGAGCATGCGAAATCACGTGGCGCGCGCATCCTCTCGGAAATCGCGGGTTACGGTTCCACGTGTGAGGCGTTTCATCGCGTGCGTCTGAAGGAATGCGGCGAAGAGCCGGCGCGCGCCATCGGATTGGCGATGAAGCAGGCCGGCATCTCACCTTTTGATGTCCATTACGTCAATCTCCACGGTACTTCAACGCAGTTGAATGATCGAATCGAAACGCAAGCATTGAAGCTGGCTCTTGGAGAGGAAGCTCGAAGAGTTCCCATGTCGGCCTTGAAGTCACAGATCGGTCACCCCCAGGGAGCCTGCGGAGCTGCCGGGGTGGCGGCAACGATCGTCGCGATGCAGCATGGGCAAATCCCGCCGACCATTAATCTGCAGAATCCCGACCCTGAATGCGATCTGGACTATGTGCCCGACGTCGGACGTAAGGCTCCGATCGAACACGCTGTTTGCAACTGCATTGCATTCGGATCGAAAAACTCTGCGCTCGTGCTCCGACGAGCGGCTTAGAACCTGTGAGGATTTGGGTTTGCTGAACGATACAGTCGGTTCCGGATTCGCGGCTCGGTATGAAGAGCTCATGAAGAGGGTCGAGGAATTGGCCGCTCCGCTGAGCAACGATCAGTTCTGGAGCAAGCCGTTTTCCTTCGGCAACAGTTTTGGACATCTGGTGCTACACCTCACCGGAAATCTCAACTACTACATTGGCGCAGAAATCACCGGTTCCGGTTATGTTCGCGACCGTCCACGCGAATTTGCGGAGACGGCACCGCCGTCCAAGAACCACGCTTTGAAGGATCTGGCGGAGGCCGTTGCCTTGGTTGCTCGAACGGCGAGAGCCCAGGCTGACGACGACTGGGGCAAGTTCTACAAGGCCGCCAGAGAAGAAGACGTCGAAAACCGCTTCAACATCTTCCTGCGCTGTGCCACTCACTTTCACCTGCACATTGGCGAAATGACGTACTTGCAGTTTGCTTTGCTGAAGAAGTAACTGATTGGCGTCTCAGCGGAGTTCCAGCAGACCGGTGACGCTCGTCTCGACCTGCTTCCACGCTTCAGACCTGGGATCGATGAGATCGAAGTGGTCGGCCTGCGCGATCTCCGCCAATCTGGCGTCTTCTCCCTTCGCACGTTTTGCGTTTACATAGTCTCTGCTGAACGAAGGTGGGATCACCTCATCCTTGCCACCGTGAATCAACACTTGCCGCGCCTTGGTGACGGCCTGCATGGGATCTGCTTCGTGATAGTGATCGGCAACTTCGGCAGGCTTGCCCCCGAGAAACTCCACAACTGCGTCGTTACTCAGGTGAAGTTCGAACGCCTTCTGCAAATCCACGACGCCGCCAAGGGAAACGACTCGAGTAACTGATGATTCATGCCCAGCGAGGCACAGAGCAAGTTGGCCGCCGGCGGAGTGTCCCATCACCAACGCGCGAGATACATCGAGTTTGTACTGTTTGGCTATCTGCGGAAGAAAGCGGAAAGCGCTGCCAATGTCTTCAAAGGTTCCCGGCCAGCCCCCGCCGACATTGCCGACGCGCCGATACTCCACGTTCCAGGTAGCGATTCCTGTCTTCGTAAGCGCAGCACACAGATGTCCGGCGTGCTGCAAATCGTACTTTGCGCGCCAGAATCCACCATGGATATTCATCACAACGGGAACCGGCCTGCCGGACTTTGGAATGCGCAGGTCACCAAACTGATTTGAGTCGGTGCCGTAAGGAACGCGATGGTCAGCGGGTGGAGGAGTAAGACTTAGTATCTCTTCACTCATGTGAGCTGTGCTCCTTCGAAGCGTAACGTATTTCACACGCACAACCTTTACTTTTGATGTCTTGACTTGAGCCACGCAAGGTTATAGAGTCGCGAAGCTCGCTGACAAAATCGGGTTTCTGGTACGATCGCGTGCAAGGCCCCGCCGGGACTACTAACGATTCTGTCATGCCAAGAACACTGCACCAAAGATCACAGACGACATCGTCACGGCCGTGATGTATACCGCCTATTTGGTCGTCAGTCGCAATCGGCCCTGATCGTTCCCCCTCGACCGGCTTTACCGACAAGTTTCAGTCGCTCCGTCAAGTTTCGAATCCCTTTGCTCGAAGCAATCAGGAGGAACCATGCTGAATCTTCGCACGTGCGTGCTGGCCGTTACGTTTGCCGCCGCTGCCACAATGGCAGTGGCACAAACCTGGAGCACGCCCCAATTCGTCGCCAACGGCGGCGGCATCGCAGTTTCCACAAATGGGTCAACTTCCGCAGTGCTCTTCATGCCTTCATCCGGAGGCCTTCAAGCTTCTGTGAAAAGTGGCAGCACGTGGAGTGCTCCCGTAACGCTTTCGTCTCTGGGACCATTCGGAAATGGGACTGGCAACATCATGGTAGCGCCGAACGGGGATGTACTTGCCGTTTGGAGTTTTCGGACCACCAACACGTACATTCCGAATCAAGCGCAGGCCGCGTTCTTCACCGGAGGACACTGGGGCAGCCCGATCACGATCTCGAATAGTGTTTATGGCAACGTGAACAGCTTCGGGCTTCCCGGAATCGGTTTCGATAGCCATAGTCAGGCAACTCTGGTCTGGGAGGAAATCACCAATCCCTCCACGATTGCCTGCGCTCTTAAAGCCGAGACCGGCAATTCGTCCAGCGGGTTCGGCTCTGCGCAGACCATTTCGAATGCCGCGACGTGTTACGGGTCCGCGAAGTTGGCCGTAAATTCCGGAGGAGAAGCGGTGGCGGTCGAGAGCGCAACAGGCATCCTCAGTGGTGCAGTGGTGGCCATCAGCCGCAGCCTCACCGGCACGTGGGGAACGCCTGTGACGGTGGCCCCATCTGCGTACCGGCAGAATGGAGCGACGGTCGGCCTGGGCAATAATGGAACCGCTGTGACAGTGTGGCGAACGCGCTCGGGCGTGTCCTACTCGGTGCGCTCGGGAGGAACGTGGAGCGCTGCCGCGGGTCTGCCAGTTCTCGCAGGGCAGGCGGGCGGACTGACCAGAGTCGCGGTCGACGGCAGCGGAAACGCCGTCGCTATCTTCACCCAGGTGACCATCAGCCCCGGAACCTATGCGACCTACAGACCTGTGAATGGCACGTGGCAAACGAAGGTACAACTGAGTTCCGGGCTTCCGGATGCAGCCACACCTGCCGGAACGTTCGTAGCGTCAGGCACTACTGTTTCGACGCGGCTGGCGGGTTCGTCAAACTGGACGACCCACACCTTCGCAGGGAGCGCAATGGTCAACGCGGGACCGGGCACAGCCATTGCGCTCGTGGGACCGCAGGTCAGTGTTTCAACAGCATCGGTCCCGTAATTCCTCTTCTCGATGTTTAGGCGGCTGCAGTCAACTCAGACTGCGGCCGTCTTCTTGCCCATCTCTCGTTATCACATCGAAGACGGGTTTACCCGTTCGCATTTAGGCTGGCTTAGCTGTCGGACCTGGGGCGAAGTTCCACCACTGTGCCCTCCCCCCAGCCATATTTGCGACTTGAGAATTCGCGAATCTCGGCCAGAACCTTCGCGTCCGTTTCAGGAGTCAAGACACGAGCGCGGACGTCAAAGGTCTTTTCGGCCACCCGGACCTTGACCTCCGGGTTCGCGCGCAGGTTCTGCACCCAGTGAGAGGTGTCGTACTCCGCGATGATGTAGAAGATTCCATCACGTTCAGTGAACCAGATCTCGATCTCCCGCGGCAATCCGGTCTTCCTGCCACGCGTGGTGAGGTAGAGATATTGTTCCTGTGCGATGGCTAGCCCTTAAGTTTCAGCTTAGACTTGTTCTCTTCCAGGAACCTTCGCAGATCTTCCGTGGCGTCGAGAAGTCGCGTCCACTGCTCGTAATAGAGAGTGACAGGAAATCGTCCGAGACCGTACACGCTTACGCCGCCTTTTTCCGAGACCCGGAATTCCATTACACCGCCGCGTTTCTTGGTTTCGACCTGTTTCTCCAACTCCTGCAAACGCGCTTTCAATTCATCGTAACTGGGTTCAGTCATAAGACCTCTTCGAATTCTGTATGAGGAATCGTTTCATCATAGAGGGGCAAAGCGATTTGCGTCGAGCATCGGACGGCTAAAAATATCTTCCCAACTGGAAGTAAAACTTGTGATGGCCACGATCTCCGACGCTGCCCCCGAACACAACCGGCCCGAAAAATGACTGCACCAGAACTGCCGCATTGAAGTCGTTGGGCAGCTTTGAGTCCATAGCGTTCACTGCGCCGTAGGCCTTCCCGATCTCGTAGTTGGCAATCATGTACACGTTGTGTCCCAGCAGTGGTGTCAATTCTTTCAATCGCCGGATGTAGCCTGGCTGGAACAGAAAATACTGATTGGTGAGCAATTCGTTCGTACCGTAAGCGGCCAAGCGCAGCGGGCCGCCCAGGCCAAACATGGGCACGCCGGTGTTCCGATAGCCCATCGTTGAGCCTCCCGATGCGATCAGGAAGACTGAATTGGTTTTAAAGATCGGATGAAAGTATCCGGCCCGCAATTCAGCCAGTGGAAAATGCTCAGTTGCGTCAGGGTTCGCGTCATAAAACTCCAGTCGCGATTGCACCAGGTAACCTCTGCGAGGAACCGTCGGGTCATCCGTATGATCCACCACGTATCGCACGCGTGAAAAGCCCTGCCGTCCGCTCACATCGCTTAATAGCCCTGGAGTCCCGATGCTACGCTTCAGGGAAAGATGCTCGAGTTGATATCCGAAGCGCAGCTCGGCAAAGCGGTTGAAAGCAATCCCCAAGTCCAGTCCGCCTCCCGCATCATGCTGGCGGTAGGTTGCAATGCGGTTGTCGTTAAAGTAGAGATCGAACGGCGTGGAGGTGGCGAACAATCTCGGCGCCGCAAAGAAGTGACTGAACCAGTTCAGCGGATGGTAGTACTCGGAAGCCACCCCGTACCTCGAGCCTACGATGAAATCGTTGCGAAGTTCCGATCCAAATCCGCCGATATCATGAAACGTAACCCGTGCGCCCAGCGCGAAACGAACATCAGTGTAATCCGATCCATCGATCACGAACGTCGGATTCACCGTCGGCGGCGCGTAGTCCTTCTCATCCGCACGGATGAGCAAGCCGTCTACCCCGTTCTTCCGAGTCAACTGAAAGCCGGCGCGCGAAAAACGTCCAAGTCCGGCAACGTCGGTCAGATCGCCATCCAGCCGTTTGAAGTCCACTGGCTTGCCGACGTTGTCGGCCAGCGTCTTCTGGATTCCTTCTGCAATAACGGGCGCAGTTCCTGTCACTTCGATGAACTGAGGAACTGGCACGTCGTGGCGCCGGCCTTTGCGCAACTCCACGTATTGCGCCCAGTCTTCGTCATTTATTGCGAGTTTCTCGAGGAGAGCGACTCGCTCCTGTGCCCCGACGTAGCCGACCTCGATCAGCTTGTCAGCGAACTGATAGTCGGTCATGTTGTACTCCTGCGTGTGCGCAGGAATCAGGATGTCTGCCTTTTGAATGCTCGCGAGTTCGTTCGCTCCGATGATCACGCCCACCGAACGCTGCAGGACGCTGAACGCCGAGAGACTCTCGTCCGGCTTCAGGGGAGGCACTTCGAGGTGGACAGCGATGACAATCTGCGCACCCATGTTGCGGGCTACGTCGACGGGGAGGTTCTCCACGATGCCGCCATCCACGTACACGTGCCCGTCAAGCCGAACCGGGCTGAAAATCGCGGGGAGCGACATCGTCGCCCGTAGAGCCTCCGACAATGATCCTTGCCCGAACACCGTCGCTTGCCCGCTAACGAGGTCTGTCGCTACGCAACGAAAGGGCGTAGGCAGATCGTCGAAGGATTTCAGGTTGGAATACGGCAGTGCGATTTGGTCAAGGATAAGTCCGACCTGGTGGCCGGAGTTGAATCCGCTAGGAAATGCGATGCCACCTTTCAGTCCGAATTCGAGGTCGTTGGGATAGTCTCGTTTGTCCTCTTTGCGCCGAAAGGATCGCGCCGGGTATGGCAGTTCGTTTCGCAAGGAACGATTCCAGTTCACCTGCCGCACAAACTGTTCGACTTCCGTACCCGACATACCCGTTGCGTAAAGGCCGCCGACTAGTCCACCCATGCTGGTCCCGGCGACGTAATCCACCGGAATGTGGTGCTCTTCAAACCAGCGCAACACACCCACATGGGCAAGACCCAGCGCGCCTCCGCCCTCGAGCACCAATCCAATCGAGGCCCGCTTTGGAAGCTGCACTTGCGCAGGGGGAGGAACAGTTGTCTTCGGTTGTGGTTCTTTTTTTTCCTGGGTCCAACTGGCCGTTGCACTTGCCAGCAAGACGAGACAGACACAAAGGCGGGAACGCAACTTCATGGCATCTCCGGAGTGGGACAGGAAACTGAGTATAACGAGGGCGGCCTGGCTGGTGAAAAAGGGGCGTCGCGCGACGCCGCTCCTTTCGATTACTTCTTCACGATGTGCTTGGGTGAGGCCTTGGTCAAGGTCGCCAGCATTCCTCGTGCAGCGGCTGGAACCGGGACCTTCCCTTCTCTCACAATCTCTTTGGCGCTAAGTTCCTTGCCGTACAGCAACTTGTTTCCGCCATCGTCGGATCGGAGGGTGGAACCGGCGAGCGAAATCCCGGCAAATAAGCCCTTGGCGCGTGAGTACGAAAGAATCTCGGCCTTCAAAACGACATCGGTTTCCGCGGAAGCATTCCGTCCGACAGGTCCCGCAGTTGCCGACGCGTCAGCGCCCAATTTCACCTTGCTCGACATGACAGAATTTGCGCCGCTGTCGTTCATGATGAGCAGAACAAAATCGGTGGCCTGCGCTCCAATCTGCAATCCGAAGCTACCGCCCTCCAGTGCAAACATTGCCGGAGCGCTCCATGGACCGCCGAATTCCTTGCCCGACCGACATGTGATCACACCGCGGCCATAGCTTCCCCCTACGATGAATGCCGCTTTCTTCACCGATGGATACACCACCACGCAAACCGCTTTATTCAGCAGGTCCTGGGGAATGCCTTCCGGCATGCCGAGAATTTCCTTCAGCACCACCGCGGACTCCTCTAAGCGGTCCCTTTCTTTTTTCTCCTTCTCAGCTTTGTCTGCAGCGAATGCGGGAAGCAGCAACAGCGCGGCAAATGCGGCAACCAGAAGCTTTCTGTTCATAAATTCTCCGATTAGAGCGTGGCGATGTGCGATGCCGCGACCGGCACTGCACGGGTTGAGAAAACATGGTTTCACAAAATCGCGGAGTCGGAATCTTAATATGCCAGCCACAAAGGAACAACTTCGGCCACCTCCGCCGTTCCTGACGATTGTGCGCAGCGAAAGGTACGAATTCTTGGCAAAGGAAAAAGCCTCGCCTTTCGGCGAGGCATATCTTAGAAGACCGAGGCTTGGCTTAGACGTTGAAGGATGATCCGCAACCGCAGGTGCTCTTCACGTTCGGATTCTCAAACTTGAAGCCCGCGCCTTCCAGCGTCTCTACGTAGTCGACAACGCATCCATTCAGATACATCACTGACGTCGCGTCGACAAAAACCTTCAAGCCATCGAAATTAAAAACTTTGTCCATCATGCCGGCGCTATTCTCGAACTGCATGGAGTAGGAGAATCCGGAGCAACCGCCTCCGACCACGCCCACGCGCAGACCCGCTGGGGCCGGATTCTGTTGCGCCATGATCTCCTTCACCTTCGCGGTGGCGTTGGGTGTCAGGGTGATCGGCGCCTTTTTTACTTCGGTAGCCGGCGTTCCGGTCGTAGGGGTTGTAGTCGTTGCCATTCCACTCTCCTTGGGGCGATTTCCGCCGATTATACCATCGATAAACGGCAAAACCGCCCGATTCCTAATCAGGGATGTGCCGGCTCTGGCAATCCCTTCAATCACTTAGATGCGTTCCGCATAAAAAGGACGCAGGCTGGTCTGAACCATAAAAAAGGTCCTCAACCCAAGCCAGGAAAACGGCGCTATAATGCCGGGCCATGGGCCCTTCCCCGAACATGGCTGTGGGGAATTAAGACCGTTCGCCTGACAGCAGGACCCGCGGGGCTGGCTCGATATCAGTGCCGAGGTGGCATATGACCTCTTTGGGCTGGATGGCTACTGTGTGGGGTGTTCTCACCGGTGTTCTGGTAATCCTGCTGATCTATCGCAGTACACTCACGATGCAAGAGGACGATCAACTGTTCCTGGATGACACCAAGTCCGCAATGGAACAGGAACAGGCCGAGCTCATGAGGAAGGTGAACAAAATAAACCCCTTCGTGAAGGTGCTGGGCGCCGCCTCTGGTCTGATGTTCCTCGTCCTTGCGGGCATGTTTATTTACCAGGGACTGAGCAACACGAACCCGTAAATAACCGGTCCGCACAGATCGCAAAACCACTCCGTCCCCGCTTCTCAAGGCGTAGTGTGCCCGTCGCAACCAGGGCTTCAGCATCGCTGATTCTGCGGTGAAGGGCTGGTGTTCCGAGTACAAGAAGGCAACGTTGGGTTTATTTCTCAAGCTGTTCTGGTGTGCCTCAACGACCATGGAAGGTTCTGAAAATAGAACGAATGCTTGCGCCAAACCAATGCTAGAATTGCGCAAATCGCACAGGACCGCATGGCTTCGGTAAAACGTTCGCTGCGACCATCACCTGGCAAGAACGATTACGTCGGCGGGTAACCCATGCGTTGCTTGCATCTCTCGCGATTCATCAATTAGGAGTTTCGATGGATTCCGGCCACCTGGTGAGGGGGACGACCTCGCCAATTCGAGAGGCTCCACCCGCCAATTCCTTTGAGTTTGGGCCTGCGCTACAGCCTTGGCTTCCGCCCCAGGAATCGGCGCTGCGTGAATACTTTCGCGTTCTGATCAAGCGCAAATGGACCGTCATTGGATGCCTAGTTACCATCTTCAGCCTGGTCGCCATCGCCAGTTTCAAGATGACGCCGATCTACGAGGCTGTGGGCCGGATCGCCATCAACAAGCCCGATTCAAACCTGGTTAACTTCAAAGACTCTCAGAATGGGGGTGGTGATTATTCGGATCCTACCGACATGGATACCGAGGTCACCATCTTGCAGAGCGACTTGCTCGCCCTTCAGGTAATCAAGGCGCTGAACCTCGACAAGTTGCCGGAATACGGCGGCCGACCGTCGAGCGGTCCGGTCGATAATCTCGCACCTGATCCACTCCAGGCCGACTCAGCTCGGACGTCGGGACTGTTGGGTGCGTTCAAAGGTGGGTTGCGGGTCGCACTGAAACCGAACACGCGTATTGTCGAGCTCCGCTACGTCAGTACGAACCCACAGCTGGCCGCCGCGATTGTTAACAAGCTTGCGGAGACGTACACCGAGCAGAACTTTAAAACAAAGTTCGAATCTACGATGCAGGCTTCAGACTGGCTTTCCAAGCAACTGGTCGACCTGCAAATGAAAGTTGAAACATCGCAGGAGAAACTGGTCCGCTTTCAGAAGGAACACGAGATCCTTGGTGCGGACGAGAAGCAAAACATCATCACTGAGAAGCTTGGCGAGCTCAACAAGGAGTTGACTGCGGCGGAAGCAGGGCGGATGGAGAAGGAGTCTCTGTACCGGCTTGTGCAGTCCGCAGATCCAGATGTGGTTGCATCAACCGCCGGAGCTTTGGAGACGGGCGGTGCTGGCGGTTCCGGCGGGCTCGCACCCCTGATCGCCAGTCTTCGAACCAAGGAAGCCGATCTAAAAATCCAGGTGGCGGATCTGTCCACTCAGTTCGGGCCCTCGTACCCTAAAGTCGCGCAACTCAACAACCAGCTGAAAGAAGTGGATGCGCAGATTCAGCTGGAACTGAAGAAGGTCGTCGACCGCGTACGCGGTCAGTTTCTGGCTGCCCAGCAGCAGGAGACTTTGTTGCGGGCCGAGTTCGACAAGCAGAAGCAAGAAGCCAACAAGCTGAACGAGAGCGCCATCGAATACACCCTGCTCAAGCGCGACGTCGACGTCAATCGCCAGCTCTATGAGGGACTTCTGGAGAAACTCAAGGAAGCCGGGGTCACCGCGGGCTTGAGGTCCAACAACATTCGTGTAGTGGATTCGGCTCGTACACCCACGTATCCGACCGAACCCAACATTCCCCGAAACCTCGCCTTTGCTCTTGTTCTGGGACTCACTTCCGGCATCGGTCTCGCCTTTCTGCTCGAGAACATGGACAACACCGTGCGCACGACTGAGCAGGCACAGGTGATCTCCGGACTACCCGCACTGGGAATGATCCCCATGGGGTCGAAGAACGGCCTGGATTCCAGCGGCAAGAAATTGCTCACGCTGGCCTCATCCCGAGAAGCGGTGGAACTGGTGACGCAAGCGCGGCCTCAGTCGCAGATGGCGGAATCCTACCGCGCCTTGCGCACTTCGCTTCTGCTCTCAAACCTGGGCACGCCGCCGAAGATCATCATGATCACCAGTGCTCGGCCACAAGAAGGAAAAACGACTACCAGCATCAACACCGCGATTGTGCTCGCGCAGAAGGGGGTCCGAGTTCTGCTGGTCGATGCCGACTTGCGTCGCCCTAGCGTCCACAAAACCCTGGGCATGGGGCCGCGCAGCGGCCTGAGCAATGTTCTGACGGGAAGCGTCACCCTCGAGCATGCCATCACCCGCTCGCCGATCTTGTCGAATCTGTTTGTGCTGCCAGCGGGAACTCCGCCTCCCAACCCGGCAGAACTGTTGGCGTCCTCGAACATGCGCGACCTGCTCGCCGATCTGCGCGAGCACTACGATCACATCGTCATCGACACACCGCCGACCCTGTCGGTTACCGATGCCGTAGTCCTGTCGCAGCGTGTCGATGCCATCATCCTGGTTATCCGCTCGAGCAAAACGACGAAGCAAGCGCTTCGGCGATCCCGCGACATCCTCCTGCAGGTCAACGCCCGAATCCCGGGCGCTCTGCTGAACGCCGTCGATCTGACTTCCCCCGACTACTACTACTATTACGAGTATCAGGGGAAATACCATGACAGCTATTACCGGGAGGATGGCGACGCGGAAGAAGCTGCCGCTGATCGTTCGGCAGGCGACTAGCATCCGCGCGCAAAACGCACTACAATCTCGCGCGACTAACTTACTTTTCACAAGTTCATGCAGATTGTGTTGGAGTCTCCTGCCAGAAAACGCGCTCTCCGATGGGCGCTGCTGGTCTTTTCGGGTTTCTACCTGTTCGCGGTGACCCTCCAGTTCACCAGTGATTGGCTTGGTAGCCGACCAAATCCTGGCAGCCTGCGATTGGCAATGAAACTTGATCCGGGCAACGCCGACTATCACAATCAACTTGGTCTTTACTACGACCTGGCGCGCAACTATCAGGCTTCCATCTCGGAATACCAGGAAGCCATCCGGCTGGACCCGCACTATGCCAAATACTGGCTGAAACTGGCCGACGCGTATCAGATGACGGAGGATGCGAATCGGCAGGCGCAAGCCGTGGAGCAGGCCATTCACTACGAACCGACCGGGCCGGATGTCGCGTGGCAGGCAGCCAATCTTTACCTGGTCCAGGGACGGATCAACGATGCATTGCGCGAGTTTCGCGTTGTGATGGAAGGAACCCCGAACATGGGCTCCCTCGCCCTGCAATATTGTTGGCGTGTGAATCCCGACGCTGACACTCTTCTGAAGGACGTGGTCCCGGCAACCCCAGAGGCGTATCTCTCTTTCCTGCAGCTGTTGACGGGGAAGAAGGAGACCGAGCCCTCCTTCAAGGTCTGGAACGCTCTCGTCCGACTTCATAAGCCCATCGGACTGCAACCTGTTTTTGAATATATCCGTTACCTGTTGCTGCAGAAGGAGCCCGATGAAGCGAGCATCGTTTGGCGGCAGGCTACATCCCTGCTGGGGCTGAACGCTTACTTGCCCTCGTCGAATAACCTGATTGTCAATGGAGATTTTCACCTCGACGTGCTGAATGGGGGATTCGACTGGCAATACCGTAAGCAAACGAACGTCTCACTGACTCTCGATGCCGCCGAATTCCATTCGGGACACCGATCCCTCGCCATCACCTTCGATGGACCTGGGGTGGATGAGGCGGGAATTTTCCAACTGGTTTCTGTTGAACCGAACACCGCCTACGATTTCAGCGCTTACTACAGGAATGGCGAAATCGACGGTGCCGGCGCCCCGCATTTTGTTCTACAGGACATCTATTCCAATAAGGTGTTCTTGCAAAGCGACGACTTAAAATTCGGTTCTTCCTGGCGCCAGGTTTCGGGTAATTTCACGACCGATGCCGATACGAAGATGCTTGTACTGCGGGTAGCACGGGTACCCGCGGGAAGTCCCATTCGCGGCAAATTGTGGATTGA
>Ga0066903_100002256_pt1 | contig 14911 bp, 5 predicted proteins | sample PanSoiMetaGPlot1_FD_67491 | JGI IMG/M metagenome (GOLD analysis project Ga0066903, IMG submission 67491) | Tropical forest soil microbial communities from Panama analyzed to predict greenhouse gas emissions - Panama Soil - Plot 1 (version 2) | ecosystem: Environmental > Terrestrial > Soil >...
AAAAATCGAGAACACTCCGCCCCCGCCGGCCTTTTTCTTCTCTGGCGTGGCAAAGATCGCGTTGGTCTTTTCGTACGCCATCGGAACTTTGTCGATGACTTCGAAGAACTCACGCTTGGCGTCCGGGGAGAACCCGTTCACCTCATTGGTCACCTTGCGGATGATTTGCGGCAAGGGCACCGGGTCCTTGGTCAGGCCCTCGCGCATCATGTCGCGCGTGCGCTTCTCGATCTCCGGCATGAGCTGCAGCATCTTGTGACGTTCGCTCGAGTCGGTCACATAGTGGCTGACCGCCGTCCGCAGAATCGTTTCGAGGTCTTGCGAGCAGTTGGGGAGTGCGGTGTCCGGGCAGACCGCGATGCACTCCATGCACTGGGTACAGTTTTCCGGAATGTAGAGCGGCGTTTCCCGCCGGGCCACGTACTTCGACGCAGTGTCGCCGCTTCCCGCCGCCATCACCCCGAGCGACGAGTACGCATTCGCCGGCTGGTTGTAACCGAGCCCGGCACGGAACAGGTCGTCGAACTCCTTGATCCGGGTGAACGGTGTCCTGTCCTCCTGACCGATGGGCGTGGCGTGGGACCGGCATCCGCACCCATCGTGGTGTCCGTTTCCCTCCTCGAAGACCACTGGCAATAGCGCTCGCCCACGGAGCGTGGATCGGTCGGGCGCACTCAGTTCGCCGACGCGAATCTCACGCACGCGCTCGAAGCCCTGTGTCATGACTTCCATGTTCGAGGCGACGACCGTATCGCCCAGTCGCCCGAACTTCTTCACGTACTGCTTGTGGACGACGTGGCGGAATTGCTCCTGCGTGATGTGGAACTCTTCAAGCAACGGAGAGACGGAGAAAAAGGCGCCCAGGAACGCGTTCCCCTGCATGCGGAGTTGCAGATCGGCGCGTTCCGTGGCATTGCGTGCGATCTGGAACCCCGGCAAGGTGAACACCCGGATGTGCTTGCTGAGAATCTGTTGCCGGGCCCAGAGCGGCAACCGCTCCCAGGCCTGCTCACCCTCTTCCTCCGATTCCCACACCAGGCATCCGCCTTCGGACATGCCGTCCAGTGGATTGGTGTGCGTGAAAGCTTTGGGATCGCAGCAGAGCACAACGTTGACGTGGCGCAGGTCGCAGTTCACGCGGATGCGTTCGGGCGCCGCCACCATGAAGTACGCCGTCGGCGCGCCCTTCTTTTCCGAGCCGTACTTCGGATTCGCACTGACGTGGATGATTTCCTTCGGATTGCCGAAGTCGTCGACGATCTTGTCGCGCTCGTAGAGCAGATCGTTGAGGTCGCCGATGATAGCGCCGAGGTTCTTGCCAGTCGTGATGGCTCCCCAGCCACCGACCGAATGAAAGCGAACCGCGATGGAGCCTTCGGGCAGCAGGGACGGCGTTTCGTCGGCCTGCACTTCGTACGGATGGTCGACGCCGAGGACCATGAACGACGCACCGTCCGACGCTCGCTTGCCGTCCTTGCGGGCGCGTGCTCCCGTGGCGAATTCGTAGGCGCCGATGGTGTGCTCCGGTCGGAAGTCTCTCGACCCCAGGCCATAGACGCCGCCGAACAAGCGCGGCATTTGATCGGCGGTCATGTGCGGGAGCCCCGCTTCGCCCTGGAGCGCCTTGTGGAGCGCGGTGCGGATGTCGCGGCCCATCGGATTGTCGCCGGCCATTGGCTCGTCGGTGCGTTCGAGGATGATGACGTTCTTCTTGCCGGCCAACGCAGCAACGACCGCAGCCTCAGGAAAGGGCCGGAAGACGTTGATATGAATCGAACCAACTTTGTCGTTGCGGTGCTCGCGTAAATAGTCGACTGCGGCTTCGATATTTTCGGCCGCCGAACCTAAGGACACGAACACGGTGTCGGCATCTGCCGTCTTGTACTCGCTGATAAATCCGTAATAGCGTCCTGTCAGCTTGCCGAAATCGTCGTAGGCGTGCTGGAAAAACTCGAGGATCGGTTCGGTGAAGTTGTTGCGTCGCGCGACGACGCCCTGCATGTAGTGCTCCTGGTTCTGCACCGGTCCGAGAAGCACGGGGTTGGCGAGGTCGATCATCTTCGGCACGCGCCTGCGCGTCGGCCCGAAAAGTTCACGCTGACTCTCGGTCGGACATCCGATGATGTCTTCGGGCGCGCCGAGATATTCGCGGATCAGCTGTGCTTCGTGTTTGTAGAACGTTCTCTCGAGATGCGACGTCAGGAAGCCGTCCATGACGTTCATTCCAGGTGTCAGGCTGAGTTCGGTGACCCGCCTGAGGATCAGTGCCTGGTCGGCGGCCTGCTGCGCATCCTTGCCGAAGACGATGATCCATCCGGTATCGAGCGCTCCATACACATCGTCGTGCCCGCAGTGGACGTTAAGGGCGTGCTTGGTCAACGCGCGCGCCGCCACTTCGAGCACCATCGTCGAACACTTGCCAGGCGCGTGGTAGTACTGCTCGACGCCGTAGACCACGCCCTGGCCGGACGTGTAGTTGACGACGCGCTTGCCACAGACCGAATGCGCGATCGCGCCCCCCTGCGCGGCGTGTTCACCTTCGGCTTCTACCGCGATCGTGTTCTTGCCGAACACATTGAGATTGCCCTCAGCAAAGGCCTGCTGGTAGAGCTCTCCGCCTTCAGTAGAGGGCGTGATTGGGTAGAACACACCGGCGTCCGCGATCCGCGTTTCGGTGTGATACGACACGAGCTGGTTTCCGTTGGCAGTGACACGGATACCTGGATAGCGAGGCTTTTCGATCATGGCGTCCTCGAAGACAGCAAATCAGCCACCTGTGCGAATCCGGCGCGCGCCGGACGGGGGGCGATCTCTTGTGCGCGCGTCCGATTACGGACGCGCGCCCCGTTGACCGCCGGGGTTTTCCCTCAGCGACCAATCAGGACAGGTTGTGCAGGTTTCGACAGTTTCGAGCGGGCCTTGATGTGACGGATACCGACAGCTCCACGGCGAATCCCACGCGCTTAACCATTCGGGGAAGGCCAGGTAGAGAGTGGACGCACCCCAACGGCAGGACTGTGGTGTCCGCCTGGATTTGGAGGCGTTACTGCAGGTATCCGCGGGGCCGGTCACTGACTCCATGGTTATCTTTTCCATGGAACACCTTCCTGACCGATTGCCGAAGTTCGTCGCCGCCGAGAGTGAGTACCTTATACACCCGGGCCTTGGCAGTGTGCGAGAAAAATGCTTGCCGGGGCAGGTTGTACGCATCCGTCACAAGCGCGCTGCGTCGTCAACCGTACGGTCGAGGACCCAATCCCGTTTGCTGGCCCGCCCGCCGATTGCGCGGCCTCGTCACCCGTGCGATCATGGCCCGGCCTAACAGAAAGGATTTCGATCGTGAAGCCCTTATTCAAGTTTGCGTCTGCGTTCGTTGCCAGTTTGATCCTCGCGACCGGGATGATCGGTCACGCCGCGGACGGCGGGAGCATTCTGTTTGTCGGCAACAGCTTCACCTTCGGTTCCGGATCGGCCGTGCACTACTACCGGAACCAGACGGTCACCGATCTCAATAACGAGGGGGTGGGCGGCGTGCCGGCGCTCTTCAAAGTGTTCGCCGACCAGGCGGGGCTCAAGTTCGACGTCGCGCTCGAAACACGCGGCGGCGTCGGCATCGACTTTCACCTGCAGAACAAGAAGGCCGAAATCAGCAGCCGCCCGTGGGACATCGTGGTCGCGCACGGATACAGCACGCTGGATCAGGAAAAGCCTCGCGATCCGGCTAAGCTCATCGCTACGAGCAAGGAACTCGCAGATCTGATGCGCTCGCGCAATCCTAAGGTCGAGCTCTATCTGACCTCCACATGGTCGCGTCCCGACCAGGTCTTCCCCGAGAAAGGTGCGTGGGTAGGCAAGCCGCTCGACGTCATGGGAAAGGATATTCGCGTCGCCTATGACAAAGCGGCGGCGGGCGCGGGCGCGAAAGTGGTCCCAGTCGGCGATGCGTTCAACCGCGCGATGAAAGTCGGCTTCGCGGATACCAATCCATACGACGGCATCGAGGCCAACAAGATCGACCTGTGGACGTTCGACAACTACCATGCGAGCACCTACGGCTACTACCTGGAGGCGCTCATGGTGTTCGGCCGCGTGACGGGACGCGATCCACGCTCGCTCGGCGACAACGAGTGCTCGGGGATGGAGCTTGGCCTGTCACGTGACCAGGTCAACAAGTTGCAGCAGATTGCCTTCGACGAACTGGCGGCTTCCGGACCGATCGCACCGAACCCCAAGACGACGAAAGACCGAGGAGCCGCAAGCCGCTGTCCGGCGAAGTGAGCGATCAGTAGCTGGTTGTCGGAATCGCCGTCGCTCAGCGGAGAGGGACGAGGCCTGTCCACCAGAGCGGCTTCTGACCGACGGCGATGTCGTAGCGCTGCACGAACTCGAGCATACCGTCAGCGCCGATTCGAAACACGGCCAGGTTCGCCGGAACAATGCTGCCGCCAGCAGAGGTCGTCGTCTGATTGCCGACCACAAGCATGCGCCCACTCGGGTCAACAGAGAACGTGCGGGGCGTGAATCCGTGAGTGTCGGCGTTCTGGATCAGCGACGGCTCGCCAGTCTGTTGATTGATGCGGAAGACGCTGATGTTGTTTGTGCCTCTGTTAACAGCGCCTCGATTTGCGACGTAAACGAACTGCCCATTGGGATGCATGTGAACGGCGCTGGCAGTCTGGCCTGCTTTGACGCCGGTCCCATCGGCTAGCGTCGCCTTGCTGAAGAGTGGCGCCGATGCCAGCGTTCCCCCTGTTCGCGTGAACACTTCCAGCCTGTTCTGTGCCTCCAGCGTGAGGAATATCCAGGGACGCCGGCCATCAAAGTCCAGATGACGGGATCGAAATCCGATCCCGTTCGACGGCGCAATCGACCCCACATTCGTCAATTTCCCGTCGTTATAGCGAAACACCTTGAGGGCTCCGGGATCCTCCTTCGTCGTACTCGTCGGTTCATTGCCGCGCGTCACGAGGATGACCAGATCGTTGCCTGGCAACACCCGAACCTGATGCGCGTACACCCCGACGTCAAGCCCACTGGATTGCGGCACCTCTGAACCGACTGTTCCGTCCCGATTGATCGTATGAACCGAGATACTGCTCGGGTCGTTGTAGGCGACGAGCAGGTGACGGGCGGACGCATCACCGGTGATATGGATGGGGCGAGACCGAAGCGGTGCAGGCGAGCCGTGAACGTGCAACGCACCTGTCGAGTCGACCTGGAACGCTGTGATGCCGTGCTGGTCGCCACGTGGAGTGACGCCGGAGCCGGCGTAACTGGTGCCCCCGTTGCTCCATGCGACGTAGAGGAATGGACCGGATGTGGAGGTCCACGCTTCCTGCACGAAGCCCGGCAGCGTAACCGACGATTGCCGTGAGAGTGTCGCCTGTTCGAGGTCAGCGCGAAAAGTGATGAGCTCTTCCCCGACGCTCGCGTAGACCGCCACCTTTCCCGATGGCGCGGACCGATCTGCGCCCTGATTCGCGGCCGTTACGACCAGATGCGTCATGGTCGTGACGAGCAGCACGCCGAGAAGCCGTGGGCGCCACACGAGCATTGATGGCGCACATTGTAACGCCGGGCGAATGTAAGCCGCAGAGTTCGAAGGGTTCGCAGAGCCAATTTGACTCTGCGTCTTCAGCGTTCTCTGCGGCCAATTCAGAGCGAGATGCTACTGATTCGGGACCGTGTAGGCGATGATCTCCGCCGGAAAACCCGCCCCGCTGATCGACACAATCAGATATTGTTTGCCGCCGAGCATGTAGGTCATCGGCGTTCCGGTTTGAGGCGCTGGCATGAAGACGTTGGCGACTTCCTTTCCAGTTGCCTTGTCGTAGGCATACAGCTTCGCGCCGCGTCCGTTCGGCGTTGACGTAAAGCCGCTCTCGCCGGAGATCACCAGCGACTTCGTGGTCAGCGTTCCGATCGGTCCGATCCGGCCCGTGCGCGGAATCGTCACGCCTTTCAGCATCGGATGATTCGTGACGACGTCGAGCGTTTCGCCGTGCGCGACCTGCCACACCATCGTGCCTTTGTTCAGATCGAGCGCGGTGATGCGGCCCCATGGTGGTTTGACCAGCGGCAATCCTTGAACCGTGAGGCCGCCACCGGTGTCGCCGCCGCCGGCGCCGTTGATGTAGTTCATGTCGGATCGTTGTTCCCCTTTAACCAGGGAAATCAACCGGGTCAGCGTGTTCGAGTAGACGTACATAATGCCCGTCTCCGGATCGAATGAACCGCCCGGCCAGTTCGCACCGTTGGGCACGTACACCATCCCGACTTTGCCGCCCTCACCTTTGACGATCGGCGGCGTGTACAACGGTCCGAGCTTGTACTGTGATGCGACTTTCAGCGCTTCCGCCTTGATCTCGGGCGTGAAGTCGATCAGATCCTTTTCCTGAACGCCCTGCAGCTCGAACGCTGGCGGCTTGGTCGGGAACGGCTGCGTCGGGCTGGTCTTCTCTCCCGGCACGGTGGATTGTTCGACGGACCGTTCTTCGATTGGCCACACAGGCTTGCCGGTCTGGCGATCGAACACGTACACGAATCCTTGTTTCGTCGGCTGCGCGACCGCCTTGATCGGCCGGCCATCGACAGTGATGTTCACCAGAATCGGTGCGCAGGGAATGTCGAAGTCCCAGATGCCGTGATGAATCAGCTGGTAATGCCAGACGCGCTTCCCGGTGGTGAGTTCTGCAGCGACCAGCGTTTCTCCGAACAGACCGTTGCCGGGACGATGGCCGCCGTAGTAATCGCCAGTGGGCAGTTCCACGGGCAAATACACAAGACCCAATTCCTCGTCGACGGAGAACGGTGCCCACACTCCTGCATTGCCGGTGTAAGACCACGAATCGTTTTCCCACGTATCGTTTCCGAATTCTCCCGGCAGAGGAATCGTGTGAAAAATCCACAGTCGGCGGCCGGTCTTGACGTCGAAGCCGCGCACGTACCCTTTCGCATTGGTCTTGCTTCGCGGCGCGTTGCCGGCGCGATGAGCCGCGCCGACGATGACGACGTTTTTGGCTACCAACGGGCCGGTGTTCAATCCGATTTCACCGGTGATGAGATCAAGCACCTGATCGTCGTTTTGCTTCAGATCGATGATGCCGTTCTGCCCGAAGCTCGGAATCGGCACACCGGTTTTCGCGTTGAGGGCGACCAGTTCGTAGCCCATGGTCACCATGAAGATTCGTTCGTCGCCGGCGCCATCCGTCCAGTAGGCCACGCCGCGCCCTGAGAGTGGACGCGGCGATGCCGTCGCTCGCTTGTCCTCATTAAGGCGATACATCCACAGCAGCTCTCCGGTTGCGGCGTCGATTGCCACGGCGTCGCGTCTCGATCCGGCCGTTGCATACAGCACACCGTTGATCATCAACGGCGTCGTCTGCAGATTAAAGTCCGGGCGCGCGCCGAGGATGTCGGTCTTGAAGCGCCACGCGACCTGCAGCTTGCTGAAGTTGCTCGCGTTGATTTGATCGAGCGGGGCATAGTGCGTGCTGCCCAGGTCGCCGGCGTAGGTACGCCACTCTCCGTTTTTCGTTCCGGTCTGCGCACGCAGTGCGGCCGGCATCAGGCTCGTCGCGATGGCGAGCGTTGCGACAAGCGTCACGTTGGTGTTCATAGGTCCTCTACTGTTGAGTGGCGGCTCCGCCGCCAATCGCGAATGCCACGAGTGCGTTGTCCGCGCCCGTGCCTGTCGCCATCACGATGAACTGCCGACCTGACTTCGTACGGTAGGTCATCGGGTTGGCATTATTCGCGTACGGCACCTTGCCGCGCCAGATCTCTTTGCCAGTTTTTGTGTCGAACGCGTATAAGTAGGTATCGCCCCCGCCGATGAAGACGAGTCCGCTCTTGGTGACCATCGCACCGCCGCGGCTGTTGGGTGACCCAAGTCGATCTGGCAACGCGACGCCTTGCAGCAGCGGGTTGTTTCTCAATGCCGGACTGCCTTCGCCGAGCGGCACCTTCCACGCAATGTCGCCTTTGTTCAAATCGATGGCGGTCAGTACGGCGTACGGCGGCGAGTTGAGCGGGATCCCTCGAAGTGTCATCTCCTCAGCGCCCCGCGCAAACATGTTCGAATAGTCGACGGCGACGAGCGCATCGCTGCCGTCGTTTTTGGCCACTCGGTTGCGGCCAATCGAATGAGCGGCGCGCACGAAGAGATAACCGGTGTCCGGATCAAACGCCGCTCCGCCCCAACTGGCGCCGCCGCCCTGACTAGGCGATTGGAGCGTACCCTCGAGCGATGGCGGAGTGTACAGCGGGCCGAGGCGGTATTTTTTCATTTCTGCCTGTGCCATCGCTTTGATCTCGGGGGTCAGATTGTTCGCGTCTTCGAGCTTCACGCCCTGATCGACAAACGCGGGCGGCTTGGTTGGGAACGGTTGCGTCGGATAAGGCTTTTCACCGGGGACATCGGAGTCGGCCGGGACCGGACGCTCAACGATCGGCCAGACTGGCTGACCTGTGACGCGATCGAACACATACGCGAATCCCTGCTTGGTCACCTGAACGACGGCATCGATTCGTCGTCCGTTGACCGTGATCGTCGCCAGAAGCGGCGGCGCCGGGTTGTCGTAATCCCAGAGGCCGTGGTGCACTTCCTGGAAGTACCACTTCATTTTTCCGGTGTTCGCATCCAGGCAGACGACCGATTCGGCAAAGAGGTTCGCGCCCGGGCGATTTCCGCCGTAGTAATCGCTGCTCGGCGTCGTCGTCGGCAGATAGAGGAGGCCGCGCGCTTCGTCGAGCGCCATTGGCGCCCAGACATTGCCGTGCCCGCTTTTCATGTAGGACTCGTTTTCCCACGTTTCAGCGCCAGGATCCTTGGAGGACTGTGGGATCACCGAATAGACCCATTCACGTTTTCCCGTGTGCGCATTGATCGCCTGTACTTGCCCAACCGGATCGGCTTCCTGAACGCGATCCGGTACCTGGCTGCCCATGATCACGAGGTCTTTGTAGATCATGGGCGGCGAGCTCTGTGTGACGTGTGTGCTTGTGGACACCCGCTTCAGTCCGTCGGTCAACGAAATCCAGCCGTCTTTGCCAAATGTCGGCACCGGTTTTCCGGTCTGCGCATCGAGCATGAATAGCCGTTCACGGCTGTTCAGAAAAATTCGCAGCTTGCCGTTGTCGCGCCAGAACGCCGTACCGCGCAGCTTCCAGCCGCTTCCTGACAGAACCTGACCGAGTTTGTAGGCTTCGCCATCGAATCGCCAGAGCTCTTTTCCTGTTTCCGCGTCGACCGCCGCGATGCTGTTGTAAGGCGTCGTCACATAGAGGACACCATCGATCATCAGCGGTGTGCTCTCGAAGAATCCCGGAACTGTCTTGTACTGTTCGAGCGGCGTTTCCCAGTGCTTCCACTGCCACGCCATCTTCAGTTGCGAGACATTCTGCGGGGTAATGTCGGTGAGCGGAGAGAACTTCGTCCCGCCCTGATCGCCTCCGTAGTACAGCCACTCCACTTGTTTCGACGCGTCTCGTCCCTGTCCGAGGACCACAGCGCCAGAGAGTGCGACCACAAGAATCCACGCGGGTGACTTCATACGACTCCTCATGTGCGACTTTCGACCTTCGACTTTGGTCCTTGCCGTCCTCAGCTGAAAGGTCTAAAACGGGCTCTTCATTAAAGGAAAGCTGTGGAGCGCGCAAGGGCTGTGGGACAAGTCGAGCACGCAAGGGACAAGCTGCTCCTCGCGGGGATGATCGACCTTGGACGTTCGACCTTAGACCTTCGCGACCTTAGCTAAGGACAGCGAAGGACTAAGGTCAAACGACGAAAGACGATGTCAATTCCCATTGCGTCCCCTCATATTGCGGGGCATCCCTGAGTGGATCCACTCGTCCCATCGGTCTTGTTATTCGCGATCGTGCCTGCTTTAGTAGCGCAACCTTGTTGGGCTTCGCTCGTGTGTCGCGCGTTTTGGGAGGCCGCTTATGAGTAGGTATCGGCTCGGGCTCATCGGTGTCGCGTTCACGTGGCTGGCGTTGTGGGCGGCGACGGCGTCGTCTCAGACCGCGAGCTCAATCATCGGCGTCGTGAGAGACACGAGCGGCGCCGTCCTCCCTGGCGTCACCGTTGAGGCCGCCAGTCCCGAGCTGATTGAAAAGGTCCGCAACGTCGTCAGCGACGAACGTGGCGCGTACAGCATCGTCGATCTGCGGCCCGGCGTGTACACCGTCACCTTCACGTTGCCAGGCTTCAGCACTTACAAGCGCGAAGCGCTCGAATTAGCCGCGAGCTTTACGGCCACGGTCAATGCCGAACTGAAGGTGGGGTCGCTCGAAGAAACGATCACTGTCTCCGGGGCGAGCCCGATCGTCGATGTGGATTCGGCGAAAAAGGCGGTCTCGCTTCCACGCGAGCAGATGGATCTGATTCCGACCGGACGCACGGCGCAGGCCTACGGACAGCTTGTGCCCGGGATCACGAATGCGGCACCTGATGTCGGCGGAGCGCACGCGATGTCTCAGGTCGCGATGAACATCCGTGGAAATGGCGGCAAAGAAACGACGGTGATGCTGGACGGCATCCAGCTCAACGGCGCCTGCGGGAACGGTTCTACGCAGGCCTATACCAACACGCAGTCGTACGACGAGATGGTTTTCCAGACGAGCGGTGCCGGCGCCGACGTTTCCTCACCGGGCGTTCAGCAGAACATGATTCCGCGCCAGGGCGGCAATCAGATGCACGGGTCCGTGCTTGACGTGTACAGCAATCACGCCTGGCAAGGCGCGGCGCTGACGCCGGCGCTGGCCGCGAAAGGCTTGCAGCAGGGCAACAGCCTTTACGGATTGGGCGATCTCGAAGGCGGTGTCGGCGGCAAGTTCGTTCACGACAAGCTGTGGTGGTTCACGGCTGCGCGCCGGCAATATGCAAACAATCAGGTTCCCGACACCGTGTACCCGGACGGCAGCCCGGGAATTGACGACGAAAAGGTGCAGAACGCTTCGTTGCGATTGACGTCGCAATTGACTTCCAGGAACAAGCTCACCGTGTACGTTGATCGAGTCGACAAGGAAATCGGTCACGATATGCTCGCCGGGTACGATCCGGTCACTGCGTCGCGCGTCTGGGAGCCTTCGAAGCTTTATCAACAGGCACAGATCAAGTGGACATCGACGTTGTCGAGCGCCGCGATGTTGGAAGTGGGCTATGCGCAGTACCAGGCGTATCGCCATACGACGTATCAACCGGGAATCGAGCCGCCCTATGGATCGCCGGAGTGGTTTTCGCACGCCGTACACGTGGACAACTCAACGGGCAGGACCTGGGTAGCAGCCCCCGGCGGCAACTACTACTTGATGCCCAAGCGGCAATTCTTTTCGGCGATCGGTTCGTACGTAACAGGCAGTCACAACGTGCGATTCGGAGCGCAGGACAACTGGGGTTTTCTGGAACAGGGCACCATCCTGAACGCTGCGTTGCGTCAGACCTATCTGAATCTCGCGCCCACGTCCGTGCAGGTCTACAACACTCCCGAACGAGATCGGTTCACCGAAAATTATTCCTGGGGCTTCTTCGGCCAGGATACGTGGAAGGTGAACCGCGCCAGCGTAAGCGTCGGTCTGCGCTGGGACACGTTCAAGTCCTCAATCGCGGCAGAAGAAGCGGGTGCCGGCGTCTTCGTCCCGGATCGCACTTTTGGACCGGAGGCGATGCCCGTGTGGAAAAACTGGGAGCCGCGGGTTTCGGTCACGTATGACGTGAGGGGCAACGCGAAGACAGCGGTCAAGTTCAGCGCCAACAAATACGTGCTTTCCGCCACGAACGGAGTGGCCGCGGCGCTCAACCCGATGCGTCTGCAGTCTGCCTCGCTCAGCTGGACGGATCTGAACGGTGACGATGTGGCGCAGGGGTTGAAGGGATGCACGTACCTCGCCGCCGGCTGCGAGATTAACTTCGCGCAGCTGCCGGCCACATTCGGATTGATTACGCCGGGTTGCACGACGATCTATGCTCCCGGTTCCATCGGCTGCGGGACCGATCAGGTCGATCCGAATATCAAGCGGGATACCGAATGGGCCTACAACATCGGCATCCAGCACGAGCTGTTTCCGCGCATTGCGATCACGGCGAACTATTTCTACACCCGGTTCTACAACCTGCGGCAGACGAACAATCTGCTCCAGACGTTTGCCGACTACACGCCGGTGCAGGTCGCGAGTCCGCTCGACGGCAGTGTCGTGACCATTTACAACGTGAGCGCGGCGAAGCAGAGCGCAGTCAGAAATCTGCAGACCTCGAGCGACACCGCCAAAATGTGGAACCACGATTTCGAGTTCGGCGTGAACGCGCGATTGCCCCACGGTGCCGCGATCTTTGGCGGTACTGCGACCGACAAAACCGTCGCGACACAGTGCGACATCACTGACGATCCGAACCGGCTGAATTTCTGCGATCAGACCAAGAGCGGGATTCCCTTCAACACGCAGTTCAAGCTCGCTGGTTCCGCGCCGTTGAAATGGGGCTTGCAAGTCGGCGCGTCGTTCCAGAGCTACAAGTACCTGTTCGGCGTTGGCGCTCCGACCACGACTTTTGCGGGCGGGGCAGTGTGGCAGATCACGAGGACGACCAGATACGCCGCGGATTGCAAAGGACCGTGCACACCCGGCGGGCTCGTCAACCCAAACCAGACCGTCGCAACGTTGAACGTGCCGTTGATCTCTCCCGGGGTCACACCATCGGACCGGATCAACCAGCTGGACGTCACGCTGGCGAAATCGGTGAAGGTCCAGAGCGTGACGCTCAAGCCCGAAATCGCGTTGTTCAACGCGACCAACAACCGGGCGATGCTCACGGTGCGTTCGCAGAATTACCTCACGTCGTCATATCTGCAACCCTCGAGCGTGCTGCAGCCGCGACTCGTTCGGATTGGTATTCAGGTGAAGTGGTGAGTTCCGAGAGGGCGGGCCTCCGGGCTCGCCCTCGTCAACGCGAACCAACGTCAACCCCGACGAAGCGCGCTCGCGTCATCTGGCTCGCGTCGAGCCTTGTCGTCGCCGGGCTCGCCGCCTACATCAACAGCTTTGCCGCGCCGTTCGTCTTCGATGATCACGGTTCGATTGTCGAGAACGCATACATCCGACAACTCTGGCCGCTTGGCGGCGCGCTTTCGGCACCGCTGCAATCCGCTGTTGCGGGCCGGCCCGTTGTCAGTCTGTCGCTGGCGATCAATTACGCACTCACTGGTTTATCGCCAGCGGGATTTCGCGGCTGGAACCTCGCTGTTCATCTGCTCACAGGACTTCTGGTGTTTGGCGTCGTTCGGCGGTCGCTGACCGCGCCGTCGCTGACGACGCGCTTCGGAGCCAACGCCGATCTGCTTGCATGGGCCAGCGCGCTGATCTGGCTCGTCCATCCGCTCAATAGCGAAGTCATCGACTACGTGATCCAGCGGACGGAGTCGATGATGGGGCTGTTCTATCTGCTCACGCTCTACGCAGCAGCGCGCGCGATGTCGGCCACAGGTGCATCGACGTGGCGTTGGAATGCGTGCGCGATCGCGTGCTCGGCGCTCGGGATGGCGACCAAGGAGTCGATGGTCACAGCGCCGGTCATGGTGCTTCTGTACGATGCCGTGTTCCGGGCGGGAGACGTCCGCCGTGCGCTGCGCGTGCGTTGGCCACTGTATGCAGGCCTGGCTGCCACGTGGGCGGTACTCATCGCGCTGATTGTCACCGGGCCGCGATCACATAGCGCCGGATTTTCATCAGGTGTGACGCCCTGGATGTACCTGGCGAATCAACCGGCGATGATCCTTCAATACCTGAAGCTCGCCGTGTGGCCGCGAGGCCTAGTGCTGGATTATGGGGTCCCGCTCGCTGTTGGAGTGCAGGACGTCTGGCTCTCCGCGATGGTTGTTTTCGCGTGTCTCGTGGGCGCTGGTGTGGCGTGGTTCAAGCGTCCGACGCTGGCATTTCTGGGGACATGGTTCTTCGTCACGCTGGCGCCTTCCTCGAGCATCATTCCCATCGCGACGGAGGTTGGCGCGGAACGGCGGATGTACTTGCCGCTGATGGCGCTCGTCGTTGGTGCTGTCATGACGAGTGCCGTTGTGATGACGCGCGTTTCTGCGCTGGCTGAACCGCGGCGTCGCGCGCAGGTGATGGCGGCGTGCGCTGCGGCGCTTTGCTGCGCGTTGATGGCACTCACGCTGCAACGCAATCGCGAGTATTCGAGCGCAACCGGCATCTGGCAGTCGGTTCTGGATCGCCGTCCGACTGGCCGTGCGCATTACAACCTGGCGATCGAGCTGAAGGAACAGGGCCACCGGACTGAAGCGCTTCATCATTATCAGCTGGCGCTTGCGGACGAGCCCGCGGCGCACTACGCGATTGGTTTCGAACTCGACGCCGACGGCAAATACGAAGACGCGATCGCGCACTACCGCGAATACATTCGATTGAAGCCGAACGACGTCAATGTCATTGGAGCGTATGTCTTACTTGGTCGTGCACTGACAAACACGGATCAGTTCCAGGCAGCTGTCGATGCCTTTCAGCAAGCGTTCGAGCGACAGCCGTCCAATGTCGATGCACGAGCGGGATTTGCCGACGCCCTGCTCAAAGACGAACGTTATGACGCGGCCATCCCGGCCTACGCGGAGTACGTTCGTCGGCAACCCAATGACGCACGTGCTCACTCAGGCCTCGGCATTGCGCTGGTTGGGCGCGAGCGCTTCAACGAAGCCGTGCCGGAGTTTGCAAGGGCTGTCGACCTCGAGCCCGGCGATGCGCGGAATCACTACAACCTGGGCAACGTGCTGGCCAGTACAGGTCGTTTTGAAGAGGCGGTGAGCTGTTACCAGCGCGGTTTGGCGCTGGCTCCGAATGATGTTTCGCTGCACAATGCGCTCGCACTGGTGTTCGCAGCGCGGGGGCAGTCCGACGATGCGCTTGT
>Ga0066903_100002257_pt1 | contig 14910 bp, 10 predicted proteins | sample PanSoiMetaGPlot1_FD_67491 | JGI IMG/M metagenome (GOLD analysis project Ga0066903, IMG submission 67491) | Tropical forest soil microbial communities from Panama analyzed to predict greenhouse gas emissions - Panama Soil - Plot 1 (version 2) | ecosystem: Environmental > Terrestrial > Soil >...
GTGACCTCGAGACCGGTGGCGGGATCGTCGCCGAGCTTCTTCGACGGCTCCATCGCGCCCTCGGCGCCGGCGGTCAGCGGGCGCGTGTTGCGGCAGTCCGGATAGTTCGAGCAGCCGATGAAGGCGCCGAACTTGCCGAGCTTGAGCGAGAGCTGCCCGGTGCCGCACATCGTGCACTGGCGCGGGTCGCCCCCGTCGGCACGCGGCGGGAAGATGTGCGGGGCCAGCATGTCGTTGAGTGCGTCGATCACCTGGCTGATCTTGAGATCCTTGATCTCGCCGACCGCGCTCATGAAATCGCGCCAGAAGTCGCGCAGGAGGTCGCGCCAGGGGAGCTCATTATTGGAGACGAGATCGAGCTGATCCTCGAGGCCGGCCGTGAAATCGTACTCGACGTAGCGCGCGAAGAAGTTCTCCAGGAACGCCACCACGATGCGGCCGCGGTCCTCGGGCATGAGGCGCCGCTTGTCGATGCGCACGTATTTGCGGTCCTTGAGCACCTGCAGGATCGACGCGTAGGTCGAGGGCCGGCCGATGCCGAGCTCCTCCATGCGCTTGACCAGCGAGGCCTCCGAGTACCGCGGCGGTGGCTCGGTGAAGTGCTGCGAGGCGTCGATCGCGCGCTTTGCCAAAGCCTCGCCCTGGCTCATCTCGGGCAGGCGGCGCGACTCGTCGTCCTCCGGCTCGTCGTCGCGGCCCTCCTGGTAGACCGCGAGGAAGCCGTCGAACTTGACGACGGTACCGTTGGCACGCAGGTCGAGCATTCGGCTGCCGACCTTGGCGGCGATATCGACCGTGGTGCGCTCGAGCTCGGCGGATTCCATCTGGCACGCGAGCGCGCGGATCCAGATCAGCTCGTAGAGCTTGGCCTGATCAGGCTCGAGGAATCGGGCGATCTCCTTCGGGCGGCATGCCACGTCGGTCGGGCGGATCGCCTCGTGCGCCTCCTGGGCGTTCTTGGTCTTGGCGGTGTAGCGGCGTGGCGCCTCGGGAACGTAGCGGCTGCCGAAATCGGTCTCGACCACGGTGCGGATGGCGCGGATCGCCTCTTCGGCCATGTCGACGCCGTCGGTGCGCATATAAGTAATGAGACCGACCGTCTCGCCGCCGAGGTCGATGCCCTCGTAGAGGCGCTGCGCGACCCGCATCGTATGGGCGGGCGCGAAGCCGAGCTTGCGGCTCGCCTCCTGCTGCAGCGTAGAGGTCGTGAACGGCGGGTAGGGGTTGCGTTTGGCAGGCTTGGAGTCGACCAGCGCGACCGTGAAGGCGGCGCTTTCGAGCGCCCGCTTGAAATCCTCGGCCTCGCGGCCGGAGCCGATGTCGAGGCGCTGGATCTTTTGCCCGTCGGCGCCGACGAGGCGGGCCTCGAACTCGTCGCCGCGCGGGGTCGCGAGCTTGGCGACCAGCGACCAGTATTCGCGCGGGACGAATTTCTCGATCTCGAGCTCGCGGTCGCACACGAGCCGCAGCGCCACCGACTGCACGCGGCCGGCCGAGCGCGAACCCGGCAGCTTGCGCCACAGCACCGGCGAGAGCGTGAAGCCGACGAGGTAATCGAGGGCGCGGCGTGCCAGGTAGGCGTCGACCAGCGCCTGGTCGATCCGGCGCGGGTTCTTCATCGCCTCGGTGACGGCCGTCTTGGTGATGGCGTTGAACACGACGCGCTCGACGTCGACGTCCTTGAGCAGCTTCTTCTGCTTGAGCACCTCGAGCACGTGCCAGGAGATCGCCTCGCCCTCGCGGTCCGGGTCGGTGGCGAGGATGAGCTTGCTCGCCCCTTTGACGGCCTTGGCGATGTCGCCGAGACGCTTCTGCGCCTTGCCGTCGACCTCCCAGATCATCTTGAAGTCGTGGTTCGGGTCGACCGAGCCGTCCTTGGCCGGCAGGTCGCGGACATGGCCAAAGGACGCCAGGACCTCGTAGCCCCGGCCGAGATACTTATTGATCGTTTTCGCTTTAGCCGGCGACTCGACGACGACTATGTTCATGATTGACCACTGTTTTTTACGAATTCGAGGGCGCGGGTCCGGCGGAATCGTCGCCATCGACGGCACGGAAAATGGGTAAGTCACCCCGACCTGTCAAATGGATGACGGTAATCGGATAGTCCAAACGTTCCGCCAGCGGGCTTCCGGGACGATCGGGCACTCGGTCAATTCCCTTGCACATCAATGGGATAAACGCATTCACGAACTTTTTTGCTCCACACCGGCCATTCGTGCCCGTTTTTCGGTTGTCCGATACCCCCGAACCCCAAGAGTTCCCACTCTTGCCTGCAGGCTGCTTAAGGTTCGATTGACGCCCCGGCCGGTTTCACCACCCGGTTTCACACCAGGGCGACCAGCCCCTGCCGCCGGTCGAGCCGCCCGGCCACGTCGAGCTCGAGCAGGGTGGTGCGCACGGTCGCCGGGGAGGCGCCCGAAAGGCGGATCAGGTCGTCGATCGCGACCGCACTCGGGCCGAGCAGCGCCAGGATGCGCGAGCGCTCGGCATCGTCCGGCTCGCCCACAGGCGGGGCGGGGGCGTCCTCGGCGGCGTCCGCCATCGGCAGCGGGCGGCCGAGGATCGGCTCGACCACGGCGATCACGTCGTTCGCCTCGGTCACAAGCGTCGCGCCCTGCTTGAGCAGGCCGTTCGACCCCTCGGCGCGCGGATCGAGCGGGGAGCCGGGCGCCGCAAAGACCTCGCGGCCCTGCTCGGCGGCAAGTCGCGCCGTGATGAGCGAGCCGGAGCGCAGCGCGGCCTCGATCACGATCACGCCGAGCGCCAGCCCGGAGATGAGCCGGTTGCGGCGGGGAAAATCGCGGCTGCGCGGCTCCCAGCCGACCGGCATCTCGGAGACGGCGGCGCCGCCGACCAGGATCTCGTGGAGCAGGTCGACGTGCTCGGGCGGATAGATGTGCGCGTGGCCGCCGGCCAGCACCGCGACGGTGCCGGTCGCAAGGCTCGCCCGATGGGCGCTCGCGTCGATCCCGCGCGCGAGGCCGGAGACGATCGCGAAGCCCGCTGACCCAAGATCGCGCGCGAGGCGCTCGGCGAACTTCTGCCCCGCGGCCGACGCGTTTCGTGCGCCGACGATCGCGAGCATCGGCCGCTCGAGCGCGTCGCGCTCGCCGCGCACCGCAAAGAGCGGCGGCGCGTCGTCGATCTCGCGCAGGCGCGCCGGATAGTCGGGCTCGCCGAGCGCGATGTATGCGACGCCGAGCTCGCGCGCACCGGCAACCTCGCGCTCGGCCTCCTCGCGCGAGCAGATGCGGGGCGAGCGCTGCGCGCCGCCACGACGCGCGAGGTCGGGCAGGGCGGCGAGTGCCGCGCGGGCGCCGCCGTAGTGGTTCATCAGCGTGCGAAACGTGCGCGGCCCGACATTCTCGCTGCGGATGAGCCGCAGCCAGTCGATGCGTTGCGCGTCGGTGAGTTGGACCTCGGGTTCGCGAGCCATGTGGAGGGGCCGTCTGTTCGTGTTTTGTTCTAAAGATGGTATCGACACACGTCAAGGCGCAAACGGCGATGAGCGGACATTGGCTTTGCGGGCGCTCCGCAGCATAGTGCCGACATGGCAGAGACCAACAAGGAAGAACCCGTCATGCTTCCATTCCGGGACAAGGACGGTCCGGGGTGGCACGTGATCATCCGCTATCATGCGGGCCACGAGCGGCGCATCGACGGTTTTGCGACCGAGGAAGAAGCGCTGCAATGGATCGTCGAAAACGAAGGCCAGCTCGACGAATAGGCTGAAGGATCGTCGGACTTCAGCTCCCGATCTTTCCCTCGGTGCCGGCAAAGAGCCGGCGGATGTTGGCGTGGTGCTTCGCCCACATGATCGCGGTGAGGAGCGCAAAGAGCTCGGCCTCCTGCAGGTAGCTGTCGAGCCAGAGGTAGGTGATCGCCGCCAGACTCGCGATCAGCGCCGCGAGCGAGGAGTAGCGCGTGACCGCGGCGACCACGAGCCAGAAGACGCCGAACACCAGCGCGGCCGGCCACACCATCCCGAGTAGGAGCCCCAGATAGGTCGCGACGCCCTTGCCGCCGCTGAACCTGAGCCACACCGGAAACAGGTGGCCGAGGAAGGCGCCGAGCGCGGCGAGCACCGCGAGGTCCTGGCCGCCGAAATGATACGCGACGAGCACCGCAACCGTGCCCTTGAGCATGTCGCCGATGACGGTGAGCACCGCGAGATCCTTGCGGCCCGTGCGCAGCACGTTGGTGGCGCCGATATTGCCCGAGCCGATCGCGCGGATGTCCTGCGTGCCGGCGAGCCTTGTCAGCACGAGGCCGAACGGAATCGAGCCGAGCAGGTAGCCGAAAGCGAAGGCGGCCGCGTAGTAGGGCAGGGCGAGCGACCAGTTGATCGGGTGCAGCATTGAGAGCCCCCCGCGGCCGGCGCGCCGGCCCGCGAGGATCAAACGTATTCGTAGACCGTACGGCCCGCAACGATCGTGCGCACCACGCGGCCGGTCAGCCGCGCCTCGTCGAACGGCGTGTTCTTGCACTTCGACTTGAGATCGTCGCGGTCGAGCACCCACGGCGCGTCGAGATCGATGACGATGACGTCGGCGCCGCTGCCCGGCCGCAGCGTGCCGCCCGCAAGGCCCAAAAGCTCGGCCGGCCGGCTCGACATCGCCTTGAGCAGAGTCTTGAGCTCGATCGTGCCGTTGTGGACGAGGCGCAGCCCGGCCGTGAGCATGGTCTCGATGCCGATCGCGCCCGGCGCGGCCTCGGCGAAAGGAAGCCGCTTGGTCTCGACGTCCTGCGGATCGTGGTCGGACATGATGGTGTCGACGAGGCCGACCGCAACCGCCTCGACCAGCGCGGCACGATCCTCCTCGGCGCGCAGCGGCGGCGTGAGCTTGCAGAAGGTGCGGTAGGAGCCGACGTCGACCTCGTTGAGCGTGAGGTGGTTGATCGATGCCGAGGCCGTGACCGCAAGGCCGTCCTTCTTGGCGCGACGCAGGATGTCGAGCGACTCCGCGCAGGTGATCGAGGCCGCATGATAGCGCCCGCCCGTGAGGGCGACGAGGCGCATGTCGCGCTCGAGCATGATGGTCTCGGCCGCCTTGGGCGCGCCGATCAGGCCGAGACGGGCCGCGAACTCGCCCTCGTTCATCACCCCTTCGCCGGTGAGGTCCGGATCCTCGGTGTGATGGACGATGAGGGCGTCGAAATCGCCCGCATAGGTCAGCGCGCGGCGCATCACCTGCGCGTTGGTGACGCTCTTTGCCCCGTTGGTGAACGCGACCGCGCCGGCCGCCTTGAGCAGGCCGATCTCGGACATCTCCTCGCCCTTGAGGCCCTTGGTGAGCGCCGCCATCGGATGCACGTGCACGATCGCGGTGTCGCGCGCGCGGCGCAGCACGAAGTCGACCACCGCGGGCTCGTCGATCGCCGGATTGGTGTCGGGCTGACACACGATCGTGGTGACGCCGCCCGCCGCCGCGGCCTGGCTCGCCGACGCGAAGGTCTCGCGATATTCGGCGCCCGGCTCGCCCACGAAGGCGCGCATGTCGATCAGGCCGGGCGCCACGACCCTGCCCCTGCAGTCGACGACCTCGGTGCCCTCGGGCACGCCGGCGGCGCCGATGCCGCGCTTCGCCTCGCGGATGACGCCGTCGGCGATGAGGAGATCGCCCGCCATGTCGAGGTCGCGCGACGGATCGACGATCCGCGCGTTGGTGAGCAGCATCGGGCGGCGCTCGGAGAGCATGTCAACTCGGCCTGCGGTTGGCGGCCCGGACGATGAGCACGCCGACCGGGACGTTGACCAGCTGTGCGAGGCCGAGAAGGACCAGCGCGAAGGCCAGCCGGTCCGGCGACCAATCACCCCGCGCGAGCATCCACACGCCGACCGCGATCAGTGCCACGCCGACCATGGCGAGGATGACGCCGAAGAAGATGCCGACCGGCCCGTTCAGCTTGCGCAGGAAGGGCGGCACCGTCGGCGCGGGGGCATCCACGATGCGGTCACGCATTCGGCAGGTTCCGCGACAGCGCCTCGAGCACCGCCATGCGAACCGCGACGCCCATCTCGACCTGCTGGCGCACCAGCGACTGGGCGCCGTCGGCGACGCTGGAGTCGATCTCGACGCCGCGGTTCATCGGCCCCGGATGCATGACGAGGGCGTCGGGCCGCGCGTAGGCGAGCTTCTTGGCGTCGAGGCCGAAATAGGCGGCGTATTCCTGCAGCGAGGGGACGAACGAGCCGTTCATGCGCTCGCGCTGCAGGCGCAGCATCATGACGATGTCGGCGTCGCGCAGGCCCTCGCGCATGTCGCGGTAGACCTCGACGCCGAAGCGCTCGATGCCGGGCGGCAGGAGCGTCGAGGGCGCGACCACGCGCACGCGCGCCCCCATGGTGTTGAGCAGGATGATGTTCGAGCGGGCGACGCGCGAATGCATAATATCGCCGCAGATCGTGACGACGAGCCCCTCGAGGCGCCCTTTGTTGCGGCGGATCGTGAGCGCGTCGAGCAGCGCCTGGGTCGGGTGCTCATGCGCGCCGTCGCCCGCATTGATGACCGAGCAGTCGACCTTGCGGGCGAGCAATTCCACGGCGCCCGAGGCGTGATGGCGCACGATGATGATGTCGGGATGCATCGCGTTGAGCGTGACCGCGGTGTCGAGCAGCGTCTCGCCCTTGCGCATCGAGGAGGAACTCGCCGACATGTTCATCACATCGGCGCCGAGCCGCTTGCCGGCGAGCTCGAAGGACGCCTGGGTGCGGGTCGAGACCTCGAAGAACAGGTTGATCTGAGTGCGGCCGCGCAGCGAGGCGCGCTTCTTCTCGATCTGCCGGTTGAGCTCGACGAACTCTTCGGAAAGGTCGAGCAGGCCGACGATGTCGTCACGCGAAAGACCGTCGATCCCCAACAGGTGGCGCTGGCTGAGGACGAAGGAGGATTTCTGCACGATGTTCATTAAAGCGGCACCTATAGGCGGATCGGGCGGAGTCGGCAAGGGCGGTGGCGGCGTCCTCCCCAGCCGGTTTGCGGTGTCCGCCGGTGCCGCCGACATGCCTTGCCGGCCGCCTGGGCGGGTTTCGCGGGCGCCGTTCAGCCCGGATTTACACCTCCATGGGATGATCCGCGCGACGTGACTTGTGCGCCCGGCGACCTCCATTTTGAGGGAAAGCCCATGAAGCTCTTAACCATACGGCTTGCGGCGATCGGGCTTGCGGCCGCGCTTGCGCTCAGCGCTGGCGCACCGGCGGCTGCGAACGGGACCGTGGCCGCCAAGGCGCCCCGCCATGCCGCGAAGCCATACCGGCACCGCGGCCTCGCGCGCGGCATCATCCCCTGGGTGCCGACCGGCGCAAGCGCGGGCCCGGTCGCGACCTGGCTCTATGTGCCGCCGTACCCCGGCCTGTTCAGCGATCCGCACTACGTCGCGCCGTCGATCGTCTACGCGCCGGTGCCCATCCCGGTGCCGGTGTTCGTGCCGGCGCCACTCTATGTCGAGCCCGGCTTTCTGGGTCCGTACGCGCGCTAGCATCACACCGCCGGGATTGCGCTCATAAGGAAGCGTGTGGCCCATCACGCCGCGCGGCATTCTGCTCGATTTCCCGTGCGGCGGGAACTTCGACCGCGCGCCGGGAGTTTTCCCTGGATATCCATCCGCAAGCCGCCGCAATCGCAGGCCCAAAATGCCTCGAACAAGCCTTCGCAAGCAGGAGACCCACGCCGCCGCGCCGCGGCGGCGCGTGGCGCAGCGCCGCGACGTCGACCGGCTCTGTATCGACACCATCCGCACGCTGGCGATGGACGCCGTGCAGAAGGCCAATTCGGGCCATCCCGGCACCCCGATGGCGCTGGCGCCGGCCGCCTACGCGCTCTGGCAGCGGGTGCTGCGCTACGACTGCGACGATCCCGCCTGGCCGAACCGCGACCGCTTCGTGCTGTCGAACGGCCACGCCTCGATGCTGCTCTACGCGCTGCTCCATCTCGCCGACGTGCGCGACGCGAACGGCGGGCCCGCGGTTTCGCTCGCCGACATCGAACAATTCCGCCAGCTCGGCAGCAAGTGTCCGGGCCACCCCGAGCATGGTCACACGGTCGGCGTCGAAACCACCACCGGCCCGCTCGGCCAGGGTTGCGCCAACAGCGTCGGCATGGCGATTGCGGCGCGCTGGGTCGCGGGGCATTTCAACCGCCCGGGCATCACGCTGCTCGATTACGACGTGTACGCCTTCTGCAGCGACGGCGACCTGATGGAGGGCGTCTCGAGCGAGGCGGCGTCGCTCGCCGGGCACCTCGCGCTCGCGAACCTGTGCTGGCTCTACGACAACAACCACATCACCATCGACGGCTCGACCGACATCACGTTCACCGAGGACGTGGCGGCGCGGTTCGCCGCGTATGGCTGGAAGGTCGTCCATCTGCGCAACGCCAACGATCTCGCCCGCATCACCGAGGCGCTCGCGGCGGTGCGGCGGACCGCCGACCGGCCGACGCTCATCATCCTCGACAGCCACATCGCGTATGGCGCGCCGCACAAGCACGACACCAGCGCGGCGCACGGCGAGCCGCTCGGCGAGGACGAGGTGCGGCTCGCCAAGCGCAGCTACGGCTGGCCCGAGGACGCGCATTTCCTGGTGCCGGACGGCGTGCGCGCGCATTTCCGCGACGGGATCGGCGAACGCGGCCGCAGGCTGCACCGCGACTGGCGGCGGCAGCTCGAGACCTATCGGCGCCGCTATCCCGACCTCGCGGCCCAATTCGAGCAGATGCTGTCGCGCGATCCGCCGCCCGGGTGGGACGTGGACATGCCGTCTTTCGCGGCCGATCCGAAGGGCGTCGCGACGCGGGAATCGTCCGGCAAGGTGCTCAACGCGATCGCGCAGCGCCACCCGTGGCTCCTCGGCGGCGCCGCCGATCTCGGGACGTCGACCAAGACGCCGCTGAAATTCGGGCGCGCCGGCGATCTGGCGCCGGGAAAGCCGACCGGCCGCAACGTGAATTTCGGCATCCGCGAGCACGCCATGGGCGGGATCCTCAACGGCCTCGCGTTGAGCGGCCCGCGCGCATTCGGATCGAGTTTCCTCATCTTCTCCGATTACATGCGGCCGCCGATGCGGCTCGCCGCGATGATGGAGCTGCCGGTCATCTACATCTTCACGCACGACTCGATCGGGCTCGGCGAGGATGGGCCGACGCATCAGCCGGTCGAGCAGCTCATCGGCCTGCGCGCGGTCCCCGGGCTGCTGACGCTGCGTCCGGCCGACGCCAACGAGGTCGTCGAGGCCTGGCGGGTCGTCATGGGGCTCAAGGACCGTCCGGCCGCTCTCGTGCTGAGCCGGCAGGCGTTGCCGACGCTCGACCGCAGCCGCTACGCGCCGGCTGCGGGGCTCGCCCGCGGCGGTTATGTGCTCGCCGACGCCAAAGGCGGGGTGCCCGACGTGATCCTGATCGGGACCGGCAGCGAAGTGTCGCTTTGCCTTTCCGCGGCCGAGCAGCTCGCCGGGCAAAATATTTCGGTGCGGGTCGTAAGTCTCCCGTCCTGGGAGCTGTTCGACGAGGCCGACGCGGCTTACCGTGACGCCGTGTTGCCGCCGGCCGTCAAGGCGCGGGTCTCGGTCGAGGCGGCGTCGGTCTGCGGGTGGGAGCGCTATGTCGGCGCGGGCGGGGCGATGATCGGCATGACGAGCTTTGGCACATCGGCCCCCGGCAAGGACGCTATGAAGGCGTTCGGGTTCACGCCTGAGCACGTCGTCGCGGCCGCCAAGGCGCAGATCGCAAAATGGAAGGCAGCATGAACCCGCTTCTTGACCTGAAGGCGCGGAAACAGTCGGTGTGGCTCGACTTCCTGTCGCGCGGGATCATCCGCAGCGGCCATCTCGCACGCCTGATCAAGGACGACGGGCTTTCCGGCATGACGGCCAATCCCTCGATCTTCGAGAAGGCGATCGGCGAGAACGCCGACTACGACGCCGCGATCGAAAAGCTCGCTGCCACCGATGCCTCGATGACGGCGATCTACGAGCAGCTCGCGATCGAGGACATCCGCGCCGCCGCCGACCTGTTGCGTGCGAGCTACGACGCCGAGGAGGGACGCGACGGCTTCGTGAGCCTCGAGGTCTCGCCCTATCTCGCCATGGATACGGACGGGAGCATCGCGGAGGCCAAGCGCTTCTGGGGCGCGGTCGACCGGCCCAACGTCATGATCAAGATTCCGGGCACGGCGCCCGGCGTGCCGGCGATCCGGCAGCTGCTCGTCGACGGCGTCAACGTGAACATCACGCTCCTGTTCGCGCAGGAGGTCTACGAGGAGGTCGTCGAGGCCTATCTCGCCGCATTGGAGGAGCGCGTCGCCGCCGGTCAGCCGATCGACCGGATCGCCAGCGTGGCGAGCTTCTTCGTGAGCCGCATCGACACCGCCGCCGACAAGCAACTGGCCGAGCGGATCGCGCAGGCGGGCGCCAGCGACGAGCACGCGGAGCTCGAGCACCTGCGCGGCCAGATCGCGATCGCCAACGCCAAGCTTGCCTACGCGATCTATCAGCGGCGGTTTTCCGGCCTGCGCTGGGACCGGCTCGCGCGGCAGGGCGCGCGGCCGCAGCGGCTCCTGTGGGCAAGCACGGGCACGAAAAACCCGGCCTACAGCGACGTTCTCTATGTCGAGGAACTGATCGGCCCCGACACGGTCAACACCATGCCGGAAAAGACGCTCGACGCGTTCCGCGACCACGGCAAGGTCGCGGACACCCTGACCGAGGACGTGGACGCCGCCGAGCACACGCTCGCGGCGCTCGATCGCGCCGGCATCTCGCTCGCCGATATCACGGCCGAACTCGTCACCGACGGGGTGCGGCAGTTCTGCGACTCCCTCGACAAGCTTTTGGGCGCGATCGCGCGCAAGTGCCGCCGCGCGCTGGGCGCGGCGCTGAACAACGAGGCTTTCGCGCTTCCCGACCCGTTGCGGCGCGAGGTCGAGCGCGCCCAGGAGGAATGGGGCAAGGACCGCAAGGTGCGCCGGCTCTGGGCGCGCGATGCGGGGTTGTGGACCGGACACGGCGAGGCGCAATGGCTCGGCTGGCTCGACGCCGTCGAGGCGCGGTCGCACGACCTCGCGGCGCTCGATGATTTTGCCCGCGAGGTCCGCGCCGAGGGATTTCGCGACGCGGTGGTGCTCGGCATGGGCGGCTCGAGCCTCGGCGCCGAGATGCTTGCGAGCCTCGGCGCGCGACCGGGCTTTCCCGCGCTGCGCGTGCTCGATTCGACCGACCCGCGCGAGGTCGCGGCGCTCGAGCGCCAGCTCGATCTGACCCGCACCCTGTTCATGGTGTCGAGCAAGTCCGGCACGACGCTCGAGCCCAGCCTGTTCATGGATTATTTCTTCGCCAAGGTCGCGCAGGCGGCAGGGCGCGAGCGCGCCGGACGACACTTCGTCGCGATCACGGATCCCGGCACGCCGCTCGAGGCGGTCGCGCGCGACAAGGGTTTTCGCCGTGTCTTCCATGGCGTCCCCTCGATCGGCGGGCGCTATTCGGTGCTCTCCTGTTTCGGCATGGTGCCGCTCGCGGCGGCCGGCCACGATGTCGGACGCTTCCTTGCGGCGGCCCGCACAATGGTCCGCGCGTGCGGCCCCGATGTCTCGCCGGCCGACAATCCCGCCGTGCGCCTCGGACTGACGATCGGGACGCTTGCGGCGCGCGGTCGCGACAAGGTCACGCTGATCTGTTCGCCGTCGCTTGCGAGCTTCGGCGCCTGGGCGGAGCAACTGCTCGCGGAATCGACCGGCAAGCACGGCAAAGGCGTCATTCCGATCGATGGCGAGCCCCTCGGCGATCCCGCCGCGTATGGCAACGATCGACTGTTCATCCATGTCCGCGATGCCGCGCACGCCGATGCGGCGCAGGACCGGATGGTCGATGCGCTCGAGCGCGCCGGACAGCCGGTCGTGCGCATCGGGATCGCGGACGCGCAGCTGCTCGGGCAGGAATTCTTCCGCTGGGAGCTCGCGACCGCGGTCGCGGGCGCGGTTATCGGCATCGACCCGTTCGACCAGCCCGACGTGGAGGCAGCCAAGCGCGTGGCGCGCGACCTCACCGACGCCTTCGAGAAGCGCGGCGCGCTCCCGGCCGAGGCCCCGGTCTTCAAGGCGAACGGAATCGCGCTGTTCACCGACGAGGGCAACGCCAAGGCGCTCCGCCAGGCAGGTGCCGGCGACACGCTCGAGGGGTGGCTCGGCGCGCATCTCGCCCGCCTGCACGACGGCGATTATTTCGCCATCCTTGCCTTCGTCGAGCGCAACGATGCCAACCGCAAATCGCTCGAGGACCTGCGCGTCGCCATCCGCGACCGCAAGCGGGTCGCCACCTGCGCGGAATTCGGCCCGCGTTTCCTCCACTCGACCGGCCAGGCCTACAAGGGCGGCCCCAACTCCGGCGTCTTCCTGCAGATCACCGCCGACGCCGGGTCCGATCTCGCGATCCCGGGCCGCAAGGCTGGCTTCGGCGTGATCGAGAACGCGCAAGCGCGCGGCGACTTCGAGGTCCTCGCGCGCGGCGGGCGGCGCGTGCTGCGCGCCCATCTGGCGCGCGACGTCGGCGCCGGCCTCGACGAGATCGGCGCGGCGGCGAAACGTGCTTTGCGATGACTTTTTTCAGATTTCTCGACGATGAGACGGAGAGGATTGCGATGCAGCTGGGGATGATCGGCCTCGGCCGGATGGGCGGCAACATCGTGCGGCGCCTCACGCAGCACGGCCACGCCTGCGTCGTGTACGACCGCAACCCGCGTGCCGCGGACGAGCTCGCGGGCGAACGCGTGACGGCGAGCAAGGGCCTCGACGACCTGGTCGCGAAGCTCAATGCGCCGCGCGCCGTGTGGGTGATGCTGCCGGCCGGCGCCGCAACCGAGGACGCCGTGACGGCGCTCGGCGAGCGCCTGCAGTCGGGCGACATCGTGATCGACGGCGGCAACACGTTCTACAAGGACGACATCCGCCGCGCGAAGGCGCTTAAGCCGAAAGGCATCCACTACGTCGACGCCGGCACGAGCGGCGGCGTGTGGGGCCTCGAGCGCGGCTACTGCCTGATGATCGGCGGCGAAAAAGCGGTGGTCGACCGGCTCGATCCGATCTTCTCAGCGCTCGCGCCCGGTTCCGGCAACATCGCGCGCACGCCGGGACGCGACGGACGCGACCCGCGCCCCGAGCGCGGCTACATGCATTGCGGCCCGAGCGGCGCCGGGCATTTCGTCAAGATGATCCACAACGGTATCGAGTACGGGCTGATGCAGGCCTATGCGGAAGGCTTCAACATCCTCAGCGCCGCGGTATCGCGGCCCGACGGCGAGCGCTTCGACCTCGACCTCGCGGACATCGCCGAGGTGTGGCGCCGCGGCAGCGTCATCTCGTCGTGGCTCCTCGACCTCGCGGCCGGCGCGCTCGCGTCCGACCCGAAGCTCGACGGCTTCGAGGGGATCGTCGCGGACTCGGGCGAAGGCCGCTGGACCGTGATGACCGCCATCGAGCAGGCGGTGCCCGCCACGGTGCTGTCCGCCGCGCTCTATGCGCGCTTCCGCTCGCGCGAGGAGAAGGCCTTCGCGGACCGGATGCTCTCGGCGATGCGCAAGGGCTTCGGCGGCCATATCGAGACGCACGAGAAGGCACCATGATGGACGCGCCGGCACAGAGCGTGCATGACGCACCGGTGCGGGCGCCACGCCGCGCCGACCCCTGCGTGTTCGTGATCTTCGGCGCCAGCGGCGATCTGACCAAGCGTCTCCTGGTCCCGGCGCTCTACAACCTCGCGGCCGCCGACCTTCTCCCCGATTCCTTCGCGGTCGTCGGCGTGGCGCGCGCCGAGCTCTCCGACGAAGAGTTCCGGCGCAACATGGCGCAGGCCATGCGCGACTTCGCCACGCGGCCGGTGACGGCGAAGATCGCCGATCGCCTGGCCGCGCGGTTTCGCTACGTGCGGGGCGATTTCGACGATCCCGCGACCTTCGACCGGCTCAAGGACGCGCTCGCCAAGGTCGCGCGCGAGCTCGGCACCGGCGACAATTGCCTGCTCTATCTCGCGACGCCGCCCGAGGTCTTTGCGCTGATCGCGCGCCGCCTGGGCGAGGCGGGACTCGCGCGGGGAGGGGACGGCGCCTGGCGCCGGCTGATCGTCGAGAAGCCGTTCGGCCACGACGAAAAATCGGCCTGCGCGCTCAACCGGCACCTGCTGGCGAGCTTTGCCGAGGACCAGATCTACCGCATCGATCATTACCTCGGGAAGGAAACGGTTCAGAACATCATGGTGCTGCGGTTCGGCAACGGCCTGTTCGAGCCGCTGTGGAACCGCGACCACATCGACCACGTGCAGATCACGGTCGCGGAGGGGCTGACGGTCGAGGGCCGCGGAAAATTCTACGACCACACCGGCGCGTTGCGCGACATGGTGCCCAACCATCTCTTCCAGCTTCTGGCGCTGACCGCGATGGAGCCGCCGTCGTGCTTCGAGGCGAATGCGGTGCGCACCGAGCGCCTCAAGGCGATCCAGGCGATCCGTCCGCCGACGGGCGAAACGGCGTTGCGGGACGTGGTGCGCGCGCAGTATGGCGGCGGGACGGTCGGGCAGAAAAAGATCACGCCCTATCGCGAGGCGCGCGGTGTCGGCCCGGACAGCGCGACCGAGACGTTCGTTGCGATGCGCGTGACGCTCGACAATTGGCGCTGGGCGGGCGTGCCGTTCTATCTGCGCACCGGCAAGGCGCTGGCGGCGCGGCGGACGGAAGTCGCCATCCGGTTCAAGAGCGCGCCATTCGCGCTCTTTCGCGACACGCCGGTCGAGTCGCTGGCGCAGAACCTCCTCGTGCTGCGCATCCAGCCCGACGAGGGCGCGGCGCTGCACTTCAACGCCAAAATCCCCGGGCCGACCATCCGCCTCGGCGGCGTGCGCATGGATTTCAAGTACAAGGACTACTTCGA
>Ga0066903_100002258_pt1 | contig 14910 bp, 14 predicted proteins | sample PanSoiMetaGPlot1_FD_67491 | JGI IMG/M metagenome (GOLD analysis project Ga0066903, IMG submission 67491) | Tropical forest soil microbial communities from Panama analyzed to predict greenhouse gas emissions - Panama Soil - Plot 1 (version 2) | ecosystem: Environmental > Terrestrial > Soil >...
ACAGCGCCGGTCATCGTTGACGAGGAGGGAGCCAAGGTCGAGGTCACCTCGGTCGACGCGCCGGAACCGCTGATCGGGGGGACAGTCGACCTGGGCGCTATTGCGACCGAATTCCTTATCCTCGCGATCGATCCCTATCCGCGCAAGCCCGGCGCCGTTTTCCAGCAGCCGGCGGCCCAAGGCCAATCGGACAATCCGTTCGCGGCGCTTGAGGCGCTCAAAAAGGGTTCCGGCGGCGGTGAGCCGCGCTAGCCCCCTGTTCCCCCGCAGGCTATTGTCAGTCCATGCCGGAAAAAGTCCGCATCGCGCTTGACGCCATGGGCGGGGACCATGGAGCGGCAGTGGTCATCCCGGGTGCGGAACTGGCGCGAAAGCAGCATCCAGACATCGAATTGCTCGTGTTCGGCGACCGCGCGGTGGTGGAGCCATTGCTGGCCGCCCATCCGGCACTCGCGGGCGCCGCCCGTTTGGTGCACACGGACGTCGCCGTCAAGATGGACGCCAAACCGAGCCAGGCGCTGCGTCAGGGCCGCTGGAAGAGCTCGATGTGGCTCGCCATTGATGCGGTGAAACGTGGCGAGGCCGACGTCGCGATCTCGGCTGGCAATACCGGCGCGCTGATGGCGATGGCGAAATTCGATCTCAAGACCATGCCGGGGATCGACCGACCCGCCATCGCAGGACTCTGGCCGACCCTGCGCGGGCAATCGATCGTGCTCGATCTCGGCGCCAGTATCGGCGCCGACGCTTCGCATCTCGTCAACATGGCGGTGATGGGCAGCGCCATGGCGCGGGTCCTGTTTGGCCTCGAGCGGCCAAAGGTCGGGCTGCTCAACATCGGGGTCGAGGAGGCGAAAGGCCTGGAACAAGTGCGCGAAGCAGGCAGCATCCTGCGCGAGGCCAAGCTGCCGTTCCTCGACTATGCGGGCTTCGTGGAGGGCGATGCGATCGGCCGGGGGCTGGTCGATGTGGTCGTCACCGAGGGCTTTACCGGCAATGTGGCGCTCAAGACCGCCGAGGGTACCGCGCGTCAGCTCAGCCAATACCTTAAGAGCGCACTCACAAAGACGATCTGGACTAAGCTCGGCTATCTCCTGGCGCGCAGCGCATTCCGCGCGTTGGCCGACAAGATGGATCCCGGCAAGGCCAATGGCGGCGTCTTCCTGGGTCTCAATGGCATCGTCATCAAGAGCCACGGCAACACCAATCCCGAAGGCTTCGCCAATGCGGTCGACATCGGCTACGGCATGGTGCGACACGCCCTGCTCGAAAGGATCGGCCAGACGCTCACGCTGAACCGTCGCGACGCCTCGCCCCCGCGCCTTGTTGGGGGATCCGTCTCGTGAGCGTGCTGCGTTCTGTTGTGCTTGGCTGCGGCAGCTATTTGCCCAGCCGGGTCCTCACCAATGAAGAGCTTGCGCACACCGTCGACACGTCTGACGAGTGGATCGTGCAGCGAACCGGCATCCATGAGCGCCGTATCGCCGCGGCCGGCGAGACCACCTCCGCGATGGCTCTCAACGCCGCCCGCTCGGCGCTTGCGCATGCCCACATCGAACCCCAGTCGATCGATCTCATCGTGCTCGCGACTTCGACGCCGGACAACACGTTCCCGGCGAGCGCGGTGTCGGTGCAGGCCGGTCTCGGCATCACGGGCGGCGCGGCTTTCGATCTGCAGGCGGTGTGCTCGGGTTTCGTATACGGGCTTGCAACCGCCGACAGCCTGCTGCGCGCAGGAACGTTCAAGCGCGCGCTCGTGGTCGGCTCAGAGACGTTCTCGCGTATCCTCGACTGGAACGATCGCACCACGTGTGTCCTGTTCGGCGACGGTGCCGGTGCGGTCGTACTCGAGGCCCAGGAGCAGCCCGGCACGCGCGACGATCGCGGCGTCCTGACCTCGCGTCTGCGCTCGGACGGCCGCCACAAGGACAAGCTCTATGTCGATGGCGGGCCGTCCTCGACCCAGACCGTCGGACGCCTGCGCATGGAAGGTCGTGAGGTCTTTCGCTACGCGGTGGCAGCAATCACCGACGTGATCGAGGGCGTGTTCCGCGATACCGGCTATTGTGCAGATGACGTCGATTGGTTCGTGCCGCATCAGGCCAACAAGCGCATCATCGACGGCTCGGCCCACAAGCTCGGCATCGCCCCGGAGAAGGTGGTGATGACACTCGACCGTCACGGCAACACGTCGGCGGCGTCAATTCCGCTCGCGCTCGCCGACGCCGTAGCCGACCGGCGCATCAAACGTGGCGATCTTGTGCTGTTGGAGGCCATGGGCGGCGGCTTTACCTGGGGTGCCACGCTCATCCGATGGTAGTGGGAAACAGCCGGTGACCCGCCTCGCCCCCGTTGACCGTTTCGTGGCAAGCTAATATCGTCAGCGAAAACAGAGGGATACCTTAATCGCCGAAGGCGGGGCAGGCGATGATGATCGCAAAGACTGTAACCAGGGCTGATTTGTGTGAAGCAGTCTACCAGAAGGTGGGGCTTTCACGCACCGAATCGGCCACACTCGTCGAACTTGTGCTGAAGGAAATCACCGACTGCCTCGAACGGGGTGAGACGGTGAAACTGTCGTCTTTCGGTTCGTTCGTGGTGCGCAAGAAAGGCCAGCGCGTCGGGCGAAATCCCAAGACCGGTAAGGAAGTGCCGATTTCGCCGCGGCGTGTGATGGTGTTCAAGCCTTCCGCGATCCTCAAGCAACGAATTAACAATTCGGAGAACGACGCGACCAAATAGACCTGTGGACAAGGTCGCGCAGAAGGGCAGGCGGCCGTGGAGAAGGCGCCGGATGCATTCCGTACCATCAGCGAGGTAGCGGCCGATCTTAATGTGCCGCAGCATGTGTTGCGGTTCTGGGAAAGTCGGTTCCGCGAAATCAAGCCGATGAAGCGCGGCGGTGGCCGGCGCTACTACCGTCGCGATGACGTCGACCTCCTGCGCGGGATCCGGCACCTGCTCTATGGCGAGGGCTACACGATCCGCGGTGTGCAGCGCATTCTCAAGGATCAGGGACTCAAGTTCGTCCAGTCGGTCTGGCATCCGGGCGCGCCGAAGCCGGCGCAGCGGCCCACAGATGAAGCCGACTTCGCGGCGGACGATGCGGAGATTCAAGTGCAGGACGAGGCCGATCGCGGGCGCGGCCTATTCGGCCTGCTGCCATCGCTCCTGGGCAGCGACGAAGAGCCGGGCGAGCGGCCGCAGCCGCGTGCGAATGCCGCGCCGCGGTTTGTGTCGCCGGTCGTGACTCCGCGCGGGATGCCGCGAGAGGACGTGCGCAAGCTCGAGGCCGCGCTCCACGAACTCGTCGAGTGCCGCAGATTGCTCGACGAGGCGCACGACGAGGGCTGACGTTCGGCGGGCCGGCATTCGCGGCGCCGACGTTGAGGACTTGACCGCGAGCGTCTATAGAATCACGCCTGATATGATGGCGGCGGCGTGCCGCAGAGCGAGACAGCGGGCATACCGAAAAATTACGCCACGTCGCCCAATAGAGGGCAACAGTCCAAGGAAGCAGACGATGACGCTATCGATCGCTTCGCTCTCCCCGGCGCTCGGTGCTGCGGCGACCGGCATCGATCTCCGTCAGCCGCTTGATGCAGCGAGCGTGAAGGCGCTTCGCGACGCCTTCGATCAGAATATCGTGCTCTGCATCCGTGACCAGGACCTGTCGGAGCAAGACCAGCTTCGGGCCGCCGGTTATTTCGGCAAGGTCCACGTGCGCCGCAAGCCGACGAACGGCCGCGATCCAGGCGGCGAGTGGGACACACCGTTCATGTTGGTGACCAATATCGTGGAAGGCGGCAAGCCGATTGGCGTCTTCGGCGACGGCGAGATGTGGTTCCACCACGACACCAGCTATTATCCCGAGCCGCATCGCGCGACGCTGCTCTACTCGATGAAGCTGCCCACCTGGGGCGGCAATACCTGCTTCTCGAACATGTACAAGGCCTACGAGAATATTCCGCGCGCGCTGCGCGACCGGCTCGAAGGTCGCAAGGTCCTCCAGGTTCACGACTACAAGCGGCGCGAGCGTCTCGACCTCGACAAGATCGACCTCAACAGCGTACGGCATTATGAGCAGCCGATCTTCATCACGCACCCGGCCACCGGTCGCAAGGCGCTCTACGTCAGCCGCCTGATGTCAGCGCGGATCGAGGGGCTTTCGCGCGCGGAGAGCGAGGACGCGCTCGCGCAGCTATTCGAGATATCCGAGGACCCCGCAATCATTTATGAGCATCAATGGCGGCTCGGTGACCTGGTGATCTGGGATAACTGGTGTTCGATCCACGCGCGCAAGGATTTCCCGCGCGAAGAGCCGCGGCTGATGCGCCGCCTCACGATCCAAGGCCGGGCCGTGCAGTTCTGATGCGCGAGTGATGGATGCTGTGATTGTGGCCTTCCTTGCCGTAGAGGGCATTTCTCCAGCACCGACCCTGCGCAGAGAACGTGCCTACTGTCCGGGCACCAGCCGGTCGCGGCCGATCGCTTCGATCAGGACGGTCCAGCGCTTGAGATCGGCTTCGATGAAGGCGCGGAAGCCGGCAACGTCGAGCGGCAGGAACTCCTGGCCGAGCGTGAGCAACCGCTCCTTGACCTGTGGGTCCGCGATGCCCCGCAACACTTCGCCGTTGAGCTTCTCGAGGATCGGCATCGGCGTGCGCGCCGGCGCCAGAAATCCGTTCCAGCTGCCGAGCACCAGGTCGGGGTACCCGGACTCCACAAGCGTCGGCAACTCGGGCAGTAGCATCGAGCGTTTCGTACCGGTAGTGGCGAGCGCGCGCACGCTTCCGGAGTCCATCTGCTGCCGCGCCACCAGCGAAACCGCGACGAAAATCTGGACATGGTTGCCGACGATGCCGCTCATGGCCTCGTTGACATTGCGGTAGGGGACGTGGATCACGTTTACCCCCGGGATCCGGTTGAAAGCTTCGCAGGCGATGTGAGGCGCGGTGCCGATGCCGGCGGAGGCGCAGTTGAGCTTGCCCGGCTGTGACCTGGCAAGCGCGACCAGTTCGCCGAAGGACTTCGCCGGCACGCTCGGATGCACCACCAATGTATAGGAGCCGGTGCCGATCAGGCCGGCCGGCGCAAAGTCGCGCAGCACGTCGTAGGAAGCGGTCTTCAATGCCGTATTGAGCGTGTAGGATGGCGTCGCGAACAGAAGCGTATGGCCGTCCGGCTCGGCGCCGGCGATGGTCGTGGCCGCGATCTGGCCGCCGGCACCGGTGCGCGCCTCGATTACCACCGGCTGACCCCACGTCTCCTGCAGATGTTGCCCCATCACGCGGGCGACGGCATCCGGGCTCGGTCCGACAATGATGCGGATCGGCTTGCTCGGAAAAGTCTGCGCCATCGCCCCCGCCACGAGCAGAAGCAGGGCGCCGCTGCACAGCGCGAGCAAAGTCGTCGATCGTGACAGCGAGTATCCGCGAATTCCCGTCATGGCGTTTCCCGTCATGTCATTCGAAGCAGCAAAAGGTGACACAGTGCAAAATTGATGGCAACGTTTCGCAACAAGGCGGCGCACCATTGGAATAACGGGTAGGGCGAGCATGACCAATCAGATGAGGCCGATCCGCCGCGTCGTGACCGGTAACGATGCGCAGGGGCGCTCGCGCGTGCTCTACGACAGCGCCGCGCCCAACGTCGTGCCGCGCCCCGAGAATCCGCGCGCGGGTATGACCGACCTCTGGGTCTACAAGCAGTCGCCGGCGCCGCTGTCGGGCGAACGCGACGACGGCGCGCTGCCCTACCATTTCGAGCCGCCACCGGCCGGCGGACATCTGCGGGTCGTGCAGTCGACTAAGCCGCCGCCGGAATACGAGCTCGTCAAAGACCCGAGCTACGTGCCGCTGCACGAGCCGCGCGTACGCGAGGACGGCGTGCTGGTGCGCGGCGGTCAGAGCGCCCATACATCGCCGATGCACAAGTCCGAAACGGTCGACTATGGTATTGCGCTGGCTGGCGAGCGCGTGCTCGTGCTCGATACCGAAACGCTGGTGATGAAGCCGGGCGACGTCGTGGTGCAGCTCGGCAATTGGCACCTGTGGTCTAGCGAGCGCAGCGACGTGACCATGGCGTTCGTGATGATGGGCGCGAAATACGAGTAGGGGCATGGACGGAGTGAAGCCGGTTCGCCGGATCGTCTGCATCGATAACGAGGACGGCAGGTCCGAGGCTATCTCCGACGCACCGTCGCCGGACGTGCGCACCGACCCGGCCCGGCCGGGCTTTGCCTCGACGCGCATCTGGGTCACTGATGCGACCCCGGCGCGCATCAAGGGCATCCGCGAGACACTGCATCTGCCGCACACGCTGGAGCCGCCGCCGCGCGGCTCGGTGTGCCGGATCGTGACCTTTCCGCCCGACTCCGTTTTCCGCGGCAAGGTCGGCGCGCGCGAGGTTGAGTCCTATTTCCGGGCGATGGGCTCGCCGCAGGCGTCGACCTATTCGAGGGAGGCCCCGCATCCTTACATGCAGGAGACGCGCACGCTCGATTTCTGCCTGGTGCTCGAAGGCGAGATCACGCTCGTGCTCGATACCGAGGAGGTCGCGCTCAAGGCCGGCGATACCGTCATCCAGCGCGGCGCCAACCATGCCTGGAGCAACCGGTCGGATGCGCCCTGTGTGATCGCGATCTCGTCACACGACGGCACCTTCTAGCGCGCCATCATCACGCGGGGATCTTCAACAGCCGGGTGGCGTTGCCGCCGAGGATGGCGATGCGCTCATCATCACTCAGGCCCGGCGTCTCGAGCACGTGATCGACCGGGTTCTTGGCCCATGGGATCGGATTGTCGGTCCCGATCATGATCTGGCTCGCGCCGCATTCGTTGACCAGGTGGCGCAGCGCGGCCGGCGTGAACACGAGTGAGTCGATGTAGATCTGCTTGAGATATTCGCTCGGCTTCTTCTTGAGCGTCGGGCCTTTGCACTGGTCGGGAAACACCGAGCAGCCATGGTCCATGCGCGCCGCATAGGACGGCAGGTAGCCGCCGCCGTGGGCCGCGCAGATTCGCAGATTCGGGAAGCGGTCGAAGGCGCCCTCGAAGATCAGGTGCGCGAGCGCAATGGCGGTGTCGAGCGGATTGCCGATCACGTTGCCGAGCGCGCCTGAGCCGCGCAGCCGTTGACGCGCGCCAGTCGCGGTGGCCGCCTGATTAGGATGCATGAACACCAACGCCTGCAATTCTTCGGCCTTGGCCCAGAACGGGTCGAACCGGCGGCCGGCCACGTCCTCGCCATCGACCGTCGCCCCGATGCTGGCGCCGCGCAGCCCGAGGCGCTTGACGGCATGCTCGAGCTGATCCGCGGCAAGCTCGGGATACTGCAGGGCGACCGTGGCATAGGCGACGAAACGGTCCGGATAGACCGCGCACATATCGCGGAGCTTTTCATTCTGGAGGTCGATGATGCGGCCCGCGAGCTCGAGGTCGGCCGAATACCAGAAGGCGTTGACGCTGAGCGCCTGCACGTCGATGCCGTCTGCATCCATGATCTTGAGACGCTCGGGTCCGACGCCGAGGCGCTGGAGATCGACCGACTCCTCGATGCGTCGTTCGAGGCTGGTGCCGCGAACGAGCTCCGCGACTTCGGTCACGACGCAATGCGCATGCACGTCGACGGTCTTGATGCGGCGTCCCCCCACCGCGACCTCCCGGCGCTGGGCAGGCTGTGCGTCCGCGTACCACGGGATGTTGGCGAGGGAGGCCGCTCCGGCCGACGCGGCGGCGGCAGTGAGCAGACTGCGGCGGCTATGCATGCGCGGCGTCCCCCTTTTTGTTGTTAGGCCGGCAGCTTGATCAGCTTGGCGGCGTTACCGCCGAGGATGGCGATGCGCTGCTCGTCGGTCAGGGCGGGCGTATTGAGCACGTGGTCGACGGGGCCCTTCACCCAGGGCACCGCGTAATCGGTCCCGATCATGAGCTGGCTCGCGCCATGCTCGGTGACGAGATGGCGCAATCCCTCGCCGGTGAACACCAGCGTGTCGAAATAGAGCTGCTTGAGATACTCGCTCGGCTTCTTCTTGAGCTTGGGGCCCCTGCACTGGTCGGGGAACACCGAACAGCCGTGGTCCATGCGTGCCGCGTAGGAGGGCAGGTAGCCGCCGCCGTGGGCGCCGCAGACCTTGAGATTCGGGAACTTGTCGAGCGTACCCTCGAAAATGAGGTGGGCGAGCGCGATCGAGGTCTCGAGCGGGTTACCGATCACGTTGCCGAGCGCGCCCGAGCCCTGGATGCGCTTGGTGATGCCGGTCGATTGTGGCGCCGTCTGCGGATGGATGAAAACGAGCGCCTGCAGTTCCTCCGCCTTCTTCCAGAACGGGTCGAACCGCGCGGACGCGATCTCCTCGCCTTCGACATTGCCGCCGATGGCGGCGCCCACCAGTCCGAGCTCCTTCATGCCGTATTCGAGCTGCTCGGCGGCGAGCTCCGGAAACTGCAACGTCACCGGCGCGTAGCCCACGAAGCGGCCGGGGAATGCCTTGCACATTTGCGCCACGTTGACGCTTTGTACGTCGAAGATGCGCCGCGCGAGGTCACGCTCGGCGCCATACCAGAAGGCATTGATGCTGAGCGCCTGGACGTCGATGCCGTCCTTGTCCATGTCGGCGACGCGTGCGGCTGCGACCGGAAAACCGAGGTTGCCTTCGAGCTGGCGCTTGGCATCGCGCTCCATTGCGGTCCCTTTGACGACATCGAGCACCGCCGGTACTGCGCAGTGCGCATGCACGTCGACGGGTCTCACCCTGCGGCCGCCGACGACGATCTCGCGGCGTGTCGCCGGCTGCGCCGCTGCATGACGGAGACCGCAGCCGACGCAAACCACGCCGGTCGTCACCGCGGCGGCATGGCGCAAAAATCCTCTCCGGTTGATCATGACACGGTCTCCGCCTAGCGCACGGCGATCGGAGCGACCGAGGAGCCGGTGGCGCCCTTGATCTTCAGCGGTTGCACCACAAAGGCGAATTCCGTTGCCCCGGCGGCGGCGAGCTCCTCCAGAACGAGATTCTCCAGCAGATAGATGCCGTTCTGGATCAGCATCATGGCGTGGACCGGCAGGCTGTGGCCGGGCGGGGAGGGCCGCACTTCGACACAGCAATTGTCGGCCGCGACCATCATCGGGTTCTGCGCGATCAGCCATTGGCCAGCCGCGATGCCGATGCCGGCATTCTCCCTGCCGTAGCGCTGATTATCCTTGCCCATCAGCTTAGACCAGCCCGTTCGAATGACGACGGTGTCGCCGGGCAGAAGCTTGAGATTGGCCTTGGCGAGCGCCTGCTGTAGGTCTTCCGGCGTGATGGTGTAGGAGGCCGGCAGCAGATCGACGCCTTTGAGGCCGGCCACATCGATGAGCACGCCGCGGGTGAACAATGTGCCGACGTGCTCGACACCAAGCTTCTTGAAGCCGTTGCGCGTTCCGATGTCGCCGAGCTTGAAGCAATTGTAGAACGCGTCGCCCCACATCTGGTGGGCGAAGGCGTCGATCTGGGTCCCGATCTGCCCAAGCTCGGTCACGACCAACTCTTCCTGCACCTGGCGGGCGTTGGGGATCGGCGGCGAGACCTTGGTATAGATGTTGAACTGCCGGCCCTCGTTAATGAAAGATTCCCGGGTGTCCGGCGACAGGATAGCGCCAAGCTCGAAGACCTCGCCGGTCTTGATCAGCTTGACGGCCTGCAGCACCAGCTCGGGCTTCATCATGTTGGCGGTGCCGCGCTGATCGTCCTTGCCCCATTTGGAGGGGCAGCGCTCGCTCTCGGGCGGCATCTGCCAACCTTGTGCGCTGGCCTCGCCGACGCCGAGCACAAGCAAGGCGGTGAGTGCTGCTGCGATGGTGCGCATGTGGTGAACCTCCCCGATATGCAGTTTTGTTGTCGCGGCCCCTGGTGATGCCGGTATGCCTGCAGAGTTGGTGGCATGAGCGCCACCAGGTCCGATGGTAGGGCGCCGCCCAATCGGGCTGCGCCGTATCAGCGTGTGACCTCCGCTTTGAGCGCCGCGATCTCGGCCTCGCTGCGCGGCGTGAGCACACCGACCTTGCGTCCGCGGTAGTAGGGAACAACCACCTGCATGGGCTGCCCGGGCCGCTCCAGGATCGAGATGTAGCGGGATTCGGTCCCGCGCGTTGGCAGGTCGAACAGGGTCCACTGGTTCGTCGCCGGATTGTATTTCGCGACCCGGTCCGAACTCCAAAGGTTGGTCCAGACGTTGTGGTCGTTGTCGACCGCCACCTGGTAGGGCTGATCCGCTTCCGGATTCGGCAGCGGGATGAGCGTCGTCTCCTTAGTATGGATGTTGATCTTGGCGAGCGTGCCGCCGAACGAGTTGCCGGTGTAGACGTAGTCGCCGTTCTTGTCGGCGCCCATCCGCCGCGGCGCCTGCGCCCAGGCGTAGGGCGCGTTGAAGTCCGGCGGTTGGAAGCTGTCGTAGAACTTGCGCTGTTCAGGCGTGAGGCTGTCCATGACCGCCTTCTCGGGCGGGAGCCTCAATTCGGTGGTCTTGCCGGTCTTGACGTCGCCGAAATCGACCAGGTCCTGCGTCATCAAGAGCCACCAGCCGTTGCCGAGGCGGTCGGCGGCAAGGCCATAGACCGTCGCGGTGCCGTGATTGCCCTTGTAGGTCACCGATTTGAACTCGGTGAACTTCTCCTCCTTGCTGTTGAACAGCAGGGCGCCGTCGGGCGATGTCACCCAGATGTTGCCATTGAGATCGGAATCGATCGTGCCGGCGGTGCCGGTGGTCGAGCGCGGCGGCACATACTGGGTCAGCTTGTCATCGCGCGGGTCGACGCGGCCGAGCGTGCCGTGACCGCGCGCGACGTTCGAGCGGACGTTGAACCATATCACGCCGTTCTCATCACGGGTGATGCCGTGGGTGCCGGCCGCGATGGTCCGCTGGTCATCGATTTTGAAATGTTTTACCGCTCCGGTGCGGCCATCGATCTTGGCGATGGTGGTCTCGAGGCTGGTCTCCGAATACGAGATCCAGAGATTGCCGTTGAAGTCCATCTGCGCGTCGTGAACGCCGTTGATGTGGTGCATCTGGGACGGGGTCCCGAGCGTCCAATCACTGCCGTCGTTCGCCCGGTGGTGTCCGCCTTCCATCGGAAAGTCGTATTCCTTGACCACCACGCGCGCCGCCTCACCCGAGGGCCGTGGCCGCAGCTTGAACTTCAGCGAGCTTTCGCCGGGGCCGCGGGCGCGCGCGAGATAGGCGGCCAGTTCCTTCTGATGGAAGTCGATGTTACCGGTCGGCTTGCCGTCCGGGCGCGGATACATGCCGAGGACGTTCACCCACTTCATCAGCTCGAGGATCTTATACCAGCCCTCCTCGTCGAACCGGTGCTGCAGGGGATAGCTCGCGCTGTGGCAGCCGGTGCAGTTCTTGCGCACCTGAGTCTTCATGCGGAAATCGTCGGGCGCGTCGCCCGGCAGAGCAGCCAGGAATTCGTCGCCGGGCAATTGCCGCACCCAGTCTTCCTGGTTCGTGATCGGGGTGAGGACGAAATCCTTGAGCGTCGTCTTGGTGAGATCGACGTTGTCGTTGGCGGTCTGGAAGGTGACGGCCTGCGCCCATACCCGGTATTTGCCGTCCGGTAGCGCCGGGAAATAGTAGCCCCCGGCCTCGTCGGTATAGACCGAGGTGGTGATGGTCGAGCCTTCGGCCTTCGCCGACACGGTGACGCCGCCCATCTTGTCGCCGCTCACCGATGTGATGGTGCCGGCGAGGAGCGCGTCGGCCCAGGCGACGTCCGGGGTGAACGTCGCTGCTGCCAACACGGCCGCTATGGCAATCATGCTCGCGCCGGCGAACTGCTGTGGAGTCTTCATAGCGTTTCTCCCAAGGGGGTTCTTTGTGTCGATCTGACTTATCGCTGCGGCCGGGCAGGAGGCACGCTGGGGTCCTGGTGCCCGACCGGCAACGTTTTCACGTAGGCCGCGATGGCGGCAATCTGATCGGAATTGTAGGTATACTTGAAGCCTGGCATCCGCGGCGTCCCATTGGCGATGATCTCGCGCACTGTCTCCTCGCGACCACCGGCGGTCTCCCGGTTGATCTCGGGCCCGTACATGCCGGCAACCAGCGTGGGACGAGTGTGGCAGACCCCACACGAAGTCTCATAAAGTCGCCAACCGAGCTTCTGCTGGTCGTTGAGTTCGACCTCCGCCGCGGCGCCAAGCCCGGACATCAACGCAATCAAAGCGAACGCAATCCAGCCTCTCATCCGGGCTTCCTCCGCCTTTTCTTGTCTGCAACCTGCCGAAGCTTAGCCGTATTCCGACCCATGGCAAGCAGCCCGTCGCGGTTCCCGTGACCGGCAGTAGCGGCTCTCGTCCGATTGGAAAACCGCGTAGCGCGCAATAGAGTGCATGCCGCAAAGCGAACGGAGGGCGGCGATGCGGCGCGTGAACACCTTCATCGGCAGCGCGGTCGAGCGTGTCGAAGATCAGCGCATGCTGCTCGGGCGGGGATGCTACCTCGACGACCTCAACCGGCCGGACCAGTGGCATGCGGCGATCGTGCGTAGTCCGCTAGCGCATGGACGCATCCGTTCAATCGACACGAGCCCGGCGCTGGCGATGCCTGGAGTGCAAGCGGCAGTGACCGCGCGCGACCTCGGCAAGCCGATTCCGGCCATTCCGCTCCGCCGGGCCAATCCGGCTGCGGCGCCCTATTTGCAGCCCGTGATTGCCGAGCATGTGGTGCGCTACGTCGGTGAACCGGTCGCCATGGTGCTCGCCGACAGCGCGGAGCGTGCCGAGGACGCCGCCCAGGCGGTCATCGTGGACATCGACCCCCTGCCGGTGGTGACCGATCGTCGTGCCTCCGTGGCGGGCGATATGCTGCTGATCGAGGGGACCAGTACAAATTGTGCGGCCGCGTTCACCGGCAGCAAGGGCGATGTCGCCTCGGCGTTCGAAGGTGCGCCCTATACTCGGCGCGAGCAATTCCGGGTGCACCGGATGACGGCGATGACAATGGAGACGCGCGGGCTGCTGGCGGAATGGGACGGCGGTCGGATGCGTGTATCCGGTGCGGCCAAGCTGCCGTTCTTCAACCGCCGGGCGCTCGCCGCGATGATGAACTTGCCGGAGGAGACGGTTGACTATGTCGAATTCGACGTCGGCGGCGGCTTCGGGGCGCGCGGTGAGTTCTATCCCGAGGATTTCCTCGTCGCCTTCGCGGCCCGCAAGTTCGGCCACCCGGTGAAATGGGTCGAGGATCGGCGCGAGCACTTCATGGCAATCGCGCACGCGCGCGAGACCGAGTGCGACATCGAAATCGCACTCGATCAGGACGGAACGATTCGCGGCCTGCGCGGCGATTTCTGGTGCGACATCGGCGCGTATGTGCGACCGAACGGCACGACGGCGGTGCGAAACGTCGCGCAGTTCACCTCGGGTCCCTATCGGGTGCCTAATGTTCACTTCACGTCGCACGCGATGATCACCAACAAGACGCCGTCCGGCACCTATCGGGGTCCGGGCCGGTTCGAGGGCTGCTTCTTCATGGAACGGCTCCTCGATCTCGCGGCTGCCGACCTCGGCATCGATCGGCTCGACATCCGCCGCCGCAACCTGATCGCCCCGGACGAGATGCCCTACCATCTCGCGACCGTCGAGCCGGGCGAAACCTTCGCCGAGACCGCCTGCGACAGCGGCGATTACACGACGACGTTCGATCGCTGCCTCAAGGAGGCGCGCTGGGCCGAAAAGGCGTCGCTGCAAGGTAAATTGGTCGACGGCCGCTACCATGGGCTGGGCGTCGCCTGCTTCATCGAGGGCGGCGGCTCCGGACCAAAGGAGAACGCGCGGATCGTCGTGGAGAAAGACGGAGCGATAGCGGTCTATGTCGGATCTTCGTCAGTCGGGCAGGGGGTCGAGACCGTGATGGCGCAGATCGCCGCCGACGCGCTTGAAGTGCCGCTCGACCGGGTCAAGGTCTACCACGGCTCGACCACGTACCTGGCCGATGGGGTCGGCGCCTTTGGTTCGCGCTCGACCGTGATGGGCGGCTCGGCGATTGTGCTTGCCGCCAACGCGCTGCTCGACCAATTCCGTGCGGCGGCGGCGGCGAAGCTCGGGGTTGCGTCGGCTGACCTTAATGTTGCTGAGGGCGTCGCCAGCGCACCGGACGGCCGTAGCGTCGCCCTGGCCGACTTCGCGGGTCTGTCCGCCGACGGCGAGTACCGCAATTCGAAGGGGACCTATACATACGGCACGACCGTCGCGCATGTGGCGGTCGATCCAGGCACCGGCAACGTCCACGTGCTCGATTTCGTCACCGTCGACGACGTCGGGCGCATCGTCAACCCACTGACCTTGCACGGCCAAGTGATCGGCGCCGCCGTGCAGGGGCTTGGCAGCGTCTTCACCGAGGAAATCCGTTACGATGCGAACGGCCAGCTCCTGGTCGGATCGCTCGCCGAATACATGATCCCGGTCGCGACCGACTATCCGCACATCACCGCGATCTCGCTCGAGCAGCATCCCTCCCCAAACAATCCGCTCGGCGTCAAGGGGGCAGGCGAGGGCGGGATCATTCCGGTCGGCGGCGCGCTCGCGAACGCGGTCGCCTCGGCGCTGTCCTCGCTCGGGGTAGAGCCGAAGGAGCTTCCGCTGTCGCCGGCGCGGGTGTGGCAGCTGATGCGGGAGGCTCGCTCGCAATCATGACTTGCTAGATCGGGCGCAGCGTCGACATCAAACGCAGCGCGTTGTCGCGGTCGATTGCCCGGAGCTCGGCCTCGGTGAACACGCCGGATTTCTGCAGCCCGGTGACATGCTCCTCGGTGGTCAGGTGCGGCCAGTCGGTGCCGAACAAGATCTGCGAGACCGGGACCACCGCCTTGAGCGCCGCCATCGCCGGGGCGTCCGGCGCCTGGGCGCAGTCGTAGTAGAAC
>Ga0066903_100002259_pt1 | contig 14909 bp, 7 predicted proteins | sample PanSoiMetaGPlot1_FD_67491 | JGI IMG/M metagenome (GOLD analysis project Ga0066903, IMG submission 67491) | Tropical forest soil microbial communities from Panama analyzed to predict greenhouse gas emissions - Panama Soil - Plot 1 (version 2) | ecosystem: Environmental > Terrestrial > Soil >...
GTGAACAGCGCAAGGATTGCTCGTCTTTGCGCGGAACCGCCGGATAAGTGAATGGTCGAACGGGGTAGAGCCGTGTCCGCCGGCGATGCTGCGGCACCACGTCTCGGTGGCGATCACCAAGACTGAGGTGCCGAACACCGCGGTTATCGCTACGATTCGCTCGGTGCTATTTCGCGAGTGGCGTCGGGCGCACCTGGAACTTCACGACCTTTGGTCGTGCACCTTTGCCGCCTTCCTGGTGCCAAGGCGTGTACATCGAATAGCTCGACCAGAAGCCGCGGCCCTTCCAGCCGGCATTCGGATTATCGATCCGTCCCGATCCCGCTCGAGCGGCGAATCCCAGCGGATACGGCACCCGCAACGTCAACGTCGTCATTTGTCCGCCTTGCGGCATCACGACAAAGAATGAGTCTGCGTTGACGTCGCCGGATAGCACGACGTCTTTCCCGAGGCCGAGCGTGTTATCCAGATCGATCTCGGTCATGTACAGCATGTCGGTGCTCGCATAATCCGCCCCTCCCTGGAATTTCGGGCCAGGCGTCGTGTACACCGTCCATCCTTCAGGGCACTGCTGCCCAGTGGCGGTCGGTCCATTCAGCACCTTGCACTTGCTGCGGTCGAAACTCAGCATCTCATGAGCGCCGCGCCAGTTCTGCCAGACCACGCCGTGGCTGTCGATCGCGACGCCGCCGGAACCTGGCAACGGCATCTTGTCTGGAGGCGGCACGTAGACCTCCGCCTTACACGTTTGCGGCGGGTTGGCCCCGAGCTCGATGCGTACGAGCTTCGTATCCTTGACGCCGATTCCTGAGCACCACACGCTTCCGTCGATTGGATTGATCGCATCGCCGTAGCAGCCGAATGTGATCCGGTGGTCTTTCTTGGGATCGATCGGTTCGGTCGGTTCAGTCCACTCGGTGATCTTGCCGTCGCCATTGGTGTCGAGCACCGCCGGGCACCATCCCTGCGACGCTTGCGCGTCGTGGGTTTTGTCGAACGACACAGTGTCGACCCAGCCGAGTGCGTTGTTCTGGCCGAAATAGATCCAACCCTTGTCGTCGAAATGGTTGTGGTCGGCGGCGAAGCAGGAATCGATCGGCGTGAACTGCTTCGTCTTCGGGTCGTACACCTCGATCTGCCTGGCGCCCGCACCCGCCAGCGGGAAGTACTTGGCGAATTTGTTCAGCGCCCCGTCTTTGCAGAATGCGGGCTGCTGTTGAGGGGCTCGAATGCGTGCCGTGACCCAGACACGTCCATGGCTGTCCATCGTCACGCTGCGAGGGTCGGCGGAGCGCTGCCAAATCTTCTCGGTCCCCCAGAATGGAGACGCCAAGGTGTCAGTGTCGATCGCGGGCGCGCTCGAAGGAACCTTGATCTCAGTCGTGGCGTTCTCGTTCGGATCGAGCACGGCAATGATGTCGGAGCTCTGGATCGATCCGTAGATCCTTCCGTTTGCGTTCATCGTAGGCGTGCGTTCGTCGGTGACGGCGACATCAGTTCGTCGACTGGTCGGAAAAGCCCAGTCCCACATCGAGATCACCACGTTGCGCTCGAGGCCCGCCGGACGTGGCGGGGCCTGTGGATACGCGCCGCCGGCGACGCGATCAGTCCAATCGGCGTAGGCCTTGCGCTGGGCTCCCATGCGCTTGAAGTTGGCGCTCATGCCGGGCCCGTTGGGTCCCGCTGACACGTGGTGATCCCATGCGTCAAGACTGGACGTATACGAGCCAAGATTCTTCGAAATCTCGCGGGTCACCAGATCGCCGACCTGATGGCACGAGTAGCACGCCTTGGTTTCAAGGAGCATGTCCTTGTCCGACATGTCTCCTTTGGGAATCTCCATGAGGCTCAGCCAATAATTTGCCGGATACACTTGCGCGGCGGCCCGGCCGTCCGGCGCGACGACGGCCTTCAGATCGAGATGTTGTCCCCGCTTCGCAGTCACTCGTGGTGAATCCACGAGCCCGTAGCCACGGACAAAGACTTGGTAGCTTGCTGGCGGGAGATCAGGCAGGACGTAGCGTCCTTGATCGTCGGTTACGACAATCCTGGCGAATTTCGTCGGCAGCTCAGAGGTTTCGGCGATCACCCACACGCCGGCCTCGGGTCCTTTCGAGCTCGTGACGATGCCGCCGATGTCATCGGCGTCGATCGCGACTGTCGCGCCGTTCCTCTGCTGCGCGTTGACCCAGGCCCAGGAGGTCATCAGCACGCTCGCCACAACTAACGAAACCAGTCTCGGATTCACACGCGCTTTCATGTGCTCCTCCAGTCCGCCCGTTCAACGCGATACGAACACGCAAATACTGCCGAACTTCCCGATCGGGATGATGATGCTCGCCGATGCCGCGCCGAAACGTTAGGCCTGCACACCGGGAATGTCAATTGTTTGACCACGGCGTTGGCAATCGCGACGCGGTATGCGTGATTGAAAAGCCGCTATTCGTCTCTGAGCGCGACCATCGGATCGAGGCGCGCGGCTCGTCGCGCGGGAATCGTACAGGCCGCTGCGGCGACGATCGTCAGTACGGCTCCTACGACGGCAAATGTTGCCGGATCCCGGACAGGGACACCATAGACAAGGCTCGAGACGACACGCCCGAGTGCCACTCCGGCGGCAAGGCCGGCAGAGATGCCGATCAACGCGATCTTCATGCCTTCTCCGACAACGAGGCCAAGGACACTGCCGGGCTCGGCGCCGAGCGCAAGTCGCAAACCGATCTCGCGCGTGCGCTGGTTAACGGAGAACGCGAGGACGCCGTAGATGCCGATCGCGGCAATCACGAGCGCGACACCGGCAAACACACCGAGCAGCATCGCGTTCAGGCGCGGCTGGGCGGCGCTCGTCGACACCCACTGCTCCATCGTCCGCACGTTGGCCAGCGCGAGGCCGGCATCCAGCTCACGCACTTTCTGGCGCAGCGTCGGCACGAGCGACTCGGGTGCGCCGTCGGTGCGCACGACGATGTCCATCAAGGGCCACACGCCGTTCGCCATCGGATAGTAGAGCGTCGGCGAATCCACATTGAGCGCCGCATTCTTGACATCGCCGACGACGCCAACCACGGTCACCATCAGATTGCGGCCATTGGCGTGCAGGATGCGGCCGATCGGATCGCGGTCACCCCAGAACTTCCGTGCGGTCGCCTGGCTGACGATCATGACCGGCGGGGCGCTGCCGCCGTCGGCGTCGGTGAAGTCGCGGCCGCGGAGCAGCGGGATGTTCATCGCGCGGAAGTAGCCGGGACTGGCGACCCGCCAGTCGATTGGCACGGGCGTCTCCGGGGGCAGCGCCGACTCGCCAGTGGTGATCATCGGCGTCCGCGTGAAGTTGCCGAGGCCGAACGGAATACCGCTCGATACCGCAGCGGCGCGCACGCCGGGCACTGACTGCACCGAATCAAGCAATGACCGGTAGAACTGCGGCGCTGTCGTCGCGAGCGGATATTTCGTCGTTGGCGGCGCGAGCTGGAACGTGATCAGCCCGTGCGGCTCGAAACCGATGCGCTCGCGCTGCAGATGCAGCAGCGTCTGGATCAGCAGACCAGCGCCGATGAGCAGGAGCGTCGCGAGCGCGAGCTCCGCAGCGGCGAGCGCGTTGCGAAACCGCGTGCGTGTAGAACCGCCGGCGCCGCGCCCTGCCTGCTTCAACACTCCGTTGAGGTCGGTCGCGGCGGCACTCAGGGCCGGCGCGAGACCGAACAGGAGTCCCGCCGCCGTGGTCAGCGCGACGGCGAAGATCAGGACGCCGCTGTCGATCCGGATCGTATCCGGCGGAAGAATGCTCGGCGGAATGGACGCGCGCATCAGCGGCACCGCGGCGAACGCGGCCGCCAGGCCGAGCGCCCCGCCGAGCGACGACAGCGCGACGCTTTCGACCAGCAGCTGCCGAAGCAGCCGACTGCGGCTGGCGCCCATCGCGACGCGTACCGCAATCTCTCTCTGTCGTGCCGCGCCGCGCGCCAGCAGCAGGTTGGCGATGTTCGCGCATGCGATCAGCAGGACGAACACGACCGCCGCGAGCAGTACAAGCAGTCCAACTCGCAGCTGCGCGCTGACGAACGTGTCGAAAAAGCTGATTACCCGAACGCCCCAGTCGCGCATGATGTCGGGATACTGCTGCGCGACCTGGACCGCGATTGTGTCCATCTCGGCCTGGGCCTGTTCTTTCGAGACGCCCGGCTTCAGACGACCGGCGACGAGCAGCACGTGATTGAGCCGGTTTTCCTTCGCGGGATCGATCGTCAGCGGCACATACACATCGCCCAGGGAAAACGCATTGAGTCCGGCCGGTGCGATGCCGACGATCGTGGTGGGCAGGCTGTTGATCGTGACCGTCTGACCGACGATCGATCGGTCGCCGCCGAAGCGGCGTCGCCACACGCCCTCGCCAATGATCGCGACGGCCGGTCCGCCGGGCTTCTCTTCGTCGGCGGTGAACGTGCGGCCGGCGATCGGCGTCAGTCCAAGGACCGGCATCAGCGCTGCGCTGATGCGATTACCTGGTACTTGCTCGGGATCGCCGCCGCCGCTCAACGTGAATGTCGCGAACCCGACTGCCGCAAGGTCCTCGAAGGCTTTCGTCGTCTGCCGCCATGAGAGAAAGTTGAGCGCTGACACGCCGAAGGACGGGATGTTTAGACGATCGTTCCGCTCGGCAACTTGCATCAGGCGATCCGGATCGCCAAACGGCAGTGGCCGGACCAGCACGGCGTTGACGACACTGAAGATCGCGGTGTTCGCAGCGATCGCGAGCGCGACCGTCACGACGACGGCGACCGTGAACATCGGCGCCTTGCGCATCATGCGCCCGGCATAACGGAGATCGTTCGACAGCACGCACCACACTTTCCGACAGCTGGAGATAATAGTTCAGCATTTTTTCCAGATGAACTCGGTACAGTTGTTCGATCTCAACTGACCCTGCAGTTTCGAGCGTTCCGGATCTCCTGGATCCGGTCAAGGAACGCCCGCGTCCATTCGTCAAGCGCAGCACCCTCGACGTTTGTCGAACCCTCGTGACGCAGACGCTGCAGCTGCTCTCGATCCATGATTTGGAATCGTGCGACCGCGAAGATGGCTCTCACGGTCGTCGCATCCAGGACTTTCAGGCGTTGGACCATCAGGTCCTGGGCTTCCTTGAGTACGCGTCTGTCTCCGCCGAGAGGGACGCTCAGTTCGCAACTTTCGCCATTTCGAAACACTGTCTGGCCCTTCCAGGCACTGAAGCGTCCGCGCGGATTGGCGCTCATGAAGTTCATCCCCTTCTCACTGCCAAACGTCGAGCCGAGGTCATGCACGAAAATGAGCGGGTGCGCACAAACGCTCGAGTGACTGACTGCGTCCGCCGGCCAGTCAGCGCAGACGAGCCGATTCTGTTTGTCAGGACCATCGAAGAAGTGGAAGAGCCCGAGCGCGAGGCGATACGCGTCGAATTCGACCTGCTGCTGATGCGTCCACTCGCCGTCGGCATAGAACCTGTTCACCTGGCTCCATGACCACGTTGCGTCGCCTTCGGCGGCGATCCGCTCCCAGGGCGCGCCCCTCGAGGCGCTCGCGACTCTGAAGACCACAGGCGAACTGTTGAGCGGAGCCTTGTTGGTCGCGAGATGGCTTCGGAACGGATCTCTGCCGCACCCGACACAGCTCACAGATCCAACGGGGTACACCCGGTCAGATGGAAAGCCGAGGAGCCACATGATTCGGTTTGCCGCAACCTCCGTGAAGACCTCGTTGTACCGGTTGTCCTGGTTGGGGCTCGCGGGCGACAAATATTTGATCTTGACGCGGTCCGCGGTGATTTCGTGGGCGCCGGCGCTGTCGTTCGCAATCAGCGACGCAGATTTTCTGCCGTCGGTGTCCGATGCGATCACGACTTTCGGCTGCTGAACTCGGAGGCGCTCTCCGTCACGGCTGAAGAACGCGCCGTCGGGAGTCATCTGCCAGCATTGAAATTTCAGGCTGTAGCTCTTGACCGGGTCGAACGCATAATGCGGACGAAAATAGCAGGAGATGTTATCGGTGCCTGTGAAGTACGCAAAACGAGATTGATCGGGATGCGCCGGATCGAAGTCGGGGCCGTTTGCGATCTGGACGGGCGTCAAGTGTGGCTGCGGCAGCAGGAGGCTCGCCGTGCGAACGCAGAGCGCCTTCGCATCCTTCGTGAGACGATCGGAGGCCTGGCACGTCGCGGGTGCTGCGGAGGCACCAGCGACGCTGACGAAACATACCGCGGCCGCCAGTCCTAGAAATTTCGCGATTGCCTGGACGAACAGCGACGCGTTCCACTCGGGCCATGCGTACCCATGCGCTATGCGTAAACCTCGCATAAGTCCGCGTGAGCGAAACGGAGTGCAGCCTGGACTTGAACGGGTGTGCGAATCGACAGGTGATCGCCAACTGGTTGAGAGGTACTGCATTGCCAACCTCCGACTACTGCTTCCAGGCGTGGCGCCCACGGCGATCGCACCCCGATGGAGCGCTTCCGACTACCTGTCAGATGCGCAAATGCAGTACCTGGCCGCTCGGTTCAGGCACACACCAAACAATTGCGGAGTGAATTAGCGAACCTGGATTGACGAAGGGCGCGAAGCTGCGTCGCCGTTCAGTCGCGACCGGCCTCCACGCTCACGGCCGTCGGCGATCGCTATTTTTTCTTCGATGGTTTACAGGCGTCCGGCTCTCTGTCACAAGGCGCCGGCGCGGCCATGATGACGTAATACTTCGTCGGCAAATGCGGGTTCGTCAGATCTTGCTGCTGGTAGATAAATATCAGCTGACACCAGCTCAGTAGGACGTCCGGATTCGAATTGCCAGAGCAATCGATGAACTGCGTGTTGAATGCCGATATTTGCTGTGTGTTCGGCCAGTTGTTCTGTCCGGCCACGGGTGTCGGAAGGCGGCGGGAAACCCCTTGAGAGTGAATGTCTAATTCCGATTCTGGCTGTCCTTGAGCGTGATCTGACAGTTCTCCACGCTGTTCGGCGCTCTAGGTTTTCTGCCTGCGCCGCACGCAGGAGTAATGCACCTGATCCTGCCTCGCCCCCGGAGAGGCACCCAACTGTCGGAGGGGAGAGCTTGAGAAGGGATCAGCGTTAAGTAGTGCGACGACGTGCCGAGCGCTTCTTCGTTCCGGTCTGACGATCTTTTGCAGCCATCAGACCAAACGCTTCACGAATCAATGTGCCGAGCTGATCGTCATCGACCTTTGACAACTCGACGCCGATCCAGCCGGCCGGACCGACGTACGGAGGCCTGAAATAGATCAGCGGGGCCTCCTCGATGAGCTCCTCCTGGACGCCAGGACCCATAGGCAACCACACTGCGATGTGGCCATCGTTGTGGTGATTGTTGGAAAACATTGCGAAAACCCTCTTCGGTGTGAAGAACGTTGGCTCGCCGTGAGAGACTTTCTCCATCGTCCCTGGAATCGAAAGGCAGAAACGTCGAAGCCGTTTCAGTTGAGTGCCGTCGTCCTTCCCGCTACTGGCCATCGTCGACGAGTTCGGTCGCACGCGTTTGATCATCGCCATGATAATCTCGCGAATTTTCCGCGCCGAGCTCTCGAGGCATCTAGTGTGCGTGAACCAGCGCGGATCCTCCGCGGGCGGATTATAGAGCGCGAATTGGCTCAACGCCGCACGGCCGCGCGGAAATAGCGACGGTCATCACCGTGCGGCCTCATCGGGTCACGCGCAGCGCAAAATAGTCGGCAACAGCGGCCACGAGCGATGCGCTGTTAGCTGCGGCAGGCAGGACATCGGGTATCACGCCGCTGGCACGCAACGCACTGGCGCACACCGGGCCCACAGCGCCGACGACAACGTCGGTCGTGAGCGCGCTGACGAGCGCGCTACCTTCGCCCATTCCGTCCGCGACCTGCGCGAGAAAGCGGAACTGAATCTGGCTGGTGAAGAGCACCGCATCGATCGAACGATTGACGAGACGCCGCACCAAGTCCTTCAGCGGATCGATGTCCTCGGGCAGGTCCCACTCGTACAGGCGGATGTCTTCGATGATCGCGCCGCGCCCCGTGAGCATCTCGCCAATCACAACATTCTTCTCGCCGTAGTGCAGAAGCATGACCCGCCGCCCGGACATGTCGACGTTGTTGAGTGCTTCCACGAGATCGTTCGTCGTGTGCGGCTTCGGCGCAACGATCGACGCCGTCAGGCCGTGCTTACGCAATACGGCGATCGGCTTGGGGCCGCGGCATGCGATCGTCATACGGCTCATGGCGTCGAGCAGTGCGGGCAGCACCCCTGCGCGATCGGCTTCTGCGAACAGTGCTGTCGCGCCGGCGCCGGTGAGGAGGACCACCACCGAGAACGCACCGGCAATCACGCGATCGATCGTGCTGCGGTGTGCGTCGGGAGCGCCGCTCGGCACCTCACGTACTGCGGGGGCGGCGACTACGACGCCGCCCAGCCGTTCCACCATGCGGGCGATCTCGCCGGTCTTGCGGCTCTCGAGGATTGCGATCGTTCGACCCTCAAACGATGGCATGGCCAGGTGCAGCGGATTGATCCGTGGCAAACGGCTGAACGGCCGTGGACCTTTCAGCGTCACGTATGCGAGTGCTCTTTTGACCTGTGATGTACGGCACGACGCGCTCGAGCACATCGGGCAGATCATCACACGGCACGTCCTCGAGCAGACGAGTACCCGGACGCGCGTCGGGCCCCGCCCGTCCTCCGACGTACACATCGACGGCCTCGACGATCTCGCCGTTGACGCGGATATTTTTTCCGAGCAGTCCGATGTCCGCGGCCGCGTGATTGCCGCATCCGGCAGGACAGCCCGACCAATGGGTCGTGAAGCGACGTTCGTGGGCGAAACGCGTCGACAGGTAGGCCGCGGTCTTAACGGCGAGCTCCTTCGTTTCGATCAGCGCGAAATGGCAATAGTCAATGCCGGTACATGCGACCAGGCCGCGCGCGGCGCCAGGCGGATCGTGCGGCAGCGTCTCGAGCAGCGGATCCGCCAGCAGCGCCGAGAGCTTCGTATCTGGCACGTTGGGCACGATGATGTTCTGGCCGGTCGTGAACCGCACCTCGCCGCAACCATAAGCATCGGCGACACGGGCGGTGTCGCGCAATTCCGCGGAACTGATCCGCCCCACGGGAACGAGCAGGCCGACGTAGTTGAGGCCTGGCTGTGCCTGTGCATGGACGCCGAGATGATCGGCGCTCCGTGAGAGACGTGTGTCACGGCCGGCACGCTCGAGCCGTTTGCCCCACCGCGCCTCGATCTCGCCCCGGAATCGATCGACGCCCCAGCTTTCGAGCAAAAACGCGAGGCGTGCTCGCGTGCGCTGAGCGCGCGATCCGTGATCGCGGAAGATGAGGACGATCTCACGGCAGAGCGCCGCTGCGCGATCGGGTTCGACGAAGATGTCGACCGACGTCGCCATGCGGCAGCCGCCGGATCCCATCTTGCCGCCAATCGCCACGTTGAAGCCGTTCCGATCCCGTCCGTCAAGCGTGGCGACCGCCGGTGTCAATGCAAGATCCTGCGACTCAGCGTGCGTGCAGTGCTCGTTGCAGCCGCTGATGCCGACGTTGAACTTGCGTGGCAGGTTCGTGAACTCCTTATTCAGGAGAAACATCTCAGTGAACTCGCGGACGATCGGCGATGCATCGAACAATTCGTGCTTCGACAGGCCGGCTGCCGCGCAGCCGATGATGTTACGGATATTGTCCATCCCGGTCTGCAGCGACGTCAGGCCAACTGCATCGAGGCGTGACCAGATCTCTTGCAGTTGTTCGATGTCAAAACCGCGGATCTGGATCTGCTGCCGGGTGGTGATATCCACTGAGCCGGTGCCGAATGTCTCCGAGATCCCGGCGATGGTGCGCACCTGCGTCGACGTGGCAAAGCCGTTCGGCATACGCAGCCGCATCATGAATTTTCCGGGTGTTTGCCTGCGGAAAAAGACACCCAGCCATTTCAATCGCTCGCGGTCGTTATCGGAAATGGACTGCCACCCGCCTTCGGCGAGCGACGGTGTTTCGGGCAGCAGGTCGAGCCCGTCCTTCTCCTGCTTCAACTTTTCGATCTTGTTGAGCGTCAGGATTTGCGCGTTGTCGTCTCGTGTCGGCATCGGCAACGCCGCAGGGGAGGCGAGCAGATCCGGTGCGTCGAAACCGCGACTTGCCAACTCGACGATCCGCTGCACCTCCGGCCGGCACGACCCACACCCCGTCGCGGCGCGCGTCGCGTCGCACACCGCCTGCACGCTTCGTGCACCGCGCAGCACGGCGTCGACAATCTGTGCCTTGGAGACGGCGTTGCAGTCGCAGATACGAGTGTCGTCGGGAATCTGCTCGGGCGCCGGCGGCGGTGCGACGACTGGAAGCGGGAACAGCAATTCTGCGCGCTGATCGGTGAGGGGCCGCTCGTCGACAAACGCCTGGGTGATCCCAGGAACAACTGCTGGATCGCCCATCAGAATGGCGCCAGCGAGCCGATTGCCACGGACGATCAGTTTCTTGTACACGCCCCGAGACGGCTCCGTATAGCTGACGATTTCATCCTCGTCCGCGACGGCGTCCTTCAGCCCCATCACCGCCACGTCCAGCCCGGCTACTTTCAACTTCGTCGTCAGGCGCGAGCCGGCATAGAGCGCATCAGCACGCCGCGCCGTCAGGCGATCTGCGAGCACCCGCGCTTGCTCCCAGAGCGGGGCCACCAGTCCGTATAGCTGACCGCGATGCTCGGCGCACTCGCCGATGGCAAACACGCGGGGCCGCCCTTCGCACGCCAGGTCATCGCCGATGACGATGCCGCGATTGACAGCGAGGCCCGCGCCTTTTGCCAGCTGTACGTTGGGTCTGATCCCGGCAGCGACGACAACCATCTCGCCGGCCAACGTCGTACCGTCGCTGAACCGGACGCCGCGCACGCGATCCTCGCCGACAATCGCCGTCGTCGATCGCGCGGTCAGCACGCGCAGGCCCATCGCTTCGAGCTGCCGCTGCAGGATTCGGCCGGCATCGCGGTCGAGCTGTACGTCCATCAGGTGCGTCGTCAAATGAACGAGGTGCACCTCAAGGCCACGGTTCAGCAGCCCCCGCGCGGCCTCGATGCCGAGCAGTCCGCCGCCGATGACAATCGCCGTTCGCGACTCGCGTGTTCGCGCCGCAATGCGCTCGCAGTCGTCGATCGTGCGAAACACGAACGCGCCATCCTTGAGCGTTCCATCGTCGTGGACGAGCCCTTCGATCGGCGGCAGCAGTGGTTGGCTGCCGGTGGCGAAAACGAGCGTGTCATAGCTCTCGCGGACACCGCCCGCACCCATCACGACCCGCGAATCGAGATCGAGACGCTCGGCGCGCACGCCGGCGTGAAGGGTGACCCCGTGGCGGCGGTACCACTCGAGCGGGTTGATCAGGATGTCTTGCGGCCGATGCGTGCCAGCCAGAACTCCCGAGAGCAGAATGCGGTTGTAGTTGCCGTGCGGCTCATCGCCGAAGACGACGATCTCGAACCCGTCGGGGCTGCGTGCAATCACGTCCTCGACGAGCCGCGCGCCGGCCATGCCGTTGCCGATAACGATCAGACGTGGCCGAGACGTCATTTTTGGTCCTCTGCTGGGCCGCGATGCAGCGAAATGGCGCACACCTTGAATTCGGGCATGCGGCTGATCGGATCCAGTGCGCCGACAGTCAGGTTGTTGGCCGAACGTTGATCCGGCCAGTGGAACGGCACGAACACGGTGTCTGGTCTGATCGATCGAGTCAACCGCGCCTTGAACGTCGCGGTCCCGCGCCTGCTGGTCAACACGACTTGATCCTGGTCAACGATTCCCGCGCGTGCGGCGGTATCCGGATGTAGCTCGGCATATGGCTCAGGCGACACCGCATGAAGTTCTGGCGTTCGTCGAGTCTGCGTACCGGATTGGTACTGGCCGACGATCCGGCCGGTGGTCAGGAAGAGCGGAAAGACAGCGTCGCGCATGTCTGCGATTTCCAGATGAGGAGTGCCATGGAAACGGGCGCGCCCTGATGCGGTCGGAAAGCTGTCAGCAAAAAATCGCAGCGTGCCCTCCGGCGCCGCCGCGTTGCAAGGCCAAAACAAGCCATCGCGCGCATCGAGACGCTCGTGAGACATTGCGGAGTAGTCTGCCGGCGCGCCGTCGGTGGCTCGCGCCAGTTCGGCGAACACGCCAGCGGACGTGAGCGCGGGAAAGCGATCACTGTGGCCGAACGCTGAACCGAGGAGTGTGAGTATTTCGATGTCGGTGCGCACGCTTTCCGGCCGCGGCACCGCTCGGCGCCGCAAAACCACGCGGCCTTCCAGATTCGTCATCGTCCCGTCTTCTTCGGCCCATTGCGCGGATGGCAGCACAACGTGTGCGCGTGCTGCGGTCTCCGATAGGAAAAAGTCGGTGACGACGAGCGTATCGAGCGAGTCGAGCCGACCGGCGATCCGTGTGGCGTCCGGCGCCGAAACGATCGGATTGGATCCCATCACGAACAATCCATGAACGCTCGTACCGAGCGCGTCGAGGAGTTCGAAGGCGGACAGCCCGGCGCGCGGCAACTGTTCCTCGCGAATCTTCCAGACGGCGGCGATGTGCCGGCGCGCCTGCGGACTTTCGATACTCCGGTAACCGGGCAACTGATCCGATTTCTGTCCATGTTCCCGGCCACCTTGCCCATTGCCCTGGCCTGTGAGCGAGCCGAAGCCGCTCCCGCCTTTACCGACGGCACCGAGCGCGAGCGCGACGTTGATATACGCCAGGACATTGTTGACGCCTTGCGACTGTTGCTCGGGGCCGCGGGCCGTGATGATGAGTGCGCGCGGTCCGCGGCCGAGCGCGTGCGCTACGTCAACCAGCGTCCGTTCGGCGACACCCGTGATTCGTTCCACGCGTTCCGGCCAATACGACAGCGCCACGCGTCTCGCTTCTTCGAAGTCCTCGGTGCGCGTACTGATGTAGCGATGGTCGAGTAAGCGGTCGCGGATCAGGATGTGCAGCAACCCATTGGCGAGCGCCGCGTCTGTACCTGGTGTAATCGGCAGGTGGTCCGATGCCCACGCCGCGGTAGCCGTCCGGCGCGGATCGACGACGATCAACCGGCCGCCGTTTCGTTGTTGAGCCTCGAAGTACTGCATGACAGGCGGCATCGTCTCTGCAGGATTCGCTCCGACGAGCAGCACCACTGACGCCTGCGCAATGTCTTCGAGCGGAAACGGCAAACCGCGATCGATGCCAAGCGCGCGGTTCGCCGCTGCGGCCGCCGAGGACATGCAGAATCGGCCGTTGTAGTCGATGTTGGCCGTGCCGAGTGCGACGCGGGCGAACTTGCCGAGCAGGTACGCCTTTTCATTGGTGAGCGATCCGCCGCCGAACACACCGACTGCATTCGAGCCGTGAATCGCTTGAATCCGCTGGAAACGTCTGACGATGGTGCCGATCGCGTCCGGCCATGATGCCGGTGCAAACGATCCATCTGGCTGGCGGATCAGCGGCGTGGTGATTCGCTCCGCGTGCGCGAGCGTGCCAGCCGCCGACCAGCCTTTCACGCACAGCCCGCCCTTGTTGACGGGAAAATGCGTGTTCGGCTCGACGACTGCTGAGTGGCCGTTCGCTGTGATGTGAATGCCGCACTGCAGCGCACAGTACGGGCAATGAGTCGCAACCGAGGTCATTCCGCAGTGGCCGCGATTCCGCGCGGCCGATGCGAGCGTTCGAGCAAGCGATGTGCCGTTCGAACAGACGCGACGCACACGTGATTGGCGGACGTTTTCGACGGAACACGTCGCCCGAGCCGAGATGACCGCTACAAAAAAGTGTCGCTCAAACTCGTTGTCGACAGAGTTGTCGGCGTCGGAGCGAAGGATCCGACCGTTTTTCGCGTCGAACCATTCGAAGGCCTTGCTCAGCAGGGGAGCGGCGGATGGGTTTCCGGGACTTGGCGTTCCAAAACGAACAGTTCTGTTCATGGCGCTGGAGAATAGCGACAGAGGTGTTGGCCTGACTGGCGTCGGTTGAGTGAACAATTTCGTTGGTCATCGACTTCGTTTGCCGAGAGCATTCGCGGCTCACAACAGCGTCGAGGGTCGCGACCGACCTCTGATTGAAAGAAGCGCCGTATCGACGCGGCGTAACCGCGGTTTGCGTTTTGCACTTAAGAATTCGTCTAAAAAGGAAGGTTGGCGATGTGGAGGCGTCGCCTGGTGAACAACCGTCCTGCCCGGCCCTGGATGTCAGGGTGCTGTTTGCTGCTGTGTCTTGTGATCCAGGGCGCAGGCTGCAAAAGAAAGACGGATCCACCTGCTACTGGCGGCCCTGCGACGACTGTTGCGACTATACAGCCTGAACCGTCTCCGGCTCTGCATCCCGGTGACGACCTCGAGCTCGCCCCGAACTACCTCCCGCCGCCGACGAACCACGTGCACCTGCCTCTGCCTCGCGAGCGCCACACCGATGATCTCGACAATATGGTGAAGCGACGAGCGATCCGCGCGCTCGTCGTTATCGATCAGATCGGCTTTTTCTACGACCGCGGTCTGCCGAGAGGCGTCATGTACGAGAGTCTCGAACAGTTTCAGAAGTTCATTAACAAGAAGCTGAACACCGGCACGATCAAGGTGTCGGTCACCTTTGTGCCGGTCAGGCTCGATCAGCTCGAGATGGCACTGACAGAAGGGATCGGCGATCTCATCGCGTACGAAGTGGCGATCACCCAGGAACGCTCGCGGCGTGTCGCGTTCTCGACGCCGATGCGCGAGGACGTCCAGCAGATCATCGTCACGGCACCGGATTTCGGTTCGGTCTCCACCCTCGAGGAACTCGGTGGCCGCGAGGTATACGTGAATCCGTTCACCATCTACCACGAGAACCTTGAGAAGGTGAACGCTTCGCTGCGAGCCTCCGGCCACGAGCCCATCATCATCAGGGC